>Ga0180437_10001208_pt1 | contig 44557 bp, 34 predicted proteins | sample SS_ome_4_FD_132410 | JGI IMG/M metagenome (GOLD analysis project Ga0180437, IMG submission 132410) | Hypersaline lake sediment archaeal communities from the Salton Sea, California, USA - SS_3_D_1 metaG | ecosystem: Environmental > Aquatic > Non-marine Saline and Alkaline > Hypersaline >... | reverse complement strand
TCAGACAGATGGACCTGGTGGCCGGGATCGATGATGAGGCCTGTATGCGCTTGATGCGCTTGTTCAACGAGACCAGAGGGCGACAATTCCTAATGGAGCAGAAAGTGCCGGAGGCATGTGTGAAACGATTGGGCCTGCTAGGCATCTCGGGCATCGCCAATCTGATCGGCGCCATAAAAGCCGCCAAATACTTCGAGTGGGACGAGCATGACATGGTGTTCACGGTGTCCACCGATTCCATGGAGATGTACGGATCCCGGCTGCAGGGGTTGAGGAGGGCTCAGGGTGCCTATTCTAAGATGAAGGCGGGGCGGGACTATGACGCTTGTCTCATGGCATTGACCACGGACCACATGCTGGAGCTGAGTTATTGGGACAAAAAGCGCATGCATAATCTCAAGTATTTCACCTGGGTGGAACAGTTGGGAAAAGATGTTGTGGAATTGGACCGCCAATGGGACGACGAGACCTATTGGATTGAGAAATTGAGTTCCCATATAGAGTTGGACAGACAGATATCCGAATTCAACGCCAAAACCGGGCTCCTCGATCGCTATGGCTAGAGAATTTCCCCTTCCCTGGAGAGGTAAAATTGACCTCACCTCGCACTTAAAATACTAGGTATAAGACCCTCTGTCATCATTCGGTTGGACATAATTAGCCCCAGAAGTCGGAGAAAAATTCATTTTTTTTAAAAATGAGCTTGACAATGGTGTGATTTCCTCGTATACTGTGTATATTCAATATACTCACTGGAGGCCGACACGAATGTTTATTGTGATTTCGCCCTTGAATCCGGATCCCATGTACAAACAATTGACGGATCAGATCAAGGACGCCATCGCCGAGGGCAGCTTAAAGGCCGAAGACAGGCTTCCCTCCATTCGGGAAATGGCGCGTGAATTGCAGATCAGTGAGATCACCGTCAAACGGGCCTACACCGACCTCGAGAGCGAAGGATACATCCTCACCCGTTCCGGATTGGGTTCCTTCGTGGCCGAAATCAACCAAGAAAAGTGGCGGCAGGAAAAATTGGCGGAGATAAGAGGCGAAATCCGGAAGCTCCTGAGCATCGGCAAGAAATTCGGCATTACGGCACCGGAACTCATAAAGATCATCCGGGATATGGAGGAATGACATGCGAAAAGTGAAAGGAATGATCCCAGCCCGCGCGGTGGTGATCCTGGCCCTGGTCTTCATCGTCCTACTGCTGTGCTTCACTTGAGCAATGGAGGAGGAAAAGGTGGAACACATCGTTCGTTTGAGCCATCTGACTAAAAACTACCCGGAATTCCGACTTGACGACATCGATCTGGAAATCCCACGAGGCTATGTGACCGGCCTCATCGGCCCCAATGGGGCCGGCAAGACCACCACCATCAAGCTGATCATGAACCTGATCCGGCCGGATGAAGGATCAGTAGAGGTCCTGGGGCTCGGTCACGGGCGTCACAACCGTGAGATCAAAGACCGCACCGGCTATATCGGAGAAGAACAGTATTTTTACGAACAGCGCAGCGCAACATGGACGGGCCGGTTCGTCTCCCATTTCTTCACCGCTTGGGACCAGGATAGATTCATGCAGCTCTTGGATCGATTCGGCCTCCCTCCCAAACAGCGCATCAAAAAATATTCGAAGGGCATGAAGGTCAAGCTGAGCCTGGCGATCGCCCTCTCCCATCATCCCGAGCTCATCATCTTGGATGAGCCGACGTCCGGGCTCGATCCTGTGATCCGCCGAGAAGTGATCGAAATGCTGCAGGATCTCACCTCGGTAGAAGGCAACACCGTCCTCATCTCTTCTCATATCACCGACGACATCGAGCGCATCGCCGATTATGTCGTGTATATGGTCCAGGGACGGATCCCGCTGACGGCCTCCAAAGACGAGCTCCTTTCGAATTGGAAGCGGCTTCACTTCAAACCAGACACGCTTACGGCGGATATCATATCGTCCCTGGAACTGGTCGAAACCCAGATGTTCGGCAGCACCGGAATCACCCGGCGCTTTCCGGAGATCAAGGATGGCCTCGAAACGAGCTTATCCAATGGAAACGTCCGCATCGAACCCGTCGGGCTGGATGACATCTTGATCGCCCTGGTGAAAGGCGCCTGACATGTGGTACCTGATGAAAAAATTCTCGCTGATGTACGTCTTATATGCGGCGCTCTATGCAGGCCTGCTCTTCCCTCTTCTCAACTACGACCGTATCACCGGTTCCAATCCCCAGGACCCTATTTATATATTCTATCAAGGCAGCTTCATTTTCTGGGTGGTTTTGGGGTCTCTCTGGGCCCTTGAACAGATGGAACACAAAGCCCGAGGATACGGCTTCCTGCGCACGCTCCCGCTGAGGATTCAAGACATCGTCAGGGCCAAATTCAGCCTGGTTCTCCTGGCCGTGCTTTTCATCGTGGTCTTTCAGGCCGGATCGATCCGGCTCCTGACCAAAGACCGGGATTTGACGTCGACCACCTGGAATTTCTCGATGGTCATCGGCAGCCTGTGCCTTATCCTGGCCGGTTTGGCCTATGCCGGCATCTTCCGCTTCGGATTTTCGCGTTTCAGTAAATGGATATTCGGGGCGTGGCTGCTTTTTTTCCTCTATCCCGTCATCCTGCGTGAATTCCTCATGCCCGCGTTCAGACTCTCGGTGGACGACGTTCTCGACCGGGTGACGGGATTCAACTGGATCCTGGTCTCGACAGCGGCCCTGACAATCTTCTGGGCCCTGATGCAGCTTGCGGTCCGGCTATGGAGAGAAGAAAGGATATAGGTTGATGACATGTGGCGATTGGTGAGAAAATTTTCCTTCATGTTCCTGGTCTATCAGGGCATCTTTTACGCATTCCTTGTTCCCCTTGTGTACTTTAAGGGATTGTCCGATCTCGATCCCCCGGAACCGGCCGTGGTGTTCATGCTCCAAACATATATTTTCTTGATCATCCTCGGCTCGGTGTGGAGCTCGGAGCAGTTGGAGCACAAAACCAACGGCTATGCATTTCTGCAAATTCTACCCGTCCGGGCCTATCAAATCGTCGGCGCCAAGTTCCTATTGACTTTTCTGGCCGTAGCGGTCTATGTGATGGTGCACTTGATCTGGATTTGCTTCGAATTCGACGATCCCCGCTTCATCGACGCCGCGCGCGACAATATCATCCTGGCGGCGGGCATCTGCCTTGCCCTGGCAGGACCCTATTATCTCGGTTTCTATCGATTCGGTTACCAGAGATTCAGCAAGACCGCTATAGCCATATGGCTGTTGACTGTAATTGCGCCCCTCCCCACAATGATCGTGCTCAAGGAACGCTTTCACCTCAGCATCCGGGAAATCATGGAGATCCTCCAGAGAGTGGATCTAGTGGCGGTCGGGGTGGGAGGGGCGGTGCTGTTTTTGGCGTCGATGTGGGGAGCCGTGCGCTTGAAAGAAACCCGGGCCGACGTGATGTAGGCCTAAAGAGGAGCAGATTCATGTTGAACGCCGTGGAGATCACAAACCTGGAAAAAACCTACCAACGCTTCCGACTGGACCGCGTTTCACTACACCTTCCCCCGGGATATATCCTGGGCCTGATCGGCCCCAACGGAGCCGGAAAGACCACCACCCTAAAGATCATGATGGACATGGTCCGGGCCGACCGGGGTCAGGTGAGGATATTCGGAATGGAACACCGCCGGCACATCAAAGAGATCAGGAATCGCGTGGGGTATGTGGGGGAAAACCCGCATTTCTACGGAGATAGGAGTGTAGCCTGGATCGGGCGGTGGATCGGCGGCTTTTATCAACATTGGGACATCAACCGTTTTCAGAGCCTGGTCACCGAACTCGGCTTGAGCCGGACGAAAAAGGCCCGGGACCTTTCCAAAGGCATGAAAGTCAAACTCGCGCTCGCCCTGGCGCTCTCTCATCGGCCGGACCTCCTGATTCTGGACGAGCCCACCGCAGGTCTCGATCCCATGGTGCGGAGGCAGGTGCTGGAGATATTCCGCTCGCTCAGCAAGGTGGAGGGAAAAACCGTGATCATTTCCTCCCATGTCACCGACGACATCACCCGCATCGCCGATCTGGTCGTATTCTTGATCGAAGGACGGATTACACTGGCGGAACCCAAAGACGACCTGCTGGCTAGATGGAAAAGGATTCATTATAAGAGCGGCGCACTCAACGATAGGATCGCCGCAGCGCTCCGCTGCCGCAGGCGGCAGGTCTTCGGAAATTCCGGCATCACCGACGACTATCCCGCCCTCAAGGAAGCCCTGGCGGAGGGCATGAACCGTCAGACCGTCAAGATCGAGAATATCAACCTGGACGACATCTTGATTGCATCGCTGGAAGGAGAAAACCCATGTGGCACATCCTGAGGCGCCGTGCTCCCCAATGTGCTCTCTATTTCGCGTTGGTGGCGGCAGCCCTGATGATCACACGCCTGCTACTGGGAGACCGGCTCGACATCCTGTTTGCCATCCTGAGCGGGCCGATTTTATTCATGTTTGTCTTCTTGATCCTGGTGGTGGAAGAGCAGTACGAAGAAAAACACCACGGCTACTCGATCCTTTCCGTTCTCCCGCTCAAGGATTCCGAAATCGTGGCCGCCAAATTTCTATTCACATTAGCCGTCGACGCCGCCATGTTGATTTTTCTGATGGTTTTGTTTTCGACCTTCTTCGCCACTCCCGCACAAGCGGCGGTGGTGCGCGGCTATTTCCTGGCGGCGGCGGGTTTCACTCTTGTTTTTGCCGGGCTGCTTTACAGCGGAATATTCGCGTTCGGTTATACGAAATTCTTGATTCCCGTCATGACCCTTTTCACCGCCTTTGGCCTGGTGCCCGCGCTGATCCTGAAATCCCACCGGGAAGATCTGGACACCTGGGTAGGAAGGACCATAGATTGGCTGGGACACTATAACGTTTTGGCCCTGCTGGCTGTCGTCCTGACTCTCTATTCCGCCCTGTACGTGGCCTCCACCTTCATCAAACGCTTTCGATCCAGCGTGTGAGAAGCCGGCGGCTTTTCAAAAAGAGAACCGCAGTCCCACTCGGAAGGTGCGGGGAAAACGAATACTCAGGGCCCGCCCGAACTCAAATTCGGCCCACGGAGCGACAATTGTCTGGACTTCGGTCGCGGTACCCGAGTTGAAAGCATTGAACACATCCGCCAGGAAGCCGATCCGATAGCGCTCTTTCAGAAAATATTTTTCGATCCTGAGGTCCAGGGTGTGTCGGGCCGGATAGCGGAAGGCGCCGCGCTCTTCCCCCAGAATATAGACGGCGTCCTGGAATCGTGAAACCGGATCCGGATCCACTCGGTCCGGAATCCAGATGAAACGATTGTAGGTATTTCCGCTGACAAAGGAATAGAAAAAGCCCAATCCGACATCCAGCTTCGGGATCCGCACGGAGCCCGCGGCTTTGAGCAGATGAGTCGGATCCAGTGAAAGCCTCCCTTCAGCCTGAATCTGATAGTTGGGGTTGCTGAAGAGCAGTGAGGCCCCTTGTCCGGACGCCCGGCGTTCTCCATATTCCCCCCACTGGTTGTCGTCGGAACCTCTGGAACGGCTGTACAGGTAGGAGACACGGATCTGCCATCCATGCGCAAAGCGCTTGTCAAAACTCAGTTCCCAACCCCGATACCGGCGCTCCGGGGTGAAGGAGACGATGCCTGGGAATCCCGCCCCCCAGCGCTGCCCATAATCCACCTCCGCCCGAGGATTGGTTTGAAGAAAGAGGTTCTCGCCCGGATTCAGACGCAGGAACGCCGAAAAGGTCTCTCCGGTCCGCTCATCCTGGAAGGTCGTCTCCGTCCATTGTCCCGCCAGATTCACGCGGTCGATGAGGTCGTGTTCCGACCGGGAGATGAAGGCGAAGCGGATCACGGCATTCGAGAAGATTTCCCGTTCCAGACCGATCACGATCTGCTGCGTATAGGGCATACGGAGATCAGGGTCGACCAGGGTTTCCTCGCCCGGATCCGAAAAGTACAATTCCCAATCCAGGCCGGTCCAGAAATATTCCTGATAGACGGATTCCGGATCCAACTGTATGTAAGAGGAAGCTTTCAGCCCGTGATAATACCTGCCGAAATGACCTTTTAGGAGCGTGCGGCGGTCAACCGGCAAGGCCCACTGGAATCCCAACCGGGGTGCGGGCGCTGTACGGGGTGCAAAGGCGGCACCTTCGAATCCCCGCAGATCTCCCCGCAGCCGGTCGTACCTGAGCCCTAAGCTCAATACCAGCCACTCGTCCACACTCCATGTGTCCTGCATAAAAACGGAAAGCCTCCGATTCCGGGGCCGGCGATCAGAGCCGTCCCAGACGGCCAGGACAAACGGCTCTCCCAGGTTATCAAAAAAGAGCCGGCCTCCCGGATATCCGCGTTTTTCACGGAGCGGTGCATGTTCCCACTCCATTCCCCCCGTCAGCTTATGGCTACCCAGAAATGAGGTATCGAACGCATGATCGAGATGGGTATGGATCTGGTATCGTTCCCGGGGAAAATCCCAGAATTCCCAGTAGTTGCCGGAAAGCACCCCGGTCGCCAGGTCGAAATGCGGGGGCAAGTCGCTCGCCAGTTCCAGCTTTCCACGCTGGACATATCCACCGAAGCGGGCCGATAGATGGGTGACCGGCGACAGATGATGCGAACTCCCCAAGCTGAAGAGAAACTGACGGATCCACTGTCGGGGAATCGCTTCCGGAGTCTTGAAAGGATCGGCCTCGATATTCTCCACCACATCCTGGCTCCCCTGTACGAAGGTCCTCAGCCTATGGTTCTGGCTCAGCCGCCAAGTCAGGTTGCCCAACACCCGCCACCCGCTTCCCCCTTGTGAATACTCGGGAGGCCAATCTTCGATGTGCTCCTTCCACCAATCGAAACGACCTGCCATGAAATAGCCCAACCGCTGCCCGAAAATCGGCCCACCAAATCCGAAGTGAGCCCCGTATGCCTCTTCGAAGCGCCGATACAAAAGAGTAGGATCGTCGCTGTTGCGGCTGTGCCATTCGGGAAGCTGGATGAAGAACGAGAGCAGACCGAAAGACCTTCGGCTCCCGGATCGGGTGGCGACCTCGACCCGGCCCCCGCTGTATCCTCCGGACTCTGGGGACTCTCCCATGCCGGAAACATAGATCTCTTGTATGGCGTCGTAATCCAAATCCACCGCCAACTCTCCGGTGAGGGGGTCGTCCACCGGGACCCCTTCGATCCGGTAAGCATTGGCGGAGCTCTGCGGCGCCCCCCATGCCGATAGCTGGTGGATCCCGGAGATCAGCTCGATCTGCCCCCACAGGCGGCGCGTGGATGGGATACCCTGCAGGAACTCTTCCGGCATGACGTCGTTCATTCCAGCCGTCGAGCCCCGGAAATCGAGAATATCCATCAGAGCCCCGGAGTCGGACGAATCGGTGGACTGGGCCGGGACCAGAATCACCTCGGCACGGAGGTCGGATTCCGGAAAAACGCTCAAGCCTTCGCGACGGTGGGAAATATACCCCTCACCGTCGATTTGGAGGGCGTATCGGCCCGGAACCAGGGCCAGGAAACGGAAACGTCCGTCTGCATCGGTGAGGGTGTTCCGAATATCTCCCAGCTTGTCCAAGGCCTCCAGGGTGACCTCAAGCTGGGGCAGCGGCCGGCCCGAGGGCGCGTGGACCCAGCCGCGGACAGCCCCTAGATCTTGGCCATGGATCCAGACCACCGCGCTCAGCATCCACGGAAGGAGAAGGATACTGCCCCGGCTTCGGGGCCCGGCAGCCCCGCCCCGCCTTGAACATAAATCAGACTTCACAGGCAAATTATAATGGAGCCCATGGAAAAAAGACAGACTTCAGCATTGAACCAAGGTCCCCCTTCCCTCTAATAAGAAAGGGAAACCGCAATTTGAGAGCCTGAGGTTTGACTTACTGAATGATTTCTTACACAATAAGGTCTATTTTCGACCGGATTTATACCCCATGAAAAAAAGTAACACACCGTTGATACCGCGATCACGCCTATTCCGCATGGTCTCAGTCCAGACAGCCCTCGGCCTGCTCGTGCTGTTGTCACCGCCCGGGTGCCGTAAAAGCCCGGCCCCCTACAACTTCATCCTGGTCACGTTGGATACCCAGCGAGCCGACCATCTCAGCTGTTATAATCCGACCGGCGCTTCCACTCCCCATCTTGACGCCCTGGCCGAAGCCGGCGTGCTGTTTGAAAACTGCTTCTCTATCATCCCCATCACCCTGCCCGCCCACGCCGCCATGTTCTACTCCCTTCCTCCGCATGAGCTCCACGTCTACAACAACGGGGACAAGGTCGTTCCCCTTCCCCGCCGGCCCTCTTTCGTGGAAATCTTCCAGCGGCACGGATTCGCCACCGCCGCCTTTGTCTCGCTGGGCGTCCTGCAATCCAAGTTCGGACTGGATGGAGGCTTCGATGATTACATCGGGGATTTTCCCAAGGACGGCCGCATGTTCCGGACCGCAGGTGAAGTCAATGCCGAGGTATTCCCCTGGTTGGAGAAGCACAAGACCGAAAAATTCTTTCTCTGGGTCCATTATTCGGATCCGCATCATCCCTACTATCCTCCCGATCTCCCGCCGGAACTGACCGTCTACCTCAACAACCGATCCCTAGGGGAATTCCATCTCAACAAATCGGTGAATCGAATCCCCATGACTCTGGCGCCGGGCGATAACGAACTCCGTTTGGAAACCTATAATCCCCATGTCCCGAAACCGGACGGCAACAAGGCGAATTTCATGCAATTTGCCCTGACAGATACGGAAAGTGAAAACGACTTCACATTCGTTTCCACCCGGGGCTGGCGGCGGCATCCGGAGACGGGATATTATCTAGCCAAGAAGATCAGCCGCCTGTTGGTGGAAAATCCCGGAGGCCCTAAGGCCGTGGAATTGACCTTTCAAGGGAATCTGATCGTACCACGCCCCCAGATGCGCCGGCTGTACCGGCAGGAAGTCGAATACATGGATGCCCAATTCGGCGAGCTGCAGAGGCGGCTGGAAGAGCTGGGCCTCCGTGGACGCACCCGTATGCTGGTGGTGGGAGACCACGGCGAAGGGCTGGGGGAATACCTCAACTATAATGGAGGACGGGATTTCGGCCATATCAATTTCCTGTATGATATCTACACCCATGTTCCCCTGATCCTATTCTCGCCGGACTTCGAGGAAACGGGTGTTCGCATCCAAACCCCGGTCGACCTGCTGGACATCGCACCCACCATCATGTCCCTCAGCGGGATGAGTCCCCTGCGCCATTTCCAGGGCCGCAGTGCGTTACGCAAGAACATGTCGCCCAGGCGGATCTTTCAAGCCACCTACCGCACCCAGGCCGATCGTGACACCTTCGCTTTCCTGGAGCCACCGCTCCATCTCATCTTCACACCCCAGGAGCAGCGGGTGCAGCTCTTTGATCTTGCGCGCGATCCGCAGGGAAAGATCGATGTAATGCCGGAAAGATCAGAGGATCCCGCCATCCGGGCCCTGCGGCTGGACCTGGAACGGGCGGCACGCGACATCCTGAAGAACAAACCGGAATCCAAGGTGGATGACAAAACCCGGGAGATGCTGAAAGCGTTGGGCTATATCAAATAGCGCTACCGACGCTTGCGGGGAGGTCTTCGTATGGGGCCGGCGTCCAGCCCCTTGACCTTTTGCCTCAGCCAGGCGAAGATCTCCTCCCACTTCTCGTATCCGCCGTGGGACGCATCCTTGATCTCGATATATTTATGGTCGATGTCTAAGGCTGCCAGTCGGTCGGCCGCCGCCCGGGCATTTTCCACCGAAACCGCATTGTCCGCATCGCCGTGAACGATGAGGTAGCTGTTGGATATCCCTGCCTGCATAAGATCGAGGATGTTTCCGCCCTCGATACCGGAGGGCGGCGCTACGGCTCCGGAACGGACGACCACCGCCTTGAACATGTCCGGATAGCGCAGGCCCAGCCTCCAGGCCCCATATCCACCCATGGAAAAACCGTCCAGGATGATGCGGTCCGCATCGATCTTGTACAGCGTCTGGATATGGGTGATGCACTCGATCACATCCCGTTCGGCGTCCCCCACATACCAGTCTGACAGGCCCCTCCCCTGCGGCGCCAGGATGATCATCCGGCTCACTCTTCCTCGAAATACGCCCGCATAAATCTGCTGGGCGGTATTCCTAATGGTGAACTGCTCGTCCACCCCACTCCCGTGCAGCGTCACAAACAGCGGGAGCGATTCATCCGGGGATATGAACTCGGGAACGTAGACGGAATAGGGTTGAAGGGTACCGTCGATGCCGGACCGGTGGGCCAGCCGGCCGATTCTGCCGGGCAGAAACAGCGCCGGCTCGCCTTTTTCGGCCTGCTCCATCAGGAATTCAAGGTCATTGTACCACTGAAAAAGCGGGTTCATATCCGCATACGGATCTGCATCGGACATGAAATCTTCGATCCATCGGAAACGGATCTCGATCGAAGGAAGACTGTTGCGGAACCGGACACCTTCGGCGGCGGCCTCATCCGCTGTTAAAGGCTCGTCCTTTTTAACAGCTTCGTCTTTTTTGACGGCTTCGTCCTTTTTGGCGCCTTCATCCTTTTTGACGGGCCTGCCCTCGGTGACTTTGGCGAATCGGGCTTTGAAATCCTCCAATTCCGCACGATCCAGGACAAAAAAATTGTTGTCCTGGGTGAACCGCAGCGATCCCCCCGCATCGATCAATCCCACGCTCAGGATATAGGCTCCGGTCGGAAACTCCCCCGTATCCTCCAGATCCCAAACGTAACGGCTCACCCCGGCCTCGAAGGTCGCCTTGTGAAGCCCATTTCGGTTCACTTTGGACGAACTCAGATTGTACCGCAGTGTCCACTCGCCGGCGGGTCCCGGATTGTTGATGCCGAAGATCAGGGATTTGACCGCATCATCGTAATAATGGGTCGCACTCAGGACCGCCTGCACTTCAGGACGATCGGATGCGAGAGGCACGAAATCGAACACTTCTCCCTGCCGGTCATCGGATCGCTCGCTGTCATATTGAGGATCCGGATAAAGCTGCAGGATCTCCCGGCTTCCCTGATCCCGGTCGGCATAGATGAGATTGATTCCCCAGGAACCATGGATCAAGGGACGAAACGGCAGGATTTGGATGAAGGGAATGGCTATCTCATATACCTGTGTGCCGGCGTCCTCATCCCAGGTGATTTCCAGCGCGATATCCCGCAACGAGGCAGGAGGGAAATAGACACCGTCTCGATTGAGCAGGACCATGGAGGGCTCATCCTCGATCCGCGAAAAACCGTAGGTGGAGAATCGATCGCCGCGGCCTTCGGGAGAGGGTTCGACCAAGGTCAACAACAGTCCATCCCCATAGCGCCAGGAACGGCTGGGGAATTCGAACTGGTCGTCTTTCACCTTCACGGCCGCATAGAAACGCTTGGCATCAAAGGCAAACGCGACTCCCACGGTTATATCGGAAGACGCCTCGATGACCTCTCCCTCCGGGGTCCGATTGACCGGGAAAAAGGCGATCCCCTCCCAATCCTCCAGATCTCCGTCGACTTCTATTTTCTGAGCGGCCTGCAGGACGCGGCGGTTATCCGTCTCAGCGGATATTTCGACCGGCGCCCACAGCATGAGCGTCAGCCCGATACACAGCAGGACCGGCGCCGTTTCCGTTCTCGTTATTCGATTCTTCATTCCCGTCCTCCGCAAAGCCGGCAGCGCGTTCGAGGGTCTCGATTCCCCGGTTCCGCCGGACGTATCCATACATACATATCATAGAGGAATCCACAAAAAATACCAAACTCGAGACCATCTGATCGGGAGCGTTTGACGGGTCTTTACGGGCGGCGACCGGTCGACCTCCCCATCCCGGCCACCTCGATCCGCCCATCCCGACCCAGCTTGTCTTCCCCGGTCAAGTCGGCTATGCTAATATCTCCATGCGCCTCCCTGGTCCCATCACTTTCGATCGCATCTTCATATGGTTGGCCGTCCTGACTTTGCTCGCAGCATATGTTCTCGGATATACCCGCCGAGACCGGGAACTCCTTCCCCTGCTGGCCGCCCAGGTGCCGGATGTGGGAGACTTCACTAAAATCGGTACGCGTCCATTGCTGCTCAAGGCCGGACCCCACGCCCCTTCGGATTGCGCCGGTTATTACGTGATCTCACGAGCCGGCGGATGGGGGGGCCCCCTGCATATCGCCGGCCAGATCGACGAGCGGGGTTATATCCGGAATATTTATGTCCTCGATCACAACGAAACCCTCTCTTTCTTTTACCGCATGGAAAATCGGGGATTCTTTTCACAGTTTCTGGGAAAGCACGTCTCAGCACCCCTGCTCCCGGGTAGGGACATCGATACCGTCACACAAGCGACCGTATCTTCCCAAGCCTTTGCCGAGGCGATCCGCCGGGGCGGCCATCGAGTCGGCCGTGAAATCTTCGGGATCGCCATCCCGGAGGAGACAAGGCCCTGGAGGGTCGGATGGAAGGAAGGCCTTCCGCTGCTTCTGTTTGTGCTCGCAGGCGTCTGCGCCAAAAAGAAATTGAGATATGGCCGCTACCTGATAATGGGATCCGCGATGGTGGGACTGGGAATCGTCCTCAACGCTTCTCTTTCCATCGCCCATTTCGGAGCCCTGCTGCTGGGTTACTTTCCCAGGTTGTCGGATAACCTGTTCTGGTGGCTGCTGGTGGGAGGCGCCGGACTTTCGGTCCTCCTCCTCAAGAAGAACCTCTACTGCTATGCGCTGTGTCCCTTCGGCAATCTGCAGGAATTCAACTTCAAGCTCAGCCGGATCAACCTTTCCCTCCCCCCAGGCCTGGGGCGTGTGTTCCGGGTTCTCCCCTATTTGCTGACCTGGGCCGCACTGATGGTGATCGTCCTCCGACGAAATCCCGCCGCGGGAGCGTTCGAACCCTTTCCTACCCTGTTCGGTCTGGAAGGTCTGGAGATCCAATGGCTGGTGCTTTCGTCCGTCATTCTCGGAACGTTTTTCATGGGTCGATTCTTCTGCCGCTACTTCTGTCCGGTCGGATGCGCACTCGATGTGCTGCTTATAATCCGCTGCCGCAGGTTCGGCCGCAGCCCGGCCGAGCGGGAGAACATCGAATGAAGAACCGGATGCAGCGACTCTGGGCCCTGGCCCTGGTGCTGATCACGCTGGCATTGATCCTGGTCTTTCTCTTGCACACCGGAATGCGTTCCTGATCGGCGGAGGGATAGGTATGACGGGGAGGAGACACGAAGCTTGTTCGAATTCATGCCGGATCTGAGTTCTGGGGGTGGTTTCCGCAGGACACTCCGCAAAGGAACGGGAAAGCCTACCTCCCGAGAGAACCGCGTTTGACCGGTCTCCGGCTCTATGATATAAGCAGAATCCGCAGGAAAGAATTTAAAAGAACGGGAGAAAGGCCGTGGAGCCTATTGTCTATCATGAATACGCCGACGCCATGTTGGATCGGGCGGTGGTGGCCGCGCAATACTTCAAGAGCTTTGACCAGAAGACCGTCGATGACATTGTGGATGCGGTGTTTCAGGCCGCCTACGAGGCCCGCATAGATCTGGCCCGCATGGCGTATGAGGAAACCGGCATCGGCGTCCTGGCCCACAAGGTCATCAAGAACACTTGGGCCAGCCTGCTGGTCTATGAAAACATCAAGCATCAAAAGACCGTGGGCGAGATCGGGCATGATCCGGAAATGGGCATCACCAGGATCGCCCAGCCCCGAGGGCCGATCTTGGCGCTTACCCCTTTGACCAATCCCACCTCAACCATCATCTTCAAGGTGCTGATCGCCCTCAAGACGCGGAATCCGCTCATCTTCAGTCCGCACGGCGCCGCACGCAAATGTTCTCGGGCGGCCGTAGACCTCTTGCACGAAGCGGCGGTCAGAGCGGGGGCTCCGGCGAACTGCCTGCAATTCATCACCAAAAAACACAAAGACTACCTCTTTCATATCATGCGTCACCCCGACCTGGCGTTGATTCTTGCCACAGGAACCAGACAGATCGTCAAGGAAGCCTATGCCTCGGCCAAACCGGTAATCGGGATAGGCCCCGGAAATGTGCCGGTCTACGTTCATGAGACCTCCGATCTGGATCTCGCCGCAGACTCCATCGTGCTTTCCAAAACCTTTGACAACGGAACGGTATGCGCCTCGGAACAGGCCCTGGTGATCGAGAGAGGGGTGGACGCCGTCCTCCGGCCTAAGCTGGAGGCGCGGGGCTGCTTCTTCTGTACCGAGGAACAGGCGGAAAGACTCGGCCCCGTGACATTCGACAGCCAGAATCGCCTGATGCGCGCGGATGTGGTGGGGCAGCCGGCTGCAGTCCTGGCTGAAAGGGCCGGATTTTCGGTGCCGGAAGCGATCCGTCTTTTGATCGCCCCCTGTCGAGGTGTCGGACCGGGTTTCCCGCTGTCCTACGAGATTCTCACTCCACTGTTGACACACTATGCAGTGGATACCTATGCCGATGCCCTGGATGTCAGCTTCAAACTGAATGCCCTAGGGGGGCGGGGACACACTGTCAGCATCTATACCAATTCGGAGGCGGTCATCCAGGATTTTATCGCACGGGTCTCGGCAGGAAGGCTTTTGGTCAACACCCCCGCCACCCAAGGTGCGATCGGGGGATTGTACAACTCGCTGAATCCGTCCTTCACCCTCAGCTGCGGGACCGAGGCGGGAAATATATTCACGGACAATATCACCACCACCCACCTGCTGAACATCCAACGAATCGCCCGTCGCCGTCCCAACCGTCGCTGGCATGCCGTGCCGCAGGAGGCCTGGCAGGATTCCCGGATCGACGGAAAGGAGATCAAAAGGCTCTACAATCGCAACTATTGAATCCGACGAATTCCCCGTGAGAAGCCCCGAGTCCCGGTCTTGCGTTGTCGCCCGAGAATCGCTACACTGATTCCCTATGTCCCAGGCTAGAGCGGAGCTGACCTACCGACAGATCCTGATCTTTTGGACGCCGCTGGCCGCCACCTGGCTCATGATGGCGGCGGAGGGGCCTTTTCTGGCTGCGGTGATCGCCCGCATGGGGGATCCCAAGTTCAACCTGGCGGCCTATGGCGTCGCCTTCTCCCTGGCTGTGCTGATCGAGGCTCCGATCATCATGATCATGAGCGCCTCCACCGCACTGGTCAAAGACAGCGATTCCTATCTCAGGCTGCGCAATTTCACCCTCGCCCTCATCGCAGCCGTCACCGCCGTGATGCTTCTTTTTTTGATCCCACCCGTATTCCGGCTCGTCGTCCGGGGAATCATCGGCCTACCGGAAGAGGTGGCACGCTTGACCTACCGCGCCTGCTGGGCCCTCCTCCCCTGGCCGGGGGCGATCGGATACCGGCGTTTCTATCAGGGCATCCTGATAAGCCGTAATCTCACCCGAAGGGTGGCCTATGGTACGGCGGTTCGTTTGACATCCATAACCGCAACCGGATTGATCCTGTATCACTTCAGCTCCATAGGGGGGGCATTCCTGGGAGGGGCGGCCTTGGGAGTCTCGGTCACGGTGGAAGCGGCCGCCAGCCGACTGATGGCCGCGTCCTCCGTCAAACGGCTGCGCCGAGCGGAGGCCTCGTCTCAACTGCCGGTTCTCAGCTATCGATTCATCGCCCGTTTCTATTACCCGCTGGCGTTGACATCTCTGCTGGGCCTGGGGGTTCATCCCATCGTGACCTTCTTCCTGGGGAAAAGCCGAATGGGATTGGAGTCGTTGGCCGTAATGCCGGTCGTCCTCTCGCTGGTATTCATCTTCCGGTCGCTCGGTCTTTCTTATCAAGAAGTGGCCATCGCCCTGCTCAGCCGGGGCAGCCGCAATCTGAACCGATTACGGAATTTCGCCGCGCTCTTGGCCCTGTGTGTGAGCGGAGCGTTGGCGGTGATTGCATTCACCCCGCTTTCCGAGCTGTGGTTTCAAAACATATCCGGGCTGACGGATTCCCTCACCCGGCTATCCGTAACTCCCGCTCGGATCATGGCGGTGATCCCCGCCCTCACAGTGTGGATCTCCCTGCAGAGGGGGGTCTTGGTGGAACATAAGCAGACCACTCCCATAACCCTCGCCACCATGATCGAAGTGGCGGGCATCTTCTGTATGCTGGCCCTCACCATCCACGGCCTGAATATGATCGGCGCCACTGCGGCCGCCCTATCCCTCATCTTGGGACGCACCCTGGCAAACCTGTACCTGGTGATCCCCAACAGCAAGATCCGGAAAAAAACTTGGGCGGCCTCTTTGGGTTGAGGCGGCCGCGGAAAGGCCCCGCGCTTGTCCGGGAGAGCGGCCTATGCTAATCTGGTTCCTTGGATACTATGCAGATGTCGTCTCCGGTTAAGGTTGGGGTGCGCTTCGTCTCCCTTGTCCAGAGGCATACCGGACTGCGCCGGGTTGAAATGGAGCTACCCGCCGAACCGGAAAAGGCGCTTAAGGTCGTGATCGACCGCTATCGGATCCCTTGGGCCGGTGACCTGGAACGGAGCTGCCGGATTTTTGTCAACCGCCAGCCGGTCGAACGGCTCATAAAAACCGGAAAACTCCTCCAGGAGGGAGATGTCATCTCCTTCATCCCCATCCTGGCTGGAGGGTGACCGACGAAACCGGAGAAGCCCCGCTCTTTCACTCCTTGGAGGTGCCGCCGCCGTCCTCCGCGATCTCAAGGGCCTCCGCAGACGCCAGCTCCGGATCCATCAGCAGGGCTACCACCAGGTTCGCCTGGTGATGCGCGGCTATGCCGACCCTGGGAGCCATCAGTCCGTGGCCGAACCGTGCGGCCGAGACCAAGTCTCCCACTAAAAATATGCGCTCTCCAAGCCTGAACGTCCGTATGGCGTTGCTTCTTCCGTAGCCGGCCAATCCCGATGCCGCGATCAGGAAGGTATCCGGCAGTTTCTCGGCCGCGGTTTCCAGGATCATGACTTTTTCTTCCGCCCGGTCAAAGCACTCCACCAGGACTTCACAATCCCGAAAGATCTGCGGGATGTTGTCTGGATTCAGGGTTCCCTGATGGGATCTGACCTGAACGTAGGGATTTATGCGGGAGAGCAAGCCGGACAAGGCCTCGGTCTTGACCGCTCCCAGATGCTCTAGAAAATACTGTTGCCGATTGAGATTGCTGGGTTCCACCAAGTCGAAATCGGCCAATACCAGCGTGCCCACTCCGGTTCGAGCCAGCGCGATAGCCACGGAGGAGCCCAGGCCCCCCAATCCGGCGATTCCGACTGCGGCCTTTTTCAGTCTTGAGTGCACGCCCGGGGAATGACGGGCCGTGAGCAGGGCTTCCAATTCCCGTAAAGAAGGCTTCTCTCCTCGCCTTATCAGCACAATCCGGTCTCCGTCTTCCAGGACGCAGGATTCGTCGGCGGGAAATCCGTTCACGACCAGCACATCGGCATCGGATTTATAGCGGCGCTTGACCAGCGCAAGATCGGTGCCTGCGGGCAGAGAGCGGCGGATTTCGTTGATATGAACCGAGATGGTAGGGCCGGACATAATCACTCTCCGAATGTGATGCCCCTGCCCGCCCGAGCCGGGCTCGAGGTGGGATAAGAGCAAAGACTCAACCGGTGAAATGTCCCAATATCCAAAGCAGCACAGCACCGGCTACGGTTCCGGCATAAAGCCAACCGGAACGTTGCGGCTGCAGGCGATGGCTGCCGGTTCCCAGGAGAAAGCCGATGGGGACCAGAACCGCCGCCAGCAGCGCGGCGATGCTGCCGCCCGCCAGGATATGCTGTGTGACTTTGGGCCATCCACCTTGTACCCAGGTATCGTACCGGATCACATAGGTGATTAGCAGAGCAAACAGAGCATAACCGCCGTAGGCTCCCAGGATACCCGTCGCCATGTTTCGGAAGGTAAAACGGCGGCTCCTGCGTCCCAAAAGCGAGGCGGCGGCATCGAAGGCTACGCCCAACATGAAGATGCCGAGCAGGTGGCAGATGAAAGGAGACGCATTGACCAGCTTGAAAAGGGTTGCAACGGCGCCGATCGCGGTGGAAGATCCCGGCTTATGGACAATCCCTCTGGCCACCGCCAGAATGAAGACGGCCCAGGCAGCCAAAAAAACGGAAGCATGGGGAACGTCACTGGCATACAGCATGCCTCCGGCGGTCACCTCGCTGAGGCCCCAGAGGGAACCGAACAGCAACAGCCAGACCCAATTCTTGATATCGTTCATCTCTGGACTCCTTCCTCGAAATCGACTCCTTCTGGATACTCTTATATCAGAATTCATTAGGCCTTGACAATGTTTAATTGTGATGAATAACCGGCCATCCCCGATTTTACAGCGCAGTCGGGCGCAAATGCCCATAGGCCTATAGGAGCGCCTCCCTCCTTCCGCGGCCGTACACATAGTCGCCGATCCTCCGCATCCAGGCCAGCTCGGCCTCGTTCATGGGGCCTTTGGCCGCTTCAGAGAGGTTTAGCTGCATGTGCGCCAACCGGGAAGGCGCCGAGATGACAACGTCCACCGAAGGATGTGAGAGCACGAAACGATAGCAATCCCCCGCCGTGGGACGCCTTTCAGCGTCGGGTATTCTCCGGGATTTGACCAAGGACATCCGCCGCGTCGCGGTGAAGGCCACGATGCCCGGTCGATCGAGCGCCAGCCGGCTGAAAACATCCTGTTCCGCTCCCCGGTTGGCGGCATTGTACCGGATATGGAACACGTCATAATCCGGTTCCCCGGCCAGCCGCGCGAAGAGCGGGCGGTGGTGACCTGCCACACCCAAGTAGCGAAACGCCCCCCTTGCCCGCAAGGATCGCGCCGCATCCAGCAGCCGCGGCTTGGGTGGCTTGTTGTACCAGCCCAGGAGGAGGACATCGGCGTGATCCAAGCCCAGGGTTCTCAATCCCCGCATGAGGCTCTTCTCGAGTCCGCGGGGTGAACGCCTGAGATCCTGGATAACGACCACCATCTCATCTCGACCACCGCGGCCGGCGATGTTCCGGATCGCGCGGGCCATGCGCCGCCCGCGGATCGCTCCCCAATAAAAATAATTGCACCCCGCGTCAAAGCCGGCTTCAAAGGCCGCGGCCGGCGCCCCATAGGAAGCTCCCAGGCCCAACCGCCCGACATGGAGCTCGGTCCGCCCCAGTTTGACCCGGTCGTGCAGCCAGCTCATTTTTCCCACCTCTCATTCACCGCACCCTCATGAGGACCGGATCCCTCCCCGAGTGCTTCAACCGCTAGGGCAAGTGACATCATGATTCTCCCGGGAACACCGTATCGAGACCTTTGGACCTGGAATGCGGCTCAGAGTAACGCCCGGGGTGAGAGGGGTGGCGGAGAGGGTGGGATTCGAACCCACGATACTGCATTCACAGTATAGCGATTTTCGAGACCGCCGCCTTCAACCACTCGGCCACCTCTCCGCCGGGCTCAGGCGCCGGGCGCCTGGCGTTTCCGCAGGAAAAAATCTTTCAAGATTTTACCGCATTCCTCCGATAGAATTCCACCATTTATTTGAATCCTGTGATTGCTTTTCTCCCAAGGGAAGGTCATGACGGACTGGACAGCCCCGGACTTGGGATCGAGGGCACCGAATACCAGGCGGCGGATGCGAGCCTGGACGATGGCCCCCAGGCACATGACACAGGGCTCCAGCGTAACATAAAGGTCACAATCCGTAAGCCGGTGATTCCGGCGCAAGGCACCGGCCTTGCGCAGCGCGATGATCTCGGCGTGGCCGGTCGGATCATGCCGCTTGACACTCTCGTTGTGGCCGGAGCTCAACACTTCATTCCCCGCCACCACCACGGCTCCCACCGGGACCTCACCCGATATTTGGGCGCTCTCGGCTTCATAGAGCGCCAGCTGCATGTAATAGGTGTCGTCTCGTTCCATTTGCGCCCTTCCATCTTCACATTCTAACGGTCATCTTCGATTCTGACAATGTTTAGGGCTCAAAACGCTTTACAGCGTCATCAAGACCTGCTATACAAGGCACGTCACCGGACAAGCCGGCGGTTGGGCGATGATGCTGAAATTTATATGCCACTTCTGTACCGATACATTCCCCGCCGATCCCATGGCGCCCTTTTGCCCCCAATGCCGCGAACCGCTGCTGGTGGAACTTCCTTCGGCCGGACGGCGCATCCATTCGAGCGGGCCCCCGCTGGAGCGGTTCATGGAATTTCTCCCTCTTTCAGGGGCGGACGAAAGCCTGAGTCTCGGCGAGGGTGACAGCCCGCTGCTCCCTCTCATCCGCCTGCAGCATAAATTCGAGCTGCCGTCCGTTTGGGCCAAGGACGAGATGCTCAATCCGACCGGCAGCTTCAAAGACCGCGGCACGGTGGTAGCCGTGCACCGGGCGAAGGATTCGGGTGTCCGAAAAATCGGAACCGTATCCACGGGGAACATGGGAGCCTCTACGGCCGCCTACGGCGCCCGGGCGGGCATGCAGGTTTTCGTTTTGGCCAAAGAGGACACTCCCCGTGAGAAGCTCCTCTCCGCCGGAGTACACGGCGCCCATTTGGTTCAGATCAGGGGGGACTACGGCGAGCTCTTCCTCGAGAGCTATCGGGTTGGAAGTCGTCACGGCATCTATTTCATGAACTCGACCGATCCCTTCCGGATCGAGGGCTATAAGATCATCGGGTTCGAGATCTATGAACAGCTCCGGCCGCGTCTCCCTCATTATATCTTCGTTCCGGTCAGCTCGGGCGGGCATCTCATCGGACTGATGAAGGCGTTCATCGAACTGAGCCGTGCCGGCATCATCCCCTCGCTGCCGGTCTTTATCGGGGTCCAGGCCCAGGGCTGCTCCCCCATCGCACAGGCCTTCAGCTCCGGCCGTGCCCGCGTCAGCCGGGTTCCGGCTCCCGGATCGGTGGCCCAGTCCATTAACAATCCATCCCCCCCCGGAGGCAACCTCCTTCTCCACATGCTCCGAGAGCATGACGGAGCGGTCACCGCCGTGACGGACGAGGAAATCCTTACCGCGCAGCGAATCCTGGCTCGGGAGGAAGGCCTGTTCTGTCTTCCGGCCTCGGCTACCGTACTGGCCGGGATGCTGAAGATTCGGGATGAAGGGCGATTCAGGCCGGATGATCGGGTCGTTCTGGTGATCACGGGATCCGGGTTCAAGAATATCCCGGTCTTGGAACATCAGGCTCTCAGCATACATTCCGCAACCCCCGCTTCCCTGGATGCACTTATCGCCTCGCTGTGATTGCCGATCCCGAACTCAGGGGGCAAGACCAATCCGCCCGCTCTGAGGTGATTTCCGGCTATTTCCGGTGGCCGGGCCGAATAAATCCGGGGATCCGGCCCGTATATAACAGAGTGACGGTTTTTTCCTATCCTCATCTGTGGTAGCATAGAGTCACATCAATACTGTGTCAGGAGGTATCAATGGCAAATGATTTTCCGCAAATGGAATTCAAGCTGCCCAAGATCAATACCGGGCTGGTCAAAATCGTGATCATCGGGATTGCCGTGCTCATTGTCTTGGCCACCTCATTCTATCAGATCGGCCCGGAGGAGATGGGGGTCATCCTCCGCTTCGGCAAATTCGTGCGCACCTCGGACCCGGGGCTTCATCTCAGGCTCCCGCTGGGAATCGAACAGCTGCGTAAGGTGCCGATCCAACGGCAGCTCAAGTTGGAGTTCGGCTTCCGCACCACGGAACCGGGGATCCGCACCGAATACCGGGTGACTCCAGAATCCAAGCGGGAGGCCCGTATGCTGACCGGCGACCTGAACATCGTGGATGCCGAATGGATCGTCCAGTACAAAATCCAAGATCCTTACAACTATCTGTTCAAGCTGCGGGACGTACAGGCCACCTTCCGCTATATGAACGAGGCGGTGGTGCGCAAGATCATCGGCGACAGCTCCGTAGATGAGGTCATCACCGTGGGGCGCGCCCGCATCGCCACCGAGGCCAAAGAAGAGCTGCAAAAGCTCTGCGACCTCTACGAGATCGGAATCGAAGTCAATCAATTGCTCCTCCAGAACGTCGACCCGCCTGAACCGGTGCAGCCGTCCTTCAACGAGGTCAACCAATCCCAGCAGGAAAAAGAACGCAAGATCAACGAAGCCTGGTCGGAGTATAACCAGGAGATCCCCAAGGCCGAAGGCGTGGCTGAGCAGACGATCCGATCGGCGGAAGGATACGCCACCGAACGCGTCAACAACGCCCAGGGCGACGCCCAGCGCTTCCGGCAGGTCTACCGGGAGTACGTAAGGGCTCCTCTGGTGACCCGCAAACGCCTTTACCTGGAAGCCATCACGGAGATCATCCCCAAGATCGATCGCAAGGTGATCTTCGATGAGTCGCAGAAGAACATCCTGCCCCTGTTGAATCTGGGAAAGGAGGAAAAGCAATGAAAGCCCAGATCAGGCTCATCATATTCGGTATTCTTATATTCGTTTTGATCATCGTGCTGGCGGACGCGATCTACGTGGTCTCGGAGACCAACCAGGTCATCATCACCCAATTCGGCGAGCCGAAGGGAGGCGCCATTACCGCCCCCGGCCTGCACATCAAGGTTCCGTTCATCCAGAAGACCAATTACTTCGAGAAACGCTGGCTGGAATGGGACGGGGATGCCAATCAGCTCCCGACCAAGGACAAGAAATACATCTGGGTCGACACCTATGCCCGCTGGCGGATCATGGACCCGCTGCTTTACTTCCAGCGCGTGCGGGACGAACGCGGGGCGCAGACCCGGATCGACGACATCATCGACGGCCAGACGCGGAATGCGGTCGCCAAATACGACCTGAACGAGATCGTCCGTTCCTCGAACCGAGAGTTCGAGCTGACGGAAGAGTCGGCCGTGCTTTTGGACAGCCAGTATGTCGTGGCCGAGACCAAAGTGGGCCGCGAGAAGATCGCCCAGATCATATTGGAGGAGTCGTCCAAGATCACCCCGGAATTCGGGATCGAGCTCAAAGACGTCCAGATCAAGCGGGTCAACTATGTGGATGAGGTCCAGGAGGATGTCTTCGCCCGCATGATCGCGGAACGCCAGCGGATCGCGGCCAAGTACCGGTCGGAAGGCGACGGCCGGAGCGCAGAGATCCGAGGACAGAAGGAGCGGGAGCTCAAGCGGATCCAGTCGGAAGCGTACCGCACGGCCCAGGAAATCAAAGGCAAGGCGGACGCCGAAGCCACCAAGATCTATGCCGATGCCTACAACCTGGATCCCGAGTTCTATCAATTCATGAAAACCCTCGAGACCTACCGCGTGATCATGGACAAGCAGACCTGGATGCTGCTCTCCACCGATGCGGAATTCCTGAAGTATCTGAAATCCACCCGGCAGTAGGAGGTCGGGTACCTGGCCGGCCGGCCATCGCCACCGACTGCGCATGGTTGCCGGTGGAGGCCGTGACAACGCCCTTGCGCTTTTGTTCCCTTCCCAACTGGGCGATCAGATTGATGCCGCCGCGGACCTTAAAGGCTCCGGTGGGAAGATGATTTTCATGCTTCACATAAACCCTTCCCCCGATGAGTTCACTCAACTGAGGATAAAAATGCAGCGGAGTGCGGGGAAGCACCCCGACGATGCGGTCCCGGGCCTCCAGGATATCCTGCAGGGTCGGCCAAGTCCAGGGCATGCGTCCTCCTCATGATAGCCGACGGCAGTCTTTCACTATTCCGAGAGCAAGTCGGAAAAACCGTGTTTATAGGGAAAAAGGGCGGCGGTGCCTCCGGTGTGGAGAAAAGCCACCCGATCGCTGGGTTGAAAATAGCCCCGCTGCGCCAGCTCCAGCAGGGCGGACAGGGCTTTTCCTGTGTATACCGGATCGACGAAAATTCCCTCTTTTTCCGCCATCAACCGTACGGCTCGGGCCACATCCCGATTGAGGACACCGTAGCCTTCCCGGATGAATTCATCCAAGATGATGATGTCGTCCCTCTCTATCTCCGGTTCGAGCCCCAGGGCCTGCTCGGTATCCCGGGCTATGGCCAGGACCTCGGCGCCGTATGTTTCAGCGTCTTCGAGCACGCTGATGCCCACGATCTTCGTTTTGCCGCCCAGGGCCTTGGCGGCCACAGACAAACCGGCCTGCGTGCCTCCCGATCCGGATGCCAGAACGACATAATCCACCGCTTCGCCCTGCCCTTGGGCCTGGCGCTGCAATTCCAAAAACGCATCCACATACGCCAGCGCCCCCAGAGGCACCCTCATCGACCAGCCCGGCATGGATCCGCCCACCGGAACGACGTAAGGCTTGTGTCCGCGCTCCCGGGCTTCCGCCACCGCTTCTTCAACCGCAGCCTGCAGCTCATCCCCGCCAACGAACTTCCCTCGGCCCGCTTCCCGGATTTTGATCCCCGCTCCCAGAATAAAATCCAACAACAGGTTGCCGTCCGGCTCATCCGGCAGATCATGGATCTTGAAAAGCAGCAGAATCGGGATCAGCCCGAACCGCCGGGCTGCAGCGGCGGTCTGGAGGCACCAGTTGGACTGCACACTCGCCCAGGTGATGATCACATCCGCTTTCTGGGCGAAAACATCCGGCATGATGTATTCCAGCTTACGCGACTTGTTCCCGCCGAACGCCAATCCGGTCAGGTCATCCCTTTTTATGAATAGACGGGGCCCCGTCAGATCCTGGGTGAGCCGAGCCAAGGGGTGAAAGGGTGTGGGGGCGTGGATGAGAGAAATGCGGGAAAACCGCTTCAGGCGTTCTTCGATCCTAGCCATGACGTCATCGGCCATTGCGCATCTCCATGCATCTATTGTTCCAAAATTCCCCGCCCCCCGTCAACGACAATCGGATTCATCTGGTCATCTCCCATCCGATTTCCGGACCGGATCTCAAGCCAATAGGCGGTTCTGAGGCAGGTTCCCTATCCTCATCTCCATTTCCTTCTCAGCCCAGGATCCCGCGGCCAGCGCCCGCGATACTCAGAGGAAGCGAACCCCACGGTAGAGGCCCAAAAATGAGCCCATGATTTACGGGAGGGAAAACGAGAGGCTCCCGGGTATTTAAAATCGGGAGCGTGAGGTCCGGAGCTCCGTGACTTTTTTTGCCGCCCAGGAGCGAAGGGAATCGCCGTAATAATAAAAGATGGGAATGGCGATCAGGATGAAAAACGTGGAACTCATCAGCCCCCCGACTTGGGATAAAGCCAGGGAAGACCACAGATGGCGCCGTCCCTCCTCGATCTGGATGATGATGAGCGGCAGCATGCCCAGCACGGTGGTGCTGGTGGTCATAAAGATGGGGCGGATCCGTTCCCGAGCGCCTTCCACCACCGCTTCCAACCGCGGCATGCCTTGGCGCCGTTTGAGGTTGATATGATCCACCAGCAGAATCGAATTATTGACCACGATCCCGCCCAGCAGTATGACTCCGATATAGGCCGACGAATCGAAGGAGAAATCCGCGATCACAAAGGCCACGAATACTCCGATCAGCGCCAAGGGAACGGCCAGCAGAATAAAGAACGGCTGCAGGAACGATTCATAAAGAGCGGCCAGGATCATGAAGATGATGACCAGCGAGAAGAAGATGGCAAAACGGATCTGTCCCTTTTCTTCCGAGGTAAGGAAACGGTCATCCTCCATGCTGGCGGTGAATCCGGGTGGAAGCTCCAGCCTATCGAAGACCGCCTGGCGGAAACGCTCCCCGGCCTTATAAGGGCCCCGGAACTCCCACATCACGGTCATCTGAAACTGCTGATCTTCCCGATCGATGGAGCCGGCGATGGGTTTTTCCGAAAGCTCCGCGACTTCACCCAGTCGCAGCAGCTCCCCGTTCCGTGTCATGAGCATCACATCCTGCAGTTCCTTGAGGTCCATGCGTTCGGCCTGCGGCGACTTGAAGGATAATTCGAGCTCCCGTCCTCCGATGTTGGCCTTAATAGGCCAGGACATGCGGCCCCGTATGAGGGTCTGAATCTGCGCATACAGATACTGCGGATCGATGTCGTATTTACGCAGGGCCGCCTTGTCCAGCTTGAGCACGTATTCATAGGAATCGCCGCCCCACCACCATCCCCGGCTGGAGATGGTCTTGGTGTCTTTGATACGGGGATTCCGCGTGAGCGTCCGCTCCAGGTTGGCGGTGATCTGCCTGAGTTTTTTCAGGTTGTAGCCGAAAAATTTTATGCGGGAATCATAAAATGTCCCTCCCCCGAAACCCGAATAATATCCCTGGGGATCGAAACCGGATATGCGCACATTGATGCCGGCGAAATTGGTGGCCAGCTGGATCAGCTCTTCTTTCAGGAGATAGGGCCGGTAGGACATCTCGATCTCGGGCGGAAACGTGATCACCATCTGGGAGCGTTCGTCGAAGACCTGGGTGTTGACTTCTTTTTCATAGGTCTTTTCCAGCACCTTTTCCTCGAACTGGCGGATCACCTCATCGGTGCGTTCGACATCCGCTCCCGCCGGCAGCCCCACCCCCACCGCCAGCCGCTCCTGCGAGTACCAGGAAAAGAATTCACCCAGCGTCACTTCGGCCCGGAACCATCGGTAGGAACCGTAGAAAATGGCCGCAACAACCAGGAATACTTCGATCGGGTGTTTAATCAAGAATCCCAGGATATGGGAATAGAGACCGCGGACGCGCTCCTTACGTTTCCGGGATGGGGACTGCATGAGCTTGGGCGTGAGCGCGGGGATGACGGAGAAAGACACCAGCAGAGAGGCGGCCAGGGCGGCGCTGATCACGATGGCCATAGGCAGGTAGATCAGGCGCAGGCGCCCCTGGAAGTAGGCGATGGAAAAGAAGACGCTCATAGTGGTCAGGGTCGAAGCGAAAACCGGAAGAAACACCTCCCGGGAGCCCTGGACGGCGGCCTGGACCGCCGGCACACCCTTCTCGCGAATCCGCAGCACATTTTCGAACACCACGATGGAATTGTCCACGAACAGGCCGAAGCCCAAGGCCAGGCCCCCCAACGTCAACATGTTGAGCGAGGTCTTGGTGAAATAGACCAAATTGAAAGTCAAGAGCACGGAAAAAGCGATGGAAGAGAGGACCAACAGGGTGGGTTTGAAGGCCCGCAGGACCAACAGGATGAGGACAAAGATGACACTGACGATGATCCCGACCAGGAGATAGAGCTTGTCGAGGTTCTTCTGGATCTCCTGACTCTCGTCATCCACGCTCCGGAAGACCAGATCCGCGGGCAGTTCCTGTTTGATCTCCTCTAACCGCCGCTTCACCTCACGTGCGACCTTCAGGGTGCTCAGCCCTTTCTCTTTATGGACCGTAAGGCTGATGGTGGGCTGTCCATTGATGCGGTGGATGTGGCGGATATCCTGAAACGAAGGCTCAAGCCGAGCGACATCCCGCAGTTTGATGGGATTAGCCCCCACCCGCGCAATGAGCGTCTCGCGCAGTTCCCTCAGGTTGGGAACCGGATTGGAGATTTTGAATAGGAATTCACGGCTGCCCTTTTTAACCGTGCCGGCGGGGAAGATCTGCACCCGCTCCCTCACCCGCCCGATCACGGTATAAGGATGAATGCCCAAGCTCCGCAGCTTTTCTTCGTCCAACACCACACGAATCTCGGGATCGGACCCCCCCCACACCTCCACACCGGAGATACCCTTGACGGCCCCGATGCCCGTCTCGAGCTTATCCTTGACCAGCTCCCGGAGCTTTTGGAGCGAATAATCGCCGGAAATCGTGTACTGCAGGAAAGGGCGGGTGCTGAAATCTTCCGGCACATAGGCAAAGATCTGCGGCTTGACTCCGTAGGGCAGCTCTTCCTTGAGTTCCGCTAGTTTCTCGCGCAGGGCCAGGCGGGCGAACTCCATGTTGGTCTTGCGCGTGAACTCCAGGGTAATGGCAGAGGAACCGATGCGGGACGAAGACGTGATTTTGCGCACGCCTTTCACGGTGGACGCCTTTTCCTCGATCGGTGCGGTCAAATCGGTCTGAATGATCTCGGGCGGCATGCCGTGCCAGACGGTAGTGATCTGCAGTTCGGGAAATTCCTCCCGAATCACGGGCATTTCCACCGGTATGTTGAGAAAGGAGTATCCACCCAGCACCAAAAGGGCCAGGAACACCATGGCCGTCGCGATGGGCCGCTCTACAAAGATCTTCATGCCCCTTCTCTCCTCCCGCTCTCCGCCAGCTCATAGGCGAGAGGGATCAGGATCAGAGTGAGGAAGGTCGCCAGCAGCAACCCCCCGATCACGGCGATGGCCAGGGGCTGCTGCAGCTCGGATCCCTTGCCCAGGCCCAATGACATGGGGAACAGCCCCAGTGCGGTGGTCACGGTGGTCATCAATATCGGCCGCAGCCGTATCCGGCTGGCCTCCATGATGGCCTCCCGTACGCCCATGCCTTTTTTTCGCATCTGATTGGTGTAGTCTATTTTGACGATGGCGTCGTTGACCACGATTCCCGCCAGCACCACCATTCCAATGATGGAGACCACATTCAAGGTCTGACCGGTGATGAGCAGGGCCCAGACCGCTCCCGTCAATCCCATAGGCAATGTAAAGAGGATTAAGAATGGATGTTTCAGCGACTCGAATTGCGCCGCCATGATCATGTAAACCAGCAGGACGGCCAGGGCGAAGGCGAAGATCAGGCTCTGGAAGGACCGGGACATCTCTTCCTGCTCCCCGCTGAAAACCACACGGTAGCCCGCCGGAAGGTCCAGCGCGTCGATGCGGGTGCGGATGTCCGGCACCACCTGGCTGATCTTTTTACCGCTGAGGTTGGCCGTCACCAGGACTTCACGCTGTTGGCTCTCCCGCCTGATCTCTTTGGGTCCGCGGGCGATCCGGTAGCTGACCAACTCCCGCAGCGGGATGAGCATCCCTTGGTGGGATATCGGCTCATCCAAGAGGGTCTCGATGTTCGCGCGGATGTCTTCATCCAGCCGCACCAGGATATCGTACTTTTTCTCCAGTTCCTTGAACTGGGTAGCCACCCGCCCCCCCACGGCATTGGCCAGAAAGCTGCCGATGGCGGCGGGAAAGATCCCGTATCGTTCGGTCGCCTGCTTGTTGATGCTGACCAGGAATTCCGGCTTGCCTTCGCCCAGGTTGGTGGTGACATCAATGATTCCCTCGACTCCACGCAGCTTCTCGACCAGCTGCTCGGCCAGGATCCGGAGCCGGTTGAGGTCCTCGCCCTTGATCTTGAGCCCCACCTCGGCGGTGCTGAACGCCATGAGCTGAGCCAGGGTCGACTGCTCCTTGACGATCGAAAACGTCAAGCCGGGGATGGCCAGCATCCGACCGCGCAGGCCGGCCATCAAGGCGTCGATATCCTGCTCACGCTCGGCTTCCACATAGAGCCGGGCGGAATTCAGGGAGATGTCCGGATTGAGCGCCTCCATCCCGCTCACGATCCCCACTTGAGAAAAAGCGGCCTTGACCGACTCGCGGCCCTGCAGCCATCTTTCCAAGGTCCCCACGATATCCGAAGTCTGTTCCAGGGAATAGTCGACCGGAGTCTTCAAGTTGACCTCAAAGGCCACGGCCTCGGGTTTGGGCATGAGCTCACGGGGGATGCGGGTTCCAGCCAGAAACGTTCCCGCCAGAAACACCAGCGACCAGAAGACCACCAGGCCCTTGTGATCCAGGCTCCACTCCAGCGCCGCATGATACCGCCGTTCGAACCCGGCGAAAAGGGCGTTGTAGGCGCCGAAAACCGCTTTGATCACCGGCCGGAAGGGCAGCCTCAGGTAATGGAAGAACAACTGGATCAGCTGGCTGAAAAAATTGAAAAGCAGGTTCAGCACCAAAAACAGGCCTTTGGGAAGGTTGTAGAGCAGCCATTGCACGGCACGCAAGGGGAACAGCAGCCAATGCTTTCGCCCGGCTTTTATCCGGGGCTCCGCATCGGCCGGAGCCGCTTCGTCGGGTGAAGGCTTCTCCTTGGGCGGGAGCTTGATCTCGATCCGGCGCGAAGCCAGCATGGGCAGCAGGGTCAGCGACACCACCAAGGACGAAAGCAGTGCGAAGGTAACGGTCAGAGCCTGGTCTTTGAAGAGCTGCCCGGCTACACCATGCACATAGATGACGGGCAGAAACACCGAAATGGTGGTCAGGGTGGAGGCGGTCACCGCCATCCCCACCTCCTTGGTGCCGGTCACAGCCGCATCGAGCAGGCTGCGGCCCATCCCTGACCGGTGTCGGAAGATGCTTTCCGAGACCACGATGGAGTTGTCCACCAGCATTCCTACCCCTAGGGCCAGTCCGCCCAGCGACATGATGTTCAAGGTGATATCACGGAAATAGAGCAGGTTGAAGGTGGCGATGATGGAGATGGGGATGACCACCGCAATGATGACCGGCGTCTTGAAATCCTGCAGGAACACGAAGAGCACCAGAAAGGCCAGGATCCCTCCCAGGATGATGGAGTTCAGCACCGAGGAAATGGCGTTCTCGATATATTTGGCCTGCTCCGACACGACCAGGACCTCGATCCCGGGATTGGCCGCTTGCATCTCGGTCAACACTTCCCGGGCTTCTCGGGTAACCCGCACGGTATTGGCCCCCGCCTCTTTGCGGACCAGGATTCCGATGCTCTCGCGGGTGTTCAGACGGGTGATTCCCTGACGCTCCTTGATGGAATCCTTGATAACCGCCACATCCTTGAGCCTGACCACTCCGCGTTCGCCGGTGGTCTTGAGGCTGATCTCTCCGATCTCGTCCAGTTCCTCGAACTCCCCCACCACGCGCAGAGCATATCGAAAGCGGCCCTTGTTGATGGTGCCGCCCTGCAGGTTGCGGTTGAAGGCATCGATGCGGTTGGAGATCTCTTCGATCGTCAATCCGTACAGACTGAGATACCGGGGATCGATCTCGACCTGGATCTCACGCTCCACCCCTCCCGCGATCTCCGCCGAGCCGATGCCTTCGATCTGTTCCAGGCGGGGTTTTACCAGTTCCTCGGAAAATTCTTTGAGTTCCAGCAGGGAACGGTCTCCGGATATGGAGAGGACCAGGATGGCTTTGCTGGCAGGATCGAACGGGATGATGGTCGGATCATCAGCCTCGTCCGGAAGCTCCACCCCGTCCAAAGCCTCCCGGGTGTGAAGCATGGCAAAATCCATGTCTGTCCCCCAAGCAAACTCTAGAGTCAGAAAAGAGACCCCTTCCTTGGAGATGGACTCGACCCGGCGCAGACCGGGGATGCGGCTGACGGCCGCTTCCAGGTCATCGGTGATGATGGTCTCGATCTCTTCCGGGGCCACTCCCTGATACTGGGTGACCACCGAAAGGCGCGGGTAGCTGATGTCCGGAAGCAGGTCGACGCTCAGTTCCCGGAGCGAGACGAATCCCAGCAGCACGACCGCCAGGAAAAACATGAACGTCGTGACCGGTCGCCTAGAGGTGATGGTGGTAATCTTCATGTCGTTCCATAATCCTTGGTGCGGACCGGATCAGGCCCTCGGCCCTCCTCGAACGCCGGAAGGCGACCGGGCGCCAAGCCGGACCGGCTCTCTCTAGAGCTTATACGTCAAGCGGGAGCAAGGGTTGCCCCAACTCCCTGGTTACAGCGCTTCGAAGATCTCAGGCCTCCAATCCGTGAAACCCGATCCATTACAGGACCGTTGCCGCTCCAACCAAAATCGTCTCAAAACAGCGGGGGGAACATCCGCGGAGGCCGGCGGTGACGAGTGGCTGATTCATAAGCATATGCCATCCGCAGGAGCTCACCCTCGCCGAAAGGTCGACCCAGGAATTGCAGTCCCGCCGGGAGTTCATGCGCGGTGAAGCCCATGGGCACCGTGATCGCCGGCTGACCGGTATGCGGCGCGATCTGAGGGCTGTTGTTGCCGTGCGGGCTCTCGTCATCTCCGATCATGCGGGGAGGATTGTTCCACGATGGGTAGATCAGGGCATCCACCTCGAGGCGATCCATGGCATCGAGCACGGCCCGGCGGAACGCTATGCGCCTGGGGTCCTCGAATACACCCCGACAGGGGGGATCTCGCTGTTCCGGTGGAAGCTCTTCGCCTAAGGCCTGCTTGAGCCTCCGTTCGATGGAGGCCGAGTAACGGCCGGAATCCACGATCTGCTGCAGATCCTTGACCGGCGCACTGGAACCCAGGGAGGCAAAATAGGCGTCGATGTCGTGCCGAAACGTATCACACCACTGGTCTCCACTGACCTCGTCATATTCGGGGATTACGAAAGGATCGACCACGGCCGCACCCAGGCGCCGCAGGTCCGCAATAGCGGCATCGAACAAGGCCGCAATTTCGGAGTCGGCCGTGGGGCTGTTACTCAGGGTCCGCAGCACGCCGAGGCGTGCTCCCCGAAGCCCGTCCTCATCCAGATAAGCCGTGTAGTCGGACGGGATATTACCCTCGGCGGCCTGTGTCACCGGATCGGCCGGATCATAGCCGGCGATGATCCCCAAGAGGCGGGCGGCGTCCTCGACCGAACGGGTCATGGGCCCACCCACATCATTACGCAGATAAAGCGGAATGATGCCGTCCCGGCTGGTCAATCCGATGCTCGGGCGCAGACCCACCAGACAGGTATGGGAGGCGGGCCCGCGGATTGAGTTCCCGGTGTCCGTCCCCAGGCCCACCGCACCCAGATCGGCCGCCACTGCGGCCGCGGTCCCACCGCTGGAACCGGCCGGAACGCGGGTCAGATCATAGGGATTACGGGTGACTCCGGCGATCGAGCTTTCCGTCAGGTAAGGGCTGAACGCCCATTCCGCCATGTTGGACTTGGCCAGAACGATGGCTCCGGCATTCCGCAGCGCCTTCACCTGGAAGGCGTCGTCCGGAGGCCTCCAGCCGGCGAGGGCCGCAGAACCGGCGGTCGTCTGCAGGTCATGGGTCTCGTAGTTGTCCTTGACGATAACGGGAATGCCGTGCAGGGGCCGGAGTCTCCCGGTGGCACGAAACTCCCGGTCCAAGGTGTCCGCCCTTTCCAGGGCACGGGGATTGATCACCACCAAAGCATTGAGGCCTTCGGGGCTATCATAGGCATCGATACGTGCCAGAAAGTGCTCGACCACCTGCCGGCACGTCAACTCGCCGCTACGGAAGGCGGCATGAATGCGCGCGATGGTCGATTCCTCCAGGATCCGGGCTGCCATCTCCGCTCCCGATTCATCTGCCGAACGCCGACAGGACATGCTGCCCAGCAGTAGCCAGAGAATCCCCAGCAGCACCAGCGCGACCACGAAAATAATGACAACCCTTTTGATCATCAGCACCCCCGAACGGCCCTCTTTGGCATCACTCTCGCCCCTAAGCAGAAGCAATCCTATTCCAGATCGACCTCCCAGATCCGCGCATCACCGTCCTCGCCGGCCAAAACCACATAGCGGCTGTTGCGGTGATAATCCACCGAACGGACCGCGGCCGCGGACACGTGCCGGATGGTCAATAGTCGCCCGCCGTCTTGAGCCGACCAGATGGTGGCACGGCCGTCGTTGCCGGTCAGCACGAATCGACCGTTGGGGCTGAAGACCGCGGCATAAAAACTCTGTCCGCCGAAATTTTGAATGCGGTTGCCGTTATTGGCATTCCAGACCTTGGCGGTGTCGTCGTTGCTGGCGGAGACCAACCGATTGCCGGTGTTGTTGAACGCCACCGACGAGACGGCCTGAGTGTGGCCTTGAAAGGCTTGAATCCGCTGCCCGCTGATGATGTTCCAGACCGCCAGGCCGCCGTTGGCGCTTCCCACCGCCAACTGCCGTCCATTGGGATGAAAGGACAGCGCGTAGATCCCTCCCGAGGCGATATCGAGCGTGCGTATCTCCCGACCGCTGGCGGCCTGCCAGATCTTGACCATCCCGTCGTCGCCGCCGGTGGCAACCTGATCGCCGCTCGGGCTGAAGACCGCAGCCAGGACCGCTTGCGTGTGCCCGCGCAGTTCATGGAGCTGGCTTCCTGAGCCGGCCTGCCATATGCGCGCTGTGCCGTCCCCGCTAGCCGTCACCACCCTTCGGTTGTTGGGGCTGAAATCAGCGGCGAACACGTGCGCGCCGTGACCGCGCAGAGTGGCGGTCAAGCGACCCGAGGGAACCTCCCACACCTTTGCCGTTCGGTCCGCGGAAGCCGTCACGACATGCTCTCCATCCGGGCTGAAACGGACGCTGTAGAGCCGCCCGTCATGTCCCTTCAAGTTCTTTACCAGCTGTTTGGCCTCCGCTTCTTCTTCGGCCCCGGCGGATACGATCTTGAGTTCGGTCAAGGCCACCCAATCCTTGTCGGCCGAGTTTCCGGCATTCAGCCTGAGGATGAGATCGCCTCTCCGGCCGGCAAAGGTCTCCAGGCTGCACTCGGTCTGATCGATCCGACGATCATACGCCAACCGGAGGGTGCACAGCTCGACGGCCACCTGGGCGGTCACGGCAGACACCCGAACGCGCCGATCCTGCGCCTGCTCGGATGTGTCCACCGCCATAAACCTCACTTCCAGGGTGACACCGTCGGTGCCCGCGGCTCCCTGGTTGAACCCAGCGGCGATCTTCAGTCGGGGGGCGTTCTCAGGGATCTCTAGATCCGGGAAGATCCCCAACAATTGACCGTTTCTCTGCCAAGGAGGATGGGCGAAAAGAACCCGCTCATAGCGCTGGCCGTCCTCCATCACCATTCCCATCTCGTATTTGACCGTGCCGAGTTCTTGCCCGTCCCGCCCGAATACCAGCCGCTGGTCGGATAGACTCGTCCATTGTCCCTGGGCGGCCAAATCCAATAGGTCGATTTCCTGACCCGCCCCCAGGATGATGGCGGCCGCCAGCCCGAGCAGCGATAATGCGCTCCATACTTTTTTCATGTCTTTTTCTCCTCGAATCGCCGGGTAGAAGAGGCTTAACCTCACTTCACTATAGTAAGTCCGGCACGGCCTGTCAATCTCCTCCCCGGGAGAGCCGGCGGCCTTCAATGCAGTCAGACTCCGGCCATTCCGGCCGCCCGTTGGAGATCCCATTCCCAAGCGGAACATCGGCGTATCCATGTCGTTTTCAACTCCTGCAGCGGGGCCGGGCCACGGTGACCTGATCCAGCGGCCGGCATCTTAACCGACATTTTAAAAGGTGCGGGGCGGAAACATCTGCGCTATAATGACAGCGACCCAATTGGAGGCCGACTCATGTCCAAGTGGTTTTCTATGTCGTCGCCGTGGCTGGTTTTATTTTCGCTCATCCATTGCGCCTCTCCCCCGCAGCCCGAAGTCACGCCGGAACAGGTCCAGAACTATACGATGCGTTTTCAAGCCGCGGAAGGGCATTTCTCGAAGTATCACTATGAGGGCTTGCGCAAGGCCCTGGCCCTGTACGGCCAACTCCTCGATTTTCCCGGCTTTCAGAACCAGACCGGCGAACGCTACCTCCAAGCCGCCCTCCTTTTGGCCCTGCGCGAGAAAGAGATGGGGATCATAACCTCAACCGTCCTTACAGATGCCGCCGCCATAATCGACCGCAATCCCTATCTCGAAGGTTTGCGCAAATATCTCGACATCGTCGCCCGCATACCCGTCAAGGCCAAAGGGATAACAGGGGGAAACCGTTCCGAGGATTCCGACTTGGATGATTATCTCGATTGGATCAAAGATAATGTCGAATCCATAAGCGCCCATCTCAAGGCAAAATCCGCCTCGTCCGACCTGTTCACCTACCTCTACATAGCATTTCACGCCGCGTATGCCTACAAATTCCCCGAGCCGGAAGATCTGACGCCCCATGCCGAACGTTTTCCCGATTCTCCGCTGATCAAATTCAAGCTCGCCATACACCCCAGCTTGGATTATGCGGCGTTGGATGCGATCATCCACACGGATCCCGAGTTTTACGAAGCGGACTTTTTTATCGGTGAGGTGGAGTTGCAGCGAGGCAGAGTCCTGTCGGCGGAAAAGAGATATTTGAGCGCGTTTGAACACATCCCCGATTCCACCTCGCTGGTTATATCCCTGGCGAATGTCTATTTCCACATGGAAGAATTCGAGCGATGCCTGGAGTTCAACGACAAAGCGTTGGCTTTGGCACCTGATTATCGGGATGCCATCCTCGGCAAGGCCATGAGCCTCGGTTATTTGGGACGCCATCAGGAGGCACTGGCGGAATTGGGGAAGATGATGGAGCTGGGCAGCTATTACATCGGCGAATCCCATTATTGGACGGCCTGGAACCTCAACCAATTGGGACGCGTCGATGAAGCCCAGGCTCAGGTGGAGCAGGCCAAAAACTATCTGATCGAACATCACGAAGTCATGTCCCTGTCCGGATTGGTGGCCTATCAACAGGGGCGGCGGGAAGACGCGGAGCGAGATCTTCTCGAGGCGTTGGAGCTCGATCCCCATGAATGTGAAGCCGCCTTTTACTTGGGAAAGATCCATGCCGATCGTCAGGAGTGGAGCGAGTCCGGCCGGTTTTTCGAACGATCGGCAACGTGCAACCAGCAGACCGAGAGCGAGCTCAACGCACGAATCCGGGAAATCGAAGAATCCTCCATGTCGCCGGCCAGGAAAGAAAAACAAATTCGAAAAAAGAAGACCCAACTCCTTCAGGCCCGCCGGACCAAGGCCACCGCGGCGTATAATGCGGCCGCCGGATATTATAACGCCAAGATGATGGAGCCGGCGCTGCGCTTGGCCGAAAGGGCGGCCGCCTATCCCGCGACCCAGGAAATGGCACTGGAATTGATCGACGCCATCAAGCAGAAGTGATTTCAGGCCGAGCGGCCTACGAGCCCAATGTAAATATTATTTACATTTTATCGTAATATCATCTCAGCCACGATTCCTCCCCGGGGGAATCGATGTAGGCACGATTTTTGCATTGTATCGGTTAGCTGACGGGAATAATCTTCGATTCCAATTGTAATTCATATGGGAGCGAGAATGACTCAACTTGAAAGCGAAGAGGAACGTATGCTCATCGTGAAGGCCAAAAGCGGGGATTCCCGGGCGTATGAGGTCCTGGTCCGGAGATATCAAAGAAGCATTTATGGACTGTGTCACCGCATGACCGGGGCTCATCAATCCGCTGACGATCTTTCCCAAGAAACCTTCGTTAAGGCATTCTTCTCGCTGTCCAAATTCAGGGAGGAGATGAGCTTTTTTGCCTGGATTCGAAGAATCGCCGTCAACAGCACGCTGAACTATCTCAAGGCAAGAAAGCGGGAGCGGCCGCTGGACGAAAACCATCCGATAACGGCCGGCAATCCGGGAACCCGTGCGGATATGCCGGAGCAGAGGCTGGACCATAAACGCCTGGAACAGACATTCAGAGAAGCCCTGCAGACCCTGCCCGCAGATCAGCGGGCCGTCTTCATCCTTAAGGTCTATGAGGACCAGAGCTACAAAGACATTGCAGAGACCATGAAAATACCGCGCGGCACCGTTATGTCCCGCCTGTGCCGCGCCCGCCGGAAGCTCAGACTGGCCCTGTCAGCCTTTCTGGAAGGAAGTGAAGCATGAGACACGAGAAACTGCGCGATCATCTGAGCGCCTATCTGGACAACGAGCTTAGGGCCGGAGAGAAAGCTGCGGTGGAAGAGCATCTCAGCCGCTGTGAGGCCTGCCGACAAGAGCTGTCTGAGCTGCGCAGCCTCGACACGCTTTCCCGGAGTGTCGCCGTCCCGCACCTCCAGGAGGATTACTGGGATAAACTGCCGGCCCAAGTGGGATCCGCGATCGCGAAGAAATCTTATGCATCTCCGGCGAAGGAGAGAAAGATGTTTAAAGATGCGTTCATCCAAGGCAACAGAAATATGGGTGTCAAGGCACTGGTTTTCCCCCTTTCCTTGACCGTCCATGCCGCCATCGTTCTGCTTATGCTGGTCATACCTTTGCTCAATACCGGTAACCTCCCCGAGGTAGAGATATACAGTGCTTTTCTTGCTCCCCCGCCGCCCCCGCCTCCGCCTCCTCCGCCGCCCGCAAAGAAAAGAAGCAGTTCCAGGCGCACGACTCGCATCAAACCCGTTCAGGCCAAGACGACGATCCAGCCCGGACAACTGGTCGCTCCGGTCGAAATCCCGGATGAAATCGCGGAAGAAGAGTTGGTCGACATCGGAATCGAAGGTGGAGTCGAAGGCGGGGTGGAGGGCGGCGTGGTCGGCGGCGTCCTGGGTGGAGTGGTCGGCGGTGTCCTGGGTGGAGTCGTGGGAGAGGTCGAAGCCCCGGTGCGCGCCGTGGGCGAGATCAGGCCGCCCAAGCTGATCAAACGCGTGGATCCCGAATATCCGGAAATCGCCCGGCAGGCGAGGGTCGAGGGCGTGGTGATCATCGAGGCCACCACCGATATCTACGGAAGGGTATCTCAGGTCCGCCTGCTGCGCTCCATTCCCCTCCTCGATCAAGCGGCCGTCGATGCCGTCCGCCAGTGGGTGTACGAGCCCATGATCATAAACGGCAAGCCAAGGGGTGTGATATTCACCGTGACCGTAACCTTCAGACTCAAGTAAGACGGATCCTCGGACGAAGCACGCCCGTTGCCTCACGGATTGAAAAATGCACCGGCCTCATCCCTACGATCCATGGTACAATAGCGAGAAATTGAAACAAGGAGAGGCCTCATGCCCTTGATCGAGATTCATATGCTGGAAGGACGTACGGATGCACAGAAACGGGCGCTCTTGGATGCCGTGACCGAGGCGGTACGCACGTCACTCGGAGCCCCCCTGACGACCATCCGGGTCTGGATCCAAGAATTTTCCCCCCGGGAATACATGGTGGCCGGTCAGCTGTATGCGGACCGACGGCAATCCGAGCAAGGCCCGAAAAACGCAAAGCCCTGATACCCTCCCTGAGGAGGCTCCCTGGATCGGGATTTTCACTGAACGATGCTGATCCTGGCGTCGTGGGCGATGGTAAAGTGCCCATCGACGAGAACCTGATCGCCCGGATTGATGCCTCCTCCCGGTTCATCGCTGGGGAGGACCTCTGCGAAATCTTCGTTCTCCAAGCCCACTTCGATATACTTCCACTTGGCTCGATCACCTTCCACTACGAACACCAATTTCCTTTGATTCCGCGTCAGGATGGCATCCTGAGGGACGAGCAGGCGGTCGGGATAGATTTCAGCCGCAATCTCCACTTCGGCGTGCATCCCCGGTTTGATGGCTTCGTCCACGTTCACCAGGTCGACGATGACATTGCAGGTCTTGTCCTCAGGATCGACGATGGGGCTGATGGCTTGGACTCTGCCTTTGAACACCCTGCCCGGGTAGGCGCTGAACTTCAGGTCCACCTCCCGCCCCACTTTCATCTTGCCGATCTCACTCTCCAAGACTTTGGCATGGACCTGGATACGATCGATATTGACCAAGGTGAACAAATCCGTACCCCCGGTCACCTTCTGGCCGGGAGAAATCCGGATATCGGTGATGATGCCAGCAAACGGGGCCCGCACCTTGGTCTTCTCGAGATTCAGACGCGCCTGCCGCACGGCCACTTCCGCCTGGGTCAGGCCCTGCGACGCCTCCATGATCTGGTCCTTCTTGGCCCCCGATTTGATCATGGCGATCTCCAGTTGCTTGCCGCGCTGCTCGTATTCAGCCTGTGAGATCATGCCCTTCTGGTACAAATCGCTGAGTTTCGCATAATCCTGGAGCAGGCCCTGATTCTGCGGATCTTGATCCGTCCCGCCCCTTTCCGAGACACCGAACTGCTGCTCCAGCAGGTATTTGGACAGCTTTTCCAATCGAGTGGCCTCACTGTTTTCCAGGGCCAGCTGATGTTCGCGATCATCCAGCTCCACCAGAACCTGATCCTTTTTCACCCTCTGACTTTCCTTGATGGGAAGAGATTTCACCGTGCCGCTGATTTCGGCTTTCATAAGCACGTGCTTCTCGGTGACCGCCTCACCGGGAGATCTGAGCTTGATGACCAAGTCGCCGCTCAACACCTCCGCCACTTTGACCGGGAGCGGGGCCTCGGAGGGCGTTTCCTCGGAATCCGTGCCGCTACCGGATGCCGCGCCTTCCGACACCGACGCCTGCCGTACGAATACGAAATACGCCACGGCTCCCAAAACGATGAGGATCAGCACCACGGTCAAGATTCTTTTGGAAAATAGCATATCCGTCCTCTCTTCAGGAAATGGAACTCCCGTTCCGTCTCACGGCACATACCGGATGACAAGTCCGTCTCCCGTTATATACGCGTTTCCGGAACGATGGGTTACGCATTTCGTTCTCACTACCCTTAGAACCCCAGCGGCCTTCAACCGGTTTCAATCGTTTTATCGACCGCTTCTTTGAGATGGTCGAAAAATCCCGGCAAAGCGGCGATCACGCGATGCCAATTCGGAATGAGGTCGTCGGCCGCAGGATTCAGCCAGAACTGTTCGCCGGCTTTCCGGATTCCACGGGAAAAAGCTTCCACTGCGGTGGACTCCGCGTGACGGTCGAATTTGAGGCAGTTGATCGCCGCGTCATCCTCATATCTCACGATGGTATCCTGGGCGATACGGAGATAGATGTTGCTGAGGGTCTTAAAAAAGCCCTCTGAAAACTCCACCCCTTCCAAGGCCAGCGTCCGCAATATGGATTTTGTGATATCGATGGTCATCTTTAAGATCCCGCGGTCCGGATCCTCCGCGCTCAGGGGCTGGTGCTTATGCTCATAGGTATCGGCGATGTCCACCTGGCATACCCGATTCAGAGTGACCGTGCGGTACACCTCGGCCAGGGCGCCCACCTCCAGGCCCCAGTCGCTGGGCATGCGCATGATCATGGCTAGATCGCGCCGCAGGGCGATCTCTCCGGCCAGAGCGTAGCGGAAGCTGTCGATAAAAACCAGGAAGGGCAGATATCCCAAGATCTTCTCCAGGGCTCGAATAAACGGCGTGAAGAACAGACGTGTAGCCCGGCCGTACATCCGGTCGGTCACCCGGCTGTAATAGCCTTTGCAGAACTCATATTCGTGATGAGGGGACGCCACCGGAAAGCAGAGCCGCGCCAGCAGGATACGGTTGTAATTGACGATATCGCAGTCATGGATGGCGATGACACGACTTTTTCCCCGGGCCAGGACATATCCCAAGGAAATCCAGACCGCCCGCCCCTTTCCGGCGGCACCCGGAGAAAGGCTGTTGCCTTCCAGCTCCCTATAGAGGCGCTTGATGCGGGGACTGTCGTTCCAGATGATGCGCATCTTCTGGTATCCGGCAAAGGCCTTCTTGACCTCACGATATTGAGCCGCCGTGCAGCGGTCCAAGCAAAGCACGATCTCTTTCAAATATCCGACCCTTTTGAGGGTCTGCACGATCCGGGGAAGGGCGCCGCTGGCATACTCCCGATAAAGCGAAGGAAGGACCAGCGCGATGGGCCGGATACGGGAAAACTCCTTGAGCTGTTCCTCGAGGCTGCAAAGCTTGGAAGTCCCGAGATTGTGAAATGTGGTGATGACTCCGTTTTGAAAGAAATCGGTCATATTGCTCCCCTATTCTCACTATGCCAATGGTAATCCATCCCTCCCGACCCTGTCAAACCGTTACGGCCGGCACATCTCCGATTTCATCACGAAAGTCATTCCAACGCATCCCATAAATTAGAGGGATAGGTCGATGATCATGACGGAAACGGAACAGTTCCGGCAGGGAAAAAGGCAATCGATGGGCTAGACGTGAGCCTTACCTGACAATCCGGCCCGGCGTTTCGGATTCCTGCCCGAGCGGCCCCAGGAGGATTCCATGCCCTGCGGGGAACATCCCGGGGATGGACACCGGAAGGCGGCCCTTGAGCGCGATTTCTCCGAACAGAGCCTTGGCCGCGGCTATTTGGATCGGGTCGTCGTGCCGGTAGGCACAGAGGTACGCGTCCACCTCGGGAAACAATCTCAGGAAATAGGGGCTGTTGAAGGAAAGGACCACGACCGGAGCCGGCTCCCGGGCGAACTCGCGGATCAGTTGGATGTGACTTTCACTGAGCCCGACATGGCCTTTCCAGGCCTTCAACTTAGAAAACAGTGCAACGATGCGGATGTCCGCATCGCGGGTTTCCTGGACGGCACGACTGATATGTTCGGCGCCGGTCACCGCATCGGCATAGAATGCGATGACGCGGGGGCATCGATCCATCACCTCCTCGATAAAGGGGCGCCCGACAAAATATTCTCCCGGATCGCTGCTCAACGAATACACCGCCACCTTCAGGTCGCTATCGATCAGGGGGATGGATTGGGAAGCGTTTTTGACCAGGGTGAGCGAATCCTCGACAGCGCGTCGCGCCAAGTCACGATACGATCTGGTCCCGATCAAGGCATCCAGGTGGTCCAGTTCCACCCTGCGGCGGCGGTGAAGTCCCAGGCTGGCCTTGACTTCCAAGATCCGACGCACCGCGGCATTGATCCGCGAGGACCGGATCCTGCCGGTCTCGACCGCTCGAATCAGAGCCTGGATGACCTCCTCGGTCTCAGGGGGCAGGAGGAGCATGTCCACTCCGGCCTGTACGGCCATTACGGCGGCTTCCGGAGATGAATAAAGGCTGGTAATCCCTCCCATTTCGAGGGCGTCGGTTACGATCAAGCCGCGGAAGCCCAATCGGCCCCGCAGCACATCGGATAGGATAGGCCTAGACAGCGTGGCCGGAACTCCGGGCGTCGAATCCAGGGCGGGCAGCCTGAGATGGGCGCTCATGACGGCCTTCACCCCCGCTTCGACGGCGGCGGCAAAAGGAAACAGCTCGACCCGGTCCAGCCGATCCCGATCTCCCCTTATGACCGGCAGAACACTGTGCGAGTCCAGATCGGTATCCCCATGGCCGGGAAAGTGTTTGGCGGTGGCGATCAATCCATTTTCCTGGCAGCCGCGGATGAAGGCCGCTCCCAGACGGGCAACCTGTTTCGGATCTTCACCGAAGGACCGCACGTTGATGATGGGATTATCGGGATTGTTGTTGACATCCATCACCGGAGCATACGTCATGTGGACGCCCACCGCCCTCGCCTCCAGCGCCGTTATGCGCCCCATGGCGTAGGCTAAATCTTCTGAGCCCGTGGCCCCGATGGACATGAGCGGAGGGAACAGGGTGGCGCCTTCGATCTGATTGCCCAAGCCTCGCTCCAGGTCCGCCGCAATGAGCAGGGGCACATCAGCCATCTGCTGCAGGGCATTGGTCAGCACCGCCGCGTCATACACCCCGCCCCGGACTTGAATGAATCCACCGATGTGGTGTTCTATGATCCATTCCCGCAGCTCGGACAGGGCTTCGGAATCACGGTTGAGAAAGCGTCCGGTGTAACGGAGCCCGATCATCTGTCCGATCTTCTGTTCCAGGGTCAATCGAGAGAGGGTGGTTCGGACCCAGCGGGCGTCGGAGGCATCGATGGTCAGCCCCTTTCGAATCAGTTCGTGTGTGCACGCCGATGCCCCGATGAGAAGCAGGCTCAGAGCCACCGTCCTTTTGATCCGCATATTCTGTCCTCGGGACTTCAATATCCCAATTAACATTAGTCGTGTGAGGGCGGTTGAGACAGGTCAGCTGACCATATACTTAATGATAAACAGCAGGGAAAAAAGGTAGATCAGCCAGTGCACCTGACGGCCTCTTCCGGTCGCCAGTTTCAGCAAAGAATAGGCGACGAATCCGAAGGCGATTCCCTCCGTGATGCTCATGGTCAGGGGCATGAATATGATGGCAAGGAATGCCGGGATGCCCTCGGTCAGGTCGTCCCAGGGGATATGACGGACGCACCGCATCATAAGGAATCCAACGATGATCAAGGGGGGTGCGATCACCGGCCTGAGCAGCAGCTCCTTGGCGACACTTTGCCCGGCAGCCGACTGGGTCAGCGTGTGCACATATTCTCCTCCCACCATGGCAGCCAATGGGCTGAAAAACAACGCCACCAGGAACAGGAATGCCGTGAATACATTGGCAAGTCCCGTGCGTGCTCCCTGTGCGATTCCGGTGGCGCTCTCCACATAGCTGGTCACGGTCGAGGTGCCCAGCAATGCGCCTCCCACCGTTCCCACGGCGTCGGCCAACATGGCCTGATTGGCCCGCGGCAGCCTTCCCTGTTTCAAGAAGCCCGCCTGGCTGCTGACTCCGATCAGCGTTCCCACCGTATCGAAAAGGTCCAGAAAAAAGAATACGAAGATCACCGTGACGAGTCCGGTCTGCACGGCTCCCAGGACGTCCAGCCTAAGCAAGGTGGGAGCCAGGCTAGGCGGGGCGGAGAGGATCCCTTGGTATTTGACGACACCCAGCGGTATACCCAAGACCGCAGTAACCAGGATCCCGACCAGGATGGCTCCGCGGACCTTCCTGGCCATCAGCACCGCAGTCAGGGCGACTCCGACAAGGGCCAGGAGCGCCGGTCGGCTGGTCAGGTCACCGATCTGGACCAGCACGTTGGGCTCGGCGATCACCAGCCCGCCGTATTGAAATCCCACAAAAGCGATCAGGAGACCGATTCCCACCGCGATGGCATGCTTGAGGGAATCCGGGACGCTCGAGACTAATTTTTCCCAGGCTCCCACCAACGTGAGCAGAATGAAAATCGATCCTGATACGAAAACCGCCCCCAAAGCGATTTCCCAGGAATATCCCATGGTACCGCATACCACCACGGCAAAAAAGACATTGTGGCCCATGGCCGGCGCCAAGGCTATGGGGTAGCGCGCCAGAAGTCCCATCAGGAGAGTGGCGAGGGCGGCGGAAAGACAGGTGGCAACCAGGACGGCGCCGG
>Ga0180437_10001207_pt1 | contig 44591 bp, 32 predicted proteins | sample SS_ome_4_FD_132410 | JGI IMG/M metagenome (GOLD analysis project Ga0180437, IMG submission 132410) | Hypersaline lake sediment archaeal communities from the Salton Sea, California, USA - SS_3_D_1 metaG | ecosystem: Environmental > Aquatic > Non-marine Saline and Alkaline > Hypersaline >... | reverse complement strand
CCCTCTGCGCCGATGGTACTGCGGGCGCGAGCTCGTGGGAGAGTAGGACGCCGCCGGCCTTATCATCCGAAACGCCGCGCCTCCCGAAACGGAGCGCGGCGTTTCGTTTGTTGAAGTTCGAAAGATGAACTATGAAATCCGAACTTCGAACTTCATACCTCACATTTCATACTTCGTACTTCGTTCCCCCGCCTCACGGAACCCCCAGCCGCAGCCCCAGGGTCGCCAGAAAGTCCTGCTGCACCGCGCCGGTCGCGTCCTCGCTTTCCGGCCTATAGGTGGACATGTAGTCGGCCACCTCCAGCTCCAGGCGAGCCGGCCCCATCCGGAAGGTGAACCCCAGGCCGAGGTGGACCATCGGGTTGACCTGATCGCGTGCGAACGCGTCGAGCAGTACGCAAACGGTGTCCTCCGGGTCGCACACCATCTCCGCGAAGTCGTACCATTTGATCCCCAGCCCTGCCGCCAGATAGAAGCTCGTTCGCTCATACTCGCCCGACCGGATGACGGCGTCGGCGCTCACCACCAGGTATCGGGTGTCGACCTGCACCTCTTGGCAGGGTATCGCGGGGTCGATCTCGCACAGCACCCAATCCCCCCGCGTCGTGAGGTTGAACGGTGCGTAGTCGACGACCACGCGAAAGCTCACCGGCAGATAGGCCGGGTTATACTGGGCTGCCAGGCCGGCGGCGAAACCCATACCCAGCTCGGCCCTGATTTGCAGGAGTGTTGCAAGGTCGCGCGCCTTGCCCAGGTCCACGATCGGCCACAGAACTCCCGCTCGCGGCACCAGCTCGAACCGCGGAGGTGCGGGCTGGGCTCCCGCCGGTCCGACACCGGCGGTGACGGCGAAACCGGCCAGCACGGCCAGCATAGCGGCGCGCCGCTGTCCACGCTGCACAGAAACCTCCTTGTTGAGCTAGCCCCAAGCTAAGGAGCCGCCCGGTGACCCGCAACGCCGGCCCGCGTCCCGAGCCCCCCGGGATGCCGCCGCCCCGCGGAGCAGGGCGGCACAACTCGAGCGCGGTCGCACCCGTCCCGTCGCACGTCGGGGCGAGTTCCCGGAAATCCGCAAAGACAGGGGCCTTTTCGGCGTCCGGCGGGCCCGGCGGCGGCCCCGGCGGCGGGCTCTTGACACTTCCGGGGGGCGGTGTTATTAAGGAGCCAAGGTCCAATCCAATAGCAACAGCGAGTCCGGGAGTCCCAAGGGCGGCTCGTTGTCCAGGCTGGGAACAGCCTGGTTCCATATAGATTCTGCCCACTGCCCATAAGCAAGTAACGAACTAGCCCAGCGAGTATCGCGGAAAGGAGGCGGCTCGGCGGTTTTGTGCTTTGTTCGGCCTGCTAAGGGATCCATCCGTCAAACCAGTTTTTCGTCTGCGTCGCCCCGGGCACGAGTCCGCAGCCTAGGCGAAGGGTCGGCCGAGGCGTGTGCCCATCGTCGTGGTCGCGCGGCGATGCAGTTCGGGGTTCCACGTACCTAACGGAGGGACAGACACGTGAGCATACGCAGAGCAGTCACACTGACGCTGGCGGGCGCACTGATGTTCCTGCTGTGCGTTCCCCTACCCGCCTGGGCCCAGGGCGGTAGGGTAACGGGCACAGTGACAAACGCCCGCACGGGTGATCCGGTAGAGACCGCGCAGGTCTACATACCGGGGACCCGAATCGGTACCCTGACCGACCAGAACGGGAACTTCACGCTGATCGTCGTGCCCGCAGGTGAGTACGAGGTCCGCGTTGAGATCATCGGTTACCGCACGGAGAGCGAGGTCGTGTCGGTGGGTGCCGGCGAGACGCAGATCCTCGAGTTCGCGCTCCAGCCGAGCGTCTTGAGGCTGCAGGAGCTGGTCGTGACCGGCACTGCAGCGCGGATGCCGAGGGCCAAGCTCCCCTTCACGGTCGAGAGGCTCGACGTGGAGGACATTCCGGTGCCCTCGCCGTCCGCCGACGGGGCACTCGCAGGTAAGGCCGCCGGCGTGCACGTCGTCCGGGGCAGTGGGCAGCCCGGCGAGGCGGCGAGCGTCATGCTGCGCGCCCCCACCAGCATCACCCGTGGCCAGGGGCCGATGGTCATCATCGATGGCGTCATCTCCTGGAACACGATGGCCGACATCGACGCCCTCGACATCGAGAGCATCGAGATCGTCAAGGGCGCGGCGGCGGCGTCGCTGTACGGGTCGCTGGCGGCGAATGGCGTAATCCAGATCACGACGAGGCGCGGCGCCGGACTGGCGGCCGGCGAGAGCCAGTTCACGCTGCGCGGTGAGGCCGGCTTCCAGAGCCTGGAGGGCGACTTCCCGTTCCGGCAGCAGCACATCTACCAGATGAACGAGGCCGGCACGAGCTTCCTCAACTCCGCCGGTGAGGAGATCCCCTACGGGTCCGGGGTGGTGCAGGACACGGTATACTATGCCGATCCCAATGCCACGCCACCCGCGGGAACCGCAGGCTATAATGGGCAGCTGCCGTATACGACGTTCCAGGATAGGAACTATCCTGCCCCGACTTACAACCACGTCGATCGGTTCTTCGATCCGGGCGACATTCACAGCCTCAACGCCGCGGTGACGGGCAAGACCGGTAACACGAACTACCGCGCCTCGTTCACCAACCTGCGTGAGAAGGGCATCATCCTCTACCACGACGGGTACAGGCGGCGTAACGCGCGGCTGAACATCGACCATCAGGTCTGGGACAACTTCACGCTCTCGTTGAGCGGCTACTACGCTTGGGCCCGCCAGGACGAGGACGTGGGCGAGCTGTTCGACCTGTCCTTCATGCCGCCCAACGTCGACCTGGCGGCGAAGACGTGCATCGACCCGCAGGGACTGGAGTGGGACGATCCCGAGTGCTTGGAGTGGGACCTGCTGAACAAGCCCGATCCGCTGAACACCGAGGAGGGCAACCCGCTCTACTTCCAGAAGAACTACACCAGTGAGGATCGGCACTCGCGGATCCTGGGCAGCCTGTTCGCGCGTTGGTCGGCCACGCCGTGGCTCGACATCGAGGCGGACTTCGGTCTCGATCGGCGCGACTTCCACGACTGGTACTTCATTCCGAAAGGTCTCGTCCAGTCGGACACCGACGATCCACACAGCGGCTACCTCTCCAGGTACAACAGCCTCTCGGAGAACGTGAACGCGAGCCTGACCGCCGCATTCCACCGGCAGTTCGGTGACGTGATCGCGCGTGGCCAGGTCCGCTACCAGTTCGAGGACCGGCACGGTGAGAGCCTCAACGCCTGGGGCAGCAACCTGGGCGCGGGCGACGTTCTTACACTCAGTAATACCGACCCGGTGACACGCTCGAGCAATTCGTCGATCAGCGACATCCGCTCGAACTTCGTCTACCTGGTCGGCGCGGCCGACTACAAGGGCCGCTACATCTTCGACGGCCTGTTACGCTGGGACGGCAGCTCGCTGTTCGGACCGGACGAGCGCTGGAACACGTACTATCGCACCAGCTTCGCCTGGCGCCTGGCGCAGGAGCCGTGGTGGTTCCTCGAGGATGTCGGCGAGTTCAAGCTCCGCTTCTCCTACGGGACGGCGGGTAACCGGCCCGGCTTCTCGCAGCAGTATGAGACGTACAGCGTCAGCGCCGGCGTGATCAGCCCGGTGCAGCTGGGGAACAAGGATCTGAAGCCCGAGTTCGCCAGAGAGATCGAGATGGGCGCCGAGATGCTGCTGTGGAACCGCTTCAACGTCATCCTCAACTACTCCGACAACAAGACCGAGGACGCGATCCTCAACGTGCCGCTGCCCGGCTACGCGGGCTTCTCGAGGCAGTACCTGAACGTCGGCACGATCGAGGGGAGCTCCTACGAGCTGAGCCTCGAGGCCGCGCTGGCCGAGACCCAGGACCTGAGCTGGACCGCTAAGCTTGCCTTCGACAAGTACGACCAGGAGATCACCGAGCTGGGCGTGCCGCCTTACCGCGGCGGCGGCTACGGCGAGTTCTTCTGGCGTGCCGGCGAGCCGCTGGGCTCCTATTGGGGCGAGCGCTGGGCGACGAGCTGCTCCGAGCTCGACCCGATGGTGCAGCCGTTCTGCAATGACCAGTTCCAGGTCAACGACGACGGCTACCTGGTCTGGGTCGGAGATGGCTACAGCTACACCGAGGGCCTCAGCAACCAGCTGTGGGGCTCGTACGGTGAGATCACCGTCGGCGAGGAGACCCGCAGCTACGACTGGGGTATGCCGATCAAGACCTTCGAGTGCCAGCGCCGTACCGAGGACGGCGACCTGGTCAACCTCCCGGCGATCGAGTGCGACCTCGATCAGGACGGGGTCCTCGATGAGGCGCCGGCTGGCTTCACCAGTCAGAGTATGACTCAGTTCGTGCGGATCGGCGACACGACGCCCGACTTCCACTGGTCGCTGTCGTCGAACGTGCGTTACAAGGGCTTCACGCTGTACTTCCTGCTCGACAGCGAGATCGGTCACGACCAGTACTTCCAGACCGGTCAGTGGGCGATGCGTGAGGGCGCTTCCGGCTTCGTCGACCAGCAGAACAAGCCCGAAGCTAACATGAAGCCGTACGCGTACTACCAGATCCTGTACAACGTCAACGAGACCAACAGCTTCTACATTCGCGACGGTAGCTACCTGAAGGTCCGTGAGCTGGCGTTGGGCTACACGTTCAACCGCGACCAGGTCCGGTCGGTGCTCGGCTTCATGGGCATGGAGGGCGCGACGATCCGTCTCGTCGGCCGCAACCTGTTCACCTTCACCGACTACCCGGGCTACGATCCGGAGACGTCTGAGGGGACGGGTGGCTCCGACGCTATCGGGCGGACGGACGCCTATAACTACCCGAACTTCCGGACGGTTACGGCAACGATCGATCTGATATTCTAGGAAGTGTTCTGGAGTGTTGGGTCGATCCTTGCTGCAATGAGTAGGGTAAACAAGGGGGAACAACATGAGAGGCCCTAGAAGAGTACTGGCGTTGGCGGCAGCGCTCATAGTCGCTGCAGCCTGCGCCGATCTGGACGTCGTCAATACGAACGACCCGGACCGGGAGCGGGCGCTCGCCACACCAGGAGACGTGGAGACTCTTATCTCGGGAGCCTTCCTGACCTGGTGGTACACCCAGGCGAGCTACAACAGCGTGGGGATGGCGGCGAGCTGTATGGCGGACGAGCACTCGTCCTCCTGGGGTAACTCCGCGATGAAGGAGGCGTGCCAGGAGCCGCGGGTCTGGGCTTACAACAACGACCCGGCCTACGGCTACGCCTACGTGAACGAGTACACATGGTCCCGTGCCTATCGGGCCCTGTCCGCGGTTCGTGACGGGCTGGTCTCCATCGCCGGCCCGGACGGAGAGCTGCAGACGGGCGATGACATGCAGATCGGCGAGGGCGGTGAAGACACGCACCGCGCCATTGTGTGGGGGAAGTTCGCCCAGGGACTCGCGTTGATGACGTTGGCGCTGACCTATGACCAGGCCGTCGTCGTGACCGAGAGGACCAACTTCGAAGAAGAGCTGGTTCGGGTACGGTACGACCAGGTAGCTGACTCGGCGATCTACGTCTTCGAAGAGCTGATCGATTACGCGGGTCAGGAAGCGTTCAGCACGCCGGGATCGTGGGCCGGCGGCACGACGATCGACCAGCAGCTGATGATCGAGCTGGCGAACTCGCTGATCGCCAAGACGCTGGCGTACACGCCGCGTACCGTCGCCGAGCGGGACGCCGTGAACTGGAACGAGGTCATCACCCGCGTGCAGGCCGGTATTACCGATGACTTCACTATGTTCATGGACGACGAGACGTGGTGGAACTACACCATGACTTGGTATACGGAATCCGACGGCTGGTCGCGCACGGATATGAGAACGGTGGGGCCGGCCGACCAGTTGGGCAGTTGGGACGCCTGGGAGAAGACGGACGCAGGTATCCGGATGCCGTTCGACATCGATGCCGACGACCTGCGGTTCCCGGAGTACGAACCGACATTCGAGTCACCTCTGTTCTCGTGCTGGGGGCAGCCACGGTCGACGGCCTGCGGGGCCGACGGTTACCGGTTCAAGATGTCGTACCGGGACCCCGAAGCGCCGTTCAGGCCCGAGCGAGGCACGTATCACTTCTCCGGGTACTGCGGATTCCCCAACTACGACTGTTTCGACAGCGACTGGCTCTGCGATTTCAACTGGTTGTCCGTGCCTGAGATGGACATGCTGTTGGCCGAGGCGTACCTCCGGACGAATCAGGCTGCTTTGGCGGTGCCGCTGGTCAACACGTACCGTGCGTACGGCGGGCTGGCCCCGGTGGTAGACGCGGGCGCGGTGCCGTATGATGATCCGGGCACGGACACGCGCTGCACGCCGCGGGCGATCGACCCGTTCCCCACGGGCACCTGGCAGTGCGGTGATCTGTGGGATGCGATGAAGTACGAGAAGCGGATCGAGGCCTATCATACACACACGGGCCTCTCCTGGTTCGACGACCGCGGTTGGGGTGATCTCCTACCGGGCACGATAACCATGTTCCCGGTGCCGGGCGAAGAGCTGTTGATCCTGCTCGAGGAGATCTACACGTTCGGCGGCTCGCCGGGCGACGAAGGCTCGGCGCCGGACATCGTTGCCTGGGACGGAGCCGGCCTCAGGCCGCTGAAGCTGGGTGAGGTGCCCAGCGAGGCGGACATCCGGGCGCGGGTCGAGCTGTTCGAGAGGTGGAACGCGGCTGATGCAGCGGCAGAGCGGCGTGCCACCGCGACGATTAGGAGATAACACGCAACTCAACCCTTGACCTTGGAGCAGGTCGCCATGGCTGCATGGCGACCTGCTCCGCTTTTTGCCCGCCTGGATGCGACCCGGCCGGGCGTGCCGTCGGCGGGTGGGAACCACGTTCAGGCGGTGGTGTAAGGCACAATGACCAGCGACAGCGGAACCTCTTGGCAACGGAGAAGGAGCCTCACCATGGTGTGCCGAGGCATTCTACGCCGTCGTCGCCCGGCCGGGGCTGACGACGTGAACCCACTGGGCGAAGCCCTCTGTCTCCGGTGGCTGCTCGTCTCGATGTTGGCTTTGGGGACCGCGACCGCGGAGGCGGCTTGGCCGCAAGAGAGCGGTGGCGATCAGTACACCCAGGGCATGGAGATGCTGGAGACGGGTGACTGGCTGGGCGCGCTGCGCCTCTGGGATGGCGCCAGGGAGACTCTGGGGAACGTGGGCCGCTCCGATCCGAGAATCGGCATCGCGTACATCGAGACGGCCGTCGGGCGTCAGGCATTCCGCTACTACGAAGCCGCCTGCGAGATGTACCTCTGGGGGTTCAGCGGGTCGAACCTGCACGAGCATGCCGAGGCGGTGCGCGAGGAGGTCGAGAGGATCCTGCCGTTGGTGGCCCCGTCGGATCAGGAGCTCTGGCGCGCCGAGCTCGAGCAGGGTGCCGGCGTGATCGCGGAACGGCTCAGAGGCTACTGGGTGGAGAGGGATCCCACGCCGCTGACGTCGCTCAACGAACGGCTGCTCGAGCACTGGCAGAGGATCACCTACGCGCGGGAGCATTACAGGCAGAACGAATCGACCGTCTATGACACGGACGAGCGGGGTCTCATTTACGTGAAGTACGGCGAGCCGGGGATGAAGAGGGGCGGCTTCCTCGGGGCGACCGAGCTGGATCTGCGCGCCTGGGTGGATAACCCGTTCGCTAGAGACGCGCTGCGCCGTCTCGACACGAAGCCGGCCTACGAAGTATGGGTGTACGACTCGCTGCGCCCGAACCAGCTCACTTACTTCCTGTTCGGCAATGAGGGCGGCACGGGTCGTTTCCAGCTGGTGGACGGGGTCGAGGACCTGATCAACCGGGAGGCGTGGAGCCCCAGCACCCGACGCTATACGCCCGGTGGAATACGGGCCTTCTATTACCTGCAGCTGTTCTACTATGGGGATATATCCGCGATCGGTGGACCGTTCATGACCCGCGCCGAGGAATTGAACATCCTCTGGAGCCAGGCGCAGGGCCGGGGCGCATCTTTCGGGACGGGCGCTCTCGCGCCCCGCGAGTCCGCCGTCGAGGCCTACGACTTGCGCTACAAGACGGAGAACAAGACGAGCCCCGCCTTCAAGCCGGTCGTCGCGGTGAAGACCGAGCACGTGGTCCGGGAACGAGTCGTCGACCTCATCGCCTGGCGCGCCCGAGTGCTGAGCGCAGAGAACGAGCCGCGGCTGATACTCATCGCCCTCTCCTCACCTCGCGTACAGGTGGCGCGGATCAACGAGCAACAGGACCCCCTCGACGTGCCCGGCCAGCGGGTCCGGCACACGCTGATTATCCAGGACGGTGCTTACGAGGAAATCGGCCGCGTCGAGAATTGGGTGCCCGGTGATGAGCAGGGTGTGTCGACCTTCACGGTCAGGCAGATGGGGAGCCCGTTGAACTACACGCTGGTCGCCGAGGCGTTCGATGTGTCTCCCGAGGTAAACCCGGACGCTGAAGCGGTCGCCGTCGCCCGAACGGTCCTGGCCGACCTCGACCCGCTCAGCATCAGGGTCGACAACCTCGAGATCAGCGACGTCATCACGGGCATTGAGATCCCCGAGGGGTATGGAGAGGGAACGTTCCCGTTCCCCGTCCTGCCGAGCCGTCAGATATGGAAGCCGGATCCGGTCAAGGTCTATTTCGAAGTCTACCACCTGGCGCTCGACGATGAGGGAAGAGGTCGATTCACCACCGACCTCCAGGTCACGCCCGTGACGGCAATCGGCGCCGCCGAGGCCGAGCAGGCGATCACCCTGAGCCTCGACTTCGACTCGGAGTCGAGGCGCCGGGCCGTAGCGGTGGACATCGCCAACGTCCCGCCGGGCAGCTTCCACCTGCAGGTGACCGTCACGGACCTGGTGTCGGGTCAGAGCAAGTCACGCGTCGTGCCGCTCGAAGTGCTGCAGCTGACCCCCTAAGCCTGCGGGTCGGTGAAGCGCGTGTCTATCCTAGCGGAAGCGCGACTCGAACTCCGTCGTCATGTCGTTGGCGATCTGGTTCATCTGCTGCCGAAAGTCGTCCGTCAGCTCCGGTTCCTCCCACTCGGTGCTCATCGGACGCCTCAGCTGGTTCTCCGCCTGCAGTCGGACCCGCCACACCGCCGGCGACATCACTATGCCCATGGGGTCGCCTCTGGCCGACGTGATCGCCCGGGCGTCGACGGTGACCCGCGTCCTCGCTTCCGTATAGCCCAGCGCCAGCTCGTCGTCCGTCGGCTCACGCCACTTCCAGCGGGTCAGCAGATAGTAGCTGGAGGTCTGGTCTTCGATGCGCTCGACCTCGAAGGCGTAGCGGTTGAGGATCCGGACCACGGTCTCGTCGATCTGCTGCCGGCTCGCCCGCCCCAGGTCCTTGTCGTACGTGTTCGAGAACTCGGGAACGCTGCTCGACGAGCAGGCGGCAGCCAGCGCCGCGAGGACGATGGGCGCCAACAGATGCGCAGTCTGTCTCATGAATGCGGTTCTCCTTTTTGGGCTTGGCTTGGAGTTTGCAGGGGAATCCAGAGTGTAACATAGGACAGGCGGGCGGTTTTGGGAACCAGACCCGCCGGGGGTGTCCGGTGTTGCCCTTGCTATTTCGGGGTCGCTAGTTAGAAATTACATAGACACAGACAGCGCAGACGTGGACAGAGGCCTCGAGGGCAGGTGTGTCGGCGCCCTGGCGGTCGCATTCAACCAACGCAGGACAGCGGGAGGGGCAAAATGACCTCAGTAGCGCGGCGGCGTTTTCCGATATGGGTTGCCGTTGTGGGGCTTTTCGCGGTGCCGGGCGGTTCGCTGGGTCAAGAGCAACAGGCGTGCGAGCAGCACCGGCCACGCGAGGGCACTTACTCGGCGAAGGCGCGTGAGTATATCGAGCGCGCGCGGGATGAGGATAACCCTCAGGACAAGCGTGGCTACTACAACTTCGCGCTCAGGCAGTTGCGGGAGGGGATCGAGGCGGAGCCCAACAACCCGAACTACTACCTGATGGCGGGCCAATTGTCGGTTGAAGTGGGTGACTACGTGGGGGCGGACACGCTTTGGGATCGTGCCGCCTGTCTCTGGCAGCCGTATGCCTTGAGGATCAACGGGCTGCGAACGGTCGCCTGGTCGGATCTCGTCACAGAGGCGAACGAGCTGCTGGCTGCCGGTGAGACGGAGACGGCGATGGAACGTTACCTCCAGGCGTACGCGATCAACGACCGGGAGCCGCATACCATCTTCCAGGTCGCCAGCTACAACGTGCAGATGGCCCAGATGGCCCAGGATGACTCGACCGAGCAGGCGCTCATGGATGAGGCGGCCTGGGGGTTCCGAGAGGCGCTGGGCGCCATCGGGCGGTCGGAGAGCCTGAGCGAGGAGGAGCGCGCGGAGTTCTACTGGACGGCCAGCACCAACCTGGCGCAGATCCTCGGCTATGAGGGGAAGCTGCTGGAAGCGGCTGCCGTGTTGGAGGGGTTCCTGGAGATGTATCCCGACCACGCGGATGCCAGGTCGGGGTTGGCGTCTTACCTGGCGATGCACGTGGTCGCGCTGCGCGACAGCGCGGAGTTGCTGACGGACGAGGCCGCGAAGGACAGTCTGCTGGCGGCGGCGGCGGCCATCCAGGAGAGGGTCTTGGAGCAATACGGGGCGCTGCTCGAGATGGAGGGAGTGACCTTCGAGGCGGACAGGTACCACGAGATGGGGATCGGTCTGTACGAGCTGGGCAGCTACGATGAAGCCGTGGCCGCGTTCAACCGGGCATTGGAGCTGGAGCCCTACCGGCCCAGCTCGCTGGAGTATCTCTGCCATGCGCTGTATCAGAGCGAGCGTTACGATTCGCTGCTGGTGGCGGCAGGCCACCTGGTCGAGCGCTATCCCGCCAACGCCGACTTCATGATCCTACTGGCCCACGCCTGGCGTGGTAACAACGATTCAGATAGGGCTCTCGAGGTCTTGCAGCGTCGCGAGTCGCTGCCCTTCCAGATCGCACAGGTGACCCTGCAGGGCGGGGCGATCTTCGGCGAGCTACAGAACCGGGGTCTCGAGCCGGGAGCGTCCATAGAAGTCGAGTTCGACTTCTACGACAGCGGCGGCAATGTGATCGGTAGGGGAAGGCTCGAGATGCCTGCACCTGCGGAGGAGGGGGCGGTGCCGTTCCGGGTGGCGCCCGAGGAGGGTCTCGTCCCGGGGGTGACGGGGTTCACGTATAGGGTCGTCGAGCCGAGTTAGGGCAACCCGGGATCGCTCTCTGGCTCCCGGAATGCCGAAATCCCTCCGCCTCGGGCCCAGCTCTCCAGCAGTCTGAGTGTGGCGGCACCCGGATCGGGTGCCGCCATGACTGCCGAGACGACCGCCAGACCGGCGGCCCCGGCGGCGGCGACCTCGGCGGCGTTCGCCGCCGACACGCCGCCGATACCGACGACCGGGATCGAGACCGCCCGGGCGACCCGGCCAAGCTGCTCGGTTCCGATCACCTCGCCGATGACCTCTTTCTTGGTACGCGTGCCGAACAGCGAGCCCACACCGAGGTAGTCGGCGCCGTCCGCTTCCGCCGCTCTGGCCCCCTCCTCGGTGTCCGCCGAGCGCCCGATGACGAAGTCGCGGGGCACGACGCGCCGCACTTCTGCCACCGGGACGTCATCGTCCCCGAGATGGACGCCGTGGGCCCCGGCGGCCAGCGCGACGTCGAAACGGTCGTTGACCAGCAAGAGCGCTCCGTGGCGCTCGACGAGCGGGCGCAGCGCCGACGCCATCTCCAGCAGCTCGCCGCTCGTCGCCTGTTTGTCGCGCAGCTGGATCGCCGTCGCGCCCGCCTCCAACGCCGCCTCGCTCACCGCCAGCCAGCCCCGGTCGCCCGCCAGCTGCCGGTCGGTGATCACCATCAGGCGCAGGGCCTGTCTCAGTTGTTCCGGCGTTCGGCCTGAGGTCATTTTGCTGTCCGGCGTTCCGAGGCCCGGGAGGGCGTGGTTGAGTTCCTACCGCCCGGCCCCCGACTCCTGGCGTACCCGCTGGATCGCCTGGTTGTGCTCGCGCAACGAGCTCGAGAACTCGTGATGACCATCCTCGCGGGCGACGAAATAGAGGTAGTTGACCGGCGCCGGATGCAGCGCGGCTTCGATCGCCGCGGCGCCCGGCGATCCGATGGGGCCGGGCGGCAGCCCGGCGTGGGTATAGGTGTTGTACGGGTTGTCCGCCACCGAGTCGATGTGGCTGTAGAGCAGGCGACTCTGGTGCGATTCGAGCGCGTACTGGACGGTGGGGTCCGCCTGCAGCCGCATCCGCCGGCGCAGCCGGTTGTGGAATACGGCCGAGATCAGCGGCATCTCGTCGTCCCAGCGCGCCTCGGCCTGGATGATGCTGGCCAGCGTGATGATCTCGCGCTCGTTCATGCCGATAGAATCGAGTGCCGCCCGGCGCTCCGGCGTCCAGACCGAGCGGTAATGTCCCACCAACTCCGCGGCTATCGTACGAACGGGCACGTTCTGCGCGAACCGGTAGGTGTCGGGGAACAAGTAGCCCTCGAGGGTGGGACCCGGTGTAGCCAGCGAGTCTGCCAGCTGCGGATCGAGCAGTTGCCGGGCCACCGTGTCCTCCGGCACGCCCGCGATCGGAGCCACCCGCACGGCTATCTGTCGGGCCGTGAATCCCTCCGGTATCGTCAGCGCGATCGTGACGACCCGCCCCTCAACCAGCGCGTCCAGCGCCCGCGACCAGCCGGCGCCCCGGGGCAGATCGTAGGTGCCGGCCTTGATGTCGGCCGCCGCGCCCTTGAGACGCACGTAGACCTTGAACAGGCTGGGCCAGCCGACGACACCGTGGGCCGCCAGCGTATCGGCGACCGAAGAGACGGTGGCGCCCGGCGGGATGGTCAGCCGCTCGAGCGCGCCGTCCGGGCCGCCGCACGATACGAGTGTCAGAACGGCGAGGGCCGCCCAAGCGGCCGTACGCAGCTTCGCTCGCTCAGCGGCCGTGCTGTGCATCGAGATACGATTGCAGGATCAAGAGCGCCGCCATCGCGTCGACCCGCTCCTTGTCACTTCGTGACCGCACCGGCTCGTCGAGCTGCGCCAGCTCGCGCTCGGCACGAACCGAGCTGAGACGCTCGTCCCAGTACCTGACCGTGACCGCGGCACGGCGTTCGAGTCCCGCGCCGAACTCGCGCACCGCCCGTGCCGGCGGGCCTTCCTCTCCCGTCAGCTCTATCGGCAGACCCACCACGACGGTGTCAACCTCCCACTCCTCTATCGTCTCGATGATCTTGCCGTACGGCGGACGCCGGCGCCGCCGCCGCACGATCGTCGGTAGCGACTGCGCGATGGTGCGCGTGGGATCGCTGACCGCCATGCCGATCCGCCGCTCGCCGTAGTCGAGTGCTAGAACCCTGCTCATCAGCGCGCGCGGGGGAGGGTCGTGTCGAGCGGCCGCCGGCCGGGACACTCAGAAGGCGGAGAGCGCGTCTTCCAGGTCGCCGCTCAGAGCCAGCTTCTTGTGAATGTGTAGCAGGGTGACCGGTGAGCCGAATATGAAACGGCAGACATCATTACCCTGCGATCGGCAGTCCACCTCCATGACCGCCACCGGCTGACCCACCGCTCGGGTCAGCAGCTCGGCCAGGAGTCCCGTCGAGATGTGGCAGCCGGGTGCCCCACGAGACTCGTTCGGGTCGGACTCCGCCCAGTCGCTGGCTACCACCGCCCCCACACCCGCGTTCAGCTCCTGGTGCGCGATCCTGCCCCAGCCGGCCTCATGAAAGTAACGGTTCAGCTCCGACCAGAACGTGGCCAAGGGCAACGCGGGCAGCGGACGGCCGCCCCGCTCCGCGATCGCTATCTCCGCCTCCCCCGCCAATCGCCGCCCCGCCTCGCGGAGTGCGCGCACCGCGTCCTGCGTCGCGATGTCCTCTACCGCCCGCCGCAGTTCGACAAGCCCCGCAGCGGGTAATCTCACGTCGCCCATGCTTTACCTTCGGGTCCTCATCGGTGAAGGGGATCCGCTGCCCACTCACGGGCCGCTTGCACGGTCCCCGGAATGACGGATCGCTCCCGTAGAAACCTGCGTATAATAGATAGAATTCTGAGCCCCCGCTTACAAGGCCGGACCGCTTGCCCCGACCGGGCGCCGTGGCTAAGCTGAGGCGGCCGCCGCCCGGACCGCCGCCCGGACCGCCGCCCCGACCGCCGCCCCGACTGCGGAGCGCGCAGCCGCGGGCCGCCCTTGATCGCCCGCTTCCCCTCAACCGACCGGAGCGCCGATGCCCAGACCCAGCCTCAGCAGCCGTGCCTGCCTGTCCAGCGCGATCACTCTGGCGTGCTTGCTGCTACCCGTGTCGCCGACCGCCGCGGCCGCGCTGCCGGGAGTCTCCGCGGCGTCCGACAGTGCGCTCGTACCGGCCAAGGTCCTCGAGGGACGCCGCGCGGCGCTGTTCGATCTGCTGGAGCCGGGCATAGTCCTGATCCGCAGCGCCGATCCCCGTGACCTGGACGAGCACCCCCAGGACACGGATTTCCGGCAGAACAACGACTTCTACTATCTCACCGGGCTCGAGACTCCGGGCTCGTGGCTGGTGATGTTCAAGCCGGGCACGGGACCGGGGAAGAGCGTGCTCTACTTACCCGAGCGCGATGACATGTCGGAATCGTGGACGGGCCCGCGACTCGGCCCCGGCGAAGAGGCCGTGCGCCGGACCGGGATCAAGGAGGTACGCCCCGTAGCCGGATTCGAGCAGGAGATCGCCGCCCGGCTTCGCGCCGGCTGGGCGCTCGAGCAGTATCGACGGCTCTACCTACCGATGGGCGAAGAGACGGTTCACACGCGGGAACTGGTCGAGCTGGCGCTGAGCTCGAGCCGTACGATCTCCGATGTGGGGGCGCCGCTCGCCGAGCTACGCGTGGTGAAGGATTCGGTCGAGCTCGCGCGCCTGCGCCGCGCCATCGAGATCACCGGCGAGGCGCAACGCGAGGCGATGAAGGCCGCCCGGCCCGGGATGCACGAATACGAGCTGGAGGCCGTCGTCGAGTACGTCTTCCACTCGCGCGGTGCGGAGCGGGTCGGCTTCCCCAGCATAGTCGGTTCGGGCCCGAACAGCGTAATCCTACATCACGACAAGAACCGGCGTCGAATGGAGGAAGGCGACTTGGTCGTCGTCGATGTGGGTGCCGAGTACGGCTACTACACGGCCGATGTCACGCGGACGTTCCCGGTGAACGGCGAGTTCACGGACCGGCAGCGGGCGATCTACGAACTGGTGCTGGCGACGCAGAAGACGGTCATCGATTCGATCCGACCGGGGATCGGGGTCGCCCAGCTGGAGCAGATCGCGCGCCGCTACATGAGGGAGCATTCGGACGGGCTGTGTGGCGCGGCGACCTGCGATCGCTTCTTCGTCCACGGGCTCGGTCACTGGCTGGGTATGGATGTGCACGACGTGGGCGACTACGAACGACCGCTGGAGCCGGGCATGGTGCTGACCATCGAGCCGGGCATCTATCTGGCCGACGAAAGCCTCGGCATCCGCATCGAGGACGATGTGCTGGTCACCGAGCACGGCCACGAGGTGCTCTCGACCGGCGCCCCGAAGACCGTCGAGGGGATCGAGGCGCTCATGCGTGACGCCTCTTGCCTGATAGAGTGTCGGTAGGGAGCTGGGAGCTCAGGATTCGGGACTTGGGGATTCGGGATTAGCAGGTCGCTGAAAAACGATCGGAAGCTTTGTGCCAGGGAGGTGCCGGGGGACCGGCGCGCGGAGTTGGTTTTAGCGACCCGGCTCGGATCCTTGGGCCGAGTCTGCAGCTGCGCTGCCCGATCTCCTTGAGGAAATTACCGACCGCGACTGCCGGGTCGACCGGAGCGCGCGGTCCCCCGGCGCCGACCCGACTCCACGGATTCCACGGATGCCTCGGATTCTCAACTCGCATGCACCCAATCCCCGAATCCCCCGGTCCCCGAGTCACTTACCCGCCGGGCGGCGGCAGCCCCCACGGCGTCGGCTGGTGCAAGTCACACTCCTCCAGCGGCTCGGTGCCCGGTAGATAGACCTCCGTGTAGACGCCGTCCAGCGGGCAGTACTCGGTCACCAGCTTGCCGCTCAGCTTGTCGATCGTTCGGTAGACGAGGCCGCCCGGCGCTTCCCATGGCTCCGGTATCGGCCGGGTCTGGTAGACCCGTTGCATGAAGGCACCCCACACGGGTGCCGCGTGCGCGCCGCCCACCGCGCCGCTGAAGATCGGCTGCGGTTCATCCAGGCCGATCCAGACGCCCGCCAGCAAGTCCGGCGTGAAGCCGACGAACCAGATGTTCGTCTCGTCGTCCGTCGTCCCGGTCTTCCCGGCGGCGGGGATCTCGGGCGCCAGATAGTCCTGCCGGACCCGATACGCCGTCCCCGTATTCACCACGTCCCGCAGGATGGTGAGCATGATCCACGCGGTCTGTGGGTCGAGGATGCGCTCCTGTTTCGGCTCCGCCTCCCAGATGACGCGACCCGTCTTGTCCTCGATCCGTAGGATCGGCTGCGGCGTCACGTGGACACCGAGGTTGGCGTAGGTCGTGAACGACTCGACCAGCTGGAGCGGCAAGACGTCCGCGGCGCCGATCGCGGCCGCGGCTACCCGCGGGATCGGAGTGCTGATACCCATGCGCCGCGCCAGCTGGCCCACCGACTCCATACCGATCTCCTGCGACAGCTTCACGGTCACCACGTTGATTGACCGGCGCAGCGCGTCGCGTAGTGTCATCGGGCCGTTGAAGCGATTGTTGTAGTTCTTCGGCGACCAGATCCAGGTCGAATCGCCCTCGGGGTCGTACTGGTCCAACTCGAGCGGCGCGTCGTAGATCACGTACGAGATCGGATAGTCGCTCGCCAGAGCCGCCGTGTAGACGAACGGCTTGAAGGCCGACCCGGCCTGTCGCATCGCCTGCGTCGCCCTGTTGAACTTCGAGTGGTTCCAGTCGCGGCCACCGATCAGAGCCCGCACGTACCCGGTCTGCGGATCGAGAGCCACGAACATACCCTGCAGGTACGGCGTCTGGTGCCAGTCGATCGAGTCGGGCGGCAGCTTAAGCGCCTCCTCGTAGGTCATGTGCTCGTAGTCTTCGCGCAGCGACTCGAGAAACGTGAGCTGCGCCTTGAGCGCCGAGTCGGCGATCGCCTGTATCTCCAGGTCGAGCGTCGTGTAGATCCGAAAGCCGGCCCGGTACAGGTCCTCGCCGAATCGCTCGTCCAGCATACGGCGCACCCATTCGACGAAGTACGGCGCTATCTGGTCCTCCTCTCCGCTGGTCCGCGAGCGGGGAAGTGGATACGCCTTCGCCGCCTCCGCCGCCGCTCGTCCCAGATACCTCTGCTGCACCATCAGATCGAGTACCAGGTTCCGCCGCTGCAACGCCGCCTCGGGATGCAGGAACGGCGAGTAGCGCGAGGGCGCGTTCGGCAGTGCGGCGAGCAGTGCCGCCTCCGGAAGGTTGAGCTGATTGGCGGACTTGCCGAAGTAGTTCTGCGACGCCGTCTCGATCCCGTACCAACCGTGCCCGAAGTTGATCTGGTTCAGGTAGCCCTCGAGGATCTCATCCTTCGTGTACAGCCGCTCGATGTCACGGGCGACCTTCGCTTCCTTCATCTTGCGCAGCGGCGACACCGCGAAACCGATGCTCTCCGTGAACTGATTGCGCGCCAGCTGCTGCGTTATCGTGCTGCCGCCCGGGCGCCCGGGGCCGTAGATCGCGTACTCGATCGTCGCCCGCGTGAACCGTAGATAGTCGAGTCCGTGATGACGGTAGAAGCGCTTGTCCTCGATGGCTACGAACGCCTGCAGCACATACTCCGGTAGGTTCCCTACGTCGATCACCGTCCGCCGCTCCTGGAAGAACTCGTGTATCAGCCTCCCATCGGCGGCATACAGCTTCGAGGACTCGTCCGGCTCCCAGACGGTGATCTGGGCGATCGACGGGCAGCGATCGTCCAGGCATACCCGGTTCCAGGCCGTCCAGGCGAGCCCCACACCCAGAGAACAGAGGAAGAGCAGAGTAAGGGCCAGCACCGTGTGCCAGGGACGCCAGCGCTGAGCGATACGGGTGAAGATCCCGGCCCGCACCCCGGCGGCGCGCCCACGCCGCGGCGCGCGCTCCGGCGGCTGCTCCGGCGGGCGCCCGGAACGCGGCTTCTGAATACGACGGATCGTGCGCTCGAACATGAAGCTCTTCGCCAGCCTCGTCTTGTGGTGTCGTACGCGATCAGGACCCTCCGCGGCCAGCTCGGGGCCGCGAGCGGGGGCTTCCCGTATCCGAATACAATACTGTGGATCGGCCTCAGCAAGCTACCCCGCACGGCGGGTCGGGATCCCCGCCGGTTCACACCTGCACGCCCGGCGCCGCTCGCCGCCGTGGAACCGCCCGCTGACTTTCGGGTAGAGACTGCCGGTATCCCCGCGGACTTCTCGCTGCGTGCCCGCACGACCATTGACAGGTGCCATCCACCGCCTATTGTGGCCATGGTCGCCCTCAGTCATGAACGTTTGAGCACGTGTCCCGAAGTGTCGGGTGCTGGCAACATCCGGCGGACGCTGGAGTGGAATTCGGAAGGTGAGTGACCTATGATCAGTGCTGGAGCGAGAGGCTCGATCCTGAGTGCAAGCCTGCTGCTGCTTCTAGTGGCGGCTCGGTCTCTTCCCGGTCAGGAGTGCCAGTTCGAGGCCAACGAATACACGAACGAGGCTGCCACCCAGATTCAGAACGCGCGCGGAATGGAGGACGAGGCCGAGCGGGCCCCCTACTATGAGAGGGCGCTCGAGCTGCTCGAGCAGGCGATCTCGCAATCGCCGAACGACCCTGCCGCGCTCTGGTTGCTGGGCGAAGTCTACGTCGGCCTCGGCGACTATGAGACGGCCGACTCGATACTGAACCGCCTGGTCGAGGTCGACCCCGCTTGTCGGACGCAGGCGGATCAGACGCGCCGCGTCGGTTGGGTGACCTCGTACAATCGGGGGCTGCGGGCCTTCGCCGCCGGCGACCTGACCAGCGCGCTGGCCGCCTTCGAGAAGGCGAACATCATTCAGCAGGATGCGCGCTCTTACAACAACGCGGCCTACATCTATCACGAGCAGGGGAACATCGAGAAGGCGATCGAGACCTATCGGATCTCCATAGAGGTGGCGACGGAGCCGGAACCGCGTCGCGCCGCGACCATCAACCTGGCAGAGCTGCTGACGAGCGCTGGCAGGGTGACCGAGGCGCTGGAGATATACGACGAGTACACGACGAGCTATCCGGATGACGCATTCGCGAAGATCAACTATGCCGTCCTGCTCTCGCAGGCCGGACAGCAGGAACGGTCGTCGCAGCTGTTCAGCGAGCTGACACAGCGTGAGGACTACACGTTCGAGGAATGGAACGAGCTCGGCGTTGGCCTCCTGCGGGTCGGCGCCTTCGCCGAGGCTATCCCCGCATTCAACCGCGCCCGCGAGTTCCAGCCGTTGAACAAGTTCGTCATGGCGAACCTGGTGGACGCGCAGGTGGAAGCGCGGATGTTCGCCGAGGCTTTGCCCCTGGCCGACACGCTGGTCGAGTGGTATCCCTACGCGAGCGCTCGGTACGGCCCACTGGCCAACTGCCTGTCGAGGACCGGTAGGGCCGGCGATGCGCTGACGATCTTGCAGACCAGAGAGGGCCTGCCTTTCGTGTTCGAAGGCGTCAACCTGAGCCGGGCCGGTGACGTCAGGTATGTCGTCCAAGGCCGGGTCGTCGGGCGCGGCAGCTTGGTCGGACAGAGAGTCGTTATACCCTTCGAGTTCCTGAGCGAGAGCGGCGATGTGGTCGCCACCAGGGAGCTCGAGTTGCTGGTGCCGCCGGCCGACGTGAGCCGCGCGATCCGCCTGGAGCTCGAGTCCGAGACTCCGATCGGCGGCTTCCGCTATAGTCGGGTGGATAACTAGAGCCCGGCGAGCTGCCGGGGTCACAGTCGTTCTCTTGGAAGTATGGCCGCGCGGTTTCGGAGATTCGGGCGCGCCAGCCCGATGGCGGCGCTCGCTCTGCTGACGGCACTCGGTGACTCGCGCGCCCAGATCGAGCGCTTTCCCCGTGGCGAGATCGTCGAGCGTGTCGTCTCGCTCTCCGACTCGACTCAGAGCTACGCGCTGTACCTACCGTCGCACTACGACAGCGATACGCGCTGGCCGGTCCTGATCGTCATGGATCCGCGGGGGCGCGCCCTCCCGGCGCTGCGCCTCTTCCAGGCCGCCGCCGAACGGCACGGCTACGTCGTGCTCAGCTCTTACGATACCCGCAGTGATCAGACGGTCGACCCGAACCGCGCCGCGATGTCGGCGATGCTCGACGACATTCAGCGGACCGTCGCCGTCGATCCGCGTCGTCTGTACCTCGCCGGTTTCTCCGGCACGGCCCGGATGGGCTGGCTGTTCGCCGATCAACTGGCGGGCCACGTGGCCGGCCTCATCGGGTTCGGTGGCGGCCAGCCGGACGGCGCTTTGCTGACGCTCTTCGACCTCGAGACCAGCTTCGGATTCTTCGGCGGTGCCGGCACGACCGACTTCAACTACGAGGAGATGCGGGCCCTCGACAAGTGGCTCGATCGCGTAGGCCTGCCACACCGGTTCCAGTACTTCGATGGGCCTCACTCCTGGCCGCCCGAGCCGCTCTGTTCGGAGGCGCTCGACTGGATGCAGCTACTGGCGATGAAGACGCAGTTGGAGCCGCGTGACGACGCCTGGCTGGAGTCGAGCTTCGACTTGCGCCTCGGGCAGGCGCGCGCGCTCGAGACATCGGGCGAGCTGTATGAGGCCTACCTGCGCTATCAGGCGATCTCCGAGGACTTCGCCGGCCTGCTCGACATCGGCGATATCGCGGTGAAAGCCGCAGAGCTGGAGAGGTACGGGAGCGTCCGCAGGACCGTCGAGCGCATGGACGATCTGACCGAGTGGCAGAGTGATTACCACGAGCGGACACTCTATCCGTTCGTCGAGATGTATCGGACCAGCCGTGAACTGCCGTCGCTGGAGAGGGCCGTAAGGCAGCTGAGGATCGAGGAGTTGCAGCGCCGGGCGGCGGAGGGCGGGGATCGGCTCGAGGCCGAGGCGGCCATGCGCTTGCTGGAGCATCTGTTCGTCGGCATGGCTTACTACGAGCCGGAGGACTTCATGAGGCGGGGTGAGCTCGAGCGCGCGCTCGGCATCGCCCTGATCGCCGGCCGGATCAAGCCGGACCACCCCTACGTCTGCCGTAGCGTCGCGCGCGCCCAGGCTCAGCTGGGCCGGGTGGACGAGGCGCTGCGGGCCCTCGAATGCCTCGCGGCCTCCGGTGCCACGAGCGCGGACTCCTTGGAGGGTGACCCGCATCTGGAGCCGCTCCGCGATGAGCCCGGTTATCGCGAGATCTTGAGCCGACTGCAGGGCGGTAACCGGGTACGCTAGGGCGCCGCCCGCTCAGTTGACGACCTCGATCGAGCGCACGCTGCTCAGCGTCTCCCTGCCGGACGCGGTCACCTCGAGCCTGAGAGCGTACTCGCCGGCCTGCAGATCGGCGGGAAGCTCGATGGCCAGCGAACGTGCCAGGATAGCCGTCGGCGAAGGCACCGGCTCCCGCCAGGCCAGGGTCAGCGGCTGCTCCCGGCTCGCCAGCCCGAGCCACTCGACCGCCTTGCGCAGCCAGCTCGCGCCCTCGGCTGCCAGCGTCAGCGAGACCGCGAGCTCTTCGGTACGTGGCCCGAGGCCGTACAGCTCCCAGTAGACTGCCAGCCGCTCGCCGGGGCGCACCCGCTGCAGCGGACGCGCCAGCGGGAGTGCGGTGGCCAGCGAGTCCGGTAGCGTGTCGGCCCGCTCCAGCAGCAGCAGATCGGATAGCGCCAACAGGCCGGCGGGGACCTTGGCCAGTCGGAGCCCGTAGCGGGATCGTGCCGCCCGGCGCTCGGCACGCGACAACATCTCGAGGCTCAGCAATGTGGGTGTGGCTTCAACGGCGACGGCGAGCACACCGGAAACGATTCCCCGGCGGCCGGCAACGGCCGGGTCCGAGGCGGGATCCGGCGCGAGGATGAGCGCGGCCTCGTAACTGCTGGCGTCGATCGGTCGCCCGGCGGCAAGTTGAAAGGCGGCCACGACGATGGCCGAGTCGCCGCGCGGGAAGACCGCCAGCTGATGGTCCAGCGCCTGGAACGACGATGCGTAGGCCGGCGCGTAGACCGACCTGGGCGTCTCACTATCGAGTTGCCAGGTGTCGCGCCCCAGCGCGTCGACTTCTCGCAGGAAATCGATCACCGGTGCGTACTGCCGGCTGTGCTGAGGGTTGTAGCTCACGATCTCGTCTCGGATGCTCCCCGTCCCCGTGGGGTAGGAGACCCGCTCGAATCGGCCCGGCCAGCCGTAACGCACCAACAGCTCCCGCAGGTCGGAGCCCCACGGCGTCCCGAACGCCGAGCTCGCCCGGTTCTGCATGCGGTCCAGCGTTCGCCTGGCGAAGTGTTCCGTCCGGCGGTCGTTCGCTGCCAGCAGGTGGAGCGGGCGGGCGAACCACCAGAAGCGTGTCTCGACGTCGGTGCGCTCCTCGCAGCTGAGTCGACCGTAGTGCCGGCGGGAAGCGTCGCTGAGGAGATCGGTGATGTCGGTCCACCGGCATCTCTCGCCCTCGGGCATCGAGGATAGCGCGTCGCTGAACGCAGAATCGGCGGCGGCGAACTCGCCGCCGGAATGGAGGGCGTAGCCCTGCAGCGCCTTGCACCACCAGCCGGCGACGGCGCGGCAGGCGCGCGCCGCCTGCCGCGCCTCCCGACGGCGGCCCGCCTCTACGAGGTATCTCACGCGTTGGCCGGCAATCCACTCGTCGCCCGGTAGCGAACGTGCGGCCCGGTCGAGATGTGCCAGCAGCTCGTCCCGGGCCGCCTCGACTTCAGCAGGCTCGGGATGCGGCTTCCCCTCATCGTCGCCATGCCGGAGACAGTAGCGGCCGATGATCTCGTGGCAGCGCCGCCCGGGGCTCCGCGCGCCCCGATACAGACGACTGCGCCTCAGTCGCTCGAACCGGGACTGCTGGGATCGGACGCGCTCCAGCACTCGTTGCGAGTCGACCTGGGTCTCGACGGGCGGCCCGCCCGCCGAGCTCGGGCGCTGGCTCGCCAGCTCCTGCCGGCCGGCAGGCGGACAGGAATCGCGCCACACACCCGCGGACAGCGCGAGCAGATGAACGGCAATCAGCGGCGACAGCAACGGCGCGATCGGGACGATGCGTATCACGCTCTTAGGATAGCCGAGCGCGAGCCAGCGAACCAGGGTCGTAAAGACACTCTATACAAACCGTCCAAGAAAATTCTTGACAGGTGAACGCAGTGTTCCTATAGTGGATGCGTATACGGTCCCCATCGTTGCTGCGAGCCCGCGGACGTGCAAACGTCCCGGTTGGGTTTTTTGATCAGGTGAACGGAACAACCGAAGGGAGGTCTGCGGCGGAAATTACCTCGTTTATCCCCTAAAACTCAGTCTGCGAGTCATCCCACGCTTGCTACGGTGGCGATACGGCGTGTTCACCACTGCCCAGTCGCCCCCTTGCCCAGGGTGAGCGGTAGTTAGCCGTCTTGCTTGCGGCAAGAATGTGAGTGCGACCCTGCCTGCGCGCTCCGTTCGTCAATCTTCATCCGTAGACCCAGTCGAGCCTCGGCCACCGGCTATCCGGCCGCGATCGGCTGACGGCTCGGGTCAACCTCGCACGGAGGAGGTAGCGAGCATGAATCTGAAAGACTTTTGGAGGCGTCTGCCGGTCGCGGCTCTGTTCGCGGCAGGGGTCGTCTTGCTGGCTGGGGCCGGCCAGGCGAACGCCCAGGCCGTGGTCTCCGGGACGGTGGTGGACGCGGATGGCGCGCCCGTCGCTTTCGCGGAGATCGCGATCGAGCGACTGAATGTCGGGACGGTAGCGGCGGCGGACGGCACCTATCGTCTGCTGGTTCCCGCGGCCAGGGTGACCGGTCAGCGGGAGACGATCGTCGCCCGGGCGTTGGGCTACCGGTCCGAGACCTACGAGGTCGCGCTGACCGCCGGTGAGATCAACGTCGACTTCACCCTGGTGATCGACCCGCTCCGCCTGGAGGGCGTCGTGGCGACCGGTCAGGCGCTGCAGACCACGCGTGAACGGCTGGGCTACACGGTCGACACCGTCGATTCGGACGAGATCGTCCAGAGCGAGGAGTCGAACGTCGTATCGGCGCTGGCGGGCAAGGCGCCCGGCGTTTGGGTGACCTCGTCGAGCGGCGATCCGGGTGGCGGCGCGTTCATCAACATCCGCGGCTGGAAGACGAACCTCGACTCGAACCAGCCGCTGTTTGTTGTTGACGGCACACCCGTCGACAACAGCACGTTCTGCACCGAGGGCGGCTTCTGTTACCAGGGAGGAACGACGTTCCAGAACCGAGTAGCCGACCTCAACCCCGACGACATCGAGAGCGTCGAGATCCTCAAAGGCCCGGCCGCGACCTCGATCTACGGTTCGGCCGGCGCCAACGGCGTCGTTCTGATCACGACGAAATCGGGTCGGCGCGGCGTCACTCGCTTCACGGCTAAGACCTCTTATTCGTGGGACGACGTGAACGCCGATGTACCGCTGCAGACGCAGTACGGTCGCGGTCGCGACGGCGCCGCCGTCGGTCAGCCCGGCGTCAACCTTTCACCCGCCGTTGACTACCCCTACAGCTGGGGGCCGGAACTCGGATCTGATGTGCCGGTCTACGACCACTGGAACGAGCTTCTCAGGACCGGTAACCGCGCAAACTTCGATATGACACTGTCTGGCGGCGGTGATCACACGACCTACTACCTCTCTGGTTCGTACTTGAACCACGAGGGCCCGCTGGCTGGGAACAACTCCCTGGATAGGTGGTCGGTGCGGCTGAAGGCGACGCAGTGGATCCGCGACAACCTGTCGGTGAGCGGCAACGTCGCCTATACCAACCAGGAGGGTGACCTGATCCAGCAGGGTTCGAACGTCAGCGGCCTGCTACTCGCCTCGTTGCGGACCGTTCCCGAGTTCAACAACCTGCCGTATCTCGATCCGGAGACCGGACTGCACCGCGCTTATCGCAACCCGAACCCGACCTCGCTGACCGAGAGTCGCATCTTCGACAATCCGTTCTGGGTCGCGAACGAGATTCTGAACAAGACCGACGTCGGCCGCACCTTCGGCAATATCCGGGCGGATTGGCAGGCTCTGGATTGGCTGAACGCATCGTGGCTCGTCGGCGCCGACTATGCGAACGACGACCGCTTCACGCTCTTCCCGAAGAGCTCGTCCGCCTACGTCGACGGGGCGGTCTTCCGCTTCACTGCACGTACGTTCGATATCGACAACACGCTCCTGCTGACAGGTGACCATACCGTGAACGAGAACGTGAGCGGTAGCGTCACACTGGGCTACAACATGAGACAGCAGGAGACCACGACGCACCGCAACCAGGGCACCAACCTCATCTTCGGCGCGGAAGAGCTCGACTTCGCAGCCGACCGCGTGCCGAACGAATTCAAGTCCACGGTACGGTCTGACGGCTACTTCGGCGAGTTGAACATCGACCTGTTCAATCAGCTGTTCCTGAGCGGACGTCTGCGTAACGAGGGCTGGTCGACCTTCGGTCCGGAGACCGATTCGCGCTTCTGGTACGGGAGTGCCTCGGCTTCCTGGACGTTCAGCAAGGCGTTGAACCTCGATGTCGATCACTGGCTCTCGTTCGGTAAGGTTCGGTTCGGTTACGGTTCCGCGGGTCGCGCGCCGAACGCGTTCATGAACCTGTCGTCGTTCACCGCGCCTACGTTGGGAGACGGCTGGTACACGTGGGGCCTCGAGACGCTCTACATGGGTTTGGAGGGTGTCACGTTCGAGTTCGGCGGTGCAAACGAGGAGATCCAGCCGGAACGCACCACCGAGTTCGAGGCAGGCGTCGAGCTCGCATTCCTCGATTCCCGCGTCTCATTCAGCGGTGTCTATTACAGCGACAAGACCAAGGACGCGATCCTCAACGTGCCGCTACCCTCTAGCACCGGCTTCGGCAATATCCCGCTCAACGGGGCCCAGTTCTCGAACAAGGGTTTCGAGGTCACACTGGACATGATCCCGGTCCGCAGCGAGGACTTTTCGTGGGAGGTCGGGGCTCAGTGGTCGAACAACAAGAGTAAGGTCGAGGATATCCTGGGCGCCGAGTACATCGGCATCGGTTTCGGCTTCACGAGTGCGGCTACCATCATTCCCAGCCCCGAGTATTGCGCGGAGTCCAACATAGGGGCGGATGACTGCGCGTTCGGGATGATCCGTGGTCGTGACTTCGTCCGCTTCGGTCGCGGTATTGAAGTCGGCGGCGTCGACATCGACGAGGCGTACCCCGATGCGCCGGTCGGCGCGGTCTACATCGGCGAGGATGGCTTCCCGATCCAGGATCCGACGCTGCGCATCATCGGTGACCCGAACCCGGACTGGTTGGCGAGTATCCGCAACACGTTCCGGCTCTACGACAAGCTGCGGGTCTCCTTCCTGCTCGACATCAAGAACGGCGGCGATACCTGGAACGGCACCAAGGGTGCCCTCGTGCACTATGGCACGCATGCCGCGACCCTGCCGTGGCACGGCGAAGGTACGACCGAAACGTTCGAAGGCTACGGCCCCGGCGCCGGCACCGAAGTGACCCTCAACTGGGATACCTGGGGGATGGCGACGGGTAGCGGCTTCAACGGTCCGAGCAGCCAGTTCGTGGAGAACTCGGGCTACACGAAGCTCCGTGACGTGTCGATCACCTATGCCTTCGACCAGCCCTGGGTCAACCGGATCGGCTTCAACACGGTCGAGGTGACGCTCAGCGGTCGTAACCTGAAGACCTGGACGGACTATACGGGTATCGACCCGGAGACGAATCTCGCGGCTCAGACGATCGGCCGTGGTCTGGATTACTTCAACCATCCGCAGACCCGGTCGTTCATCCTGACCTTCAACTTCATCCGCTGAGGAGGACCGGCGCGGGAGGGTGCGCGAACGTCCTCCCTCCCGATCGAATCAGGAGATGCGCAAAATGAACTACAGGAAATGGATACGCTGCGCGGTCACTGCCGGCCTTCTGGCGGGCGGGACGGCCGCCTGCGATTTCGTGGAACCGACGTCGTCGAATCCTAACACGGTTCCCGACGCGACGGTCGACCAGCTCTTCGTCGGCAGCCAGGTGAACTTGTTCATCTTCAACGGTGGCGAGCTGTCGCGACTGACGTCGGTATGGATGCAGCAGATGGCGGGAACCGATCGTCAGATGCTGAGCTTGGACGGGTACGATCAGATCCTGGAGGACACGGGCGATACGGAGTACAGCCGCGTGTACCGACAGGGCGGCCTGATCAACCTGCGTGAAGCGCAGGCGCGAGCCGAGGCGGAAGGCCGCCGCGTCTACGCGGGCATCCTGAAGATCCAAGAGGCCTACCTGATCGGGATGGCCGCCAGCATCTGGGGTGACTTCATCTACAGGGAGGCGGTGAGTCCGGAGTACTCGACCTGTCAGGCCGCGGACGGGAGCGACTGCCCGCACCTGGACGACCAGGCCCAGGTCTATGCCGACGTGCAAGCCCTGCTGGATGAAGCGATCGCAGACATCGACAGCGGTGAGGGGGAGGGTCCCCTCGGGAACGACCTGAACTTCGGGGGCGATCCCGCCAGCTGGCGTGCGGTGGCTCACACGCTCAAGGCAAGGTTCTACATGCACTGGGCCGAAGTCGATGACAGCAACTACGGCCTGGCACTGCAGGCCGCAGCCGACGGCATCCTGACGGCGGACGGGAACTGGAACCAGGTACACGGTAGTGCCATCACGAACAGCAACCTGTGGTACCAGTTCCAGAACGACCGCAGTGGCTACATAAAAGGCAACTCGGTCATGGTCGAGCTGCTGGACGTGGACGGCGATTCCCTCTACAATCCCGCCGTCGACGACGACCGCCTGCCGATCTACTTTAGACCGGGCACAGGCGGCTACGCCGGCAAGTATGTAGGCTCGCCGGTTGGTGAGCCGGCGGGTGATCCGGCCGATGCGGCCTCGGACCTCAACATGTTCAGGCAAGCGACGTTCGGTCAGCCGATCGTCACGTGTTGGGAGAACCATTTCATCATCGCCGAGGCCGAGCTCGCTGTCGGCACGGCGGCGAACGCCTCGACGGCGATGCAGAACGCCCTCGACTGTCAGGTGGACTATTGGGATTCGGTCGGCCCAACCGATGTTGCCGGCAACCCAATAACCGTGGATCTGGGCACGGCCCCGGACGCGGCGAGCATCACGCTCGACGACGTCATGACGGCGAAGTACGTCGCCCAGTTCCTCAACATCGACACTTGGAACGATTGGAAGCGGACCTGCATACCGGCGTTGACGCCGGCGCCCGGGTTCACGGATATTCCGTCGCGCCTGTTCTACGCTGACGATGAGAGCCAGGCGAACGTGAATATGCCGACCGCAAGCGAACAGGGCGCGATCCCGGGTTCGCGTAACGACAACGACCCGAACTCCTGTTTCTAGGATTATTCGGAGGTTGACTTGAACAGAAAGCCCCTACGTACGCTGCTGCTGGTCGCGCTGCTGCCCCTGGGGGCGGCGTGCGCGTCCGGCGGCGGCGGGGGCGCTTCTCCGGCCGGTGAGGCGGACGAAGTGTTCTTCACCGTGGAGAACCGGATAATCCCGCGGGTAGAGATCACCGTGCGGCTGTTGACACCCACGGGCGGCCGCGTACTGCTCGGCAGCGTGCGGCCCGGTGGAACGACGACGCTGCGCTACCGCGGGACGATCGACCGGTCCAACTACCAGCTCGAGGGTCAGACCCCGGCCGGCGATGCATTCGCTTCCCAGCCGATCACGATCTTCCCCGGTGCTCAGGTAGTCTGGACGTTACCGGCCAACGGCGTTACGATCCATGGACTCGAAGGGGGAGACCAAGGATCGTAAGGCCGAGACGTCCGGCCGCAAGCTGAGAGGCTGAGGGCCAGCGGCAGTCTGTTGGCCTGGGGTTGAAGCAGGCCCCGTGGTGCCGCGGTCGGACAGCTTGGCGCAGAAACAAGGTCGCCGGGGAAGGCCAAGCTGCTCTCCCCGGCGGCTTCTTGAAAAGACGAGTCAGGGAAGTATTCATGTTATTGCGAAGACATAGCACTTTCATCCGCGCCACGGCGCTAGCCGCTCTTCTGTCGCTGGCCGCCTGCCAACACTACGTTCCCACGGCCATCGAGCAGACCGAGCGACCCGACCGGGTCCGCGTACATCTTTCGCGGCCCTCGTCGGTGGAGCTGCTGGATCTAACGGCGCACAACGCCACCGTCATCGACGGCGAGGTCGTCAGTTGGAACGACGACGAGCTGATCCTCTCGGTCTGGTGGATCGAGGCTGCCGGCCAGTCGGAATACCGGGGCCAGGGTGAGACGGCGGTGATACCGCGCTCCCAGATCGCGTCCATCGAGTCGCGCGAGATATCGCTCGTCAATACGCTCATGTTGGCGGGCGTGGTGGTGCTTTCTATAGTCCTCGGCGCGGGCGCACTGGCCGAAGTCGCCGGCATTAGCGACGACGGCGGTGACGGCGTGGAGCGCTAGAAGCACCGGCGCGCCAGGCGGCGAAGGACCGCTGCCTCCCTCCCGCGATCCTCGATTCGACCGGGTCGACCCGGCGACACTGTGTCCGCCGGTCGACCTTGCCTTCATCGGGCCGCGCCCTAGGTTGGGGTCGGGCGCCGGCCGGTTGCGCCGCATCAAGCACAACGGGGGTTCGGGTGGCGAAGACCAGATCGGTCGACGAGCAGCTGAAGCTGATACGGGAAGAGGTCGTCGAGATCATCCCGGAGGATGACCTCGTGCGTAAGCTCGAGCGGTCGCAGCAGACCGGGACCGGCTTGGTGGTGAAGGAGGGGTTCGACCCGACGCGTCCCGACCTGCATCTGGGGCACGCCGTCAGCATCAACAAGCTGCGGACGTTCCAGGAGCTGGGCCACCAGGTGGTCTTCGTGGTGGGCGACTTTACCGCCCTGGTGGGTGACCCGAGCGGCCAGGACGAAACGCGCCCGCAGCTGTCGGAGGCGGACATCCGGGCGAACATGAAGACTTACCAGGAGCAGGTCTTCAAGATCCTGGACCCGAAAAGGACGAAGGTCGTCCGCAACAGCTCATGGCTATCGAAGCTCAAGCTTGTCGATATCCTGGAGCTGTCCTCTCGCTATACGGTCGCCCGCATGCTGGAGCGTGACGATTTCGCCGAACGCTACCGCGAGGGACGTCCCATCTCGCTGGTCGAGTTCGTTTACCCGCTCATGCAGGCCTACGATTCGATCGCCTTGCGGGCCGATGTCGAGCTGGGCGGCACGGACCAGAAGTTCAATCTGTTGGTCGGGCGCACGCTCCAGGAGCGTTTCGGTCAGGAGCCCCAGGTATGCGTCACGCTGCCGCTGATGCGCGGTACCGATGGCGTGCGCAAGATGTCGAAGTCCTTGGACAACTACGTCGGGATCACCGAGCCGCCGGAGGAGATATACGGGAAGACCATGTCGATCCCGGATGAGCTGCTGGAGGAGTGGTTCCATCTGGCGTCCTCGCTGCGCGGCCCGCAGCTTGACGCGGCGCTGGCGCAGATCGCCGACGACCCGCTGGGCGCCAAGCGGGCGCTGGCCCGCGACATTGCGCGCATCTACCACGGCGACGCGGCGGCCGAGCGTGCCGAAGCCCACTTCGACCGTGTGATCCGGCGCGGCGAACGGCCGGATGAGATCCCTGAAGTCGATGTCGCGCGCACGGCGAACGATATCTGGCTGCCGAAGCTGATGGTCGAGGTCGGCCTCGCCCCCTCGAGCAGCGAGGCCGTTCGTCTCATCCGGCAGGGCGCCGTTCAGGTCGACGGCGCTCCGGTTACCGACAAGGACCACCATGTGTCCACCGCGCGGCCACTGGTGATCCAGCGCGGCAAGCGGCGTTTCACGCGGGTCCGATTTCGCTAGGTTACATCGCAGGTTCGGGAGGCTGCCCTTCGCCTGAACGGCGGCTGTGCCCGGCGGGAAGGAGTGACAGGTGCGGGTCGAGGTGAAGCGGGTGGAGAAGCCGTGGGGTCACGAGCTTATCTGGGCTCACACGGACCGCTACGTCGGCAAGATCCTCCATATCAGTGCCGGCGAGTCCTTGTCACTCCAGTACCACGAGCGCAAGGACGAGACGATCCATGTTCTGCGCGGGCGCATGGTTTTCCTGGTCGGGCGAGCCGACGAGGATCTGCGGCGCCAGGAGTTGGAGGAGGGGATGAGCTTCCGGATTCGGCCCGGCACTCGCCACCGGATGGAGGCGATCACCGACTGCGATCTTTTGGAGGCCTCGACGCCGGAGCTGGATGACGTGGTCCGACTCGAGGATCGCTACGGGAGGGCTTGAGCAGGTGGAACAGACAACGACTTGGGACGAGCCGCGCGTCGGCTACGTCTACCTGGGTCTCGGGTCGAACGAGGGCGATCGGGTCCGCTACCTGGAGCGTGGCCTGGAAGGGCTGAGGAGAGAGGTCCGGCTCGACCGCATCTCATCGATCTACGAGACCCAGCCGGTCGGTGTCCGCGATCAGCCGTGGTTTCTCAACCTCGTCTGTGCGGGAGCCACGCGCCTCAAGCCGGGCGCTCTGCTCGAGTTCATTCATCAGGTGGAGGACGAGTGCGAGCGTGTCCGCAGCGAGCAGCGTTTCGGGCCCCGGACCCTGGACATCGACATCCTGACCTACGACGACCGGATCATCGACACCTACGGTCTGGTGGTACCGCATCCCAGGATGCATGAGCGGAAGTTCGTCCTCGTGCCGCTGGCTGAGATCGACCCCGAGTGGCGCCACCCTGTCCAGGGTAAGACCGCGATGGAGCTGCTCGAGGGTCTGAATGGCGACGTGGTTCGGCCGGTCGCCGAGCCGCCGCCGGGTTCGGGACCGGCGCCGATTCTCTGACAGACCATGGTCTATCGACTCACTGTCCGCGCTTCTTACGACGCCGCCCTGTTCATCCCCGGCGAGCGGGGGCCGGCCGGTCGCACGCACGGCCATCGCTACACGGTCGAGGCCGTCCTCGAGGCGCGGCAGCTCGATCGGTCGGGCTTCGTGGCCGACTTGGAGGATGTGCAGCCGCGGTTGGCGGCGCTCGCCGGCGAGCTCGACCACCGCCTGCTCAACGATCTGGATCCGTTCCGTGACGCCACCCCCAGCGCCGAGCGGCAGGCTGAGTTCTTCTACCAGCGACTCAGCCTCGAGATAGAGAACGCCTACGGCCCGGCGGTTCGCCTGGCCAAGATCAGGGTCACTCAGGAGCCGGAAGCATGGGTGGAATACGAGCCGTGAGTTGGCTTCGTGGCGCCGCCGGGCTGGCGCCGGCCGTGCTGGCACTCTCGCTGGCCGCCGCCTGTGGCCGCGACTCGGAAGGTCAGGAGGCGGTTCGAACCGCGGTTCGAACCGATGCCGAGCTGGAGCGCAGGGTCGAGGAACTGCTGCCTCAGATCGAAGAGTTTGCCCGGCTCAAGGCCTTGGAGACACCGGCGGTCCGGCGCTCGACCGGCACGGCCCTGGAAACCTACCTGTTAGAGCAGCTCGATGCGGAGTTCCCGGGCGACAGCCTGGACCGAGTGGCAGCGGCCTACCGGGCTTTCGGTCTCGTCCCGGACACCGTGGATCTGCGGCAGCTCTTGGTGGACCTGCTGCTCGAGCAGGCCATCGGCTACTACGACGCGGTCCGCGACATCCTCTTCGTGCGGGATGAGGCACCGGACGAGATGCTGGAAGGGGTCCTCGTACACGAGCTCGTCCACGCGCTCCAGGACCAGCACATCGACCTCGATTCGTTGCTGCACGACGCTACGGGAAACGATGCCCGCACGGCGACCCAGAGCGCCGTGGAGGGCCACGCCACCGTGGCGATGATGGCGTGGCAGTTCTCGCAGATGACTGGCTCCTCGGTCTCCGGCGAGCAGCTACCCGAGATCGGCCCGGAGATGGCGGCCGCCCTCTCCGATATGTCCCAGTTCCCACAGCTCGCCGCCGCACCGGCCATCGTGCGTGAGCCGATGCTGTTCGTCTATCTGGGCGGCGCGAGGCTCGTCCAAAGACTCTGGCGGACGCAAGAGGATCACCCGCTACCCTTCGGTGACTGGCTGCCCCAGTCCACCGAGCAGCTGCTGCACACCGAGCGGCTACTGGAACGGCGCGACAGCCCGACCCCGCTGCGGCTGGCGCAGCCGGGCGACGGTTGGCGGGTCGAGTACGCTGACGATCTCGGCGAGCTAGAGATCCAGATCTACTTCCAGGAGCATCTGGGCGGCGGCGCGCTGGCAGATCGGGCCGCCGACGGCTGGGACGGCGACGCCTACGCTCTGCTCGTCAGGGACGACGAGCGGGCACTGGTCTGGTACACGGCTTGGGACAGCTCGACGGACGCCGACGAGTTCGTGGATGCCTACCGCACGGCCTTCGCCGCCAGGTTCGGCGGCCGAGTGGTTGCCGGCGAGCTGACCGCCCCTCAGCGCCGTGCGCGGGTCGAGCGGCTGACGGTCTCGGGGATGCCGGTCGTGAGGGTCGTCGAGACGACGCCGGAGGTGACGCTGGAGAACCCGCCGGCTGTCAGCTTGGTGCTGGGAGTTGAGGATTCCGGGATTCGCTGATTCGCGACTGCGGGAATTGGGGGGGTTGGGAGTGGGAATCCGAGGTATCCGTGGAATCCGGCTATCCGGGAGTGGGAGAATCGTGACCCCGCATTGCCCGATCCTGCGGACTTCCCGGATTCACATCTTATCGAATCCCGCTACAACAACGAGGCCAGAACGAGCTCCTTGGGCAACGGGTAGCGGTACAGTTCGCCCGCATAATTCCGCATCACGACCTCGTCGTCGCTGACTTCCTCGATGTAGTTGGGCAGTAGCGGGATCTTGCCGCCGCCGCCCGGCGCGTCGATGCAGAAGTGCGGCACGGCCAAGCCGGACGTCCAACCACGCAGCGATCTGATGATCTCGAGCCCCTTCTCGACTCCGGTGCGAAAGTGCTCGGCGCCCGCCGCCGGGTCCGCCATATACAGGTAATACGGACGGACACGGTTCTTGAGCAGCTTCTGCATCAACTCCCCCATGATCTCCGGCTCGTCGTTGATCCCCTTGAGCAGGACGGTCTGTGAGCCGAGCGGGCAGCCGGCGTTGGACAACTTGGCCAGGGCCCGCTCCGTCGCAGGTGTCAACTCGGCCGGGTGGTTGCAGTGGATGTTCACGTAGACCGGATGGTACCTCGCGATCATCCTGCACAGGTCCCCCGTGATCCGTTCCGGCAGGTGCGAGGGGATTCTGGTGTGGATGCGTATGATCTCGACGTGCCCGATGCCCCGCAGCCGCTCGAGGAAGTACTCGAGTCGCCGATCCGACAGCATGAAGGGATCGCCGCCCGAGAGGATCACGTCCCGCACCTCGGTGTGCTCCTCGATGTACCGGAAGGCCGATTCGAACTGGTTCAACGGGATCTTCTCCGGATCGCCGACCTTGCGCCGACGCGTGCAGAACCGGCAGTAGGCGGCGCATACCGGACTGACCAGGAAGAGCACGCGATCCGGGTAGCGGTGCGTGATGTTGGGGACGGGAGAGTCATCGTCCTCGGCCAGCGAGTCGACTATACCGTCGAGGATCTCGTTCTCCTCGGCGCTCGGCACATACTGCTGCCAGAGGGCGTTGCCGTTCCCCTCGATCTGGGCGAGGACGGCCGGCGTGATCCGCATGTTGAACTTCTCTATCGCCGCCTGGGTGGCCTCGCGGTCGATTCGCTCCTCGCCGAACAGTTCGATGAGCTGGTCAACGGTCGTTATACTCTTCCTGAGTATCTGTTGCCAGTTCGCCATAGTCGTACACCTCGGTGAGTCATGAGTTAGAGACGTGAGCTGGGAGCATCTCCCCGCCGCGCCCCGCACCTTGTCCCTTCAGTCTCGCTACTCATTCTCCGTGCGAAGAGACAACGACTTCTCGAACTGCTTCGCGTATGTCACGCGGTCGTCGCCGGCGTCGTAGAAATCGGCGATCCGCGCCACTTCCTCATAGCCGCAGGCGCGATAGAAACCACGCGTCGCCTCGTAGTCGTCACGCGACGACGTCTCGATCACGCAGAGCCGCGCTCCAGCCTCCCGCATCTGCGCCTCGGCCCGCTCGAGCAGGCCGCGCCCGGCGCCGCGGCCCTGGGCCCGCGGGTGCACGACGATCCAATACAGGTCCCAGGTGCCTACCGTGCACGGCGTCGGGCCGAAAAAGGCGAACCCCGCCAGCTCACCGCCGCCGTAGGCGGCCAGGGCGTGGTAGTCCCGGCCGGGCGCCCGGCAGTAATCGTCGAAGACCTCGAGGGCGACGTCGATCTCGTCCGCTCTGAACATGCCGGTCGCTGCAACGGCCTCCGCCACACGCGGTCTGTCCGCGGCGGCAGGCGGCCGCCAATCGAAAGTCGAGAGGGGCGTCTCGTGCGTGCGCGACCTTTGGGCGATGGGCGTCATGAGATTGCCCCTGCGGCCGTCTGTGCCGCCAACAAGGTCCAGCCTCGAGGCGGGTTGCCGTCTCGCTCGGGCCGGGCCAGCGCATCGTCCATAACCCTTCCGATCAACTCGTCGTACGACCAGCCGGCGACCCGCGCTTGCCGGGCCAGCCCGGCGTCGTACGACAGGTCGGGGTTGGGATTGATGTCTATGACGTAGGGAACGCCGTCGTCGCCGAGCCGGACGTCGACCCGCGCATAGCCGTGACCGTCCATCAGTCGCCAGGCCCGAACGGCGAGTTGTTGCAGGTCCCGCGCCTGCTCGGGCGACAGCGGCGCCGGACAGACCGGTCGTGTGCCGACGAATTCTGGACTGTCCGTCGCCCACTTCGCCTCGAAGGAGACGATAGGCGGAAATTCATCCGGCAGTGTGCTGAAGTCGATCTCGGCCGGTGGCAGGACGAAGCGACCGACGATGGCCAGGTTGATCTCGCGGCCAGCGATGAACTCCTGCACCACGGCGTCCCAGCGCTCATGCAGGCGCTTCAGCTCCGCGGCCAGCTCCGCCTGCGAGTGCACCACCGATTTGGCGTGGATCCCGTTCGACGCGTCATCGGCTGCAGGCTTGATGATCGCCGGGAAATGCGTCCAGTCCTCCGGGCTCGGATCCGCCCGGCGCACCAGCCGCCACTCGGGGACTCGGATCCCGTGTGCACGCAGGACGGCCGAGCAGCGGTCCTTGTTGAGGCAGTAGAGCAGGGTGGCCGCGCTGGCGCCCGTCATCGGCAGCTCGAGCAGCTCGACCGCCGCAGCGGTAAGGTGCTCGCCATCGGCACGGCCGGCGAGCGTCTCGCAGAGGTTGAAGGCGGCCCGGAATCCGCCCCTCAGCAGGCCGGCCAGCCACTCGTCGGTCTTGCCGGGCCTCAGCATCATCTCGACCGGCTGGTAGCCGAGCGTCTCCAACGCGGCGATGATCCGGAGCGTGGATTGGGCCGGCGCTATCCGCTCACCGCCAACGGCCTCCAGCTCGGCGATCTCATCCACCAGCACGGCGATTCGCCCAGAACCCGACCGTGTCGGTTCCGCGGCTACCGGGCTCGCGCTCTTTGCGGCTTCTTGCTCAGTCCGGGACTCTAAGGCCATAGCGCGCGGCGGCGGCCCGCACGACGGTCAGGATCACCTCATCGAATGAGAGCCCTGCGGCCCGGGCCGCCTTTGGGTAGCACGAGTTCGCGGCCGGGTCCGGAATCACGCCAGGCAACGGGTTGACCTCCAGGATGTGGGGGTTCTCGCTCCCGTCGCAGCGGATGTCGATCCGGGCCCAGTCGCGGCAGCGAAGAGTCCTATACGCTGCCATGGCGATCTCTTCGATCCGGTGCTGCAACTGCGGCGAGCACCGCGCCGGACATTGAAAGATGTCCAGCGGCTTCTCCGGACGGTCCCACACCCACTTGGCCTCGAAGCCGTAGATCGGGTAGGCGTCCGCAGGAAGCGTCGCAAAGTCCAGCTCAACGATCGGCAGGACCTGCCCGTCGCCATCGTTCCCGAGGACCGCAGCCGTGAACTCACGTCCGCTCAGGAACCTCTCGATGATGGCGGGCTCGTTGTACCGCTCGACCACCCGGCTGACCTCCGCCTCCACGTCGGACCAGGTGGCACAGAAGGATCGCTGGGATATGCCCTTGCTCGAGCCCTCGTGAAGCGGCTTCACGATGAGCGGCAGCTCGATCCCGCGGCTCAGCTGCCCAGGGCTTTCCACAACTTGGAACTCGGGCGTGGGTATCCCGTGGTGGGTAAGGGTCTCTTTCGTCCGCGCCTTGTCGAGGCAAACCCCCAACGTCAGGGGATCACTGCCGGTATACGGAATACCCCAAAACTCGCAGAAGGCGGGCACGTGCGACTCACGACTCGGCCCACCCAGGCCTTCCGCGAAATTGAACACAATATCCGGGTCGACAGCCCGCAACTTGATCGGGAAGTCGGCGTCGGCCTCCAGCCTGACCACCTCACCCAGCGCCGATAGCGCGCTCTCGATCGCCGCTATCGTCTCCTCGTCGTCCCACTCGGCGTACGTGTCATCCAACGCAGGGTTGCCGTTCCCCGCTCCGATGACTGCCGCTCTGCTGGATGCCGGGTCGAAGGGAAATCTCGAGGTCGACTCAGCCGCTTCCGACGACGATGCGCCGTCCGCCGGCTTGATGTTGAAGGCGAATCCTATGCGAAGCCCGTTTGCGCGACGGTCCAGCGTTAACGCGCGAGCCGTTCGTGCTCCAGTGCTTCCTATTGGAACCCCTCCTGTCGGAGTTCATCGAGCGCAGTCGTGGTGAAGGCGATCGATTTCTCCATCCGCACCTCCGCCCGAACCACACTGAATCACAACTCGCATCAAGATATGACCAAAATAAAAAAAAAGAAAGGTTTTTGTAAATCCTTTTTGAGGAGGCCGGACAACCATCGCGGATGGAAACATTTGTAGTCAAATCGGAATCTTCGCGACCCCCACCCTTTGATACTCCAATCACGCTTCACTACCTTTCATCGCTCGACCTTGAACGATGCTTTGCATGTCCTCTGCAACCAGCGACGAACGATGAAGCGGCAAGAGCGAGGCGGTCGGCGGATAGCGGTCGAGTTTGGCGACGCCGCCACGCCGACCTCATACGAGGTACGGGTTGGCGAGGGCCTCATCGATGATGCCGGCGCTCTGATTGCCGCCGCCTGCCCCGCGTACCGCTATGCGGTCATCGCTGATACGCAGGTCGCCGGGTTGTATGGCGAGCGGGTGCTCGGTTCGCTGGCCGCCGAAGGGTTAGAGGGGACGCTGCTCAAGTTCCCGGCGGGTGAGTGGAACAAGAGCCGTGAGAGCTGGAGCGAGTTGATCGACGGGATGCTGAAGGCTGGTCTGGGACGTGACTCGGCGGTGGTCGCGCTGGGCGGCGGTGTCGCGGGTGATCTGGGAGGCTTCGTGGCCGCCACCTTCATGCGCGGCGTGCCGTTGGTCCAGATACCGACCACCCTGCTGGCGATGCTCGACAGCTCTGTGGGTGGCAAGACGGGCGTCGATACGCCGGCGGGTAAGAACTTGGTGGGTGCCTTTCACCAACCGAGACTCGTCCTCGCCGATCCAGCGGTGCTGAGGACCCTGCCGGCTCCGCAGTTCAATTCGGGCCTTGCAGAGGCCTTCAAGCACGGTCTGATCCTCGACGCGGCGTACTTCGAGTCGATCGTCGATGGCCTGGAGGAACTCCTCAGCCGGGAACCCGACCGGCTAACCGATCTCATCGCGCGCTCGGTGGAGATCAAAGCCGACGTGGTGAGTCGCGACGAGCGGGAAAGCGGCTACAGGAAAGTTCTCAACTTCGGCCATACCGTCGCCCACGCCCAGGAGGCCATCTCCGGCTACGCCTGGCTCCACGGCGAGGCTGTCGCCGTCGGAATGGCGCTCGAGGCGGCGATCGGCGCCGCGGCGGGGGTGACCCGGAAGGGGGTGCCGGAGCGCGTTCGCGAGGCTCTCACAGCGGCCGGCCTGCCCGTGGAGCTGGATGACGAGGTCGATGTTACCCGGTTCTTCGAGGCCCTGGAACGGGACAAGAAGCGGGCGGGTGGACGGGTGCGCTATACGTTGATCGGCGAGATCGGCCGCGTCGCGGCCTCAGCGGACGGCGATTGGACCCATGCGGTGCCGGAGGAGCTGGTCCGCTCGGTGCTCTTCGGTTAGACGGCAGGCGGGTTTGACGGGCCGGCCATTTGTAAGCAAATTACATAGTTTCGTAATTTCCGTTACGGAGGGAGTCATCGCCGCACAAGCCCGTTTCGCAGATCTGTCGGTGCAAGACCTGGTCGAGCGCGTCGCAACCGAGGATCCCGATAGACCTCTGGTGAGAACCGGGAAAGAGACGCTTTCCTACGAGCGGACCCGGCTTCAGGCACGTGCCCTCGCCGCGGCCCTGCACAACCTGGGGGTGGGCGCGGGTGACCGGGTGGCGATCGATCTGCCGAACGGTCCCGAGTTCGTCGTCTCGGTGCTTGCCGCCGCGCAGCTGGGCGCTACCATCGTCCCACTGAACCCCGCCTACGCCCCACACGAGCTCCAGTTCATGCTGAGGAACTCGGAGTCGTCGGTCGTGATCGTGGTCGAGGAGTACGACGGACAGGACAACCTGGAGCTGTTCGAGCGGATGCAGTTCGGTCTGCCGGACTTGCAGTACATGGTGACGGTGGGGGAGGAGGACCTGTGGTACGACGACCGGATCTTCCAGTTCGAGGATTTGGTTTCGAGTGGTGAGGGTAGAGACGTACCGCCGGCTGAGGTCAACCCTGATGAGGATGTGTTCGCCGTTCTCTATACAGCCGGCACGACGGGCAAGCCGAAGGGCGTGATGCTGACGCACACGAATCTGCTGCAGGCGAACGGTGCGCTGGCGGAGGCTCTGAAGATGACGGCGCAGGACGTCACGCTGTTGGCGGTCCCGATGTTCAATATCTTCGGGTTGGGCGCACTGATCGCGGCACTGAGTGTCGGTTCCGCCGTCGTCCCGGTCGCCAGCTTCGATGCGGCGAAGACGCTCCGGCTGGCAAGTGAGACGGGGGCGACGGTGCTTCACGGTGTGCCGACTATGTTCGTCATGCAATTGCGGAGTGAGGCGATCAACGAGCTCGATCTCTCGAGCCTCCGTACCGGTATCATTGCGGGCGCGCCGGTGCTCGATAGGCTGGCCCGCGAAGTTCGCGAGCGGCTGATCCCGGACCTCGAGGTCGCGTACGGTCTGACGGAGACGTCACCGTGGGTGTCGCTTACCCGGCATGACGACTCGCCCGAGAAGCGCAACTTCACCGCCGGTCGTCTGCTCGAAGGTGTGCAAGTGCGAGTGCTCGGAGATGACGGTTCGCCGCTACCCGTCGAGTCGGTGGGTGAGCTGGCGATCCGCGGCTCCAACGTAATGAAAGGTTATCTCAGGCAGCCGGATGAGACCAGCCGCTCGTTCACCGAGGACGGCTTCTTCCTCACCGGCGACCTCGGCATGGTGGACGAGGATGGATACCTCCACGTGGTTGGCCGCAAGAAGGACACCATCACACGCGGCGGCTACACGATCTACCCGCGCGAGCTGGAGGACGTGCTGCGGCTGAACCCGGCGGTCCTGGAAGCTGTGGTGGTCGGTGTGGAGGATGAAGTCCTCGGGGAGCTCATCTGCGCCTGCATCGTGCCGCTGGAGGGCGCCATCGTAACCGGCGACGAGATCAAGGAATTCTGCCGGGGACAGGTCGCCCAGTACAAGGTCCCGGACCTCGTCCGGTTCGTGGACTCGTTCCCCATGACGGGGAGCGGCAAAGTCCGACGCGTGGAGCTCGCCCGCATGGTCCGGGCCGAGCGCGCGGCGCGTCGGGAATAGTCTCGTCCTTTGAGAGAGCAGAGGACGCCAACGTCGCCCGAGCGGTGTGCGAAGCGGAAGGGCGAGGCGGGTACGGCTGCTGGACCCGCGTGGAGTGATCTCCACCGGACCTCGGCGCCGTTGCCAGCCAGCTAAGCGCCTTCCGATCGACCTGCGATTCGAACGCCCCTCGCGCCACGCCGGCGTAGCTGCCTCTCCTGTGGCCCTAATGTGTTGTATGACAAGGAGTTAAGAGAGGCATGGAAATGCAACAGGACTCACCTGAGCACTGGAGTGAGGCGCGCTCCGACATCGGAGAACCCCAGCAGGCTGCGCTGCTCATCGACTTCGACAATGTCACGATGGGTATCCGGTCGAATCTCGGCCAGGAGCTGCGCAACCTTCTGAACTCCGACGTGATACGCGGCAAGGTGGCGGTACAGCGGGCGTACGCCGACTGGCGTCGTTACCCGCAGTACATCGTGCCGCTGTCGGAGGCGTCGATCGACCTGATCTTCGCGCCGGCGTATGGCTCGTCGAAGAAGAACGCGACGGACATCAGGTTGGCGATCGACGCGCTCGAGCTGGTGTTTGTGCGGCCGGAGATCAAGACCTTCATCCTGATGTCGGGCGATAGCGATTTTTCGAGCCTGGTCCTCAAGCTGAAGGAGTACGGCAGGTACGTGATCGGAGTGGGGATCCAGGAATCGAGTTCCGATCTGTTGGTGCAGAACTGCGACGAATACTACAGCTATACGTCGCTCTCCGGGCTGAGCAAGACCAGCGATCTGCAGATCGAGAGCCACGATCCCTGGCTGCTGGTGGGCAAGGCGGTGGAGCGGATGGTCGAGCGCGGCGACACCATGCGGTCGGACCGTCTTAAGCAGGTGATGTTGGAGATCGACCCGTCGTTCAACGAGAAGGAGCACGGCTTCAACAAGTTCAATCGTTTTGTCGTCGAAGCCGCCTCCCGAGGGCTGGTCTCGATCCAGAAGATGGAGAATGGGCAGTATGGCGTGGCGCCCGGCGCGGGAGCGCCGGCGAAGGGCGCCGCCGCGCCGCGGCGGCAGGAAGCTCCACAGAAACGGCCGGCGAAGCCGGAGGGCCGGTGGAGCCGTGGTCCTCGGGAGAAGGAGGCTCAGCCGAGCGGTAAGCCCGCGGGCGAACAGAGCACGGCTCGGGCGCGGCCCAAGCTGACGATGAAGCGCGCGCTCGATCTGCTCGACCGGGCGCTCGGGAGCCTGCTCGACGACGAGAGCGCGTCGGTCCGCGACAGCGACGTGAAGCGCCGCATCCTCGAGCTCGATCAGGCGTTCGATGAGGGCGAGCTCGGCTTCAGCAAGTTCAGCAAGTTCTTGCAGGCCGCCGAGGAGCAAGGCGCGATCGAGCTGAACAGAGGTCCGAACGGGAACTACCATGTCGGGCGACCGAAGCGGGGAGCGCGGCGCCGCAAGGCCGCCCAGGCCGCGGCGCCGGCCGAGAAGTCGGCGGCCGAGAAGTCGGCGGCCCAGAGGTCGGCGGCCCAGAAGTCGGCGGCCCAGAAGGAGTCGACGGTGAAGCGGCTGGCACGCTTCCTGTTCGGTGGCGCGGAGGAGCCGTCGGCGGGGCAGGCGCAGGCCGCCGCGGAGACGCAGGCGGGGCGAGAGGCGAGGCGCCCGGAGGCCGAGGCGGCGAAGAGCGCCCGGGCTCGGTCGCCGGAGCCCAGGGACACCACGGCAGAGCGGCGGAGGGAAGAGGCCCGCCGGCCGAAGAGAGGCGAGCGGGAGCCGCGAGGCGGAGGGGAGGACGCCCGCGAGGCGCGCGGCCGACAGGAAGCCAGGACAGGCGGGTCGTCACGAGCGCGGGACCCGAAGCCTCGTCGAGGGAAGCGGCGCGACGATAGTCGGGCCGCGGCACGGCGCCCTGGCGAGCGCCATCGGCGTAGGGACGATCGTGGCTCACGTGCGCCGCGGGAGAGACGCCGTCGCGAAGCACCGTCGGCGGCGCCACCCGACGCCGTGGCCGCGGCGTCGGAGGCTGACGTCGCGGCGCCAGAGGTCGAGGCGAAGCCTGAAGCGAGGCGTGAACCGGCGCCCGAGCTGACGCCGACCGCCGAGTCGGCCGCGCCGGGGACCGAGGAGAGCGGGGCTGCGAAAGCGCCCATCAAGCGGGAAGCGGCGGAGGAGTCGAAGGCGTCAGGAGTGACGCCGGCCCCGCTGCCCGGTGCGCCCCGCGCGACGATTCGCGGCCGCTGGGGCACGCGGGGCCGCTACCGGCCGCCTCAGGCGCCGCCGCCGCTGTTCGAGGGTCAGAGCAAGCCGAGCGGCACGAGAGCCGGGACCGGGCCGCCTCGCGCCGCGACCGCTGACGCCCGGTCCATCGTCTCACACCTGACCGGCTACACGGGAGTCGGCGTGCGGACCGCCGAGACCCTCGTCGAGGCGTTCGGTACCGACACGTTTCGCGTTCTCGATGAGGAGCCCGAGCGGGTGAGGGAAATCCTGCCCGGCAGCCGTGCCGAGCGCGTCCTCGAGGCGCGCCGGGAGGAGCGGGAAGCCGGCGACGCGTGAGTCGACCCTACCCGCCCCTGGCGCTCTCCTTCTTCGACCGGGCCGCCGAGACCGTGGCTCGGGAGCTGCTCGGGGCGCACTTGGTCTCCGATTGCCGCGGTGCACGCTGCGTCGGCCGCATCGTCGAGACGGAAGCGTATCCCGGCCCTCACGACCCGGCCTCCCACGCCGCCGCTTCCGTCGGGCACACCGCCCGCAACGACCCCATGTTCGGGCCGCCGGGCACCGCCTATATCCACCTCAACTTCGGGATCCACTGGTGCCTCAACGTAGTCGTGGGACCTGAGGGCTACCCCGCCGCCGTGCTGATCCGCGCACTGGAGCCGGTGGACGGGCTCGCCACGATCCGGCGCCGCCGCCGCGGCCGGCCGGATCGCCAGCTCACCTCCGGCCCGGCCAAACTGACCCAGGCCTTGGCCATCCGTCCGAGCCTCCAGCGGCACCGCTTGACCGAGCCTCCCCTCTTCGTCGCCGAGGGCGAGCCGGTCCCGAGGCGCGCGCTGGTGCGCGCCACCCGTGTCGGCATCACCAAGGGTACCGAAAAGCCATGGCGCTTCTACGATCGTAGAAGCGCCTGGGTCAGCCGTCGCGAGTGACCGGGGCCCAATCCCCGGCGAACCCGCGCTAATCGTCGCCCGCCGCTGCCACCTTGACGACCGTTGGCACGCCGAAGCGTCGCAACACGATGCGCAGCACGAAAGCCAGCAGCAGGGCGACCGCGAAGGCGACGACCACCGTCGGACCGGTCGGCCAGTCCGTCTCGAAGGAGCCGTAGAGCCCGACCACGGTCGCCACAGTACCGGCAACGCAGGCGATGCCGATGAGCCGGCTGGGTCGGTTGGTGAACAGGAAGGCGATAACCGCCGGGATGACCAGGAAGCTGAAGACCACCAGCACTCCGGCTATCGCCACCGACAGCGTGACGACGAGACCGAATAGCGCGTAGAACAAGAAGTCCCACCCGGCCATCCGCCAACCTCGGCGCCGCGCTTCCGCAGGGTTCAGCGTTATCGTCATGAACCGCTCGCGGAAGATCCAGTGGAGCGCGGCGATCACCGCGTAAACGCCCGCCGTCCTCCAGATCTGCGGCCAGCTCACCCAGAGGAGCGTGCCGGTCAGCAGCTCCTCGACGTGCTCGGCGCCGCGCGGCGCCTGCGCGGCGAGCAGGATCGTCGCCGCCGTGGCGACCACGTAGACGATCCCGATGATCGCCTCCTGCGGTATGTAGTCGTGTTCCAT
>Ga0180437_10001206_pt1 | contig 44599 bp, 41 predicted proteins | sample SS_ome_4_FD_132410 | JGI IMG/M metagenome (GOLD analysis project Ga0180437, IMG submission 132410) | Hypersaline lake sediment archaeal communities from the Salton Sea, California, USA - SS_3_D_1 metaG | ecosystem: Environmental > Aquatic > Non-marine Saline and Alkaline > Hypersaline >... | reverse complement strand
GTCCAGGTGGACTTGAGCCTGGGTTCGGACGCGGTCCCCACCACATCGCCAACGGCGACGGGCGTCACAAACAACGCGGCCGACACAGCTAGCGAGCAAACCCCTTCTCCCGAACCGAGCATGCCGGCCACCGGGTTCCCCGGCTGGATATTGGTCGGCGGAGCTCTTCTGGGAGCATTCTTGTTGTTGGCGTCAGCAGGGGTGCGATGGGCATTCGCGCCCCGGAAGCATGGGCGCGACTACGACTAGAACACCGGCCTGACATTGCAGCTCCAAGGCTAATCTGACACACAAAGGAGAAGTAGCTATGCGACGCGGTAGAATACTCATCTTGCTCGGCCTGATCTTGGCCATCGGCACGGCTGCCGCCGTATATATATTCTTGCAGGGCACCCAGGCACCTGCTCCCGAGATTCCCACCGAGGCGGTTGTGGTTGCCATCCTACCTATCGCCGAGGACGAACTCGTAGAAGGCAAAGTCGAATTGCAGGGCAAGCCAGTGGATGCGATTCCTGAGGGCGCCATCCGCTCGTTGGAAGCCACGACAGGCATGCTGGCCGCCGGACCGATCGCCCCGAACCAGATCCTTCATCCTGACAATCTGATCAGTCCCCAGGAGCGGAGGTTGGAAGGGGAACTCGGCAAACTTGTGGAGGAGGGCTTTGTGGCGGTGGCCTTCCCCATCGACGAGCTGTCCAGCGTCTCGTATGGCATCCAGCCTGGCGACCGCGTGGATATCCTGATGACCTTCCCTTTCGTGGACATTGACCAGGATTCGCAGATCAAGGAGCCCATCTGCCCCTTCGAGTGCCCCGACCTTTCGTCGGTCACCGTTGGATCCGAGGAGCAGAATGCGCGGCTCGTCGCGCAGCTTACGGTGCAGGATGCCGAGGTGTTGGGGGTAGGCCGCTGGGGCGAAGAACTGCCCACGGCCGCAGAGCAGCAGCCGGCCAATCAGGACCGGAATGCGCCACCGCCCACGCCGCAGGTGCCCAAGTACATCACCTTGATGCTCACACCACAGGATGCATTGGTCCTGAAAGTGGCGCGAGAATACGAGGCCAGTATTGATCTGGCAGTACGGGCCGAGGAGGACCACCAGACGTTTGCGACTGAGCAGGTCACACTGGACTATATCCTGGCTCGCTTTGGCGTAAGCCTTCCGGGCAAGCAACCATATACCATCGAGGGACTGTACATCATACGACCACAGCCTGAGGAATAGCGGAAACCCATGACACAATCAACTGCAGAAAAGATCACGCTCCTGGTCGTAGACGACATCCCGGAGACACGGGAGAACCTGCGCAAGCTCCTCTACTTCGAAGCTGACATCGAGATTGTGGGCATGGCGGCCAACGGTCGGGAGGCGATTGCGCAAGCCAAAGACCTGCAACCGGACATTGTCCTGATGGACATCAACATGCCGGATATGGATGGCATCGCCGCCAGCCAGGAGATCACCCAGGTGGCTCCCATGTGCCAGGTGATCATGATGTCGGTCCAGAGCGAAGCCGACTACCTGCGTCGCTCGATGCTGGCTGGGGCCATGGATTTCTTAACCAAGCCCTTTACCAGCGACGAGTTGAGCAACAGCATTCACCGGGTATACCAGATGGGCGCCAGCCGGCGCGCCGCTATGCCGGCGAAGCATGCCGATACCAGGGAAGCCTCTGATGACAAAGCAGGGCGAGCTCGCCGCCAGCCGGAAGGGGGGAAAATACTGCTGGTCTACAGCCCCAAAGGCGGGACCGGCTGCAGCACCGTGGCCGTCAACCTGGCTATCGCCCTGCAGCAGGCGACGTCCCAGAAGGTGGCGCTTGTGGACGCCAGTCTCCAGTTCGGTGATGTGGGTGTGCTGCTCCACCTCCAGTCTCGCGCCTCTGTCGCTGACGCTGCCAAGCAGATCAAGGACCTGGACGTGGACCTACTCGCAGCTATGCTCTCGCCTCACCAGTCAGGGATCCAGGTGATGGCTGCTCCTCCCGTTCCCGAGGCGGCAGAGACCATCGACATCGACGACATCAAAACCATCCTGAGACTGCTGCGGCAGGAATTCGACTATGTCCTGGTGGATACCTGGAGCTATCTGGACGACGTGGTCCTGGCCATCATGGATCTTTCGGATCGTGTCCTGCTGGTCATGGCGCCCGAGATCCCGTCCATCAAAAGCGCCAAACAGTTTTTCGAGGTGGCTGAGGCACTCGATTTCCCCCTCAACCAGATCGACCTGATCCTCAACAAGGTCCTGCCGCGAGACGGCATCCGTGCCGAACAACTTGAGAACCACATCAACCACAAACTCCGGACCCAGATCGACTACGATCCCAAAACCATCCGGCAGACCACGAATCAGGGATTGCCGCTGATGATGAGCGAGCCGAACCACCCGTTGGCCCAACAGTTCCTGGGATTGGCCCAACAGGAGATCGAGCTACTGGAACCACCGCCCGCGGAGGAGATTGAAGAGGAAATACCGGTTCCAAGGGAACAACGCAGGCAACGCACAGGGCTCTTTGGCCGGATGAAGCGATGACAGGCTGACCCCGGCCAGGGAGCTGAGCCGTGTCCCAGGCCAGATGCAGATGGCAAGGAGCGTCTGGGCAGTGGAGACAAAAAATGCTGAGTGAAGTGGGGTAGAAACATGTCTTTGTTACGAAGAATCGAAAAAAACCAGGAACTGACCATTGATCAGCCGCTAGAGCAGTCAGAGCGTCCGACGAGGCTGGAAGATCTGCGCAGGGTCCGCACTCCTGCTGCGCCGGCCCGTGATACCTTCCAGGATCTAAAGACCCGCATCCACAACAAGCTGCTTGCCGAACTCGACCCCAAGATGGATGTCTCTCAGACGGAAGAGGTGCGCAAGACGATCGAAGAGATGTACAACGCGCTGCTCGAGCAGGAGAACCTGATCCTGGGCAAGGCTGACAAACAGCGCCTCCTGGAGCAGATCATAGCCGAAATCCTGGGCTATGGTCCCATCGAGCCGCTGCTGGGCGATGACTCAATTACCGAGATCATGGTTAACGGCCCGAGGGCGGTCTATATCGAGCGCATGGGGCGGATCGAGCCGACGGACGTCAGATTCGAAAACGACGATCACGTGCTGCGCATCATCGACCGCATCGTCGCGCCTCTGGGAAGACGGATCGACGAAAGCCAGCCATACGTGGACGCCCGTCTCCCGGATGGCTCGCGCATCAATGCTGTGATCCCTCCTCTGTCGCTCGTTGGCCCGGTCCTCACCGTGCGCAAGTTCGCCCGCATCCCCATTACGGCCCAGACCCTGGTGGAGATAGGTTCGATCACACCTGAGGCATTGGAGTTCTGCAAGGCGTGCGTCCAGGCCCGGCTCAACATGGTGATCTCGGGCGGCACCGGCTCGGGCAAGACAACGACGCTGAACGTGATGTCGGCCTTTATCCCCAAGGACGAGCGGATCATCACCCTGGAGCCCGCGGCCGAGCTACAGCTCCAGCAGCCCCACGTGGTGACCCTGGAAACGCGCCCTCCGAACGTGGAAGGCAAGGGCGAGATCACCATGCGGCAACTGGTGATCAACAGCCTGCGTATGCGACCCGACCGGATCATCGTTGGCGAATGCCGCGGCCCCGAGGCCCTGGACATGCTTCAGGCCATGAACACCGGTCACGACGGAAGCATGACGACTGCGCACTCCAACAGCCCTCGCGATACCCTGGCCCGGCTGGAAACCATGGTCCTGATGGCAGGCATGGACTTGCCCCTGCGCGCTATCCGCGAGCAGATCGCATCCGCCCTCCACTTGATCATGCACCAGGAGCGTATGCGGGATGGAACGCGCAAGATCACCAAGATCACCGAGGTCCAAGGCATGGAGGGTGATGTGATCGTCATGCAGGACCTGTTCCAGTTCGAGCAACAGGGCATCGAAGCCGGAAAGGTCGTGGGCCGACTCAGGCCGACGGGCATCCGCCCCAAGTTCATCGAGATCATCGAGGCAGCCAACATCCACCTGCCGCCCACGATCTTTGGTGTCGGACGCCGCTTCTAGCGTGCCCGCTCGCCGCGATCCTTCATACGGCGAGAGCAGCCTCATCTTGTTGGAGGCATGGCAAGGAGAACGACTGGTATGGAGTCCTTGCAGATCTGCATGAATCCACTTATACTACCGATCGGTGCAGCCGTGGCTGTGCTGCTTCTGTTTCTGGGCCTGAGCCAGGCGGGCCGCTCCAAAGAGGATATCATTGAAGAGCGCCTGGATCAGTACGCGACCCGCGCCGTGGCCGAGCAAGTCATGGAGGAAAAAGAGCGCCGGTCGGCAATGGACGGCCTGGAAGATGCGGTATCCGGTCGCGGATTCGCAGCTAATATCCAGACCGACCTGGCCCGGGCAGACTTGAAGCTGCGAGTGGCCGAGTTCTTGATGCTGACCCTGGCGTCCATCGTCGGATTCTTTCTGCTGGGGAACTTGATCTTTGACTCAGCCTTGGTAGGCATGGTATTCGGCGTCGTGGGCTTTTTTGCACCTCGCATCTATGTAAACTTTCGCAAGAGTCGCCGCCTCAACGCCTTCAACGACCAACTTGGGGACACCATCACCCTGCTAGCCAATTCGCTGCGCTCGGGCTTTACCATTGTACAGTCCATGAAGACGGTTGCCGAACAGCTTCCCGACCCGATCGCTGCCGAGTTCCACCGCGTAACCCAGGAGATCGGCCTGGGGCTGCACTACGAGGAGGCGCTCAACAACATGCTCCGGCGCGTTCCGAGCGACGACCTGGATCTGCTGATCACGGCAGTCAACATCCAGGGTCGCGTGGGCGGTAACCTGGCCGAGATCCTGGATACCATCGGCCACACGATCCGCGAGCGAGTGAGGATCAAGGGTGAGATCCGGGTTCTCACTGCTCAGCAGATGATCTCGGGCTACATCCTCACCGGCCTGCCCGTCGCCCTGGGATTGGTACTGTACCTGATCAACAAGCCCTACATCGGCCGCATGTTCACCGATCCGTGTGGTTGGATCATGATCGGTGTGTCGGTGCTAATGATCTTTGTCGGCTTTTTGATTATCCGCAAGATCGTGGACATTGAAGTCTAGAGGCACCCGGCGAGCGAAAGCCGTGAGTTGACCGAAGGATTCGGAGAGAGACATGCCCTCGCTATTGATTATTGGCATTGCGGTGATGGTCTTTTTGACCATCATGCTGATCATCGCAGGCATCGCAGCACCACGTCCAGCCGACGATGTGGAAGCCCGGCTGTTAGAGTATGGCGGACGCCCTGTTTCCCTGGAGGAGCTCGAGCTTGCCCAGCCATTCAGCCAGCGCATCCTCCTGCCCATGATACAGGCCAGTTCGCAGTTTGTTGGCCGCTTTACGCCCCAGCGCTCGCTGGAAGCAACCCGCCACAAGCTAGATCTGGCCGGGAACCCCAACAATTGGAGTGCGACAGAATTCTTGGGTATTCGGGGCCTGGCCGCCCTGCTGCTAGCCGCCCTGACCCTCATCGTCACGATGTTGGCCGACGTACCCCTTGCCCAACAACTGATCTTTATTGCGCTCATGGGTGTCCTGGGATTTTTCTTGCCCACCATCTGGCTGGGGCGGCGCATCCGCCAGCGCCAACAGGAAATCGTCAAGACCCTGCCCGACGCCCTAGACCTGCTGACCATCTCTGTTGAGGCCGGTTTGCCCTTTGACGGCGCGATGCAACGCGTTGCGGACAAGTGGAATAACGAGATCAGCAGAGGGTTCCAGCGCGTACTCACAGAGCTCCGGGTAGGAAAATCACGCAAGGATGCATTGCGGGACATGGCTGACCGGATGGAAGTGCCGGACATCACCAGTTTTGTAGCGGCCCTGATCCAGGCCGATCAGTTAGGCATCAGTATCGCCAAGGTTCTGCGCATCCAGTCAGAACAGATGCGTATCAAACGCCGTCAAAGAGCCGAGGAGAAGGCTCAGCAGGCACCGGTCAAGATGCTGTTTCCGATGACCTTCCTGATCTTTCCTACCATCTTGATCATCATCCTTGGGCCAGCCGCCCTGATTTTGAAGGACTCGGCAATATTCGGCGTGATGTGACGGGGCAGCCCAGATCGCGAAAACTGCCTGTCCGTCGATCGCGCTCTAGAGTATGCAGGTAGTGACAACTCGGATCCATTCGAAAGACTCCAAGCTGGCGGGTCATGGGTGGCTCAGCAGGCTTGGAAACGCTATCGTCGATCTCCTATTCCCACCCTATTGCGTGGCTTGCCAGCGATACGGTGCCTGGATGTGTGCCCAGTGCGAGCAAGAGATCGAGATCATCCGTCCACCATTTTGCCATCGCTGCGGACTCCCGCTGGACGACACGCCAGCGAGGCCATCCGCTCAGACGGAACACGCCTCTTCTTTCAAGTCACCCCTGTCCCCGCAGAACATACATCTCTGCCGCCAATGCAGGACCAACCCGCCCCAACTCGACGGGCTGCGGGCCTACGCTTTTCACAGCGGCCCGTTGCGGGAAGCGATCCACCAGTTCAAGTACCAGGACCTGCGAAGCCTTGCCGCCCCCTTGGGCAGGATGATGGGCGAGGGCTGGTCCGACCAGTTTCCTATGGAACAGGACGTAGACGTCATCGTGCCAATCCCACTGCACAGCACGCGCCTGCGGGCACGTGGCTACAACCAGGCAGCACTCCTGGCCGTCGAATTGGGCGCACACCTGGGACGGCCGGTGGTAGAGAATGTCCTGGTGCGCACGCGAGCCACAGCACCCCAGGTAGACCTGAATCCAAAGGAGAGAAAGGACAACGTGCGCGATGCTTTCCGCACGGTGAACGAGCGCCTAGCCGGAATGCGAGTATTGCTCGTCGACGACGTGTGTACCACCGGTTCCACCTTGAATGCTGCCTGCACCGCCCTGCGGCAGGGCGGTGTGTCGTCTGTCTGGGCCTATGCCCTGGCACGGGCCAAGTCAGAAACGGAAACCAGCTCTAGATAAACTGAAGTAAGGAGAGTGGAAAAATGGACCTGACTATCAAAGGGAAAAATGTCGAAGTTACAGACCGGCTGCGAGACTATGTGCACAAGAAGATAGGCAAGCTCGATCGCTATCTACCCTCCATAACCGAGGCGTGGGTCGAGCTGTCCACAGAGGAAACCAAGGCGGCTGGCGACCGGCAGGTGTGCCAGGTCACTTTGCGCTCCAACGGCACCATATTGCGGGCCGAAGAGCGTTCCGACGACATGTTCTATTCCATTGACGTCGTGTTGGACAAGATGTACCGCCAGATTGCCCGCTACAAGGGCAAACGCAAAAACCGCTGGCGGGGAGCGGGGGCCCCTGCCGAACCGCTGCCAATCGACTTTGAAGAAGAGGAGATCGAAGAGGACCTGGCCCCCATTGTGCGGGTCAAGAGCTTTCCCATGACACCCATGCACCCAGAAGAAGCGGTCGAACAGATGGAGCTCCTCGGTCACGACTTTTTTGTCTTCTACAACGCCGAAGAGGGCCAGCTAAATGTCCTGTACCGTCGCAAGGGCGGCGACTATGGGCTTCTACAGCCTGAACTGGCATAAGAAATGCCAACGAAAAGGCCGGGATCGCGCGGTCCCGGCCTTTTTTGATGGGGTGCTCGAGCTCCAAGTTGACACACCTTCGGCCTTGGGCTACAATGTAGTCCGGCAATCACCAAGGAGACCGAAACATGAGCACGATCTTGTGTGTCTGCACCGGCAACCTGTGTCGCTCGCCTATGGCCATGGGATTGCTGCGCCAGCAGATGGCCGAGGAGGGACTGGGTGCGCGTTACCAGGTCCACTCCGCCGGGGTCTGGGCAGTGGATGACCATCCCGCCAGTGAAAACGCCGTCGCCGTCATGGCGGAACGGGGGGTCGACATCACTGGTCATATCGCGCATACGATTAACAGCGACGATGTAGCCGAGGCCGATCTCATCTTGGTCATGAGTTCGGAGCACGAGCGCATGATCCGCAACACGTGGCCTCAATACGAGTGGAAGGTGTATCGTCTGAGCGAAATGGCGGGAAAACGCAAGGATATCAAGGATCCCTACGGCGGTCCTATCGAGGAATACCGGGAGTGTGCAGACCTGATATCAGACTATATTGAGAAGGGGATCGAGCGAATTCTACAACTTGCTTGAGTAGGACCCAAGGATTTGAGCCAGAACGGTAGCACAATCCGGCCGCCAATCCCACGCGGCGATCCTTCGCTTTCCCAGTTCCCTAGTCCCCTGATTCTTTGCCCTCTATCCTCAACCTCCGCAAACGCAGGTAGGTCAAGAGGGTATACCAACTCATCAGGCCGCAGAACAAGAGGCCGTATACATGATCGCGATAGCCCCTCAGGGAGAAGAACCGCCGATAGAACTCGCGGATTGGCATCGAAGCATAGGTCCAGGGCTTGACCTGAACCCCTTGTGCGTGCAGGATCTGAGCCTCAAAACGGGTGTAACGGCCCATCTTGTGGCGAAACTGAGCCACAGTGTCATAGTTGTAGTGGACAAGCACATTCTTCAAGTAGCCCGCCTCGCCGTCCAGAATGACAATCTCGTGAACGGGATGCCCAGGATCATAGTGGGCTTTTCCCTGGCGCAGCAGGCGCATCTGGTAGTCAGGATACCAGCCTCCTCCTCGCATACGGTGGCCGATCATATAGTTATGTCGAGGAATCCACCATCCAGCCGAGGCTGGCTCGCCTGCAGAGTCAATCACGCGACGCACTTCTTCTGCCAGTTCCGGCGTGGCCCGTTCATCGGCATCCACAAAGAGGATCCACTCGGCGTCGACCGCTGCCAGGGCCGCATCCCGCTGGGCAGCGAAATTCTCCAATGGATGCTGTACCACACGCGCGCCCAGCGCCTCCGCAATTTCGATGGTACGGTCGGTACTGAAATCGTCGAAAACCACCTGCTCATCGGTCCAGGCCAGGCTGTTTAGGCACTCAGCCACGTGGTGCTCCTCGTTTTTGGTCAGGATCACACCCGCAAGTTTGACCGTCATTCGCAATCTCCAGGGCCGAAGCGCAGGCTCTATGATCCAGCGCTGAGCGTCCGGCTCCGCGAGCACCAGGGAGCCTATCGAGTTTCTGGTGCGAAATAGCTCCCGGCCCCGTTCAGAAACGGGGGCTCGAGCGTATCGCACCGAATACTAATCGAGGCAAACCCGCGCGGTTTGTGCGGCCGATTCAACCATCACAGCGCAGTGACCTCCCGGTAGGCCGCCAATCGCCCCGCCAATTCGTCAGCCGTGATCTCTCCCCGGGCATGGGCTGTCCGCGCCCGGCGGGCTTTGGCCCACAGGCCCAACCGCACCAGTCTGCGCGCTGTCCAGCAAAAGGCCGCACCCTCGTGCTTTTCGAACATCAGAAAGCGGCTGCGCCACAGGGCGACATACATCTGGTCACGGAACTGGCGCGTACTCTGGGCTACCAGGTGGACGATCTCGGCCTGGGGTACACAATAGATCTGCCACCTGGCCGCCTTGATGCGACGGCACAGGTCGATCTCTTCACAGTACATGAAGTAGCGTTCGTCAAACGGCCCCACCTGGACCAAGGTCTCGGCGCGAACCATCAGCGCCGCGCCCAGGGGATGATCCACCGCAAAGGGCTGGCCTTCCTCGTAGAGCGACCGGGGATAGCGCCCATTGAGGCGCGAGTCTAGCAAGTAGTGTACGGGGAAAAAGTCGAAAAAGATCTGGGCCAGGCCAGGGAAGGCAAAGGCAGAGTGTTGGAAGCTGCCATCTGCGTGGACCAGACGTGCTCCGGCAGCGCCGGCCGTGGGCGTCGTATCCATGAAGCTCCCCATCTTGCCCAGGGCGTCGCCCAACACCCGGGTATCGGGGTTCAGGAACAGGACGTAGCGAGGAAATGGGTGTGCCAGGGGCGACCGAGGCGAAGTAGGTGCCCCCTGTCCAAGTCCCATGGACCGGAGAGCCAGGTTGTTGCCAGCGGCAAACCCCAGGTTCTCGTCGAGGGCGATAAGCGTTGCTTTGGGGAACCGTTCGCGCACCATCCCGGCGCTGCCGTCGGCTGAGGCATTGTCAACGACACACACTTCACCCGCCATTCCCGACCGCTCCAGGCTGGCAAAGGCCGACTGCAAGCAGTCGGCCAGGAGATCGCGTGTGTTGTAACTCACGATGATGATTGCCAGATCCATCACGGCTTGTCGATATGAACGAGAAGCGTGTCCACAGAGTTGTTCTCAGCGCTGATGCCCACGTACTCGTGGATGAGACCGCCCCAGGCAAAGATAGCATCGCGGGGAAAGGGACCTACCATCTCGACACAGCCGGTCACGGTACCCCGCTGGCCGGCGTCCAGGAAACACTGTTCGTGGCCCTCGATCATCTCGCATCGCAGTTCGTCGGGGTTGCCCACTGCCCAGCGGTAAGGAAAGTCGGTGTCAGAGATGTCAAAGTTGATGCCAAAACGCCACACACCCGCCTGCTGGTGCCAGCTTTCCTCGCCCGACTCCACAGCCAGCGTGTTATAGTTCTGGTCACTGCGATAGTGGGCACCCGACGGCGGTCCAGAGGTGCGAATGGGCACTCGACCATAGTTCTCGATATAAGTCGTGAAGCAAAGCGTCGCGCCCAGTGGAATGTACATCTCTGTGCCCTCCAGGCTACGCACGGCGCCCCCCCAGTGGATGGTGCCGTTGACGACCTCAGCGCGGGGCTTGCCACCATCCACGATGGTCAGCGTGCTACTGGCCACGACATGGTGACCGACCAAATCGCGGGCCTCGCCCACGACAAAGTAGGTGCCGTCGGGCGGTGGATCAGCACCCCGGTCCACACCGCCATCATAGTCATAGTAGTGGTAGCCGGCCTCGCCCGGCATGGTCGCGCGCTCCTGCTCTTCCAGTGGGTACCGGACGTCCGGCTCGTCCGGATGGTAGAGATAGACACTCACATTCTCCACGTCCTTGTTGAGGTAATAGGACACGCCGGTACGGTCAGCCAGACCGTCCTGGTTGGGCGTAAAGACGGGAAGGGTGACCGCGAATTTTCGCAATTCCGGCACGGTCGTATCGCCGCCGGCAAGCGTAATCTCACCCTCGGCGCGGGCCGACTCCCCGTCCTCGGCAGTGGCCTCGACAACCCAGGTGTAGGCCCCATCAGGCAGCACCCAGCTCTCCACCAACTGCCGCCCGTATTCACCCTCCGCCCACCAGCGCTGGTTCACACCCCCTCCCCACTGCACGCTATAGTCGCCCGCAGACCTGGGACGCTCCTGGCGAAAATAGAACCTCTCCCCCTCGGCGTTCTCAAAATAGATGGAGACAACGGCATTGCGGGACAGCTGGTACGCGATGTTGGTCGCATCGTCGGTGCCGTCGGCGTTCGGGGAGATGGTGTCCGGCGAAACCGAAACGTCGTAGAGCAGGGGGCGGAGGTGGCAACCACTCAAAGCCAGGGTCAAGAGCAGTAGGGCCAGCAACACGCCGCCAATCGTTGTCACTCTCAAGGCGTTCATCCTCGCGCTCACAGTGGCGCTAGTGTACCAGAAGGGACACTGTTCGTCAAACTACGCTACCAGGTGAACAATGGCTCGAAGTCGTCTGCCCTGGCCAGGAGGGCCTGTTGTTCAGCGTCGTCCATCGGCTGGAAGCGCTCAGCCGCGTCAAGGATCATGGGCAGCAAACGGGCGTCACCCGCACTGATGGCTCCGGTCACCGGTTGAGAGAGGGCAAAGTGCAAGACCCGCTCGATGTCCTCCGCGTCATCGAATGGCTCGTACCAGCAGTGGTATCGCGGCTCGCGGTCACCCCATGGCCCCTTGGCAAGGGATTTGATAACCATGGTGCCCACATCCCGCTCGGCGGCCAACTGGAGCAAGGAGGTAGCGTCCTGGCGATAGGCCGGATCAGACCAAAGCTTGAAGTTGAGGGGAAACAACAGGCTATCAAAGTCGAAACGCTTCAGGGCCTCCAATTGCACTGCAGGTGCCTCCAGGCCATGGGAGGTGATACCCACGTACGTGGTCAGACCCTCGTCACGAGCCTCGAGTATGGCCTCCAGCGATCCGCCAGGGGCAAAGCATTGCTCCAGCTCCTCCATGGTCGTCACGGCGTGGAGTTGGTAGAGGTCAAAGCGATCGACCCGCAGGCGCTCCAGCGAGCGGTGCAACTCGACGCGGGCCTCTTTGCAGCCGCGCAGCTGGGTCTTGCAGCCGAGGAAGAAGTGGTCGCGGTACTTTTCCAGCCAGGGACCCAGCCGTAGCTCAGCGTCGTGGTACGATGGCGCCACGTCAATATGGTTGACGCCATGTTCCATTAACAGTTCCATCGTCGCATCGGCCTCCTTCTGTGGGAGCTGTCCCACGGCAAAAGCGCCAAAGATGACGATGGTGCTCATGTGACCGGTGCGGCCAAATCTTCGTCTTTGCATATCAACCTCCTTGTCCTCTATACAGGCACATCCATCGTGGACAGCAAATAGGCCGCTCCCAGTCCCAGCGTGTTGGTGGCAAAGTGCATGATGATGGCCGGCCAGATCGAATTGCTGCGCTGGTAGAGCAAGGCAAAGATCAGGCCCAGGATAAAGATAGGGATCATGGCAGTGGGCTGGAAGTGGATGACGGCGAACAGCGCAGCGCTGATCACGGCCGCCTTCTGCCAGCCATAGCGCGGGCGCAGCCCGGCAAATACGAAACCTCGAAAAAAGATCTCCTCCACCACCGGCGCGATCACCATCCCGGCGATCAATAGGATCCAGGGATACGACAGATCGGCGAATACAGGCACCAGATCTACCTGTGTGCGCAAACCAAAAAGCCCCAGGAACAAGCCGTAGGCGGCGTTGAACAGGGTAGAAAGGATCATCAGGCCACATCCGAGGCCCAGCATCGATCCCTTGAACGAACGCAAGCCCAGTGCCTGCCAGCCCACGCCATACTTGCGCACCGCGAACCACCACGCCGGAATCAGGAACACAAGCTCCGCCACGGCAACGAACAATCCCTGATTCACGTTCAGCTCGAGAACCCGGATCAGCAGAGCCAGGGCCATGCCAGCGAGCAGCCACAAGACAAAGAGAGCAACGCCGAGCCAGGTGTCGCGGGTCGTCCAGGGGACATGGGGGGCGTCAACTTGCTCCACAGGCAAGGCCATCGGTCACATGCCTTCGACAAGGATCATGTTGGTCTGCGCGGTCCTGAGGCGCACCTCTGTTGCGGCGGTATATTCCTTGGAGGCATACCACGCCTTGGCCTGGGCAACGCTTTCGAATTCGAGCACGACCAAGCGACGGGGCATCCAATCCCCCTCCAGCACCTCAACGGCGCCGCCACGCACCACGTACCGCCCACCGTAAGCGGTGACGGTTGCCTGGGCCAGTTTCCTGTACTCCTCGTATTCGACTGGCTCGGTGACCTCTATGTCTACCACAACGTATGCAGCCATGCCAACGCTTTCTCGCCGTTAAATTCTTTCATTTCGTTGGGAGCGAGTACGAGCACGGCCCGCCAGCCTCCCCAAGTCCGGCACCACCCTGGAATTCATCGTCTGAAGCAGACGTGCAGCTCAAGGTCCAGAAATCGGCGCGGCCTCAAGTATAACACCGGATCGGGCAGAGTGCAAAAAGGCCGGGGGGTCACCCTGACCCCCCGGCCCAGCGCTGGGGAACCTGCCCACTGGTCCCCCTGACGAAAGGAGAACCTAGCCGTCTACCTTTAACAGCCAGACGTCAAAGGAGCCGGCCCCGAAGGAATCGGTATGGCCGACGATCACAATGCCACCGTCATCCGTCACGGTGACCGCGCTGCCCCACTCGGCTCGCAGGTCGCCAAAGGTCCTGGACCACACCCAGTTGCCGCCAGCATCCACCTTGACAACATAGACGTCATTCCTGCCCATCCCGTACGCCGCTCCGACGGCAACGTAGCCACCGTCTTCCATCTCGCGGACAGAGTTGCCATAGTCGTAGTGGCTGCCCGTGCCCAGGCCCTGGGACCACTCCTCGTTTCCTTCGGCGTCGGTCTTGACCAAATAGACATTCATCAGCTCCGTGGCCCCAGTGACGGCGGGGGCATTGCTGTCGCCGACGACGATGTAGCCGCCGTCGCTGGTCTCCTGGACCTCGTGGCCCCAGTCGTAGGCCTCGACTCTGCCGCCGTATCCGTAGGTCTTGGACCAGAGTTCGTTCCCCTCAGCATCGGTCTTGATCAGGTACACGTCCCAATTGCCCGCGCCGAAGGAGCCAGTCGCCCCGGCCAGGACGAAGCCACCATCGCTTGTCGCAGACACGGCGTCTCCTCGCTCAGGTCCCTCCCCACCAAAGGTCTTGGACCAGATCTCCTGTCCCTGCGCGTTGGTCCGAATCAGGTACACATCGTTCTCCCCCGCGCCAAAGGAATCGGTGTACCCGACCAGGATCAGCCCGCCATCCCCTGTCTCGGACACGGCCTGGCCCACATCCACACCGGGGCCACCAAAAGTCCTTGACCAGACCTCGTCGCCCTGGGCATCGGTCCTGATCAGATACACATCCCTCGAGCCAGCACCATATGAGGTCGTGTAGCCGGTCACCGCAAAGCCCCCGTCCTGCATCTCGGTCACCGAAAAACCATATTCCCAGCCGGGACCCCCAAAGGCCCGGGCCCACTGCACGTTGCCCTCGGCATCCGTCTTGACCAGATAAACGTCGGCCTCACCAGAGCCGAATGAGTAGGTATAGCCGCCGATGACAAAGCCGCCATCGCTGGTCTGCTGGACAGCACGCCCGCCCTCGGCGCTGGGACCACCAAAGGTCCTGGTCCAGGTGGCGCCCTCCTGCTCGAAAGCAAAAGCCTGGGTGGAGGTTGCTGCGTCTTGTTTCTGGGAAGTCGCAGCCGCCCCCGTCTGCCTGCCCTCCGGGTACAGGGCTTCAAGGGCAATGGCCACGGCATCACCGTTATCCAGGTGGTAATATAGACCGCGCCGTGCGGTGACAATGTTGCCGTCGATCACCGGGGGCGGCTGGCCCTGGATGTAGGTGGCGCCAGCAGCCTCGTACTCGTCCTTGAAGCGGGGCTCTCCGATCACCTGCCTGCCTTCGAGGATGCCGGCAGCGGCCAGCAGGCGCACCCCCGAACAGGACGCATAGATCGGCATACTCTCTGCAGCAGCCGCACGGATGAGGTCCATTGCCTCGGGGCTTTCGAGCAGATCGACAAATGGTTGGGTGCCAAACTTGCTGGCCGGCATAATGGCCACCACATCGTACTTGGTGACATCCCCGATTTCCGACAGCAAACGGTGCACCCTAACCCACGTGGTGCCGGGGGCGCAGGCCGGCACGCTCTTTTCGACAGCCGTCGTCGTGACATGCCAACCGAACTGTTCATAGTTGTCGCGGTTCAGATAGTAGTTGGCCCCGTATCTGTGTGAGAGCAGCAACAAAACCTCGACATCGCCGGCGGGCAGAGCTGGCGTTGGCGTGGCCGCCGGGCGGGGTGTGTCTGTGGGGGAAGGCAGGGGTGTGTTGGTAGGAGCTGGCGGCGGGGTATCGGTAGGTGTCGGGGCCGGGGTCCGGGTCGGAGCAGGGGTATCGGTATTCGTCGGCAGCGGAGTGACCAAGGAGGCCTGGGTTGGAGCTGGAGCAAGGTTCGGCGTGGCCGGCGCACACCCAGCCAGGAGCAGCAACAGAAGGGTGGTAGCAGTGAACAATCGTTTCATCTTTGACTCTCCAGTGACCGAGCCGGAAACGCTTCCATTACACTAACCCCGATACTCCAGCAGCCGTTCATTCTGCGAATAGTCCAGGACGACAACATACGGGCGCCCTGACCGTGCCCGCGGAGGTTCAGCACGTTCACCGGGTTATCCGCTTCTGTGGGGCAAGGTTCTTCCGGATGGTTGACAGACAGTTGGTTTTGCGGTATAATGGATTCGTCCACGTCGATTGGCGTTCGACCCTGTCGAATCCACATCGGTGGAACAACACAAGGAGGTGTAGAAATGGCCAGGATTCAAGTCCCCTTTGAGACGGCTGAAGAGACCGGAGTTTTCCTCGGACTCGACGTACCGGACCGCAATCTCGTCGGCTCCTTTGTTCCGCAGGAGCCTGTTGCGCTGCCCGACGTAGCGGCAGCCACGGCCTATGCCCTGGAACACCCGTTGGGCAGCAAGCCTTTCTCCAAGATGGTGCGGCGGGGTGACAGGGTGGTGATCATCACCGAGAACCAGTTCCGCGCCGCCCCGGCGGACAAGATGCTGCCACCCATTCTGGAGACGTTGCGCGCCGCCGGCGCCGAGGTGAGTATCGCCATCGGTAACGGCAAGGTGCCACCCCTCAGCCCGGAGGAGATCGAGCACAAACTTGGGAAGGACGTGGTCGCCAGCGGCATCCCCATTGTCTGCAACGACGTATCGCAGCCGGACAACTATGCTTACCTGGGGACCACCACCCTGGGCATCCCCCTCTTTGTTCTCAAGCAGGTCGCCGAGGCCGATGTCAAGATCACGATTTCGACCACCCAGGCCACCCTGTGGGGCTATGGCGGTTCGGGCATGATCATCCCTGCCGTGTCGGGCAACGAGACCATTGAGATGAACCACGTGTTCTCGCTGCCGAACGATTGCCGCCCGGGCAACAACAGTTGCTACATGCAGATGGACAAGTATGAGGCAGCGCGCATGGCCGGTATCGACATGGGCGTGCACGCCATTGTCAACAACAAGTTCGAGGTCACCTACGTCGGCGCGGGCGATTTTGTCGAGGCGCATGAGGCGGCCATCACCGCGTACGACGCTATCTATCGCTTTGACGCCTCGCACTTCTCCGGTGCCCCGGTGGACATTGTGATCACTGGTTCCAGCGCGCCGACCAACCATCTCTTTTTCCACACTGGCTGGGCTGCGGTGAACTGCGATCCGATCTGCAAGGATGGCGGGACGATCATTCAGGCCACCCCCTGTCCTGGCTATGGCGGCTGGCCCGGGTTCGCGCTGATGGACCTGATGAAGGAGTATATGCCTCCTTCGGTGGACGGCAAGATCAAGGCGCTGCGGGCGTTCTATGCCAAGGACCGCGAGCTGTGGGCCGGATGCATCTGGTGGAAGATCTATGAGGTCATGACCCGCAAGAATCTCACCATTGTGACCAACAAAGAGAATCTAGAGATGAGTCGCGGGGCGGGACTGGACACCACTGAATCTCTGCAAGAAGCTTTTGACGCGGCCCTGAAGCGGCACGGTCCCAACGCTCGCGTGGCATTTGTACCCTATGGGCGGTACACTGTCTTGGATGTTTGACGCTCGACTGCTGGCCTCGCGACGATTGTCGCGGGGCCAGCAGATTGCTCAGGTTATTCCAACCAGCAGCACGGTCAGGCCGTGAGCGTGCGCGGTCATGACCGGTAGCCAGTTTCGAGCCAGACCTTCCGTGGCGCTCTGAGGGAGAGCGAATAGCGCGCGGATAAGGGGGAAAAAGCCAATGGCACGCCGTGAGGCGACCATCCAGTCTGTCGATCGGGCGATCGAAATCCTAGAATGTCTGGCCAGCCGCGGGGGCTGCGCCTCCTTGTCGGAACTGGCCGACGACCTCGGCCTGTGCCGCAGCACAGTCCATGGCCAGTTGGCCACGCTGAAGCAGCGGGGGATGGTCGCACAGGAGACCAACGCCTGCTATGTCCTGGGCATCAAGCTGTTTGAACTGGGTACTATCGCCGTCTCCCGCCTGGACCTGCGGACGTGCGCCGGCCCTGTCCTGGAGCGGTTGGTGGATCAGTTCCAGGAGACGGTTCATTTGGTCATCGGCGATGGTCTGGATGTCATCTATATTGACAAACGCGAGAGCCTGCGGTCCGTGCGCATCGTCTCTCAGGTGGGGGCTCGTCTTCCAGCCTACTGCACGGCAGTCGGCAAGGCGATCCTCGCCTTTCAGCCCGAAGAAGAATTGGAGCGGCTGCTTTCTGGTGCGGAGTTGCAGGCATGGAGCCCCAACACGATTACCGACAAAGAGATCCTCAAGCTCCATCTGCAGGGGGTTCGGCACCGCGGGTACGCGCTCGACAACGAAGAGATCTTTGAGGGGCTGTGCTGCGTGGGGGCACCGATCCAAGACCACACACAGCAGGTTATCGCCGCTCTGTCCGTGGCGGGGCCGTCGGTTCGTCTGGGATCAGACAGGATCGACGAGATCATTCCTGCAGTGACCGCGGCGGCTGCCGAGATCTCTCGGCAGTTGGGCTATCGGCAGCCCCCCAATGAAGCTGGCTAACAGGAGGCCAAACATGCGTATCGTAAATCTGTTGGCAGAAGTCAATGAGCAAGAGTGCAACGGCTGTGGCACCTGCGTCAAAGTCTGCCCCACTCTGGCGATAGAGCTGAGGCGCCGCGAGGACAATGGTCGCTCCAAGCCACTCGCCTTCATCGATGTCACCAAGTGCGTAGGGTGCTGGGCCTGCGAACAGCGCTGCCCTTCTCACGCTATGCACATGGTGCGCCACCCGTCACCCCACCGCATCGCAGTCTCTACTGACGACGTGGAGAGGACCCAGATCGCTGCACTGTGCCGCAAGGCCCGGCTGCACCCAGAGCAGGTGATCTGCTATTGCACCACGACCCGGGCCGAGGAGGTGGCGGCGGCGATCTTGAAAGGCCTTCACACGCCCGAAGAGCTCTCGCAGTACACCGGAGTACGCACTGGATGCAAAGTGGAATGCACGCAACCGATCTTGCGGCTGCTGGAGGCAGCTGGCCTGCCGCTTGAGCCAACGCTGAAACATGGCTGGCAGCTCTATGGCCGCACGGTGACGGCATGGGAGGTGCCGGAAGCGGTCAAGGCCAAATACGCCAGCCGCGGGTTTTACTTTGACGAGGATATCACACTGCTCAACCAAATCGTCGCTGCCAGCGAAGAGTAGCGGCAGAAGGAGGCTGTTCGTCATGCGTCCAACACTCAAACCTATCCCAGCGCGCAAGTCCCAGTACGGGATCGATCCCGATCTGCTGACCATGCGCGGATCAGAACTGCCGGACATGACCTCGGTGCAACTCACCGATCTGTTCCCGGATCTTCCCCAAGTCATTTACCCCGGGCCGCAGGGCATCGCGACCGTCCGCAAGGCAACGACTGAGGCGTTGGCCGATGTGGACATGAGCATGATCCAGGTGAAGGACTCGGTGAACATCCTCGCCTCGCATCACGGCTTCACCCTGCTGGGTGGCGAAGCCTATGCCGAGATGCTGCGCACCATCCGTGATGTCGTGCATCAGCGGACAGGCGCGACCAACATCCGCCTACGCGCGGGGGTAGGCCTGCGCTTCCGTGAGACCGAAGAGTATATCCAGCGATTTGGGCTGGACGAGCACTTTGGGGGCAAGGCAGAGGGGATCGCGCCGATTGACCGCGGGGTGCCGATCGAAACCGATATAGGCACACTCTACGGCATTGCCCAGGCCTACGACGCACGGTGGATCATCCATGCCCACAATTCCGACGTGCGCGAGGTGCACTTTCACCGCCAGGTGGACCGGGCGGTCAAACCGTTTGGCATGTCGTACGCTCGGATCGAGACCCGCTCCACCTACCATCAAAACCTGGGGCCACGAGCCGCCAACTTTGTCGCCCGGGCGATATTCGACTCACCCTTTGTACGAGAAAAGTTTGCGTTCACCTGCTTCCTGGTCATGGCGCCCCACGGCGTCGTCCGCGTCGATGCCGACAATAACCTGTATGCCGTGAACGACAGGCTCACCCGGGATGGTTGCCGCTACTATGGCAAGATCATGACCCTGTTGGGCCAGATCGACGACTGTATCGCCATCCTTGATTTTCCGGCGCCGGTGCCCTACAACTTCTCGGCTGGCGTCATCTATGCCAATTTCTGCGGGGCCAACATCGACCTGTTCGACCTAGACAACCCGCTGCCGCCCTATACCTGGTACACCGAGGCCTACTATGGCAAGGATGGCAAGCCGCTCATCGACGGCATTCCGCCTATGAATCCGGCGATCAAGATGTGCATCCACAACTACGCCTGGGCAGGCTACCCCGTGGTCTTTTTTGCTGAGCAAGTGCCGACACTGGTGGTGGGGGAGGAGCAAGCGCAACTGATGCGCGACGACCCGCAGAACACCTTCTACATGGATCACGCGATGGTGGCGCCCAGCCTGAAAAAGGCGATGCACTTTGCCCAGCGTGCGACCGGCAGCGACAACGTCCTGGTCTTTGACGGGGCGGCCGGCGGCATCAATGTCAGCCCGTCGCTCGCTGATCTGCTGACGCGAAAGGCACCCGCCGTGGCCACACGGGTGGAAGACGAACTCTTGCCCCGCTGGCTACAGCAGCGTGGTCTGCAAGTTGCCTAGGCAGCTCACGCCCAGTTGCAGCCGGTTGGGTAGTTGCATCGACGGGCCTGGCGGGAGCGGGCAAGAAACCGCTCGGCACCGGTCTCTTGCCCAGAGGGGTATGCTTGTCCGTAGCCAACCAAGATATCCGTAACCAGATCTTTGCAGGTCTCGCTGACAGGCAGTTCACTGCCAGGCTGACAGTCTCAGCCGGCGGTGTGTTGGCTGGTGTGGTCGCGGCTGAGGAGCAGGCCCAAGCCGTAGGTCTGCAGCTCCAATGGGCCTGTCCCGAGGGCAGTCTGCTGGCGCCGGGCGCCACGGTCGCAACCATCAGCGGCCCAGCTCGGGCCATTGCCATGGGCGAGGAGCGCCTTCCCGGCTGCCTGGGCAAGGCTTCGGGCATTGCCACTGCCGCTCGGCGGGCCGTAGACCTAGCGGCGGGCCGGATCCGTGTGGTTTCTGGCGCCTGGAAGAAAACGCCACCCGAACTCAAGCCCCTGGTCCGGGATGCTGTGCGCGTCGGCGGCATGCCATCGCGCATCATCGATGAGCCCTTTATCTACCTCGACAAGAACTATGTGCGCATGTTGGGCGGTATCGCGGCGGCCCTGGCGGCGGTTGAGGCCCTACCCGCAGTCAAGGTGATCCAGGTGCGCGGTGAAGAGGCCGAGGTGGTGCAAGAGACGCTGTGGGCCTGCCGCGGCGGTGCAGGCGTTGTCATGACCGACACGGGAAATCGGTTCGATGCAGTCGAAGCCCTGGCGGCCGCCGCCGACTACCCCCGCGTGCGGATCGCCTTTGCCGGAGGAGTGCACCTGGAGGAGATTCCATCCCTGGCCGACCTGGGGATACAGATCCTGGACATTGGCATGGCCATTGTCGATGCGCCGCTGTTGGACATGAAACTTGACGTCGTGGACGTGCGGGGTTGATATGGACTACAACCTGCTGGAGAAGACCGAGATTTGGGTCACCGGCATCAACATGCAGCGGGTGAACCTGACAGACCTGGCCGCGGCGGTGGCCGAGGTTCTGCACCTGGAACCGTCGGAGGTCATGGTAGTTGACGTGCGAGAAAACCTGGTCACCCTCGACATCCTGCGGCGCACCGTGCGTGCCGAAGACGTGGCGGGCAAGCAGGCAGCCTTGCTGGACCGGTTGGCCGTGCTGCCTGGCGTGACACTGGAGCCCGACGCCGCTGTCCATTCAGACGGCGTTCTGGGCGTTATTGCCCTGGATCCAGGCGAGGTGCCGGGTGTGCTGAGCCGGACGCAGGAGATGACCCGTTCGATCCTGTCGGCCATTGCGCGGCGGGCAATCATCTACTCGACCGGATTCGAAGTGCAGCGGGGCATGATCGAGGACACGAATAGCCCTTTCATCCAGTCCACGCTGGAGGAACGGGGGTTCCAAGTCACCGTTGGTCCTGTGTTGGAAGACGCCGAGGGCGCGGTGGCCCGTGCCTTCAACGAGGCGGTCAACACCGGCTACGGACTGGCGATCACGACCGGGGGAGTGGGCGCAGAAGCCAAAGACCGCAGTGTCGAGGGCCTGCTCCGCGTGGACCCGTCGGCGGCCACGGCCTGGTTGGTCAAGTACGAGAAGGGCCAGGGCCGGCACGAAAAAGAGGGGGTGCGCATCGCCGTGGGCCAACTCGGCCCGACGCTCATGATCACGCTCCCCGGACCGCACGACGAGGTGCGTACGGCTATGCCGATCATCTGCCGGCATCTGGAAAAAGGCCCCGACAAGTTCTCTCTAGCGGAAGAGATCGCCACGGCCATCCGGACAGTGCTGGCCAAGAAGATGCAGCACTGGAACCACCACACCGTGTCTCAAGCGCACAATTGACTGCGCGGAAAGGATCGTACGATGAACGGCTCCATCCACGTGGAGAATCTGGCCGACGAACTACTGCGGGCTGAGCAGTTACGCACCCCTGTGGAACCTCTTCTCCAGCGGTTTCCCGATCTAACCATCACCCAGGCGTACCAGATCCAGATGGCCGCCATCGACAGGCGGCTGCAGGCCGGGCGGCGGGTGGTTGGGAAAAAGATCGGACTGACCAGCAAGGCCATGCAGGATGCACTGGGGGTATACGAGCCCGACTATGGTCATCTGCTGGACGACATGGTCGTGCTGAACGGGCAGCCGATCGCTGCGGACCGGATGCTCCAACCCCGCTGTGAGGGGGAGATCGCCTTCTTGCTCAAGCGAGATCTGACAGGGCCCGGGGTGACGATCGCCGACGTGCTGGCGGCCACCGAGGCAGTGGTGCCGGCACTGGAGATCATCGACAGCCGGATCGCCGACTGGAAGATCAAGCTGCAGGATACTGTGGCCGACAACGCATCCAGTGCCTTTGTGGTTCTGGGCAACACCTTGACCCCACCGCACGGACTGGACCTGCGGCTGACGGGGATGGTCATGGAGAAGAACGGCCGGGTCATTGCCACGGGCGCTGGTGCGGCTGTCCTTGGCCATCCAGCAGCAGCAGTGGCCTGGTTAGCCAACAAACTGAACGAATTCGACGTCTATCTCAGGGGAGGAGAGGTCATCCTCTCAGGGTCGCTGGCTGCAGCTTCTCCTCTCAGCGCCGGAGACTGCTTCAGAGCCGAGTTTGACCGGCTGGGCAGCGTCTCGGTCTGTTTTGTGTAGAGGCGCTCATGCTCAAAGTCGCAATCATCGGACCAGGGAACATTGGGACCGATCTCATGTACAAGGTGCTGCGCAGCCCGAAACTGGAGCTGTGCATGCTGGCTGGCATCATCCCCGATTCGGAAGGACTGAAACGGGCGGCGGCCTTGGGCATCCCGACCACTGCCCAGGGCATCGGACCGGTGCTCGATCAGGAGGAGATCCGCGTGGTGTTTGACGCCACCGGCGCCAGGCCGCACCTGGCACATGCCCCCTTGCTGAAGGAGGCCGGGAAGATCGCCATCGATCTGACCCCCGCTGCCGTCGGACCGTACGTGGTGCCGGCGGTCAATATGGGAGAACACCTCGACAGCCTGAACGTGAATCTGGTCACCTGCGGCGGGCAGGCGACGATTCCCATCGTCAGCGCTGTGGGCCGCGTGGCTCCGCTCGCCTATGCGGAGATTGTGGCCACGATCGCCTCCAAGAGCGCCGGGCCTGGCACACGGCAGAACATCGACGAGTTCACGCAGACGACGGCCCGCGGCCTAGAGGTGGTGGGTAAGGCGGAGAAGGGCAAGGCCATTATCATCTTGAATCCGGCAGAGCCCCCGATTGTGATGCGCAACACGATCTACTGTGAGGTCGAGCGTCCATGCGACGAGCAAGAGATCCGCGCCTCCGTGGAGGAGATGGTCGAGCAGGTGCAGGACTATGTGCCCGGCTACCGGCTGCGCGTGCCGCCCCTGGTCAAGGGCAACCTGGTCACGACCATGATTGAGGTCGAAGGAGCTGGCGACTTTCTGCCCACCTACTCGGGGAACCTGGACATCATCACCGCGGCAGCGGTGGGGGTAGCGGAACGCTTGGCCGACCACATAATTAACCGGAGGGAGGTTGCTCCTGATGCCTGAGTTCCTGCGTGTTGTTGACACCACCCTGCGCGATGGCATGCATTCGGTGACACACCAGTTTAGCCCGGAGCAGATGGCGACCATTGCCGCCGCCATGGACGCCGCCGGCATTGACACCCTCGAGGCCTCCCACGGCGACGGCCTGGGCGGATCTTCCATCCAGTACGGGCGAGCCGCCGCACCCGACAGGGCCTACCTGGAGGCGGTTAGCTCGGTGCTGACCCGCACCAAGCTGGCCGTTCTTCTACTGCCCGGCATCGGCGTCAAGGATGACCTCGATGTGGCCGCCGATCTGGGGGCCAAGGTCGCCCGCATCGCCACCCATGTGACCGAGGCCGATATCGCCGAGCAGCACATCGGGCTGGCCAAGCGACGGGGCATGGAAGTGATGGGCTTCCTGATGATGGTGCACATGGCGCCCATCGACGTCATGGTTCACAATGCCCGGTTGATGGAAGCCTATGGGGCCGATTATGTGTACGCCGTCGATTCCGCGGGCTACACGCTGCCGCCTGAGGTACGGGATAGGGTGCATGCCCTCAAGGACGCCCTTGACTGCAGGGTGGGGTTTCACGGCCACAACAACCTGGGCCTGGCCATCGGCGATACCCTGGCGGCTGTCGAGGCCGGCGCGGACGTTGTGGATGGGTCACTGCGTGGCTTTGGGGCGGGCGGCGGCAATGCTGCCACTGAGACTCTGGTCGCGGTGCTGCAGCGGCTGGCCATCCCGACCGGCGTGGATCTGTACAAGATCATGGACGCCGCAAAGCTGGTGGAACCTTTCAAGGCTCAACCCAAACAGGGCCCGGATGCGACCCTGATCCTGGGCTATGCAGGGGTCTATTCCAGCTTCTTGTTGCATACGGCACGGGCCGCCGAGCGCTTCGGCGTCGATGCGCGCGACATCCTGGTCGAGTTGGGCCGGCGACGTGTGGTGGGCGGCCAGGAAGACATGATCATCGACGTGGCCTACGAATTGGCGCAGGCCGGCTAGAGAACCAAGCCCTCGCCTGGCGAGGGTGCCCGGGCGCAAGACCGGCCCGTCAGGCGCATATCTGCCCCAACAGCGCACCCCTCAACGACTGGGCGGCTAGCACCTTGCAGGATGTCTCGAACTGGGATATAATCCTGGTGAGGAGGCTCTGTTGGTTGCAGTGTTGAGCGTTCGCTTGCTCGATGATTTCGATCTGTGCTACGACGAAAAGCCGATAACCGGCCTCAATTCCCCCCGCCTGCAATCCCTGTTGGCCTATCTCCTCCTGCACCGCGACGCCCCCCAATCGCGCAGCCACATTGCGTTCCAGTTCTGGCCTAGGTCGACCGAAGCCCAGGCCCATACCAACCTGCGCAACCTGCTGCACCGCCTGCGCCGCGCCCTGCCCGAGGCCGACCAGTTTCTCGCGGCCGGTGTGCAGACGCTGCAATGGCGATCCGGGGCCCCGTCCAGCCTCGACGTGGCCGACTTTGAGGCTGCCCTGGGCAAGGCGGAAGCCGCCGGACGGGCCGGCAACCAGGCGGGCGTTCGAGAGGCGTTGGAGGGGGCGATGGCCCTGTACAGAGGCGACCTGCTGCCCAGTTGCTACGATGACTGGATAATACCGGCGCGCGAACGGCTGCGCCAGCGGTATCTGGGCGCCCTGGGACAGTTGATCCGGCTGTTAGAGGCGGGGCGCGAATACGACCACGCGATCCACCACGCCCGGCGCCTGGTGCGGCACGATCCCCTGCACGAAGTAGCATACCGCCGCCTGATGCGCCTCCACACCCTCAAAGGCGACCGCGCCGGGGCGCTGCGCGTCTACCATACCTGCGCCAGCACACTCCAGCAAGAACTGGGTGTGGAGCCAAGCCCTGCCACACAGCGGGCGTACGAGGAACTGCTGAAGGCGGAGGAGAGGCCCGCCCCTGAGAGGAAGCTAGCCCCTGGGGTCTTGCCCCTGGTGGGACGGGAGGACGAATGGGCCCAGTTGCAGGTCGCCTGGCGGAGGGCAGCCCGCGGGCCGCGCTTTGCCTTGGTGCAGGGTGAGGCCGGCATCGGGAAGACGCGGCTGGTGGAGGAACTGCTGGACTGGGCAGACCAGCAAGGGATCGCGAGCGCCTACGCCCGATGTTATGCCGCGGAAGGGGAGCTGGCCTACGCGCCGGTGACGGCCCTGCTGCAAGCCCGACCGCTCCCGCCCCTGGACGACGTGTGGCTGAGCGAGGTGGCCCGCTTACTGCCGGAGGTGCTGGCAGACAGGCCTGACCTGCCCCATCCCCGGCCCATGACCGAGGCCTGGCAGCGCCAGTGGCTCTTCCAGGCCCTAGCCCGTGCGGTGCTGGGCGGCGAATCGCCGCCAGGCCCCCTGCTGCTGGTCGTCGAGGACCTGCAGTGGTGCGACCGTGAAACGCTGGACTGGCTGCACTACCTACTGCGCTTCGACCCCAAGGCAAGGCTGCTGGTAGTGGGCACCTGCCGCCCGGAGGAACTGGACCAGGCGTGCCCGCTTGCCACGGCACTGCCCGCCCTGCAGCGCGACGCGCGGCTAACCCTGGTCGAACTGGGCCCGCTGGACGAGGCCGAGACGGCAACTCTGGCGGCCAACATTGCAGGCGAGGAACTGGAAGCGGCGGTCACCCGGCGCCTGTACCGCGAGACGGAGGGCAATCCCCTGTTCGTGGTCGAGGCGCTGCGAGCCGGGCTGCCCGCGGCGGCGGAGCGGCTGGAGGTCGATGGCCTGCGCCTGCCGCCCAGGGTGCAGGCGGTGCTGGAGGCGCGCCTGGCCCAGCTCTCGCCCCCGGCCCAGGAATTGGCCGGCCTGGCAGCGACCATCGGCCGTGCCTTCACCTTCCCCGTGCTGCGGGCGGCCGGCGACGGCGATGAAGATAGCCTGGTAAGCGGACTGGATGAGCTGTGGCGCCGCCGCATCGTGCGGGAACGCGGCACCGATGCCTACGACTTTACCCATGACAAGCTCAGGGAGGCGGCCTACGGCGCCCTGAGCCCGGCGCGGCGCAGGTTGCTGCACCGCCAGGTAGCCCATAGCCTGGAAACGGCACACGCCCAGGACCTGGACCCTGTCAGTGGGCAGATCGCGGCCCATTACGAGCGGGCCGGCCTGCCGGCGCAGGCGGTGCCCTACTATCTGCGCGCTGGCGAAGCGGCCAGCCGGATCTATGCCAACGACGAGGCGATGGCCTCCTTCGAGCGGGGGTTGTGGCTGCTGGAGATAGGCTCGTGGGCCGCATCCCGACCAAGATGGGCACAGCAAGTGACAGCCCGGCTCTACGAGGGGCTGGGCGAAGTCCAGAGACTGACCGGCAGCCACGAAGAGGCCCGCGCCACGCTCGAGAGGGCCTTGGAGAGAGTTGAGTCCGACGAACAGTTGCGCCTGTCAAACCTCCTTGTGAAAATTGGGTATACCTGGTGGGGGCAGGGCCAATACGACCAGGCCCTGCAGGCCTACGACCGCGCGGAGCGCATTCTCGGCCCAGAGCCCACCGGCCCGGTCATCGCTAACGACCAACCGGCCTCCAGTTGGTGGCGGCAGTGGCTAGAGATACAGTATTGGCGGATGTATGTGTACTATTTCCTGGGTTGGTGGCACGAGACGGCACAACTGGTAGAGAGAGCAGAGCCTGCCTTGGAGCTCTACGGAACGCCCGTACAGCGTGCCTGGTTCATCGGGAACCGTCTGGCGAGTACCTTGAGGCGCGAGCGCTACGTGGTATCCGACGATATTCTGGTCGAGATCCAGGATATCGTGGCTGCGAGCCAGGAAGGAGGGGACCTCTGGTATGCCACCATAGCCTGGTGGTTCCTGGGGCTCTGTCTGGCGCTGTGTGGCGAGCTGGACGAAGCGGAGCAAGAGCTGCAGGCCACCCTGGCGCTGGCCCACCGAACCGAAAATCCAGAGCAACAAGTATACGCCCTGACCTGGCTATCCATCGTGCGCCGGAAGCGGGGCCGGTTGGAAGCGGTCCGGGAGTACGCCTGCCGGACGCTGGCGGCGGCGGAGGCAGCGCTGATGCCCGTACACGTAGCCGTGTCCCAGGCCAACCTGGCGTGGGTCGCCTGGCGCGAAGGGAACCTGGCAGAGGCCGAGGAGCTGGCGCGGGCTGCGGTGGCATCGTGGCAAAAGAGCCAGTGGGCCTATGCCTTTCAATGGACCGCGTTCTGGCCGCTATTGGCCATGGCGCTGGACCGGCACCAGATCCCCGAGGCCCTGGACCATGCACGGGCGATGCTCGATCCCCAACAGCAGCGCCTGCCAGCCGAGCTGGAGGCCCCCTTGGAGGAGGCCATCCAGGCAGGCGAGCGCGACGAACCGGAGGAGGCAGGGACACACCTGCAGCGCGCCGCCAGGTTGGCCCAGGAGACCGGCTATCTCTGAGAGTGCGACGCGTACGCCAGGTCCCACAGACGTCGGATGTCATAACGATATCCGACGTCTTTTTCACGAAACGCTGCATGGAACGGTTGTGAAACGCGGTGTAGTGTATAGTGGATCTGCAGGATGGTCGGGCAGGCAGTAGGATGCCGCCGGCCTGGGCCATGGCAACTGGCTTTCGCCAACGAATCAGAGCAAGTTGAAGAAAGGAGAGTGTCAAGATGGCAGAGGAACTCAAAGCACGCATCAAGCAGGGGTTCGAGGGGTACGGCGACCCGGATGTTCTGGAAGAGGTCTTTGCCACGGACGTGGTCATACACCGGCCGCCCCTGCCCGACTTGGTAGGCATGGAGGCGTTCAAGGAGTGGGGCGCGGGCGTGGCCCAGGCCTACACCAACCCGCGCATCATCGTCCACGAGATCATCATGGAAGGGAGCACGGGTGCACTCCGGGGAGCCTGGCAGGGCGAGCATACCGGCTCATCCCCGCTGGTCGACGTTCCACCCACCGGCAAGCTGGTGGTCTCGCAACTATGCGCGTTCTTTCGCGCCGAGAACGACAAAATCGTCGAACTCTGGTGGGTGCAGGACTGGTTGGGCCTCTTTATGCAGATCGGCGCGGTGCCGCCGCTCGGTGGGGGCAAGGGATAGAGCCGGTGATCCAGGTTGGAACCGGTGAGTGACGCGCATTCAGCACCAGTTGCCACCGCATCATCCTCTTCCGGGCGCCCTGGCGAAGGCAAAGGGGCGCCCGGCCACGGTTCGCAGCTCTTTATGCTGCGCCTGTGGCCAGAAGATCTGGATGAGGGACAGGTCGAGTGGCGCGGGCAGATCCAGCACGTCATGAGCGGCCGGTCCGGCTACTTTCGCGATTGGCCTACGATGGTGGACTGGCTGCAGAAGATATTGGTTAAGGTTGGCGCCTGAGAGAGACCAATCCACCTCATGAGGAAGGCATCACGGCGAGCCCTCCTGGTGACCCTTCACAGAACAGAACTTGGGTCCTCCGTTGCCCAGGTCCAGTCCGTGACTGGACCGTCTCTGACGGTTCTGGCCACTGCTGGTGCAAGCCACGGACTCTGCGGAGCGCTGGAAAAGTCCAGATTGGTGGTGGGAAACAGCACAAGCGATGGGCCACGATCCCCCTGGAGTCGCGCCGCGCCGGACCCAGGTCCGTCAGGCTTTTCTCGAGCTGCGGCGGATGGCCAGGGTGTACAGGGGCAGCACCGGAGAGAGGATCAGTGCCGAGGTGACCAGCGCAGCCCGCAGGGAGCGGTTGCCGATGGCACCCACGCCTGGCCCGCCCGCGATCTGGCCGATGGCGTCCACCTGGCCGCTGACCGAAAAGAGGGTGGCGCGCACCCGGCGGTCGTCGATGAGGAGATTGTACCAGGCAGTCTGCAGCGGCCCTGCCACGCTCCGGAGCGCGCCGATCAGCCAGTAGAGGGTGATGGCCAGCCAAAAACTCCTCGCCAGGGCGAATCCCACCAGGGCCAGGATGATGCCCGCACCGTTGAGCAGCAGGGCGCGGGCCATGGATAGGGCGTGCTCAGTGTCCACCCGCCGCCGGGCGACTTCGGTCGCGCCCAGGCTGACCAGCAACAACACCCCGCGGATCACGCCGAACCACACCACCGGTTCCACCTCGTCCATGCCGGGAAGGGTAAAGTTTTCCAGGAGATGGGGCGTCCACAGCCGGTCAAAGCCCTCACTGTACAGGCCATAGAACAGGCCGATGGCCAGGAGGAACCACAGGATCGGCTGCCGGCGAGCCAGGTTCCAGGCATCGCGCACTGTCTTGAGCATCAGGCCCCAAGTGGACCGATCCTCGGGAGGGGTCGGTGCAAAGCCCTCCTCGGTCATGGTCAAGGCGAGGAAGAGGGCCAATAGCAACATCAGGGCCCCACCCATGACGATGGGCAGGTTGATGAACAGGGTCCCCAGGGCCACACTGAGGGGAATGGCGACCAGGGCTCCGACGCGCGCCGCCTGGGCCCCGCGCAGGTAGGCCTCGCCAGCGCGGTCCTCGCCGATCTCGTCGGCGATCCAGGCCTGGGTAGCCCCGCTGGTAAAGGTGTAACCCAGCCCCCAAATGACCTGCGCCAGTGCCACGGTCCAGAAGAAGGGGAAGGATCCCTCGACGACAAAACCGAGCCCCATGATGACGTAGCCGACGATGATCGACAGGCGCCGGCTCTTGACGTCAGCCAGCACCCCGGTGGGGATCTCGAAGAGAAAGACACTCCCTTCCAGGATGGTGCCCACCAGCACGAGCTGCAGTGGGCTGAGCTGAACCACGGTCACAAAGTAGAGTTGGCTGATCGTAAAGATCAGCGAAAAGAGCAGGGAGGCGGTAAACTCGAGCGTCAGGTATAGAGCGAAGGGATTCATCGGAAGCCGTCGCTCCAGACACCCCTACATTGGAACCCAAGTTTCGCAATGACACAATCATCAGAATCTTGGTTAGGAGGTACTCCTGGCAGGGTCACTTGGGGCGTTCGGGCGAGGGCGCTACGTCCAGGCGCGCTGCCTCCACGGCTGCGACAAACTCGACTGGAGAATCGGGGGTCACGACGATCTTTTCCCCGGAAAAGTCCAGGATTACCGTATTCTCCTCGTCCGTGGCATAGGCCCGGTACGATCCCAGGATCTCGTTCCGGAAATGCCCGACGAAACCAAAGAGTCCCCCGATGCCCATGGTGCGGATCGATCCGATGGTGGCCCCGGGGCTGAACTCCACGCTGGTGAGATCCGCCAGGTCGAACCTGATGGCCCAGCCCAGACGGTGGATCAACAACTGGCCGTCCAACACGCTGTAGCCACGGACGGCAAAAACCAACGCCAGGCCCACGATGGCGACCAACAGCAAAGCGGCCCAACCCTTAACCGTGACCAAGGCAACAACCAGGATGGCCAGAACCCCGGCGGTCATCACCCACAGCTTTGTGCCCCAGGGCGCTTTGAAGTGTTGTCCCACGCTCGTCTCCTGAGATATGCCTGCCTACGCCCTTCCCTGCAGCCAGCCCATCCGGGCCTCCGGGTAGGCATCAAAGGAGGGGACATAGGGCTTGACGTCCAGCAACGGCGTGCCGTCGAGCACGTCAATGCCCTCCACGTGGAGCACAGATCCCTCGCGGCGCAGCAAGCGCACCACCGAGAGGCCAATGGAGTTGGGACGGCGGGGATAGCGCGTGGCAAACAGCCCCTTGGGCTCATCGTCCAGGAACGGCGTGACGGCCAGGTCGTAGCCCGGCTCGGCCTGGTGAAAAAAGTAGAGCAGGAATACGTGGGAGAAACCATCCAGATCCTCCAGTCCCGCCTCGTATTGGGGTGACAACTCTACCCGTCCGGTTGCATGCGAGCGATAGGGTTGGATGGGGACCTGGTCCTTGCGGGTGAATGGCGTACGGATCAGACCGATAGGTTGGAAATCGGGCATGGTTGGCACCTCAACACAGGAGTCCCGCCAGCGCCAGCGAGTAGACGCGTGCCCGGGGCGGGTCGGAGCGGGAGGTGAGCACCACCGGCACCGTGGCTCCCATCACGATGCCCGCCATCTTGGCCGAAGCCAGGTACTCCAGGTTCTTGGACAGGATGTTGCCCGCGTCCAGGTCGGGCACGACCACCACGTCGACATCACCCGACACAGGCGAATGGATCCCTTTTTCCTTCGCCGCCTCGGCCGAGATGGCGTTGTCAAAGGCCAGCGGTCCTTCCACGATCGCCCCCTTGATCTGCCCCCGTTCGGCCATCTTGCTGAGACAGGCGGCGTGTACGGTGGAGGGAATATTGGGGTTGATGGTCTCTATCGACGAGAGGGCTGCCACCTTGGGTTTCTCCACGCCGAGCTTGCGGGCCAGATCCACGGCGTTTTGGGTGATGGCCGCCTTCTGGGTGATATCGGGATTGATGTTGATAGCCGCGTCGGTGATGAGCAGCAACTTGTGATAGGTGGGCACCTCCAGCACAAAGACATGGGTTAACAGCCGGTCGGTGCGCAGTCCAGTATCGTGCCGCAGGACCGCGTGGAGCATCTCGTCGGTGTGCAGGTAGCCCTTCATCAACACCTGGGCCTCGCCCTGGCGGACCAGTTCGACGGCCGCCGTCGCGGCTGCCTTGTTCGTCGGCGTGGACACGATACGTTCGTCCGTCAACTCCCAGCCGATGGCCTCTGCCTGCTCGCGGATATCCTCCTCGCGGCCCACAAACAGGGGGACGACCAGCCCCAGGTCCACGGCGCGGCGCACCGACTGGAGCACCAGTTTGTGCGCCGCGGCGGCCACAGCCACCCGGGTGGGCGGATTCTCCCGGGCCAGGTCTACCAATTCCTGCAGTCGTGTGAACATCAGCCCCTCCATCCTTGAATCGGCGCACGACGGCGCGTGCTGCTATCGAATGCGCTGCAGGGCCAGTGGCAGCCGGGATGGCAGGTCACCAGCCACCATGCCCATGTCGCCCAGGTCGGCGCGGACCAGTTCGCCAGCCAGGCCGTGAAGGTAAGCGCCGGCCACTGCCGCCTCGAAGGCGTCCATCCCCTGCGCCCGAAGACCGACGATGGCGCCAGCCAGCACATCGCCGCTGCCAGCCGTCGCCAGGCCGGCGTTGGCAAAGGGCACAACCGTCACCCGGCCATCAGGGGCGGCGACGACCGTGAAGGCCCCCTTGAGCACCACCACTACATCCCATTCTCCGGCCATGCGCCGGGCCACGCCCTCGCGGTCAGACTGGATCTCTTTGGCCTGGACCTCACCGCCCATCAGCCGGGCCATCTCACCAGGGTGAGGCGTCAGAATCGTGCCGGGTGGCAGGGCCTGCCACCACCGCTCCGCCTGGGCCAGGGCGTTCAGTCCGTCGGCATCGACAACGAGGGGTGGCAGGTCAGGCCGCTCAAGCTCCTCCCGCGACGAGCTGGGCAGGAAACCGATGTGTCCTCTGCGCTCCGGCCGCTCCAGGCCCAGGAAGCTGTGGACAAAAGCCACCGTTTCCTCCTCCTGGGTCAGACCGGGCCCCAGCAGCAGCGCTTCGTAGTCGCCGAGTGCTTCTTCCAGCACGCCGACCGCACCGGAGGCGATAACGCCCATGTCGTGGGGCAAGAGCAGGTAGGTTGCCTCGGTCAGGTTGGCGGCCACCGCGGGCTGGATGGGCATGGGCAGGGCCATGGTCACCAGGCCTGCGCCCACGCGGCTGGCCCCGGCGCCGGCCAGTGCCGCCGCCCCGACATAGTTCACCGAACCAGCGACGATCAGCGCCCGGCCAAACGTTCCCTTGTGCGCCGACCGGGGTCGAGGGGGCAGCCAGCCGCGGATCTGTGCTGCGGTTGCCATCTCCAGCACGACATCGTCAGCCAGTTCGGGCGGGATGGCGATGTCGGCGACGACGACATCGCCCACCGCCCCGGCACCCGGAAAGCGGAACAGCCCCACCTTGGGGTAGGCAAACGTGACAGTCACATCGGCGGGCACGGCTGCCGGATCCAGGGCCCCGGTGTCACAGTCCAGGCCAGTCGGACAGTCCACGGCGACGATCAGGGGCCGCGGGTCCAGGGGCAGAGAAGGGACCGACTCGGCCAATCCATCAGGTGCCTTTCGCTCCGCCACCATCTGGCGCACCACGTCGAGGAGATCTTCCAGGGTTCCGCCGATGGGCCGGGTCACGCCCACGCCCAGTAGGGCGTCCACGATCACGTCGACACCTGATAGGAGGCCGCGCAGGGCTTCGAAATCCTCGTCATCCTCGGACCAGATCAGGGGCATCCGGTCGTCCTTGACGCGCCGCAGGTTGGCGTCATCGTCGGCATTCCGCTTCCAGAGGTAGCAGGTGACCCGCGCACCCATCTCCCACAGGTAGTGGGCAGCCACGAGGCCATCGCCGCCGTTGTTGCCAGGGCCGACAAGCACGATCACGCGTTTGCCTTTGGCTCCTCGCCGCTGCCGGATAGCCTGGGCCGTGCTACGCCCCGCATTCTCCATCATTTCGGCAAAGCTCAAGCCGCCTGCGTTGGCCGTGTTCTCCAGGTAGCGGCTCTTTTCGACTGTGATGATCTTGACTGGGTACATCGCTTTGTCTCCCTCGCTCTAAAATTCTCCTACGGGCCCTCTTCTTGGGTTGGGGATCGGCTGGGGCCGCCAGTATGAAGCGGCATTCCCGAGTGGTCCCGCAGAGAGATCGCCTTTCGTTCGGCCTTTACCCACAGCCAGGCAACCAAAGTCATCGCCAAGGCGATTACCGTTAGCAGGATCAGCAAGTAGTAGAGCTGAATGGACGCCGATTCGGAACCGCCGATGGGGTCGACCGGGTGCCGAATGGCCTCCACTTGCTGGACCATCACCCAGGGCACAATGCCCATCGCCAGGTTCACGCCTGCGGTAAAGTCAGGATGGTTCACAAGCCGGGCCACAAGCGCCAGGAGGAATGCTGCGACCAGGATCAAGGCTGTGACCCTGACCCGGGGTTCGTTCCAGGCGATGAGCTGCCCCCAAGCCATGCTGGTGACGACCATGGATGAGATGACATAGACGATCCACACGATCAGGGCCGCCAGAGCCGCTGCCTGTGTGCCACGATACCACACTGCTGCACGGCCAGCGGAACGGACCAGATACCGTACGGCCAGCGCCACTGCCCCCAGCACACCCGCCAGGGAAAAGGTCAACAATCCAGCCCAAACCAGTGCTCCGTGGACATATACGACTTTGATCACATTGCCCAGCCGCGACTCGGACGGCGCCAAGACGGTCCAGAGGACCAAAAGCAGCAACAGCCCCAAGGCCAATATCGGCAGGACCTGCTGCTGCAACCGTTTCAACTTGGACATACACCTATCCTTCTCACAAGATCGTGCCCTCCATGGCTCCCTCCACCACTCCCACCCTGTTGGACAGGCAGTCAAAACTGCGGTACAATGCACAGCGATTTGTACAGGAGAGACATGATGGAATCATCGCAAGCAACGCCAAGGGAAGAAACCAGAGGGCGCCTGTCACCAGCCTGGATCGCCGCCGGCGCCGTCGCTCTGCTCGTGATAGCACTGTTGGCCTACGCCCTGCTCAGCCAACCCGCAGATACTCCCCAAGAGGGCAACCCGGTACCCGATTTCCAGCTCACCGCGCTCGACGGCAGCCAGATGAGCCTGGCAGAGCAGCGGGGCAAGGTCGTCGTGCTCAACATCTTTGCCAGTTGGTGTGCTCCCTGCCGCGAAGAAGCTGCTGACTTGGAAGCTGCGTGGCGCACCTACCAAGACCGGGGGGTACAGTTCTTTGGCATCGCCTACAAAGACGCTGACTCCAAAGCCCAGGCTTTTCTGGACGAGTTCGGCGTGAGCTATCCCAGCACCGTCGAGCCAGGTAACCGCACGGCCCGGGCCTACGGCGTCACCGGCGTGCCCGAAACCTTTGTCATCGACCAGCAAGGGTTGCTGGTTCGCCACTTTCTCGGCCCCATCACTCAGGCGCAGTTGAGTCAAGAGATAGACCAGTTGCTCGACCAGTAGTCCCTAGCCTTCCGCAATCCGCCTCGTCCAGCCCCGCCCCCCCAGGCGGTGCTCGAAGAACGAGAGCAGCACACCACGCAGCCGGTTGATATCCAGACGGCGGATGATGCGCCCGTTGTAGGCCACCGAGATGATGCCCGTTTCCTCGGAGACAACCACTACCAGGGCATCGCTCTCCTCTGTCACACCGATGGCTGCACGATGGCGTGTGCCCAGGCCCCGGTATTGGGGGTTCTGTGAAGTGGGCAACATGCAGCTCGCGGCCTCAATACGCCCGTTGCGGATGATCACCGCTTTGTCGTGCAGGGCTGCGTTGGGGTGAAAGATGGTGCGCAGCAACTCGGCCTTGACCTCGGCGTTGATCGTCACCCCCGTTTCGATGAATTCCTGCAGACCAGTTTCCCGCTCAAAGACGATGAGGGCTCCGTAGCGCTGCGCCGATAGGCGATGTGCCGCCCGTGCCACCTCGTCCACCATGCGCTCCACAGCCTCTTGTTGCTGCCGCGGGAGCAGCAGACTCCCGGTGCGCCCCAACCGTTCCAGGGCACGTCGTAACTCGGGCTGAAAAATCACAGGGATGGCAATCAGCAGGGCGGGGAGGGCAGTCTCGATAAGCCAGGAAAAGGCTCTGAAGGGCAAGATCTGGCTTGCCACGAAGGTCACCAGAATGACCATGACCATGCCGCGCAGCAACTGAACCGCCTGAGTACCCTGCGCAAGCGTAAACAGAAGGTAGAAAACAATACTTACCAACAGAATATCTATGAGATCTAGTAGCTCGATATGGGTGAGTACCCAGATAAGGTCCGACACAAACGTACTCCGCTGGCGACGGCTCGCTAAAAAGAACTGGCCGAGCTAGATTTGGGACAGGAGGTGCTGGTAGGCATCCACGTTCTTTGGTCCTAGCGAGATGATGAGCCGTACCGTCGCCATCGCCTGTTCACGCAATCCGGCATCCAACTGCAATTCGCCCAGCATATCCAGCTCGGCAATCGCCTCTTCGCGCATCCCCACGTCGATGTAGGCGCGCGCCATCCGTGCCCGCAAGGCCATCTGTTGCGGATAGAGGCGGACGGCCTCCTGCAGAAGGGCCAGCGCCCGCTCATCCTGATCCTGGACGCGGAAATCTTGGAGCATAGCTTTGACAACCTTGTCGGCCTCCTTGTCACCGCCCAGCTTGTAGCTAAGGTCGATCAGGTGCAAACGGGCACGCTCGTCGTCTGGAGCCAGCGTTGCGATCCTGCGGTAGATGGCGATCGCTGCCCGCCAGTCGGCACGGCGCATCTGTATATCCCCCATCTTGCGCAACAGGCGCATCTGCCAGGCTGTTTCATCCGAAGAGCGCATCACCAACCGCATCGCCTCATTGTACTTTTCCAGGGCCTTGTCCACCTGGGCCAACTGGTAGTAGGCATCGGCCAGGGCCAGATACTGTTCCAGCGCCTGGTCGATCTCGCCCGAGCTGATCAACAGGTCAATCAGCCGCGAGCGAGCGACGACGTCCAAGGGTGTAAGGCGTAGCATGCGCTTGTACACACCCGTGGCGAGACGAGGCTCCTCCCGCACGAGGTATAGTTCAGCCACGGCTTGGTACTTGCTGACCGCATCCTCGACACGGCCATCCTCGACAAAGATCTCGGCCAGACGGAGGTGGAGTGGCAGGTAGGTGGGCGCTGACTCGATGGCCTGGTAGCAAACCTCGGTGGCAGCCGTGAGAGCCCCCCGCTTGACGTACTCCTGGCTCAGTGTCACAGAGGAGAGGATCGTGTCGGCCTTGGGGGCGGCCAAGACTTCGGCCAGACTCATGGTCACGCCCACGTCCGCCAGGCTGTCAATGCGATGGCGCGCCTCACGGGCCTTGTCCTCCCATCCCTTGGAGGACAGGAACTCGACCAGCGAATTGGTGAACTCGAGCGCTTTGGCCCGGTCGCCCTTGGCAATGTAGCTATCCGCCAGAGCATCGTAGAGTTGGATCAGGTCGTCTGCCTGTTCCCGTTGGACCGTACCCAGGTCTACGATCTTGAGCACCTGCACAAAATGCTCAAGTGCATCATCCACACGCCCCAGGGCCTTATAACACTCTCCCAGGGCAAAGTGACTGCCCAGGGCATAGGGTGTATGTCGCACGGATTGGTCGAATTCGGAAATGGCGTGTTCGAGGCGCAGGCGCTGTTGGTACAACAGACCCAGGTTAAAGTGCGCCGCAGGCCGGTCCACACCCGCGTCGATCACCTTGGTATAACAAGCGATGGCCTCGTCGAGCAGCCCCCGCGTCTGAAAATCGATGGCCTGAGCAATCAGGGCATCGATCTGCGGGCGGCTGAGGGAGGGTTTCGCGGGCACCACCCCTTCGACGGCCTCCGGCTCCAAGGTGGTGATATCGGCTGCCTCGTCGACGGCGGCATCCTCAAAGGGGATGCCAGCCAATTCCTCCAGCGCCTTGTCGCGGGCCATGTCTACAGGGCTCGCGCCCTCCTCGCTGAGTGGGGCTGGCGGCTCGGCGATAGTAACCGCCTCGCCCGATTGCAGCGCCTCGCCCAGGGCGCGAGCCTCGAGGTTGCGTGGATCCAGCTCCAAGGCCAGCCGACACTGCTCCAGTGCTTTCTCCATCTGCCCCTGCCGCTGCAGAACCCGCGCCAGGTTGAGGTACTCTTTGATCGCCCGCTGGGGTTGATCCAGCTCGGCATAGATCTCGGCCAGAGACAAGCGCGCGGGCATGTGGTTGGGATCGAGCTGTACAGCCTTTTGCAGGGCCTGAATCGCCTGGGTCCAAGACCTCTGTCGCCGATAGACCTCCGACACGGAGAAATAGGCCCCTGCAGCCGAGTGAGACTGGTCCAGTCGCTCGTGGATCTCGGCGATCCGGGCCAGGGCTGCCGGATCGTCAGGGGCCAGGCGGCTGGCCTGGATGTAGGTCCTCAGGGCAGACTCGTAGCGCCCCAGTTCGAGGTAGGCCAGGCCCAGGTGACTATGGACGATAGGGTCATCGGGCATTTCGGCCAGAGCCTGCTTGTAAGCATCTGCGGCCTGATCCCACTTGCCCTCCCAGGCAAAGTTGAGTCCGGTACGGATCGCCTTCTCGTATACCTTTTTGTCGCCGGCCAAGGTTTCCTCCAAGTGTAGCTTCTGGTGCGAAATTGCTCCCGGGCCCGCCCTCAGGGCTGAATCCGCCCCACAGGGAGGGCACCCGCTGGGAAATGAGGGTGCGAGCGAGTTACGCACCGAATCCTAGTTTTGATCGGCAAACAGATTATAGCACGAACAGGCCCCAATGCCAAGCATGCTTACCAGGTTTTGCGGGGCACCGCTACTGGCTGTCAATACGACCCGATCTTGTGGCGCCGAAGACGGCGGGGCACACAGCGATCCAGGTCAAAGCTGAGTTGCATGGCCGACTCGTGGCGCTTCTGAGGATCCAGATCCATAGCTTTGAGAACCACCTTTTCCAGGCGGCCCGACAGTTTGCGCTGGATCTTGCGTGGCGGCACCAACTCGGCCTCGCCACTCCTCAGAGCGCCGGGATCCGGAGGCTGCATGCCGGTTACCAAGCAGTACGTAGCCGCACCCAACGCATACACATCCGACCGAACGGTCAACGGTTCGCGCGCTAGCTTTTCGGGGGCAGAAAACGACACTTCCTGGCCAGCGACGACAGGTGTAGAGGCCTGGGCCAGCACCTCGCAACCCGGGACGATCGCCCTGCCGGTCGAAAGCAAGCGCATGTGCGCCAACCGGATGTCCCCCACCTGGAGGCAGATCGTCCGTTCCTCCCGCCGGTTGTGCCACTGACCGATACTATCACAGACTTGGGACATCCACAGCGCCGCCCAGCTCTCCTGCACGGCGCCCGCTGCGGAAAAGACCAGCCCCAGATCCTGCCCTTCCAAGCGCAGGACCAGGTAGTGGCGTTCGCCCACCGTCAGGTACTGTAAGACGTTTGGGGGTTTGCGCCGCATGCGGAACATCTCCAGCGACTCCCAGACCAGGCTCCAAGCCCCGCCCTGATTCAGGTCGGCGGCCAGGTAGGCCGCAGTATCCTGGCCTTGGCCCAGTGGTTCGGTGATGCGAAAGCGATCTCCCAGGAGGGAGCCAGTGGGCAACACCTTATCCATGGCGCTCGATCTCGTTTTGCAGGATGCCAACGCCCTCGATTTCGACGGCAACCCGGTCCCCGGGTTTGATGGGACTGACGCCCTCCGGGGTGCCCGTCAGGATCACGTCCCCCGGCTCCAGGGTCATGACGGCCGATGCATAGGCGATCAGCTCGCTTACGGGAAAGATCATCTTGCTGGTCCGACTGGCCTGGCGCACCACCCCGTTTACCTTGCAAGAGATGGCGAGGTCCGCTATGTCGAGGTCCGTCACAATCCACGGACCCAGTGGGCAAAAAGTGTCAAAGCCCTTACCCCGGGTCCACTGTCCGTCCCGGCGCTGTAGATCGCGGGCAGTCACATCGTTGGCGCAGGTGTAGCCCAATACACAATCGAGGGCTTCTGCCTGGGATACCAGGCGAGCCCGACGGCCGATGACAACCGCCAGCTCGGCCTCGTGATCGACGTGCGCCGATAGGTGCTCGGGGTATACGATCGTCGCACGCGGTCCGATCACCGAACTGGGCGGCTTGAGAAAGAGAAGGGGTTCAGCCGGGACCTCCGCTCCGTGCTCGGCGGCATGGGCGGCATAGTTGCGGCCCACGGCGATGATCTTGGTGGGCTCACAGGGCGCCAACAACTGCACCTCATCCAAAGGCACAACCGCAGGCCCCAGGCGCGGAGACTGCCAGGGTCCCGCGGTCAGGCTATGGACCATCCCACCGACCACAGCCCCGTATGCGGTCTGGTTTTGACGACGATAGCGAACGAGTTTCATCCCCTCTCCTCTCCCACATCAGGGTGTAATCGTCGATGTAGACCCGGTGGATCCAGTTCTTACCCAGGCCCTTGCCCAAGGGCGGGGAGGATGCCCTGATAACGGAGCCCCTCTCGGAGAAACGAGGGCCCCGAGCGGATCTGGAAACGTTCCTACCTCAGGTCAGTATCGACCGACACCGGTTGCCGATCCACTCCTACCAGGCGCCATTATACCACGAACAGGCAAGAGTGCCAAGCGCCTACGAGGGCCCCTGCGACCGGCCCGTGCCACCAGGCGGCTAGGTCGAGGTACTGGCTGCCGGGATGTACATCTCGTAGAGATCGCCAAATACGGCCGGGGCCAGGTCATAGACCTGGCGAAGCATCTCCAGGGCCAAGTCGCGGATCTCCCACTGGGCCGCCCTGTCGCAGCGCACCGAAAAAAAGTGGCGCAACGAGCGAAGATTCATGGTGACGATGATGCGCGTCGCCGTGGCGTTGGGCAGCACAAAGCGGGCGTCCTCTTTGCGCACGCCGAGATCCCGCAAGCGGTGATAGGTCTCGGCCACCTGGCCCATGAACGCGTCCCACTCAGCCATGGCCTGGGGGTTCTCGGCCACAGAGGGCGGCACGACAAACTCGGGGGCAGACATATCCACGTAGCGCTGCGACTCCTGGCTGTAACTGGCGATCCGATGCCGCACCAGTTGGTGGGAGCAGGCGCGGGAAATGCCGCTGATCTCGAACGTGACACTGGCATGCTCGATGATCGACTCGTGCCCTTCGCGGATGCGGGCCCTAAGGAATTTGCCTGGAGCGCCCCTGGCTGCGCTGCGATAGCAAGCCCGTCCGGCATGCTCCAGCAGGGCCTCTGGATCCCCCTCGGCCAGGGCAAAATGGGTGTTGCCAATGATCTCAACCTTCATTGCCTACTATCCTCCGCTCATAGATTGTGGTGTCTTGCCGGACAAGGGGCACTTGCTCACCGTGGAACCCTTTCCGCGCCACGATCCGCCGGCCTGGGATCCAGTAGGCGCGAGAGAGCATCCATTTTCGTTCGCGGTGATGCCTCACGCGGGCTGGTAACTATTCGGGGAACGCCTGCCAGGTGCCGTTCTCGTACAGCACAAGAATGCGGCCATTCCTCGCATCCCAGAGCATCACGCCGTGCTCAAAGTCCAGCCAACCGCCGTCTTTACCCCACTCCTCCTCGATGGCGGCCCCCAGATTGGTCCGAACCTCGGCCCGCTCGCACCAGATCTTGCCAAAGCCCCGCTTGGGGCCGTAGGGTGGCACAGCCTCGGCGCAGGCATACTCGGGATCACCCTCCGTCCAGACGTCGTCAAAGCGGGACCAATAGAGGCCTTGGGTCTGGTCATCGCCGGGGCCCCACCGGAAGGCAAAGATCCAGTCCTGGGTTGCACCAGCATTGTCCCGCCAGAACATGAATCCATGCTCGAACTGCTGCCCAGCGTAGAAACGGCCCACCGGATCGCCGACCGGGCCACCCAGCCCGCTGCTCATGCCACCCAGCGACTTCCAGATGGCCCCGTAGGGATCGGGGACGGCTGGCGTGGGTTGGGCGGGTTGCTCGACATGGATCTCGAGACGGGCCACAGGACTGGGTTGAAACTGTGTATCCAATGCCTTGGCCTCCAGGACGTAGGTGCCCATTGCTGGAGGCGTCCACTCCATCTCCCAGTCAACCGCCTTACCGCCGCCGACCGCGTCTTTGCGATAGAGCAGGCCATCAGCCCACAGCTCGATGCGCACCACGCCGTGGTCATCGGTGGCCTTCACCTTGACCCTGACCGTGGTGCCAGGCGGTACGGTGCGCGGGCTGGAGGGTGAGGTGATCTGGATCTGGGGTACGTTGTCCGGCTCCCCGGTGGGCGCCTCTGTTGGCTGGCCGGTGGGCGGTAGCTCAGTAGCTGGCGGCTCCGTCGGTGGCAACTCGGTGGGCCCCGAGGTGGGCGGTGGTTCGGTAGGTGCAGACGGTGTCTCGACTTCTGCGGTGGGGCCAACGACCTCCTGCACATTGACAATCACCGGGGGCGACTCACCCACCTCATCATCGGCGTCATAGGCCTTGACAATGAGCACGTGGCTGCCCGGCACCTCGGCCCGCCATGGCTGGATGGCCACGAAGGGTGTCTGGCCGGATGACACGGGGCTGGCATCGACACGCACCAGAACCCCATCGGCCCACAGCTCAACACGGACGACACCCTCGTCGTCGGTTGTATGCGATTGAACCGGGATCTCCTGCCCCTGTTGGGCCGTCGAGCCACTGGCCGGAGCGGTGATGGTGACGGCAGGGGGCTCGGCTCGCCCAAAATCTGGGAGATCGCAGGCCAGGCTGCTCAACGCGAGCATCGCGAGGAATAGACCCCCAGCCATCCACGCTCGCTTGGTTTGCCCCCCCATCTCTATGCCTCCTCCCGACCTGGCTGCCGCCTGAGAACCTGAGAGGCCAGGTACCAACAGGCTATGCCACGATGCAGAGCAGTGCCCTCCCTGGGGATCCCCGGGCGCATCGCAGGCGCAGGATCCAACGGGTTTTCCCAGATCGCAACCGCAGCCGGGGTCATTGTACCACAGAATCGTTCGCCCGAGAAACGGCCAGGAAGCCGCGCACCCGATCCAACACATCAGAAAAGGGATCGGAGCGGGTTTCGAACCAGTGGATGCGGGGATCGTCACGGCGGAACCAGTTGGCCTGGTGGCGGACAAAGCGGCGGGTGGCCCGCTTGATCTCACCTACCACGTCGTCCAGGGTGCTCTCCCCCGCCAGGTAGGGGGCAAACTGGCCGTAGCCGACGCCCGACATGGCCGGCAGATCGAACCCGTACCCGGCGGCCACCAGCTCGCGGACCTCCCCCTCCAAGCCGGCCTGCACCATGCGTTCGACACGCTCATCGATCCGCTCATAGAGCAAGGGGCGGGGCAGAGCCAGGCCGATCATCAGGATGCGGAAGGGCGGGGGCGACTTGCCCTGCTGCTCCGAGATGGGCTGGCCGGTGACCAGACACACCTCCAGGGCACGGACCACGCGGCGCACGTTGCGGGCGTCGATCCGGGCAGCAGCCACGGGGTCCAGGGCACGGAGCCGGGCGTGCAGGACCTCGGCCCCCTCCTGCTCTGCCTGGCGGTAGAGGTCGCCGCGCAGGACCTCGTCGGCTGGCACGCGGGGCACCTGCCAACCCTCGACGACGGCCATGACGTACTGGCCGGTGCCGCCCACCAGCAAGGGGACCTGATCCCGGGCCAGGATGCCCTGGATGGCCGCGTAGGCCATCTCCTGGAACTGGGCCAGGCTGAGCGCCTGGTCAGGGTCCACGACGTCGATCAGATGGTGGGGCACCCGCGCCAGTTCCTCGGGGGTCGCCTTGGCAGTGCCGATGTCCATGCCGCGGTAGACCTGCCGCGAATCGGCCGACACGATCTCACCCCCGACCGCCTCGGCCAGGCGCAGCGACAGCGCCGTCTTGCCCACGGCGGTTGGGCCGACGAGGACGATCAGCGGGGGAAGCCTATCCCCCTCCAGGGTTGGCAGCCTGTGGGAGGATGGCACGGATTCAACCGATGACTGCGTTTTCATAGTGATCCACCCGCAAGAGCCGCCCGCGACGGTCCATCTCGATGGCGACGACGTCGATGCGCCAGTCGCCCTCCCAATCGTGGGCCTGGAGGTAGGCCCAGGCCAGCTCGACGAGGCGAGCCTGCTTGGCCGGGGTAATCGATTCCTCCGGCGTGCCCATGGCCCGGCCCCGGCGGGTGCGCACCTCGACGAAGGCCAGTCTGTCGCCGTCGACGGCTACCAGGTCCAGCTCACCGACCTCACAACGCCAGTTGCGGGCCACGATCTGGTAGCCCTTGCGGGCCAGGTGGTCTGCGGCCATCTCCTCGCCCCGCCGGCCCAGTCCGCGGCGGTCGTCGCCTGTAGTCAAAGGCCCCTCCTCCTTCCCGTCTCACCCGGTGGCCCTGAGTATATCACAGGCATATGCCGGGGTCAAACACGGTACAGGTCCACCAGTCACCCTGCTGGCGTTCAGGAGCCTACAG
>Ga0180437_10001204_pt1 | contig 44609 bp, 90 predicted proteins | sample SS_ome_4_FD_132410 | JGI IMG/M metagenome (GOLD analysis project Ga0180437, IMG submission 132410) | Hypersaline lake sediment archaeal communities from the Salton Sea, California, USA - SS_3_D_1 metaG | ecosystem: Environmental > Aquatic > Non-marine Saline and Alkaline > Hypersaline >... | reverse complement strand
GCCGAAGAACCCCTCGGGAGAGCCCGACGTGAAGCTCGTCACGTTGGATCGAATCTCTTTCACGATATGCGGAAGATCCACAAACCCCGGCGCGGTGACAGGGGAGCCGATCGGCGACCACGGAGCGGACGCGTCGAGACGCCCCTCGATCTGGATCGTCGCGACAAAGGTTCCGCCGATCTGAACGGAGCCGTCGCGATAGTCCTTGACCAGCGTCGGCGTTCCCGCGGACGCGGACGCCGGGATCTCGAAGGTTTTGAAATCGGGTCGCATGTTTCGTTTCCTTTCGTTGCTGTCGCTCCGCGATCCTAACACGCACGCGGTCGCGGTTCTATCCTATGGTTCTCATGCTAACGCGCGCACCACCTACGGCTTTGCGCTCTTTCTGAACGGCAAGCGCACACGCCCAATATCGATCCGCGTGTCCCTTGCCTGTCGACTCGCTCTCGAATTTGGCCTTGCCCGTGGAAGTCACGCGGCGCCTTATTGAGTGGATTTGCGCGATCAATTCCCTATCGCTAGGAAGCGTGATCGCCTTGCGCTGTAGCAAGATCTTAAAGTCGTTGCAAAGAACCTCTTTTCGGTCCGTCGTGAACGAGTCCCCGATCACTTGGGGGAACTCTCGCGATAGGTTCTCGGCGAGGTGCATCCCGAGCCCCGTCTTGTCGATCGAGAGTCTCCCGATCGGCAAGCGTTCGAGCACGTCGCGAACCGCTTGCTCTTGCTCTTTGAAGGGGACGCGATCGAACCGCTGAAACATTCGCGCGTAATAGTGATCGCCGATCTGCTCAAACACCGCAAGCTCGGAGAGATCGCGATGGCGACCGACGTCGAACCCGGCGACGAGCCGACCCGTAACGCCCTTTGCATCGGAAGGGTCGCGCCATATTTCGAGCGAGCCGAGATCCCCGTCGCGCTCGTCTTCGGTGCAAGGGATGATCAAACCGTAAGGAAAAAAGCTGTAGCTCTCGTCGACATAGGCGCATTCGAACTCTTGTTGAAAATCTTCGAGCAACAACGACTCGAACTGATCCTTGATACCGTCCGATCCAAACCGCTCGACGCGTTCCGCCGTTGAGAGGTCGGGAGCCTCTACCGCCGCGCCCTGAACGTCGGTGCAAAAAAAGCGGCACAACCACCAAGGAACGCGCTGTCGATTATAGGCGGAATAGGGTCGAAGCTCTTGTCGCGCAACCTCCCAAAAAACGCCGCGTCGACCGAGGGGCGTTGAGCATAAGGAAAGCTGTCCCTTGCCCCTGAGAATCAGCGCGGTTGAACCCTTGTAAACGGAGCGGTCGTCGACGTAGTGAGCCAACTCGTCGAGATAGATATCGCCCTTCTTACCGCGAGGCGCTCGGCTCGGATTCGAAATGATCCGAGAGATTGTTTTCTTCGCGCTGTTGCTCTCGAAGGCAAGCTCAAGTTTCGAGTCTACGACCAGCCGCTTTTGATAGGCGAGAGGTAGTTCTTCGTATAGCTGGCGCGCATAGGTGATCTTCTCTTTCGAGTCGCTCAAATTGTAGGAAACGAAAACGCTCGTTTGAGTGTCGCGAAGGTGCGAGCGCGCGATCGCTTCAAGAGCAAACAGGAACGAGAAACCAACCTGTCGAGCTTTCTCAACGCAACGATAACGGGCCCTCTGTTCGAGAAAAAAACGCTGGTAGGTATCGAGAACGATCGGCTCTTCGTCATACCGACCGATCCCTTCAAGGAAACCGATTTCGGTCGCCAGCCATCCCGCGAGATCCGACTCGGATTTCTTGACAACGGTGAGCACGCGTTCCCCTCTTCGATCTGATCAAACCAAACGCGACGCCGCGCCCGGTTAGAGTCTTCATTATACCAGCGCCCAGCCATATGAACACCGACAACCTCGCAACGATCCGACCACATCGCGCGGCGGACGCGCTCCCCGAGCCGCGTCGTTGCTGAACTTTAAGCCCGTTGCCTTTTTTGCCTCTTTCGTATCGCAGGTTTCAGCGTCTACCCTTTACCATGTCCTTTGTTTTAGCCGGTGTCGCGCCACATGGCCGAACTTGACATTGCCACTTTTGCGGCGCATACTTGGATTGTAAACCAAACTCGCAACGCGAGAGAGAGGAACGAAACCATGAAAAATCAAAACGGAGAAATAAGCCCGAGTCTTCAAAGCCGAGCCCGCGACCAATGGCGCCGCGAGCGGGGCAAGTTTCTTCCCCCGCTCGGGCCCACCCAAGAGGAGAGACGCGCGGCGCGCGACGCCGAGATCCTCGCCGAATACGGCAACCGCGACGAAGCGGCGATCCGAGCCCTCGTCGATCTCAACGATCAGATCTACCGAATGCGCTACGTCGAAGGATACAAGGAAGGGCGCGTCAAAGCTGCAAACGCGCAACGGGGTTACAACTCGGCGGTTGAGGGATTCAAGATCCGCTGTTGCTCGGCGATCCGATCCGCCATTGGCTACCACGACCCCGGCTATACCGAGAGCGCCCAAGATGTTCGAGCCCTCCGCCTAGCGCGGGATCTGATCGCGGCATGGGATCGCGCGGCGGAGGTGAGCAAGTGAGCCGCACACTTCGACGCATGAATACGACGCCGGTCTACATCGCGAGCGGTGAGTTCGCGGGCAACTATGGAACCACGGTCTCGACGCCCGAGAAGATCGCGAGTTTATCGAGGACAGGAACGCGGATCTTCGTGCGGATCGACGGCGACGACAACGACAACCGCGTCGTTTCCCCTCGCGCCGACCGCGTGAAGATCCTCCCGCCCTGGATCTGCGCTTTCAGGATCGACGCGCCGGAACTCACGGGGGAGATCGGATGGTGTTACGGGTCGCCCTCCGCCCTCGCCGAACGCGCGGAGCGGGGTCTCCCGTTCTGTCTGAATGTCAATGGAGCATGGCGCTTTGTGACGCCCGAGAACGCCTCTCTCGTCGCCGCGGAGCGCATCCCGAGGAAAGGGGTCCACTAATGCCGAGAAGCACCACAGAACGCGCCCCTCGCACGCTCACGCGTGACGAGCAGAAAGCCGCCCTCGCAGCTACCGCCGAAAACCCCGAGGGATTCCGAGACCACGTCATAATCGCGCTTGCTCTCGCGACCGGGCTCCGCGAGCACGAGATCGCCGCGCTCGACGTTGGCGACGTCTATCTCGCCAGCCGCGGCGCCCGCGACCGGATACGCGTCCGCACGTTCAAGGGAGCCGGTCGCGCTGGCGCCCCCGATTCTCAAGAGGTGTTCGCAAGCGAGCGCCTCCGCGAGAAGATCTCCCGCTTCATTTCGTGGAAACGCCGCCGCGGAGAGAGCACGAAGAACGGGGCGCCGCTCTTCCTATCCTCGCGAGGGCGCCGCATATCGACGCGGGCCCTTCGCCACAACTGGCGCGAGATACAACGGCGCGCCGGTTTCGCCGATCCCCTCTTCACGTTTCACTCGCTCCGCCATAGCGCGATCCAAAATGTCTACGACGCGACGAGCGACCTCCGCCTCGCGCAACGCTTCGCGCGACACGCCGACATTCAGACAACGACGATCTACGCCTCCCCCGGCGACGACCGCGTTCGAGCCGTTGTCGACTCCCTCCCCTGTTAGCTCTTCTTAGGGTGGCTGGCTCCGCCTGGAATCTTCGAGTTGTCGAGCCAGCGGAGCACGGTCTCGCCGAACTCTACACGCCGCCCGAACCACGTCATTACCGCGTATTCCTGGGAGTCGGTCGCACCGAAAGCGAACGAAGGGCGTTTTTGAAGGATCGTCACGATCGCCGGTGGTAGTTCCTCGAAGAGCGAACGCCGCTTGAGCGAGGACAGGAAACCGACCCGCAAGAGCATTGTGAGAACTCCGCGGTCGGAGAGCATCTCGATCGAGCGTCGAACGAACGGCTCGGCATAGTTGAACGGCGGGTTCGTTGCGTTCACGTCTACGCGCCCCGAGAACGCCTCCACAACCTCGCTAGGCGGATCGAGGTAGTCCATACCCGCTACAACCTCGACGCCGCTCCCGTGGGGCATCTCGGCTATTTCAGCGTTCCCCTTGCGAAGCTCGAAGCCGACGGCGCGAACACCGTCGACGAACTCTCGCGCCGCTCGCGCGAAGGGCGCCGCGTCGCCGCAACCGGGCTCGAAGACGAGGTCGGGCTCCGCGTCGTTGAGTCGCTGATACTCGTCGAGCGCGTGACGGACGCACCACCGAGCGAGACCCTCGGGCGTTGGATAGTTGTCGGATAAAATTCGATCGTGCTTCATGCTGTCACCTTTACCTTGTTCAGACGAGGCGCCGTCGTAGTTGTGCGCCTCGCTCCGAGAATACCGAGCGATCGAAAACGACGCGAGTCTCGCGTTTCTTCCGACGCTCGAACCTGAGATCCTCGATCGCGATCCCGACCACCGTCACCACTACGATCGCCCCAAACGCGACGAGATAAACGAGGGCGCTCACCGGGGCGGCTCCACCGAGCGAGCGGGCGCCGTCCGATACTCGACGCCCGTCGGAGTCTGAACCGCGAGCAGGTATCGCGGAGAGGGCGCGACCGTCTCGAAGCGTCGAGAGGAAGCCGGGGCCCCCTCGGGAACGTAGTGATCCGCGGACCGGAACGCGGGGACCAGTGCGACGACCTCTCCCTCGTCGGCGCGGCGCGGCGCTTGCGGGTCGCCCGAGCGCCAGCGAACGCGAACCCCTCTCGCCAATGCGGAGAGCGGAGCGTCGAACGCTCGGCGCGCCTGTCCCTCGGTGTCGAACGACTCCGATCCGTCGTGAACGACTCCGCAATACTCGCAGATCGCAAGCATACGCCAGCGCCCCGAGCCGTCGGAATAGACGCTCGCCGTCGTGAGCGTCGACGCCCCGTTAGCCTTACGGCAACGGCACGCGGGGCACCGAAGAGAGTCGTCGTGCTCTATGAGATTCATCGCTCCAACCTCCGCGCAAACGATAGCGCACGATCTGATCATATCACACGCTACACGTCGCGGCCAACTAGCCAGCGAACGGAGACTTTGAGGAGAGAGGCGAGTCGCTCTATTTCGAGCGGGCGCCAAGAGGAGCGCCCTCGGAGCTTTCGCCATAGAGTGAAGCGCGAGATCCCCGAGTGAAGCGCGAGCCATTGAATGCTAACGCCGCACGCTTCGCGCGCCTCGTCGAAGCGCTCGGGGATAACGCGATCGTCGCTGGTCGCTTCTATGGGTTCGACCATGTCTCTACCTGAGTTCAACGAGGACGCCCTTCGCTTCGTCCTTGTCGCCCGTGAAGGGGAGAATCTCGCCGCGCTTGAACAAGTCGGTCACGAACTCGGCGAACGCCGCTTGAAGGCTTTGGCGCCCCTCCCCGTTCTTCTCTCGCTCGGCGTTCCATACGCCGAGCTTCGCGGTGATCATCGACATGCGCTGTTGAAACTTGGCGCCGTCGACGGGTTCGAGGAGAGAGGGGATATCGTCGGCGACGCGCGCCCGAACCCCCTTGAGCTTGATCCTCCGCCCCGGCTCCGACCTCTCGGTCTTTATGAGATTGCCAATATCGATCTGCTTTTCGAGCCTACGTTTCCGGCTTCGCGCGAGTTGTTTGTCGCGTTGCGTCGGTAGCTTGCGCCTTCCCATTAGTGAACCTTGATCCCTTTCCCCGCGAGCGCCTCCGCTACCGCGCGCGCAGCCTCGGGGCTCTCGCTGTCGTGAGAATCGTCATCCTCGGTTAAGACGATCACCTTTTTCGCGCTATTGGCGAGAAGTCCCTGAATAGCTATCTCGGGAGGAACCGCCCGCCACCCCTGCGCGAACACCCGATGAGCTTCCTCGATCGGACGTGCGCGATCCACGTTCGACACGACGCCGCTCTCGTCGCTCTCGTCGCGCTCTCCGAAGTAACACGAGAACGCGACCGCGGGATCTCCCGTGCCGGGAAAACCCTCCAAGGCGAAAAGGAACGCGCAAGGGATATCGTGCTTCGAGCACCTGTCGTGAAGATCCTTGAGGATCGGGAGGATCTCCTCCGCGTATGCTTTCCCCCTCGGGCCCAACTCTTCGGCGATGACACCGTGGCGATCTTCCGCGCCCTCGTCGATCTCTTTCTTGTCGCTGTCGCTCATTGCTCGACACCTTCCTCGATTTTGCAATCGTCCTCGGGACGGATCACAGTCACGATCCGCTTCGTGCGTTTGTCGTACACTACCCTTGCGGGTCGCTCCTCGATCATGGTCTCCCAAACCGTCACGCGGTTAGAGGTTCGATACAGGAATTTCGCGCGCCCCTGTCGAATCTCTTCCGCGATCTCTTCGAGCCGCTCTTCCCCAATGGGAAAGCCGAAGCGCTCGACAACGCGCCGCCTCGCGTGCGCGCTTTGAGCGTCCGCCTTGTTGAGCCGTCGGCGTTTGCGCCGCCCGCTCATCCCTCGTCGCCCCCCTCGTTGATCTCGCGATCCGCTTCCTCGATCATGCGGACAATGCTCGGTCTTGTGTCGGGCTTGTCTTCGGCGGCGATCGGGAACTCCCTACGATCCCAACAATGCCCCGCGAACCCGCGGAACTGATCGCCATAGAGCGCGGAAAGACACGCGTGAACCTGTGCGATCTCCTCGACCGTTAGCCCGCCGTCGCGCGGCGTCGGGAACGCCGGGAGCATCACGCCGCCCTTGATCATTTTGGAGATCTGTCCCGCGATCACCTTGCCCGCACTGTCCCTTGTCTCGTCGGTATTGTCCGCGCCGAGCAAGGGTTCGAGCACGGTCATTAGATCTGACTTGAATCGCTCGAAGCCCTCGGGGTCCACCATGATCCACTTGACGCCGTTCCACTTCATGACTTTCCGCCCCCTTCGCTCGGATTGAACGCGCGATCGATTCCACGAAGGATCTGAGATACGCGCTCGATCTGATAGTTCATATCGATCGTCATGTCGGGATCGGCACACGCCCCGCACGCGCTCCACGCGTCCAGTGTAGCCACGAGAATCCTCCCTATCCTCGCTAACTCCGAGAGCGGGACATAAACCCCCGACCGTTCGCCCGGTACGCTACAACGGTAGCCGCCGTCGGCGTAACGAAATTCGACGCGCTCGAAGTTCACCGGCTCGACCGGGAGCGGCGCGCCCGTCCATTTGTTCATGTTCTTGTCACCCATCTTGACCTCCGTCTTCGTTTTCTCCCGTGTTACACTTGGCCTTATTTGACAATATAGGATCGGCGTCGCTTTGGCAATCTATCACGCGCAGATTCCCGAGCCGACTCACGTCTTGACGGTCGAAACTGATCGCCACTTCCGCGATCACGCGATCCAGATCCCACCCTGATCGCTCGGCGGCGATCTTGAGTCCGAATGTAAACCGCTCGAAGAGCGCTTGCGGGTCGGTCGCCAAGGTAGGCGACGCGGCGACCTCTACCTCGATCGCCATATCGGATGGTTGTCGCACGGTCACGATCGCAAACTCTTTCACCGGGAGATCCCTATTGGGGAGAGTGGCACCGCCCCGCGCCTCACCGTCGATCACCGCGAGAGAGCCCGAGGCAGGTTCGGGAGCCCCTCCCGTCAATATGCCGCCACGTTGCCCCGCGCGCTCGGAGGGCGGCTTTGTAGAGCGCTCCTCGCGCCTCTCGTCGAGAGCTTTGAACCCGGCGCATGATAGGCACCGATCGAGGTCGTCGGGATGGGCCGGAACGACACCGCCGAGTTCGAGATCCAGCGGGGAGCGGCGGAGCATACCGCAACGCGAAACGCGCGATCCCGCGCTGAACCAATGCGAGCGAAGGTTGTCCCGTCGGCGATACCACCCCGAGGGGAGCGATTGAAACTCGACGACGTAGGTCATTTTCCGAGCCCTTCCGAGGCGCGGCTCTCGACCTCGTCGAGAAGATCTTCGGCGTCCTCTTGCCCGCGTCGAAAAGTGATCCGGTTTATGTCTCGGAGCGCCTCGTTCGCGCGGTCCCTCTCGCGCCTCGCTTGTTCGAGGAGCGCGACGTTCACGTCGGGGTCGCCGAGCTTGATCGCTTCCCCCTTGTCGAGCGTCCGCGTGAAGTTCCCGAGTTCGAGCGCCTCGAAGATCGCGTCGCTGGTCTCGGGGAACGAGTCCGAGAGAGGCGACCCGCAAGCGCGCTCTTCCTCGGGCATCGCCTTCCCGATCTTGCTCACCGCGTTTTCGAGGTCTTCGATCCTCGACTTGTAAATCCCAACGACTCGCGCGAAGTCGTCGCGATTGATCATGTCATCGCTCATGGCTTCCCCTTTCCGCTCGCTCCGACGAGCAAGCACGCCAGAACAACCGGCCAAAGCAGAACAGACAATACCAACTCCGCCCACGAAAAAACCGGAACCAAGTCGGGCGGTAGCTCTACGCGCAAGGCGCGCTCCACTTTGCGAACCTGCGACGCCGCGCGCTCCCGCAAGGTCATCCCGATCGCAACGACCAGAACCCCGCCGACGAGGTAGAGAAGCGCAACGATAAGCCCCGCGGTAAGATCGCTCATGACGTCGCCTTTTCCCACGCGGCGCGTATCTCGCGCGCGGCTTGGATCACCTTGTCGTCGTCTATCTTGTCGATACCTCTCGGCTCGAAATAGCGCAGATAATTGCGCGCGTTCCGAGCCTCGACCGCCTTCCGGTCGCCTTCCCGCACTGGTCGCGCCCCCGAAACCCAATATCCGCCACTCCCCACCATGCGACCGTCCGAGCGCCGCCATTTAGAATCCTGCGAGTCTATTACCTGCGTTTTGGTGACGCGCTTGACGGTTCGGATCTCTTTCCGTTCGTTGAGATATCCGTGCTCGATAAAGATCTCGTCGCCGACCTCGACATTCTCGAAGACGTCACTCATCGGGGTTCTCCTTTCGGGAAAGGCGTTCCGCATACTCCGCCCTGTAACACCCCTCACAATAGAGCGGTCCGTCGCTCTCACCTTCCATTGTGTAGAAGTCGAACGAGGGAGTGCAACGCGATACCTGCTTGCACCGATCGCACATACACAAACGCCCGCGGCGATCCGTCTTGCCGTCGAATACTACGCCGGGGATCTCCTCTTCCTTGAGGATTCGGAGCGCTTTCTTGTAGCGCTTCGCGATCCCGCGTTCTTGAGGAGAGAGCGCAGCCATCCGATCGACTGACAGGTTGTCGCGCAAGTCGGCGGTCTTCACCTTGCGCGCGAGATCCCCCGCTATGCCGTCCGCGTCCGCGATCGCCTGAACGAACTCGCGATAAGTGGGGCGATCGGGCGCCCCCGCGGGCGGACGCGAGAGCAGAACGACCGCGTCGACGATCGCGAGGTCGAACCCTTTCCCGAGAAGCTCCGAATCAGTCACGCCGCAATCCTCGATCACGTCATGCAAGATCGCGACGGTCATCGCGCGCACGTCGGGCGCGACCGCTTGCATGACGCGGATCGGGTGGAGTATGTAGGGCGCGCCGCCCTTGTCGTATTGCCCGACGTGTTCCTTCGCCGCCAATGCGATCGCGCGTGAGAGTTGCATTTTCAGATCCATCTATCGACCCTCCCTTTTCCAAAAGTCTGTTCGGACGGGCGTCCCGAAAGCGATCCCGATCGCGCTGGCGATCGAGATCGTGTCGTCGATCCAGATCTCCCAACCGCTATCACGGAGCACCGACTCCGCCTCCGCCCGCGTCGTTCTGATCTTGTTTCTGTCGGAGTAGCTGTTCATTTTTCTAACCGTCACGACCGCGGCTTGTTCTGGCTTGCCTATTACCTCGATAAGCCGACACCGTGCGAGGAGCTTCCCCAATCTCTTCGCGCTTGCCGTGCTCACCGCTCGCCCCCTTTCGTCCTCTCCAACCGAGCGATCCTAGCGACGCACTTCGAGCACGTCGGCGCCGTGTTGGGTTCGCCCTCGATCGGGGGAACGGAGCGCGCCCATCCTGCCTTGCCGGTCCCGCAAATCGGGCGCCCCTCGGGGTCGACCACATGCCAGGGGGAGCCAGCGCGATAGCCTCGCACCGAATAGCCGTCACCGATCACCCTGGTCTCGAACTCTTCCGCGGCGCCCTCCGCGTCGACCCCGTCGTCGCGCGTCTCGAACGCGGCGACCGCGCGCCGAAACGACTCAACAGGGAAGGTCTCGCGCGGCTCGCTCGGTGCGATCGCATCGCGCGCGCCCAACGCGTAGATCTCGATCAGCGCCTCCGAGTCCGTCTTGCCCTCCGTCGAGGCGGAACAGAACACCGACGCGAGCCGCTCGCGAAGCGCGTTGTATACCTCGACCGGGATCTCGACCGTTGCTCGTTTACTCATTCACTTTTTCCTTTCTCGCGATCTCGTCGAGGCGACGCTTCGCAAGCGCCGCGGCTCTCTCTCGCGTTGTTGGCTCCTCGACTCGGTAGCGCCGACCGCGCGCGGCGGCTCCCCTTCGGACGCGCGGGACAGGAGAAAACCCCGGCGCCCTATGCGCGATCGACGCTACCCAATCGACGAACCTCTCGCCCTCGAAGAACGCGCGAGCCGCGATCCGTCCCGCAAGCTCTCCGACCCGTAAGGACAGGCGCGCCGCCCCGCTAGGTTCCCAAGGTCTCAACCCTCGATCTCCTTTCTGCGCGACGAGGTGATCGCCCATCGTCGGTAGACCCGCGTCCGGTTGTCCGGTCCCTTAATCCGCTCCTCACCCTCCGCGTAGATCCATGACCGAGAGGAGAAATTCGCGAGAACGTGCGAGAGGTGATCGGGGTTGAGGTCGGATCGTCCGCTGGCGAGCACGCGCTCCGCAAGTTCGGGAATGGTCAAGGGCTCCGAGAGAAGCTCATTCTCAACGAAGAGCGCCAGCGGCGCACGAGCCCCGAAGTCGCGAGGCTCGCGCTTGATCATGAGTGATCCGATCTGGACGTAGGTCCGAACCTCTTCGCCAAGGTGGACGAACCGAACCCGAGCGCGTTTCTCCGAGAGAGAGATCACCTCGACGTCAAGGTCGGGCCCGCGGTGATTGATCCATACCGCGGGGATCGGCCCCCTCCCAAGACGCCGTGAGAGGCTCTCTCGTCGCGCCCTGATCATACGTCGCTATCCGGTCCCCACTTCTCGCGGTTAAGGGCGAGAGCGGCTCTTAGGCCCTCGTGAGAGGCAATGTCGGAACACTCGACGAACTCCGCGGTCCACCCCTCGGGAAACGCCTCGTCGTAAATATCGTGTTTCACCGTCGATCCGAAACCCATCCCGAGATCGGTTTGAGCGAACCCCTCGCTCGAACAGTAGTGCTCCGCGACCACATCCCCGGTCTCCGCGATTGCGATCGCGATCGCGTCGCTGTACGGGTCGATCGAGTTATGAAACCCGAAAATCTTGGTCTTCTCTCCCATCGCTATTTCTCCTTTTTCCCGAGGTACGTGTCGACGAGATAGGCGACGAGCCCGCTCTCGCCCCCCTCGTTGTAGGCGCGAACCAAGCGCCCCCGCTCTTTCACCCTTCCTACCGCGTAGCCGAATCGGTAGAACACGAACGCCACGAACGAGACCAGCGCCGACATGATAATGAACGTGGCGATCATCGCCTCACCTCCGTCGCTTGCTCTTGCGGGTCGGAACACTGTTTAACCACGCCCACCAAGAGACCCGCGATCACTAGCGCGATCGTCACGAACGCGATCGCGATCTGAAACCTCTCGCCGCGATGACCGATTGCCAGCGCCGCCAAACTCGCCAGCGCACACAAAGCGAGGAGCGCCCCAACCGATAGGATCACCACGTCGAACCCGGTCATTGTCCGACCCCCTTTTCCTCGCCGACCCTCTTGAGGATATCTCGGAGCCGCTTGTTCTCGGAGCGATAGCTCCGCGCCACGTCCTCGAAGTGATCGCGCTCCGCTTGCACCACGTCGCGACACGGACACGGATCGATCCCGAGCCTGTATTCGCACGCGTCCCGGTGCGCGCAATTGGCGCACTTGTTCACGCGGGCGTCACGCCAGCGCTCGAACTCGTCGCCCTCTTCGCTTGTCAATGGCTTCTCCGTCCCGACTTTGATCTCAACTCGTGTAGGGGGTTGATCCGCGAGAACCTCGCGACCCGCAAGCGCCGCGAGTATCTCCCAACGAATCGAGGTTTCGAGGCGCTCCGAGGGATCGAGGTATTCCCCGATCGCGATCGCCACCGACAACGCCCCGAAGCGCTCGACCAGTTGTTCGATCACGGACTGCAAAAGCGTGCTCATGCCTTGAACCCCTCTTCCTTGCTCGACGGAACGCTCTTCAAAGCCTCGCGCAACGAGCGCAAGAGGTGACGAGTCCATTCGCCCTCGCGCCCCCGCTTCGAGTAGCGCGCGCCTTCCTGCTCTTCGATCCAGCGCTCGACAACGAGGCGGAAGCTGGCGCCCTCGAAGCGCGCGATCATGCAACGCTTGAACCACCGGGCGGACCCCGCGCGCGTTGTTCGGAGAACATCCCTCAAGCGGTAGACCTCCGCAAGCAGTCGGGGACGGGCGGCGTCGGGCGCCTCGTGCTTGAACACCTCGCGCATTTCCGCGAGGTCCGCATCGCTCAATGGCGCTTGCGGGTCGACGGGGAGCCATTCGGGGCGGTTCTTCACGATCCACTTTGCGACGTCGATCTCCTCGGTGGTCACGACCTCACACGCCCAGGGCTGATACTTGGCGAGGATCGCGCGGTAGAGCGCTTGCTCCGCCTCGATTATCTCTTCCGAGAGCGACGACAAGGTCTCGGTTACGCCCTCGGGGTCGCCGAACTCTTCGTCGAGCAGATCGAGGATCTGATCAATCGCCCATCGCTTTCGGTGAGAGAGCTTCGGTTGTGTTCTGGCGAAGCCGAGCACCTCGATTTTTCCCGGCACTTCCTTGGGATCGCAACCGTCGAGGAACGCCTCGATCGCTTCGTCCTTGTCGCGGTAGATCAGTTGCTCCGCGTGCCTGTCGCACGACCAGAAAATGATCTCCCTCTTCTCGGTTTTGTCGTTCATTGCTTGTTCTCCCTTGCGCGAATCGATCGCGCAACCCATCCCGCAATGGCGCCCCCAAACCAGCCGCCCGTTGAAATGAGCGCGGAGGTTAGGGGGGAGCCTAAAATCCAGTGAAAGAGCAGGAAGATCGCCAACGCGCCCGCCAAATATAGGAATCTCACGCTGGTCATTTCTCCTCACCTTGATAAAAACCGAACGCCTCCAAGATCTCGCCCTCCATGAACTCGATCGACTGAACCGCGAGAACCTCGTCGCGCTTCGCGTTGCTCAACCACTGGCGCCCGTTCTCCAACCTAGCGCGGAGCCGCGCCACCTCTCGGATCGCGCGTATCCACTTCGATGCGGAGATCACCGGGGCGCTCTTCGAGATCTCCCCGACCTTGTCCGCGAGTTCCAGATCCGCCGCGACCTCTTCGCCGGTCATGGGTTCGTGTCTTCCCTCAACCATCGCGCTCCTCTTTCTCTCGAATCTCCGCGAGGAGCTTTCGCCCGACCGATATTTGACCGTCGAGCGCAAACCCGAGACTCGTTCCCTCGCGCTTGTAGACATCGGCGACGCCGACGATCGCGTCGAGAACGGCAAGCGCGCTCGCTTTCTTCGAAGACTCTCTCAACGCCTCGCCAGCCGCGCGGTGATTCTCGTCGCGAAGTCTGTTCACCTCCGAGATCAAGCACGTTCGGCAAAGGGTTTCGTTCGGTCCGATCACTTCGACGATCGCGATCGGCGCGGTCTCTCCGCACTTCGAACACTTGAGCCCTGGCTCTTGCGGGTCGGCTACCCTCCCGAGCTTCTCGCTGATCAGCTTCGAGAGCTTCTCCCCCTCTTTCTGGCAAACCCCGACGGCGGTCTCGATCGCGTCGACCACCTCGTCGAACTTCTCCCACCGGGGATCGGGCGCCTTGACGACGTGCGAGGGGGGATCGACCGCCTTGCTCAAGTCACCGTCGAAGCCGCACGACGCGCACGCGCTCGGGGGGTTGAGCACGTCGACGATCGCGACACGGCGCTGACACAACGAGCAGATAACGACCGCCGAGCGGCGCTTGTTGGCAATGGTGGGAAATCCGCTCACGCGTTCGAAGCGATGACCCCACGCGGGGAGCTTGTCCCGATAGCGGAAGACGGGATCGCCCTTCCCGACGAACTCATGCGGGTTGCACTTGGGGCACGAATGCGGGAACGATCTCCCGCGCTGGATCAACACGCGCGCGCCGCAACTCTCGCAGAACAACGCGCCCGCGTACCGTTCGCCCTCTTCCTCGGTCGGCAACTCGAAGCGCTCCGCCCACTTGGGGATCGCGGTCGACTTCGAGAGAAGATCCACTTCACACACGACGCCGGGGTTTAACGCGGGGCTCGCGATCGGCGGCGAGAGGACGATCTCCACGTTCTTACACGCCCGACACTTGAGCCTTTCTTGCTCGTTCGCCTCGAACAAGTGACCGCACGCGCAACGCCAGATCGAGCCGTCGCACTTCGGCGAGGTCCGCAACGTGGTCCGCTCGAAACGCCCCACTATCCCCGCTCTAACGCCCCCCCTGTCGTCACCCTTGCCCGCGTCCCTCTCGGCGTTCTCGGGCCGTTCCCGGCGCTCTCCCGTGGTGTTGTCGCTCATAGCTCCCCCTCCGTCCCTTCGACCACCTCGCAGTCGTCGATCAAGAGGTGGCGCCATATGTCGCCATATCCTCGGTTGAAGTCTTCGGCGAGAACGTAGCCCGCGCCCCACTCGACGACTTCGAACTCGTCGCCGACGTGGTCGCTGTACCACGCGGTTTCACTGTCGCACTTGACGATCCGAACCGTGGGAACGCGCCGATTGTCCAGGGTCGGGGCGAACCGCTTGTCGCCCATCGCGCCGTTGAACGACGCGAGCGAATCTTGAATCGTGACGATCTCTCTCTTGGCGAGCGCGATCACCGCGGAGATTGCTCTCTCGGGGGTCTCGCCTTGCGCTACCCACGAACCGACGAGCATGTTCCGTCCGCGATTGGCGGGCATTTCTTGGCGCTTGAAGCTGGCGGAATATTGCGTTCCGCGGAACACCGGGGGGAGCACCTCGACGATCCCGTCGACCGACTTCGCGGAGTAGTGCCATCCGAGGTTTTCCCAAACCCTCGGGGCCCACCCTTCACCGAGCCGCTCGACAAGCGCGTCGGCTCCCGCGACCGCGGCGTCGTATTCGGCGCGCGTGCAACCTCGACCGCACGCGGGCGAGCAGTAGAGCGGGCCAGCCGCGATCGGTTCCCAGCGATCTTTTTTTTCTTCGTCGGTCATGCCTCCGCCTTTCGTTGCTCCATGATCTCGAATCGGAGGGAGCAAAAGAGCAGGTTGAGGATCAAGCACGTTCCCCCGATCTGAAAACCGAACTTCCAATTCCACCCCCCGCCGAACCGCCCCCAAAACTCGCCGCGGCGCCACTCGAAAACGACCCGTAAGCGCCCGAGCCATCCCTCTTTGTGAATCCTCTTCGGCGCGCTCATCGAATCGGCTCCAAGTCGTCGACCTCGTCGGGGACCAGCGGACCGAGCCACCATCCCGCGTTCCAATCCTGCGCGACTGCGAGCCAATTGTTCGCGCGAATGATCTCGTAGACCATTGTCAGTCGCCCGCAGTCGGGCGCCCTTTTCCGCTGAACGATGATCGTGTGTTTGGTCGCCTTGAACTCTTCCACCTCCGAGGCGAAATCGCAATGGACCGCCGCCGCCACTATCGAGGATAGAAGCGCGAAACCGAACAAGAGGAGAAACGCGGTCATCGCTATTTCTTCCCATACTCGGGATCGCCTCGCTACAACGAGGGCAACGACCGCGAACACCACCAAGATCCAGATCCCTTGAATCATAGTTCACCCCTCTTTCGAGCGATTGCGATCTCGCACCGCTGGCAATGCGCGACGCCCTCCGCGGGCTCGGGTTCGACGACCGCGAGAAATCCGCGCTGGCTTGACTGTCGCGCGGCGAGCCCGTCCCGCCTTGGCTTTCCTTCGAGTCGACGAAGCGACCCGCAAGCGCTCACCGGCGCCCCCTCTTCGAAGTAGTGCGACACGATCGCCCCTTCGGTCTTCGCGCGAAACCATCCCTCGTCGCGGTCGTTGTAAACGCGTGACAGAATTATCGCGGTCCTCTCGTGATCAATCCCGTGCGCCTTGAACAGTTCCCGCGCCCACTCTTCGCCGCACGCGCGGATCACCTCGTTGGCGACAAGCTCGAAGGCTCGAACGATGTCGCTATCGTCGAGCCCGTGTCGACTACCGAACGCCGACGCGACCACGAATTCGCACGCGTCGCGGAGCCGCGCGTTCTCGGCCTCCAGATCCTTCACGCGGGACTCGACCTCACGGGCGCGCCATTCGCTGTCCGACGCATCCGCTCTTGCGCGGTTGACAATGTGTTGGCACTCATCACAGCAGGCGTCCATCATTCCGTGTTCTCTGTCTGCTGGGTCATATTGTTCAGTCATCGTCTTCCTCCGTGCCGTCTTCCGCTCTCCAACCGGGGGGAGTGACACCTTGTTTTTCGGCTTCGATCTCATGGGGACAAGATCCGGTGACGTCCTCGACCATTGCGGCGTCGGACTTGGACAACCGATCGGGATACTCGACGAAATAGGAATCGCTTTCTCGCCGATGGTACAGGCGGCGTGCTCTTCGCTTGACCATTCCCTCACCCCTTTCTCACGGTCTCACGGATTATCAGCGGGACGAACTCCGCCGCGGCTTGTGCTCTTGCCAGGGGCGGGATCTCGTTGCCTTCGCTGTCGACGATCTTGAGCCCGAGGATCTCGAAGAGCTTCCCGAACTCGACGTCGGCGAGACCGGCGACCGTCGCCTCGAAATTCGAGATCCGTTCGCGCGCCGCGAGTAGATCTTCGAGCACCTCGATAATGAACCACGTCTCGGCGATCATGGTCTCGCTGTCGCTCGACTTCGCGTGTTCGAGGATCTCCCGAATCGTTCTAACCGTTGCCATCCCCGTGCCCCCCTTTCGTTCGTTGGTTGTACTCTTGCCACGTCAAGAACTCGCCGTCGTCGGTCGCCACGTTGACCGCCCGTCGCTTCGCGTCCTTGATCCTGTTCAGGTAGCGACGCCGTTCGATCTCGGTGAACCCTTGGAAGAGGTCGACTTGCTCTTCGGTCATGAGATAGATCTCGTCGTCGATAGGCACCTCGACGACCGGGCTTGTCGGATAGCCGTTCACTGGTCGCCCCCTTCCTTGCGTTCGTAGTTCGGGCAAGTGATCGCCCGCGGGGTGTCACACCCTCGACGGCGGTAGACGTCTTTCGAGCAGTAAACCCACCCCTCGCCCTCGCGCGCGTGTTCGCAATTCTCGGGCCCCCGCCCTTCCCACTCGCGAAGCTCCAACAACTCGCGCAGGATCGACGCGTTCTCCGCGTGCCTCGCCTCCGCTTCCCTCAATCCCCTCTCCGCGCAGAACTCGACCCCCCGCTCCTCGAACCTCAACCTCGCGCGCAAGCGCGTTGACGACACTCTCTCGCTCTTCTCCGAGCCCATCTCGCGACCTCCACTTCAAGATCCCTAAATCCGATAAGGCGCCGGGAATTTGAACCCCGATCGAAGACGGCGTTTCCTCCGATTGCGCGAATCACAAGAGCCAGATCGCCCGCCTGACCCCTATCGCGCCCGCTACCAAGCGCCAGCGCCCACAATTCCAAATTTTTCGGGGGGAGTCGCCTCCCCGTTCCCCACTGCAACCCCCATGTTGCACACTGCAACGCCCCGCGTCAACAAAATCCCGCATTTTTTTTTGAAAAAACACGATCTATCCCGCAATTCCGCACACTTGGCAACCTTCCCGAAAAAATACCCCCGCTTTTTCAGGATCGCGCAATCCTAAAATCACCACGAAACACCACTATACACCCGAAAAACGTAATATTACCCCATACTTCCTGCGTTTTCCCCATGTTTCCCACTGTAAACCCGTAAACTTTGCCCTTCCTGGCTAACTTCCCGTTTTTATTGGGTAATTCTGGAAACCTTCCCAGAGGTCCGCGCTGTGTGGAGGGGGGATGGCCTCCCCCAGATCCCCCCAGATCGAAGATCTGGAAACTCGTAACTATGCGTAATCATTGCGTTTTTAGCCGACCCGTACCGCAAACCCAGTGTTCTTGCGGGTCGGAGCGCTAACCAGCGCCATTGCTGGCTCATCCGTGCAAGAAAGCTCCATCTCCACGTTTTCATTGCCTTTTTCAGAATGCCTTTCTGAGCCTCGACTTCTAGGGGTCGTTCAGTCTCCCGTGAAAAGCTCAATACATACGTGCGCTTACGGGTAGCCTGTCGCTATGAGCCAGCGCCCGTGCGGGTCGGAGCGCTCACCCGCTCCCGCTATGCTTTTCCCCGCGGCTCCGCTTTCAATTCCTTGCAATCATTGTGCTTTGCGGTTTCGACTTGCGGACCGGCTCCGCAATGGTTATGCTTGTATGTGGGCCGGGAGCCTAACCCCCCCGGCGACGAGGTGAGACAATGCCCGACAATAGAATCGCCGAACAGTATCGGCGCCCCTTGCAATGGTTCCCCGACGTGAACGAAGAGGGGAGCCTCGACGCCGCGATCACCGAGCTTGTGCGAGAGCGCTTGCGGGTCGCGTTCGCCCTGAGAAAGCCGACCCTGGTCAATATGTCCGCCGCCCTCGGGATGGACCGGGAGCGGCTCGCACGCTTAATCGATCGACTCGACCTCTCCGACGAGTGGAGGGAGATCAAGCGCGAAGACCAGCGCAAGCGGGCGGAAGAGCGCGCCGCGGCGAGAGCAGAATCGCGCGAAAACGACGGCGAGAATCAATCGCAAGGCGAGAGCGTTTCCGCATAATCATTACCCTTTTCGCGAAGCTGTGCAAGTTTTGCGGACCCGCTAGACTTTTTGCGTAGTAGTCAACCTTGCGGAACGGCTAGGCTTTTTGCCCTGCTACATGGGCCCACATGACACAAATGTCGTGGTTTTGCCGAGCGGGTCGGCACCTCGACCCGCAAAAGCAGGGGGGATCATGGGTTGTTACGCGTCGCGAACCGATGTCACATAAAAAGTTGAGCGGGGTATCTTTGCGATACGGCTCGGCTTTTCGCGATTGGTCGGGTTTCTTGCCGAACGGCTCCGCAAACTTGGCATGGTTCCCGCATAGCTTTCGGGGCATGAACGGCAACGCAAACAACGGAACGACGCAGCGCACGGAGGGAAATTAAAATGTGTAACGCCACCATCAAGAAGAACGTCGAGACCATGAACACTCTCACCTACGGAGTCGAGATTGAATACACGGGCGCTTCGAGGTCTAGGGTCCGCGACGCCATCGCGACGGTCCTCGGTTCGACTGATACGTGGAATGAGGTTAGCTATCAGGCTCGGTGTGTGCGCGACTCCCAGGGGCGGACGTGGAAGGTCGTTTCGGACGCGTCCGTTACCGGGTCGGGATGGGATGAGGGCGGCGAGCTTGTGACTCCAGTTCTCAAGGGCATGACGGGCGAGGGCGACGACATGGCGACGCTCCAAGAGTGCATCCGAGCCATGCGCCGCGTTGGGGCCCGCGTCGATTCCTCTTGCGGGATTCACATTCACGTCGGCGGCAAGTTCTTCGACGCTCCCGCGATTCAGCGCCTTTTCAAGCTCTACTACGCGAACGAAGAGCTTATCAAGCGCATGGTCGCCCCCAACGCTAACCGCCGTTCCGAGCGCTTCGAGCCCACGGAAGGGTGGGCCCGCCCGATGGACGCTGGCCGCTCCGGTGAAGCCGCCGACAAGATCATGAACCTTCGCCGCCCCTCTCACGATACGATTTGCGCGGCTTACTACTCGGGTTATTTTCAGGGGATCAGGAACGAGAGCGACGCGGCACGCGGCACGAGCACGCACTCCCCGAGGGGACTCAACCACTACCACGATGCCCGCTACCGCGCGATCAACCTTCACTCGTTCTACTTCGAGAATCGCCGCACCGTCGAGTTCAGGATCTTCGACGCGTCGCTTCACGCTGGACAGGTTAAGAGCTACGTTCAATTTGTCCTCGCGCTCTCCGCTCGCGCTATCAATGCCAAGCGCATGAGGAAGGCTCGCAAGGAAGAGACCGAGGTCACCCGCGAGGCGGCTCGCCTGTTCTGCCTTCACACTGGGATGCAGGGCGCGACCTTCGCGACCGCGAGGCTCTTCATGGTTCAGCGCGCTTTCGACGCCCTTACCGAAGAGCGCACCTACAGGTTCTAAAACACGAAACGCGCGAAAGCGCGAGAGAGGAACGAGACAATGAGCAAGCGCAAGAACAACAAGGCAAGCAAGAGCACGGGGCGCGCGGCGCGCGTGCTCTATTTCGCTTACGGGTCGAACCTCTCGGTCGCGCAAATGGAGCGGCGGGTTCGCGGGTCGCTTCAAGGGCCGATCGCCTACCTGCGCGACTACCGGCTCGCGTTCGCTGGGTGGTCAGGTCGTTGGGGCGGCGCTCCCGCGACGGTGCGACCCGCGGACGGCGAGAGCGTGCCGGGGGTTCTCTACTCGTTGACGCCCGAGCAGATCAAGACCCTCGACGGATACGAGGGAGTAGAGTCCGGTTGTTACGAGCGGATCTCCGTCACGGTGCACGATGACCGGGGCAAGGCTCACCGGGCGATCACCTACGTTCGGGACCACGGGGAGATCGAGACCGCGCCGTCGGTGTCCTACGTCGCCACGATCCGCCGCGGTTGTTATGACCACGGGATCGAGACCGGACCGCTGAACCGTGCCGTCGCCGACGCCTACGCTCCGCGCCTCGTGTTCGTTTACGGGTCGCTCCTCTCAGGGTTCGGGAATCACCGGCTCCTCGACGTTCCCGGCGCGGCGTTCGTAGGCGAGGCGAGGACCGAGGGGGGATGGGCCCTCTATGACCTCGGGGCGTACCCTGGCATGGTCCGCCGCGACGATCTTCCCGGCGAGTCGGTTGTCGGCGAGATCTACGCCGTCGACCGCGACACCCTCCGCGCCCTGGACAGGCTCGAAGGTCACCCGCGGTACTACGAGCGGATCGAGATCACGCTCGATACCGGCGAGACCGTCGAGGCGTATCACCTCGACCGCGATCAGGTTGGGCGGTGCTCTCGGGTCGCCAATGGCGATTGGCGCGCCTACGCGGGGACCGACGAGCCTTATATCGACTATGACGAGATCGACGAGACAATCGTCGACCTCGACTCCGCCCGCGAGAACGCCGAGCCTCTCCTTGACTCGCTCGGGCTCTCGCTCTTCAATCGCCGCTCCTAACCCCCCCCTGTCCGGTCCGAGCGGACCGAATCCCCTGAGAGCCCTCAGAACGCCCCACAATCCCCGAGGGCCCTTTCGGGTGTCCTCGCCTATGCCGACCCGCTCCGCAAGATTCCAGGGCCACTCTCGCGCCTCTCAAGGGCATTTTGCGGAGCCGCTCCCCGTCGGGGTGGCGCTCCTCGCGCTCGGGGGCGCGTCGAGGGGTCGACCCGTAACGTCCTATATATATAGAAGAGAACGATCGCGCGTCGCGGGCGAGCGGGCGCGCGCCGTCGCGGGCGCGTGCGCGCCGCCCCTGGTAAACGTGTAGTTCTATCAGAACGACTTATTGTTCCTCTCGTATACCTCGGGGGCGGAGCCCCCTCGCGGGCGCGCGGCGCGCGAAGACGGGCGCGGGCGCGGTGCGCGCGGCGCGTGAGCGGGCGCGTCGTTTCTATATAGGGACGTGTCGACCTTGGATATTACAGGGGGAGCGGATCATGCTGAGAGCGCTCAGAATGCCCCACAATCGCCGAGCGGCTCCGCAAAGGCGAGCAGTCGTGTTTCGCATTCGCGGGAATCTGAGAGGCATTCTCGCGGCTCTCACGGGCATTTTCGGCGAAACTGGCAATCGCTCCGACCGATCCCGGCGATCTGGCGACCGTAACCCCCCGAGATCCCGTCGGGGCCCTCGGGGGTCGTTGCCGCTTTTGTGTGAAGCTGGCAATCGTGGGACGGGGCGGGATAGGACAGGAACGGACCGGGGGCGGCTCTTACGGGTCGCGTCGGGATGTGGGGGAGATTCGGTCGGGGAGGTTAGCGGGCCCAAGACGGGAGGAAGTCGCGCCAGTTGACGACGTCGAGGTTCGCGGCGGCGATCCAATGGACGTCGCCCGCCTTCGTCTTGATCCCGGCGCGGTGTCCCCACTTGCCGAGCCCGAGCCAGAACACGACGCCCTCGATCCCTTTCGGCACCTTGCGACCGCGAGCCACGATGACCCGCTTCCCCTTGGCGACGACCTTCGCGCGCTCTTCCTCGCGCCTCGCGCGCTCCCGGCGCTCCGCCTCGCGCTTCTCTTCCTCTCGGCGCGCCTTCCACTGGGAAGCGGCGGCGAGCGCCTCGGGGGTCGCGTCGGGGACGATCGTCCCGTAATCGCCGAACTCGCAATCGCCGACGGCGACGAGGCGCACCTCGGAGCCCGTCCAGACCTCCGCGAAGTGACCGATCGCCCAAACGTCGCTCATGACGCGCACCTCTCGGTTGATCTGTCCGATCACCGCACCGTCGTAGGTCGGGCGCTCGCGACGCACGAATGAGCCGTCGATGTAGGTGGTCTCGGTCCGCTTGTTCTCTTTCCATACGATAGGCATTTTCTTGTTCCTCTCTCGCGCCCGTGGGCGCGCTTAGTTGAGTTCGACGTTCCACCCGTCGACGTCGGCGCCCTCCGCCGCGACCAGCGCGAGGATCGTCTCGTCGGCGACCTCTCCGCCCGTGGTTACGTTGGCGCTACCGTCGGCGAGCCACTCGATCGCGACGAAGTTGTGGGCGGCGTCCCTGTATGTTGCGTTGAGAAGCGTCATTTCTACCACCCCGCGATCATGTCGACGACCGGCTCGGCGTTGCCGCGGGTCGGGAGGACGTAGAGGTAACCGTCGCGGGGGTTGATCGTCGCGCTGGCGTTCGCGCCGCGGGGCCCGACGAGGTCGAAGCCGTTCGCGCCGCTCTTCGTGACCGTCCACTTGCGCCCGTTGATCCTGATCTTCATTCCCTCGGAAACTATCATCGCGCCCTCCGTGTTGCTTGCCGTGTTGTGTGTTGCGTCGTTCATGAGTTAATAATGCCTTACGGGTCGGCATTCTGTCAATAAAAAAACGACACGGCTCCGCAAAAAAATTTGAGCCAGTAACGACGGGGGTTTGAGGGGCGGGGCTTAGAGACAATCGGCGATCTCGTGAGCCTCGGGGATCGATATCGGGGTCTCGGCGACGGCGATCACCCCGAGGGCGACGATCATCGTGTAGACCGTCGCGCGGCGGCGCCCGCACCCGCCCTTGATTCTGTCGGCGAGGTGAGCCATTGCGGGAAGCGAATTCGTAACGTCGGGGCCGCACCCGCGGAGGTCGACCAGCGCGATCCGCTCGTCGAACATATAGACGGCGCTCTCGACGGAGAGGTCGATCGCCCCCTTGGTGAAGACGGTTTCGGCGGCGGCTTTGAGCTTGTCCATTTTCGTTTTCATCGTTCGTCCCTTTCTTAGAAGCGAAGCGCGAGCTTCGTCTCGGTCTCGAAGAGCCTGATCAACTGGTCGTTGTAGATCCCGACGTGCTCGGAGACCTTGCGCGACTTCATGCCGCGGATCGACCAGAACTCGACCGTGTAGGTGTCGGACGCGTCGAGCTTGACGACGACCGTGTTCGACTTGTTGAGCGAGCGCGCCTTGAATTTGAACTGAACGCCCGAAGCGAGCGCGGCGAAGTTGTGCGCGCCGACGAAGGCGGAGAGGCGGCGAGTTCCGCCGAACTGGTCGATTATTGTCCCCGCGATCTCGATTGCCCTGTCATATCTAGCGGCGAAGCGTGTCATTTTCGAGCCCTCCGTGTTGTGTGTCCGTGTCATGAATTAATAATGCGGCACGGCTCCGCAATAGTCAAGAGAAAAACGACACGGCTCCGCAAAAAAAATCTGAGCTAGTAATGACGCTGGTTTCTACGCGCGGGCGGCGCGCTTGTCCTCGGCGCGGCGGGCCTTGCGGCCCGCGGCCTTGCGGTTCTTCTTCGAGTAGTCGGTCTTCTTGAGGGCCATCGTTTTGTCCTTTCTAGTCGGTGACGATGTCGGCGAAAACGACGGGGGTCGAAACCGCCGCCTGGATCGCGCGGGCGACCTTCTTCGCGGCGGCGAGCTTGCGGGTCTCGTGCGCGTTGAAGGAGCCGCCGCAAATCGCGACACGGATGAAGAAGGGGCGCTCCGTGACGGAGACCATACCGGGGAAGGTCACGCCGAGCGCGGTCTCGTTGTCGGCGACCATCTTCTTGACCGTGTCGACGTCGGAGTCGGTCCCGAGGAGCGCGTCGAGGTCGGCGTCGGTCATGTCGGTAATGTCGATCAGGTTCATGGCGTTGGCCTCCGTGTTGTGTGTCCGTGTCATGAGTCCCATATTGCCGGACGGCTCCGCACAAGTCAACAAAAAAACGACGCGGGTCCGCATTTTTTTTTCGCGCGTTCTGAATGTTCGGCGATCCGACCCGTAAGGGCGAACAAAACAGAACTTCGAGCGGGTTCGATCGGGCCCGGTGTCCAGTTTTCGCGGGGGCAGTATCCGACCGATCCCGTCGTTTATTCGGATCTTGGTTATTGAGCGGCGAAGAGAGGCGCGCGGGGTTCGCTAGGATCTGGCTCTTCGGGGTCGGGGCTCTCGTTCTCGGGCTCGGCGTCGGGCTCCGCGGGCTCGACTTCCTCAAACTCGGCGAACTCTCCCTCGGGCTCGGGCTCTTCGTCGCTTGCGGGTCGGGGTTCGTCTTCGATGGCGCCAGCGAGCAAGAGCGCGGCGGCGTTCTGTTCGGGGCTCTCCGCGGTCGGGGTCACGTTGAGCGCCTCCCCGCGCTTCAAGCTCTCCCGGTGGCGCGCCTGTAGCTCTTCGAGGTCGAATCCGTGTTGCATCGCGTGTCTGCTCTCGACGTCCCCCATGAGAAATTTCTTCAAGCGGATCGCGAGGTTCAAATCCGTGATCGTGGATATGCGGAGCCGACCCGACTTGATCCCCTCCCAGGCGTCGAGAAGTGCGTCGTCAACCATCCGAAGCTCGTCGTCGATCGAGAGGGCGCGGGCCTCCGCCCTAAACTCGGCGAGATTCTTGTCGAACTTTTCATGCTTGCGTTTGAGGGCTTCCTCTCGTCTTTTCAGGCAGTTGTGTTTCTTCGCGTACTTATATATCGAGGTATGGGATATGTTCAACCGTTTGGCAAGTTCTCGGTAGGTTGGATAATGGAGCGTCACCTTTCCCGAGCCGGGGTCGATTTTTTCTTCGCCGTGAACGAGAAGACGGTCTAGATACGAGTAGTTAGGTTGTTTTTCGCCTTTGGCGGGTCGCCCTGATCGTCGAGGTTTACGATGTTCGGGCTTTGGTGCTTGGTCGGTATCGGTCAGCATGATCCTATTGTAACCGGGGGTTGACAGGGAAGCAAGAGGCAGGGGGGCGGGGATTCGAACCCCGAACAACCGGCACCAAAGGCCGATGCTCTACCGTTGAGCTACCCCCCTAGGGGGAGAGTGGGGGCGTCACCGGCGCCGCTTGCGCGGCTTGTGGGGCGTCTTGATAGTCTGAGTGTCCTCGGGGGAGGGGGGATCGTCTACCGGGGGTTGTGGGGCGTCCTCGACGTTCTCAGGGGTATCGGGGGCGGTGTCGCTGGTCTCCTCGGGCTCGGGCGGGCTTGGGGGCGCCGTCGGGGTCTTCGCGTTGGTCGCGATCCCCGCGGCGGAAACCCACGTTCCAGGGCGACCCGTAACGTACACCGGGACCGTCGGGACGCCTTTCTCTTCCTGCTCGGCGTACCAAGCGAGGAGAGCGTCGATCACGGCGGTCCGGCGATCGTTCATCGTGATCCCGAGCGGCTCCTCGATCCGCTGAACCGAGGGGCGGAGCCCCTTGTCGAAATGCGCCGCCGAGATCGTGATCTTGAACTCGGGGCCCGCGGTGATCTCCGCGGGGGAGATCGTGACGTTCGCGTTTTTCTCTTCGTGTGTCATGGTTTCACCTTTCGCGCGATCTTGAGTGCGCTCTCGAATGCTTCCGATCCTATCGGAGAGCGGGCCAGTGTTGCAAGCGCCTCGCGATATCGGGTCAACTGGCAACGCTCGCACTCGCGATCCCTGGTAGCCTTCGGACAGGCGAGGCACGGGTTGAAGCTCTTACGGGTCGGCTTGGTCATCGCTTGCCCCCTCCGTTGATCGCCCACTGGATCGCGGCGACCAGGGCGGCGACCGCTGCCCAAACGATCGCCGCGGCGGTGAGGGTCGCGCCTATCGCGAAGACCATGTGACCCCAAAAGGAGCGCGTCACCACCATCTCCGAGTCGGCGATCTCATTCCACGCGACCACGAACACGACCACAAGGAACGCCAGCGCGAGAACGACGACCGTAAATCGAAGCGGGCGGCTCATGGCTTGCCCCCTGAACAGTGAAGCGCGCCCTCGAACTCGACGCACTCTCCGCGGCTCCGCTGTAACCAATCCTCGAACCACCGATCCCACTGGTCGCTTCCGATCTGGACCATCGCGCCGCCTCCGTGCGCCTCGAAGCTGTAGCTCGACGGCTCGCACGGGGGACAAGCGCAGTCACATTGACACGGGGGAGCCGCGATCGGGATCGGTGTCGGCGACTCCGTTAGAATGTTTGCGGCGATCGCACCGAACGCGACGAGGAGCGACGCGACGAGCGCGAACAAGAGAACGCCAAACTTCGAGTCTTCGTTCATCCCGCCCTCCGTGCTCCCTCGGCGATCCGAGCGTTTTCCTTTTCCGCGATCCATTCGTTCCACTTCGCGATCGCGAGATCCTCCGAGTGGTGATAGGCGGTGAACGCATACGGGCAAGTCGGCGTCATGTGCTCGACCCTCACGCGGTATGTGCGATCGCCCTTCGAGGTGATCGGAGCCTCTCCGCAATTAAAACAGGGGCGCGCCTTCATGCCTTCACCCCCCACTCGTGATCGCTCGCGTCGCTCGCCTTGCAATCGCAACAGAGCCCGCCCGAGTGCAAGAGACAACATTCCTCGTGAACCTCGGGAGGTCCGAACGGCCAACGCGCACCGGGGACCGGCACGAGAAGCACCGGCGCGAAGGCGTCGGGGTCGAGGTCGGATTCGTCGGGCCCGATCCAGTGTTGGATATCGGTCATCGCTCCGCTCCCCCTTCCCGCTCCGCGCGCCACTGGTAGAACCTCGCGAGAAAGTAAACGCTCGACTCCGCCTCCGACCCGTAACGGATCAACGAATCCTCCGAACAGAACTCCGACCCGCAATAGACGCGAATCCATGCGACGACGTAGGCGTCGAGCTTCGCCCCCTCGTAATAACCGGGCTCCCCGTAGTAGCTTCGAAGGAACGCGCGGATCTCGTTGTGGACCGCCTCGCGTTGGGGCTCCCTGTACTTGACGTCGATCAGCGTGTCGCCAGCGAAGAGAACACCGGCGAGCGCGAGCGCGACAACCGCGAACACAAGGAACACCTTCCCAAGATAGGCGGCGTCCGCAAAGATCTCTCGAATGAAACCCCTCATGCGACGCCCCCTTTCTCAATCCTCGACATCGCCTTGAGCGCCGCCCACCTTCCCCCCGTCGTAACGAGGCGCCGATAGAAGATCGGGAACGTGGGCCAGAACATGAGGAAGTCTCGCTCGGGCGCTTCGCGTTGCATGTCGACGAAGAGCAAGAGGAACGGGTTCACTCTGATCAATGCGGACCGAACGCCCGTGATCCTGTTCTGGACCACGCCGGGGACTAAGCCGAAAGAGACCGCGAGGAATCCGAGGAGCTTTCTCATGTGCTGATCCTCCGCTCCCTGTCCACGCGATCGATCTCCGCCGCAACGAGCGCGCCAGCGATCGCGAGCGCGCGCATTCGACCGAGGGCCCCCCCCGTCGCCTTGAAACCGTGCTTCTCTACCAACCCCCACCGATCGAACCCCTCGGGGTGATCGACCTTTGCGTCGGTTCCGTCGGTTAGTAGCTCCGCCGCGGCGATCGCAAGCTCGGCGTGTGTGTGTCCGTCGTCGTGCTCCGCTGTCCGCCCTTCCTCGAAGACTTGGCGGCGCCGCTCCGCATCTATCGCGCGGAGACCGCGGAAGAGATTCGCGGGCGTTCCCTTCCCTCCACTGAACCCGAGGTTTCGCTCGCGCGAAAGCAGATCGACGAGATACTCGAACGCGTCGAACGCGTCGGGGTTTAGCGACGCCGTCGCCATCTTCAATGTCGTTTCGAGCGCGTCGCGCTCTTCGTCGGCTTCGGTTGGGGGTTTCGCCTTCGAGGATGGGGCGAGCCGCTCGTCGGGCGAGTCGTGAAGCTCGCCGTTCTCTTCGAGTAGATCTCGAACCATGTCCGCGAGCGGGGCGTCGGTGTAGTCGGCGAAGAGCGCGCGCGCCTCGTCGAGTTCCGCCTTCGCGCGATCGTAGTTGCCGCGCAACTCGCGCACCGCGCGGAACGACTCCGAGTAACCGTATGAACCGGGCTCGGCGTCGTTCTTCCCTGTCGCGTTCCCCTCCGCCGCAACGAGACAACCGGCAAGCTGTACGCGGAGCCGCTCGACGCTGTCCCCGCTTCCCTCGGGGTCGGCGTAGCGCATCGCGTCGAGTTCGGAAGAGAGCCTGTCGACCCTGTCGCGGAGCGCGTTGTTCTCCGCGTAAAGCCGATCGATCCTTTTCTGTGCTTCCGTGGGCCCGAGAACGACACCGTCGGAGAACCCGTTCGCGTCCGCCGTCGACCATACGATCTCACCGTCGTCGCGCTTCCGAACGACCCCGCCTTGAGGGATCGCGCACACCTCGCGGAGCAAGTCCACCTCCGCCGCGGTCCGCCGCCACAAGTCCCGCGGAACCGAGTTCTCGATGATTAGGTTCTTCTCGGTGAGCAACGCGTTCAGATCCATGACCTCGTCGCGATACTTCTCGACCGCGCGAGCCGCTTCCCTCCGCCGCTCCGCGATGATCGAAAGCTCCTCGCCGATCTCCGCGTTCCGCTTCGCGAGTTCGTCGAGGGCGACCCGTAAGCGCGCGATCACCTCGTCGCTCTCCTCGGGCTCGACCTCGTCGTCGCTCGGTTCGATCGGATCGACATAGCGCACCGGGAGATCGAACTCGTCGGCGATCGCAAGCTCGGCCATGAGCCCCTTCGAGTCACGCCATCCCGCCTCGCGCAACACTACCATTTCAGAGGAGCACGCGAGATAAGCGCGATCGAACTCGCGCCAGAACTCGAAGTCGGTCGGGAGACCATGCGCCGCGGCGAGCGGGTGACAGTGCGAGATCGGCGAGAACACGATCGCGCCGGTCCGCATGAGATTGACCGCGACCCTATTCACCGAGCGGAAGCGCGCCTCGCGCACCGCGGGATCGGGATCGCTGTACGGACATCCGAGATAGACGAGCGGGCGATCAATCGTCATGACTCACCCCCCTCGGGCCAGGGCTCGACCTTGTTCACGGGGCGCGGAATCACCGCGAGCGATGTCCGGTGATACCGAACGCGCCTCGGGTGAAGCGTCACGGAGTCGAGCACGACCCGATCCTCCATTGCGTCGTGCGGAGCCGTGCGGACCCTCGACACCTTGCACCGATCCAGAACGATCACGCGTCCCGCCTGACCCTCTCGCGTCAACTCGACGAGCTTGACCGTCGGGCGGCTCTTCGGTTGCGCGGAGAGCGCACCGGCGAGCCCCTCCGTTCCCGCCTTCGGCGCCGCCTCGATCGTGACCGGCTTCGTGTAGGTTCGACCGTGAGGGCCGAACATGACCTCGACGTCGGAGATCCTCGCGACGCCGACCGAGCGCCCCCCGATCTCCACCGAGAACTTGAACGCCTTCAAGAACTCGGCGGCTCTCATGACTCCACCTCGAACAAGGTCTCGTCGCCAGCCTCGACCCCGAGGGGACCGTCGAACTCGAACGAGAGATCCATCGTGTAGCTCGACGGCACCGAGACGAGCTTCGCCTCGAACGGGATCTTCGAGTCCTCTTCGACCTGCGCGACCGCGAACGTCCAAACGCCGGGGTTACGGTAGAGCGCGATCACTTTCGCGATCGGCTTCACCGGGCCCACCGTGCCGCACGTCGGGCACTTCTCCGCGGGACCGACGATCGTAACCTCCGCGTTGATCTCGCCGTTCGAGTAGGCGCTCACCTCGTCTTGTTGCTCGACGCCGTCCACCGTGCGAGTGACCACGACAACATCGTCGGAGTGACCTCGGAATGAAATCTTCGTCTTCATGGCTTCACCTTTCTTTACCTGTTCGCAACGCTCGGATTAAACGATCGAGCGTGCGGAGTTCCCTTTTCGGGATGGCGTGCGACGGGCAACTCTCGCCGCGCACGCGGTCGGGGACGTCGACGATCTTCGAGCGCGATATCAGCGCGCCGGGGATCGCGCGGATCTGGACGTCCTCGCGGAACACTATCACCATCGCGAACGGCTTCGGATTGATCGCCGCCCACTTGTCGACCGAGGAAACGAACAACGGATCGAACGCGCTGGCAAGCGCCATCTTGCGGGTCTTCACCTCGATCACTCGACCCGCAACGACCAGATCCTTCGAGCCACGGAAGCGACCACGATCGGCGACGTCCTCGCGGATCTCTTGCTCGGGTAGCTCCACGTCGAGACCGTGAAGCGCGAACAGTTGAGCGATCCACCGCTCCCACGCGTGACCCTCCGCGCACTCCGACCGGAAGAGCGCGTCGTTCTGTAGCCAGGGGAGCGGGGTTACCGTTGCGCTCATCGGTACACCTCCGCGAGCGCCAGCACAACGAACGCTTTGTCGATCCCATAGGCGCCACCGGGGAGAATGTAGCTCACGCGACGGATACACGCGCGCCCCGTCCATTTGTGCGTATCGGGGTCGTGCTCTTGAAGGTGCAACAAATCGCCGACCTTGAACCCGCGATCGTCTCGCCTCACCTCGAACGTCTTGTCGCCTCGAACGACGGCGTCGAAGAACTCGGGCGCGATCTTGAGTTCGTGCGTCTTCACCGTTCACCCTCCGCACCGTCGAAGAACGAACCGACCACCAAGATCAAAACCGCGATAGGCCAAAGAGCGACGACACTCGCGAGCCCCGCGGGGTTGTAACGCTCGCGCAGGTTGATCCCCGAGCGCTTCGACCCGACCACGGCAAGCATCGAAATGAACGCACCGATCGACCAGTAGGCACCGCCAAACACGGCGCCCGGTATCCCGCCGATCGCGAAGTAGGCGATCGCGACAATGCCGAGCGAACAGAACGCCAGCATGAACGCGAACCCATTGTTCCACCTTGCGCGCTCCTCTTTGGTCATCGCTTGCGTCCCCCTCTCGCCCTTACGGGTCGGATCGCGCGAGGCTCGCTCGCGATCATGCGGCGAAAGTCCGCTTCCGCGTCCTCGTCGCCGACGCCCGCCGCGTCGAACCGTCGCTTGCACCCTGGACACTTCGCGTCGAAGTAGACGACCGTCGCGAGTTCCTTGTCGCCGGGGCGGAGAACCTTCGCCTTGACCCGTCGCACCGATGGCGTGACCAGCGACCCGCAACGACAACGAAATTCGGAGCCGCTACTCATCGCCGCCCTCCGTCTTCGCGTCGGTCGCCTTCGCCTTCACGCGGATTCGAATCGGTGTCGCCGCGCGAGCCTTCGCGAACTCCGCCGCGAGAACTACGACCGCGGGCTCGCAGAGTTCCCCGAGGTCGACCGGGTAGCCGGGGCGCGTACATTTCCCGTCGCGCGTTATGAACTCGCACGTCTGCGCGCACCACGGAACACCTCGCTCATCCCATGACGGGTTGACACCCTCGGGGAGCGGGAGGGCCCGCGGCGCGTCTTCGGCGAACCTGCGAATCGCTTCCTCTATTCTCGCGATCCCGTCTTCGAGAAAGCCCACGCGATTCTGATCGCGCTCGCGAACCTCCGCGTTGACAGCGGCGAGTCTATTCAGCTTTTTCGAAAGGTTGCTCATTGCTCGAACATTGTTCCTATCATTGATCCGATCATTGATCGGAACATTGTTATCCTACGCGGTCCGCCCTGAAATCGGGATCGTCCTTGTCGGTGCTCAAGAGAACCCAACCCCCGCCGAGCAAACCGAGAATCCAAGCACTCGTTCCCTGGATCACCTTCGAGGCGCGCCCGTCGAACTTGCGAAAGGTTCCCGCCGTGATCGAATCTCCGCCTCCTCCTGCCATGCTACACCGCCGCCTTTCTGATCTCAGCTATCGAGAACGACGCCGCGGGGACGAACTCCGACCACATGAGATCGGGCTCTTCGTCGAACCGTTCCGACTTCGCGAGATCCTTGTTCGTGTCAACGGTCATGACCGCGGGGTTCGCGACGCCGCCCTTCGCGGGCTTGCCGTACCGCTCGTTATGCCACGCCTTCAACTCGTCGCCCCACTTCCAAACCTTCGAGAGAATGAGCACCCCGAGCCCGTACATGAACCCAGTGATCCCGATCCCCTTGTTGGCTTCCTTCGACACGGACCGCGCGCACGCCTTGAGGGTCTCCCCTCCCTTCATGCGCTTCTCGATCCCGTTCGCCCAACGCTCGGCGAACTTCAAGACCGCCTCCCCGTATTCGTCGCCCTTGTTGGCGTCGACGTATTTCTTCCACTCGCTCGCGCTCTTGAGTTCCATCCTACAGTCTCCCGAGTTGCGAGGCGGGCAACGGGCACAACATCCCGACGTCGTATTCCCAACGCCCCGCGGTCTCGTTCCATGATATCGCGCGAACCTTGCGGACGTTGGCGCCCTTGCCTATCACCGCGACGGCGACGCGCTCGCCTTCGCTGAACAATTTGCGCGGCCTGTTGTTCATGTTCGTGTCGTTCATTGAACCCGTTGCTCCATGAGCCCCGCGAGATCGGGCGGTAGCTCTACACCTCCCGCCTCGACGGGATCTTCGAGCGGCTCGGGAGCGGGATCTTGATCCCCTTCCCACGCCTCGCCGCCCGGTTCGGTTATGGTTTCGATCAAGAGGTCTTCGGCGATGGACCGGGCCGGTGTAGCCGCCACCCGAGGAGAGGGGCGACCCGCACGGACCGCCCGCCTAGCTTCCGCTTCCGCTTGACGCCTCTCCGCGGCGGCGAGCGCGTCGGCATAGTCCCGAAGAGCGGAGCGGAGATCGCTCACGTCGGCGCGCGTCGCCGTCGTTTGCTGTGCGAGATACTCAATTCGGTCGCGCATGATCTGAAACGCGAGATCGTCGCGCTTCGCGTTCGCCTCGTCGGTTACCTTGACTTCCTTGTGTGCGCTCTCGGCGTGCTCTCCCGCGTCGAGCGCCGCAACGAGACCAGCGATCGCGGTGACCAATGTCGCGACACCGCCAAGGATAGCGGTAACCAGCGCGACCCGTTTCGACCTACCGTTTCCGTTTACAGGTTCGGCCATCCGGCTTGTCTCCTCGGGGACACGGCGACGGGCGTCAACTCCGCCACCGGCTCGACGCTCGCCACCGGCTCGGGAGTTTGCCCGAGCCCTCGGACTGCGATCTCGTCGGTGCCTATGTACGCGGTGAAATCCTGTCGATAATCAGAGGGGACACAAACGGAAAATTGCCACTCGGTTCGCAACGATCGGATTGAGTTCATGTGCCTCGTTCCCCCTATTGAATCAATAGATCGATCTTACGATCATCGATCACGCGAGTCAAGCGGAAGTCCAGTAACGGCGCGGGTCGCAGCGTTTTAGAATATATTCGCGCGATCGTTTTTCAGGCGTCGAAGTGCTACCCTTCGCCGTCGCCCTCGTCGCCCTCGTCACCGAGGGGCAACTCTCTTTGAGCGGGCCCGATCTTGAGCGCGAATTCGTGACCGAGTTGTCCGATGATCCAGATCAGATCGTCGGATCTGATCGCGGGCAACTTCATGTTGAACACGAGGTCGGGGCGCGTCGGTTGCTCCTCACTCTTGAGGAGCTTGAGCTTGTTGACCGTTACCCCCTTGACCTCGAAACGAACGCGCGCCTCGGGATCGGACACGGCGCCAGCGAACGCGGTGAGAACCTGATCCGAATAATCCTGATCGAGTTCCGCGTTCTTGAACGGCAAGACGTGGTGATCGCCAGCGTTCCGCGCCTCGACCATCGCGAGCACGTCGGACCCGAGGTCGACGAGTTGCGAGTCGGTGATCGACCCCTTGAGGACTATCTCCGAGACGATGTTCCCCGAGTCGTCGTCGCGCTTGAGGCTGATCTTCGTTACCCTGCTAACAAATTTCTCCCTGAACATCTCTTTACCTCTCGATTGTTGAAGCGCGGAAACCCGCGCGGTTACTACTTAGCAGCGGCGTACACACCAACGACGCCGAACGCGATCGACTCCACAACTACCAGCGCCCACGGAATCCACTCGCGCACCGCGGCGGCGTTCCGAGCTTCGAGTCGAAGGCGCCTCTCGTCGGTCCATGCGACCCGTAAGAGATCGCGATCCTTCACGGCTAGGTCAAGAGACTCTTTGCAGATCGAGAGCCTCGACTCCCGGTTCTCAACTTCGGCGAGTGCTTTTGACTTCGCGGCGATCGCGAGTTTCCAGTTGTCGAAGAACCAAAGATAATCGTCTTCGAGCTTGACAAGCTCGGCGAGTTCCTTCGGCGTGAAGGCGCGCAACTGCTCGCCGTCGACCTCTACCGTTCGCCCTTCGGGAAGCTCCCGCCTAGTCGTCGGCGCTCCCGTGTCCTCGTCGCCGATCACGCGCGGCGAGAATGCCGTCAATGTCACCACGATCAGCGGCACGATCAAGCTCTTCATGAAATTCATTTCGACCCTCTCCCGCGTTGTCGATCCTGTCCTCGATCTCTTCTCGCTCCTCTCGGAGCCTGTCGCCCTCCGCCGCGAGTTCCCGATCCCTCGCCTCGTTTGCGTCGAGCATGTCGTCGACGAGGTCGCCGCGCCCGACCGCGAGGTCGACGGCGGGGTCGTGCTCTTGCGGGTCGGATCTGCGCCCGAGGAAGAACACCGCCGTTGCAACGACACCGATCGCGACGAACACGATCGCGATCCCTATCAGGATCTTTTTCCACCAAGGCGCACCGCGCCAAGAGGCGACGAGCTTGTCGAATAATTCCTTCATAGCAATTCACCCTGAGAGGCTCTAGCCCGCTCTATAAGCGGCTCGGAGCCGTCCTCTGCTTGGAGCCTTCGCTTTGCAATAGCGTAGAACTCGGGGTCGATCTCATGCCCCACAAACGAACGACCGAGACGGAGCGCCGCGACCCCTGTCGAACCTGAACCCATGAACGGATCAAGAACAACCCCCCCGACGGGAGCGACGAGGCGAACGATCCATTGCATGACCTTGAGCGGCTTTTCCGCGGGGTGTCCCGTGCTCTCGGCGCCTATCGACGGACACTCGAAGAGATTGGGGGTCGCTCCGCCGCCGCCCCAATGGATCACCTTCCCGCGCTTGCGCGCGAAGATCATTGCCTCGACCGCGCTCGTGAAATTCTTTCGCGGGTTAGGCGTCGGGTTCGACTTGATCCAGTAAGCCACTTGCAACGGACGAACGCCAGCGTCCGCAATGGCGCGCCACAAGTCGGTAACTCGCTTTGTGTCGGTGAACGCGACGAGTGACGCGCCGGGTTTCATTACGCGCGCCGCCTCCGAGATCCACGCGAGCGGGAGATCCTGATCCCATCCGTAATCGAACGCCACCGTCGAAGACCCCCGCTTTTGACGCTTGCTTTCCGACGCCGTCCCGTAAGGTGGATCGCAGATCACCGCGTCGATCGTCGCGGAGTCCATTGCTTCTAGTAGCTCGGAGCAATCCCCGAGAGTCGTTCCCCACGTAGTCACGGCGCGCCCTACTCGACGATCACGCCGGTCCCGGCAACGACGATCGCGACGGTGTCCGCGGGGAGTTCCGTCCGCTCTCGCTTCCCTCCCTCGGTGCGCGGCTTCGTTATCACGACGGCGCCGCGAAGCGCGAGGTTGCCGCGACAATGCGGACACACCAAGAGATCGCCGTCGTTCGGCGGACCCTTGAGCTTGTAGCGCTCCTCGTTGGGGACGTAGCCGCGCCAGATAACGCCGCCGTCGATCGCGACACGGTCGCCCCTCTTGACCGTCGGGGGCAACTCGATCACCGCGACCTCGCGGCGCTCTTGCGGACAGTAAACGGGGATCTCGATTCGCGTGTTTGTCTCGTTGCTCATCTTAACCTTGTCCTTTGTCGTTGTTCCTAGACGAACAAAAAAACGACGCCTCGGCTTCTCTCGGGGGAACGGGGAGGGCCGAGGCGTCAAGGGCTTCGCGCGCGTTGCCCGTAGCAGGAGCGGCGCCAGCGAGAAGCGATCTGATCATAACCAAGCCATCGACGCTGGTCAACGCGTCGTGACCCTCTCCCTCGGTTGGGATTCGCACGCCGCGAAATACCCCGAACGAGGAAGCGAGGATCACGACCCCCCGCGCTTGACCGCTGTCGACCGGGAACCACTCGGCGCCGCCGCAAAGAGGACAGTCCGCCGCGGCGCTCTCGTTGAAGCGAATGAAGTCGCCGAGCCCCCGCTCCGCCACCTTGCGACGCAACTCGGCGAACCGATCGCGCACCTTCGGATGTGAGCCGTGCGATCCGTGAGGACACGCCAGCGCCAAGAGGTTGACCGCGCGATCCTCTCCGACAACGGCGACCGCGAACTTGACACCCTCGGAGGTCACCAAGAACGGCACGCCAGCGGGCGGAGCGTCAACGAGGCATAGGGGAACCCCTTTGACAATCGTCCACGCCTCAACGCCGTTGAGGGCGCGCTCCTCGCGAACCTCTTTCGGATCAACCTTCGACATGCTTCTCGTATAGGGCGCGAATCCACGCCTCTTGTTTTTCGGTTGGGAACCAAAACTCGGAGACATTGTCGACCATGTCCGCGACGAACTCTTGTTCGAGGATCGTGAGCGGGCAATCGGGCTCGTCGAGTAGCTCTCCCAAGTGATCGATCATGTCGTCGACTTCAAGGCTCATCGTTGCCTCCCGTGCTTTGTTGGTCGCTTCTCGTTGTGCTCCATTTTCTCGGCGTAAATGGTGGGCCAGTATTCCCCGAGCGCCGCGATCGCTTGCGCGCATACGTCGAGCACGTCGAACAGGTGTCCCGCCAAGATCTCGATCGAATCGCCCTGTCCTACGAATGGAGCGACGCCGTTCTCGGGCGTGCTACCGAGCTTGACGTCGCGGAAGACTTCCATCGCGGCGGTCAACGATCGGATCGCCTCGTTTTGAAATGTAAGAAAACCGCCCGAGATAGCCATATCAAGCGGCGCCTCCGAGCCTTCGAAAGCGAAGGGTTTGAAGAGCGCGCGCAACGATTCACGCCAGCGCAACGGGGGGGCCAGATCGCACGCTTGGATCAGATCGAACAAGCGAACCATGACGTCGACCCATTCCTCGACGTAGTTGTTCACCGCCGCATGAAAGAGTTGAACGAGAACCCTCGTGTCGCTCCGCCTCCCCTCGATGAAACCGCGCCAGCACTTGCGAGCCGCCTCCGCCGCCTCGCTTGCCTCGCCGATCTCGGTAACGACCAACATGAGCTTCTCGGAAAAATTCCCCCATCCGGTCTCCCACTTTTTCGAACGACGCCACGCGCCCGTTGCTTGAGCGATAGCGTCAACGTCGATGGGCTCGGGCGCCCCGCCTACACGATAAGCCTCTACGCTAGAAACCCCCTCGCCGACTATCTCGAACCAATTTCTATCAGACATCTTTACCTCACAGGTTGAGCGCCCAATGGTCGCACCATTCCTCGTCGTTGAGCCGTCTCACGCGGATCAGATTCAATTCCCCGCGAAGCGTTTCTAGCCGCGCGATATCGCCCGCGTCCGTAGCGCACAGCGCAACGAAGAGCGGGTCGCCCATCGCGCGACCTAGCTCGCAACCCGCCTTCATGTTCTGCTCGATACGCTCGATCTCTTCGAGTATCTGTTCCTCTCGGCTCATCGCGGGAACCTCCGCGGCCAATGCTCCCCGAGATCAAGCTCGCGCATGTTGCGCTTGACGAATACCGGGATGCCTTGCTCGTTTGCGAACACCAAGATCCGCCGCGCCGCCTCGGTGAGCGCGAGAGCTTCCGACGCGGAGCGAGGAGACCGCCGCCCGGTCTCGGCACCTATCACGATCCAACCGGGGACGCGACCCGCAACGACCAGCGCCGACGGATCGAAGTCCTCGTCGAGAAGCGGCTCGACGGAAACCCAAAGACAACCGCTCGAAACGTGCGCGAGAAGAGCGGGAACGCGGAGCGACGCCGCCCTCGTCGACTCTACGCTAACGCCGATCCACGCGTTGCGGGGCCATGAGCCCGCGAGCCCCTCGGGGTTCTTCGTCAAGATCTGGAACGTGTGATAGGGGTGGGAAGAGATCAGCTTCTTTACCCTGCTATGTACCAGCGCGGGCGTCACGCTTGAAGATACCGACGCAACGCCGACATCGCAGTCGGTGATCTTCCAGTGAGAGCGACAACCTAAATCCGCCATGCTACCGAGGAAGATCTTTCTCGACCTTCGGGAGCGGCTCAACTCGTCGTCGAGGGCGCGGAGCGCGTCCAAGTGAATAGCGGGAGTGAACGGATCGACGCCGCTCTCCGCGAGTCGGTGATAGACCGTTCCCGCTTTGCCCGCGAGCCGCTTCGAGAACTTCCTCGCGTAACAGTAGGGGCAACCATGAACGCACCCGGTAAAGGGGTTTGCCGTCTTGTCTGTCCACTCGATTTTATGAGCCACGTTTCACCCCCGAGAAATACCACCCGATCGCGTCGAGCGGCGAGTGTGCGTTCGCACCTTGGAGTTGAGGACATGGTCCCTCGGGAGGGAACCGCGTCCCGCGCCACGTCGCGAGGATAGCGTCGAGGTCGAGGAGCCCGCGTCGAAGCTCGTCGCTCAACACCTCGCACAAGAGTTCAAGCGGCGCGCGTTGCCGGTTGTCGTCTTCGCGGAACCCGTCGACGCGGACATGGACCGCGCGCCCCTCCACATAGCCGACGTGAGCGTATACGTCGACACCTCCGACCGTGAGCTTCACTGTTCGCGAGGTGATCGCGCCTTCCTCCATTCGGCGGAGATCCTCGAAGGCGTAGCGATCTTGGATCGACCTAGCCTCCGAGAGATCGGTATCGCGCTCGATTGCGATCTCCCCCTCGCGGATCATCCATTCCTCGATCCCCGTCGGTTGTTTCTTTTCAGACTCCACCGATCGAAACCCCTTGTCTGATCTTTGTCGCCAACTCGATCGCACGATACCGACCAATCAAGACGGCGTCGGCGGCGTCTTGCGGTATCGACTTGAGACCGAAGACCCCCTTCACCTTTTCGGCGCATTGTTTCTTGAGCGCGTCGCGCCCTTTCTTCGATCCCGTTCCGAGTTCTCTCGATTGCCACGATTGCGGGTGAACGTCGTCGTCGCCTTCGACGTAAGGGATATCGTGAGACATGAACGCCTCTTGCCAGCGACCCGCAACGCGCGCGACCTTTTTCATCGACTGCGGGATCGCGGTGTTGGTCTTTACGGGTCGACCGTTGACGACCTTCGGCTTCGCGAACCCGAGAAACTGATCCTCGATCACGCCCCGCTCGATCCGCGTAACGTCGGGATGTTCCCGAACCAACGTCGCGATCACGTCGCCGAGAACGCGGCTCACGCTGGTCTCTTTCGCCTTGACCACCCCGAAGTAAAGAAGCCGCGGCGATGGCTCTACCGTTAGGATCGCATATCCCGACTTGGCGCCGGGGTCGACCGCTATGACAACGGCTTTCCCGCTCATGGTTTGCCCGCTCTCTTCGAGGGCTCTCCGCCGCTGCGATAAAGCGAGAGGTGACCGAGCCCGAGATCGTGGAGCCACCTTCGCAACGTGCGCGGCGCCACGTCGAGCAAGTCCGCCGCCTCGGGGACAAACCCATCGCTCGCTTCGAGCGCTTCGGTGATCGCACGGATCTTCGTCTCGCGCAGTCGCTTAGACCACGCGATGAACTTCTTTTTCCGCATGTGGATTGCTCCTTACTCCGTCGTTACGATTTCCTTGACGAGTCGATAGGCGGGAGACACCGACAAAATCCTGTCGCCCGCTATCCGCGAAACGTACCGATCGATCCGACGAGCGGCTCGATGCCGCCCCCATACCATTTTCCAATACAGGAACGAGGTCATAGCGCCGATCACGTAGCCGCGCCGGTCCTCCTCCTCTCGCCCGGTCCAGTGATCGATCGCGAACCCCATCGCATATGCGCGCGCTTCCGCGTCCGCCCTCCACGGGGAGGGGAGCGGGGCAACCGCTACCAACGCCAGCACCGCGGGGAGAATCCAGAACAGCGACCCGCAAGCGCCAACAATGATCGCCGCAACGATGAACACGAGGGCGAAAACTTGCGGCGACAAGTAGCCGATCCCGAACCCGACCTTCGCCTTCGCAAAGTCGAACGCGTGAACCGCTTCGTGCGCCAGCGTGTAGAACGCGGCGCGCGGGCTCTTCTCTACATACTCGCGACGCGGAAACCAGATCGTAGATCCGACCGTGGTCGCCGCGTCTTCGTCCCAAAACAGATCGATCCGCGCGATCTTGTCGGGGAGATCCTTCCACGGAAACGAGTCCGCCTTGTAACGGATCTCGAAGCCGGGGATCGTCTGTTTCAGAACGTGACAAAGCTCGTCGAACCTTTCCTTCCATACCTGATCGCTCATGGGGACACCTCACGCGGCGCTGTGCGCCCGTTGTCGGTCTTGTGTTGTGTTCCCCCTTGCCCTTTCTTCGGGGGCGCCACGGGGCGCCCTAGTAGCCTCTACAGGGTTTCGCCGGATAGTCTCGCCGCCGACTCTCGGGAGAGCATCGAAACGCGGAAGGCGCGATCCATTGCTCCGCCGAGAGCGTTGACAAGTCGCTCTCCGCTCAAACCGTTTATGCGAATCGCGTGAACGAGAAGAGACCATCCCCCCTCGGTCGCGATCCATGTGTCGCCGTCGCTGGTCGGCGGGATTTGGTTTTCTATGTCCCCCCACATGCTTTCGAACTTGGGCCCGAACTCTTCGATGAATGCGCTTACGGGTCGCTCGGGCAACGCGACGAGCAACGCGATCGCGTCGACGAACACGTCGCCGACGGAGGGCGCTAGAATCTCGACAACCTTCGAGCCGGGGTTGAGGATCGACCACAAGAGGAGATCCGCGGGCGTGTCCGAGAGAGGGGGCGGCACCTGATCGCCATGCTCCGATAGCGTAACATTCACCGCCCGACCGCCTTCGTCCTCGACGAACTTCGCCACAATGATCATGACGTCCCCTCCGACATCCCGACTCTCTTCAACGCTTGCCGCGCCACGAATCGCGCGCTCTCTATATCGGGCGTCACCGTCGCGATCTCGCGAAGCGGCTCGGCTAGAAAGTCGATCACGTAGCGGGCGCGCTTGTCCGCCCACGCGAGCAACCATTCGATCGTCGCGTCGAGGTCGGAACCGTCGAGCCTATCCAACACGAACACCGCGATCTCTTCGCGGGCGCACTGGTCGATCTCTTTCGGGAAGCGCCGCAAGATGTAGTCGATCAACTCCTCGCGTGACAGCTTCTCTATGTTCCCCGCGCTCTCGCTCATCGCTACTTCCCTTCGAGGCTCGCGACATATGCCGCGAGTAACGCGACGTTGTCCGCTTCGAGTGCTTCGAGAATGTTGATCTCCCCCGCCCTCTCAAAACCGATCCGCCGCTTCCCCTGGATCTTCTCGTGGTGTCGGTGACAGACTCTCGCGACCAAAAGGTCGCTCGACTTTTGCCCCATCCCCTTCGGTCCGTAGTGGTGCAACTCCGCCGCGGGTGTCTGCTCGTTGTCGACGTAGTGACAAACGCAACACGCGCCGCCGAGCGCCTTCGCAAACGAGAGGAACTCCCGCGATCGATATGGGGTTCGTCTGCTCATGGCAACGGGTCGACCTCTTGCGCCGTCGTAGGAACGACGCCGTTGTTGTAGTCGTCGCGAAGCTGATCGTATTCGCCGATCAACTCATTCAGCTTCGACTTGATCGCTCCCACGTCGCCGACCCCCGCATTGTCGAGCCAATTCGCGAGCCCCTCGACTACTACCGACCAAACCTTCGGCTCGGGCTCCCAACCGGCGCCCGTCTTTCTCTCGGACCCCGCGATCTCGACATAGCTCCCAGGCGTCCCGAGGGAGGACCGAATCGCGTCCGCTCCGCTCGCGTCGGCGACTGCTTGAATGTCGGCTATGATCTCGGTCTTAGTGCTCATCCCGAACCCTCCATTCGGCGCTCTCCATGTCCTCGACAATCTCTCGATACAGGCGATCGAGGATTCGGAAGTCGGTCGCCTTCAACCCCTTGAGGGGTCCGAACTTGTCGCGGAGATATGCAACCCTCGACTCGCTAGGGATACCGCGACACATGAGCCCCGGCTCCCACCGACCAGCGCACGAGCCGACAACGAGACCGGCGCCGTTGTGAGCTTGGAGGGTTACCACTTCGCGCCCGCCTTTGGTCACCGTAACGATCACCCTATGGCTCGGACTGATATCGCCGTCGCCGACAAACGCCCGCGTGTAAGAATCCTCGACTACCGCCTTGCCCTTTCCCCTCGTCATCTAATCCCCCTCTACACAATGGGAGTGATAAGCCACTCCGTCGAGAATCACCGCCTCGCCCGACGGGATCTTTCTCCCGCACGCTTCGCACGCGACAACCTCGACGCCTTGCTTGATAGCAGACTTCGCCAACACTTCACGACCGAACTCGACCTCGGTCCCGTTCTCCAATATCGCAACGAGGCGCCCCACGTAGAACGATTCTCGGCGCTCCGAGAAGTCGCCGCTCGCCTCGACTTCCATCGTCTGATATTCGAGCTTCTCGATCGGCGTAGTCATTGAAGCGACGAGACTCAAGTCGGGGAACGGGGCGGCGCCGGGGTAGATGGTCCCCGGCTCGTCGCCGCGTTCGAACAGATAGGGACCGGACCGATCCCCGATCATGGCTCGCCACTTCTCGCTCATCCCTTGCGGTTCCTGTTGATCGTCTTCGCCGTCCGCTTCCCAACGTTACGCCCGAGCGGGCCCCCTTGTGGACCGTCCCGGCGAACCGGCTTCGCGCGGGACATGATCGCCTTGAGACCTTGCCCACGATCGTTGACGTAGGCGGCGACGTGAATGTCGGTCGCGTCGTGAACCGCGCTCACAGTGCGGAGCTTGTAGCCGCGTTGCTCGACCTCGCGCTTGACTGCGTCCTTGACGTCATCCCACCTATGCCGCGCCTTGACGCGACCGTCTAGCGCGAACGTGTCGACCAGCTTCGCACCGCCACGCGAGCCCCGCGCCGCCGTGAGGTACACGCCGACCGTGAGAGGATCTCTTTCATACCAGTTAGTCACGGCTCTTCCTCCGTTGCCTCGCTCGTTGCGGGGCGTCTATGGGGGTTCCTACTTCCTCGGGCGTCGCGCCCAAGGCGCGCGCGTAACGAGTAACCTTCGCGTCCTTCCACGCCGCGCGGTAACCGGGCCAGAACGCCCACGGGCGTTTTGTTTGGTGCCTCACCGCTAGACCGTGAAGGTAGGTTGCTTGCCAGTAGAACCCCGACCATTCGATCAGATCTTCGCTCTTCCCCTCTTTGTTCTCGAAGCGCAGGTATGCGCGATAGTGCGAGTCGAGGGTTTGCCCCATGCCTAGATCGAATCGAGGGAAGAGCGAGGACAGCTTCGGATCATTGATAGCGCGGATCACTTCCTCTCGGGTATGCGAGATCGTGCGCTTGCGCGGCTTGAGCACGCCGAGCCGATACGCCGCGCGCCTCGGGTTCAGTCCAAGCGTACAGAGATCGAAACCGCTCTCGGTCGATATGAGCCCGGCCCAAAGCCACGGGGAAAGCTCGAAGCGATCGTCGCTGGCTTCCCACGCGGAGCGAACCACATGCCACGCGATAGTCATCGAGAGTTCCCGAGCGGCGTCGCCCTCGTATGGTTCGCCGCAATACCACATCGGGACGGACCCTTTGACGGTTCGCACCTTGTAGATCCCGTCGGCAAGGCGCCCGATCGTCTTGAGTTGATCGTCGCTTGGGAAATATCGACCGTGAGCCTTGAGCGCGCCGATCGGATCGAACTCGGTCACCGGCAACGGGTCGACGTCTAGCGGCTCCACGAACTCGGTCGTCGGCTCTAGCGCCGCGCGCAACTCCGCGCCTCGAATGGATTGTTCCTCGACCGCGCGCGACATCGCACTTCCGATCGCGAACGTGGCGAGGATCAGAATCAGGAAAAGAAAAGGTAAGCGCCTCAACATTGTCGCCCCCTATCCCCGAACCTTCGCGCGGAACGAGTAGAAGATTTCCGCAACGCGCGCCTCGAACTCTTCCCACGGGAAGCCCGCGGGATCGACCTTGCGGCGCGTCGCTTGAAGGTGACCGATCATCCCGGTCCACTTGAGCGGGTTCGCGATCACGGTGCGAGGAATCTCGCCCGACTCGTCACGGAAGAACCGCGGCGGTTCGTCTGGAATCTTGGTGTCACCTTCGAGCTTGAGCGCGAGCCACATCCCCGCCGCGAGGCGCGCGAGCGCCTCGACTTGTGCGTCGGTGAACTTGAACACCTCCCACTTGCGACCGTGAATTCGATCCTCCATGACCTCGTGAGGCGCCATCCCTAGCCGCTTGCAACGAGCCTCACTGTAGTAGTCGGGATTACGATCCGCGGACGGGTAAAGACAACACTCGACGCCAACCGAGATCGGGTTGTGCTTGCCAGCTTGCCACGCCTTTTCAATCGCGTCGAGGGTCTGATAGGTAACGCCAACGTCGGAGAGAATGAAGGGAACCGAGAGCTTTCGATTGTTG
>Ga0180437_10001203_pt1 | contig 44613 bp, 37 predicted proteins | sample SS_ome_4_FD_132410 | JGI IMG/M metagenome (GOLD analysis project Ga0180437, IMG submission 132410) | Hypersaline lake sediment archaeal communities from the Salton Sea, California, USA - SS_3_D_1 metaG | ecosystem: Environmental > Aquatic > Non-marine Saline and Alkaline > Hypersaline >... | reverse complement strand
TTGGCTTGATATATTTCTCTGAGCGCCTGAAAAAATATCTTATCACCCAGCAGCAGGCGTAATTGATGAAAGAGCATCATGCCTTTGGTGGTGTTTAAAATGTGTTGAATCGGCACAGAATTATCCCAACATTGATTTAAGGGAATTTCGGAATCAGGGGCTATCTGAAGGGCATATTGCCGTAAATAGTGGTAGCGAGTATCAATGGCGTTATCAGGGGTGATTCGCTCTTCGTAGAGATGCTCAGCTAAGTAAGTGGTTAATCCCTCACTCCAATCTCCGCTAGAAGGGCTTCGAAAAACAGCTTCTCCCCACCAGTTCCGACAAATTAGATGTCCGAGCAAAGTTCTGCTTGTGATGGGACGCGCAATTTCAGAACGGTTGATCATACAGAATGACGGAAATGCCTGATTGATGGGTAAAGGTGAGGCAACAATTGCCAATTTTTTATAATGATATGGCCCAATCTCCTGATCATATAATTCAATAAATCGGGTGGCTGATTCAATAAAACGGGCGCTATGTTGCTGTTCTTCTGGGAAAAAATAGGTGAACATTTCCAGGTCACCAAAAATTAATGGGGTAAAAATATAAGGCCCCGCGATGAGTGCAATCGCATCGACGGGAACATCATTTTCATAAACCGTTAATTTCTGAAAGGGATCCCGTTGAATCCTTGAGGAGAGTTTACCCACGGTAATGACTTCATAATTATCCGGAGTTAAAACCGCTACCTGATATTTGCTAAGGCTATTAAATATATTCGGGTACCAAAATCGTTGCGAGAGGAATAGTGGTTGGTCTTTCTCCGGCACGATCAGAATTCGATTTTTCACATCAGAGAGTTTTTTTGTGGTGTCGAGCGAATATGATTCCAGACTGCCCTGATAAAAAATTTCCAGGGGAACGGAATGATTCAGACTTTTGATGCGGATTGATAATAAATTAACCGGCTCTATTTTTTGCGCAGCTAATTCTGCTTCCACCGCGAGGTATTTTTTGAGTTGAAATTTATTCAAGAGCTTATATTTGATAGGCTGACCTTCACAAAAAACAGAATCAACTTGAAATTGCTTACTTAAAAACAGATCAATTTGAGTCGTTTCATGATTAATTTCTAAGATTAATCTATCCTTCGCGACTATTTTACCCTGTGAAGGGATTAGCTTTATGTCTAATTCATGTTTTGCAATTTCGAACTGAGGCGACCACTGTATCTTTTCACAGTGCCAGAGAAAAAACACAATCAGAATTATAAATTTCCAACATGAATGCATCCGTGGCATTTCAATCTCCCAACCAATCAACCAATTCTCATTTTGAGACAGATATATGTATTGAAAAAATATTGAAAATAAATTAAATGAGTTCATTTTTCAATCATAAAATATAAAAATTAAAATGACAATTGTCAAGGGCTAAGTCGTGCGAGTCGCTATCCAACCTTTATTCGGCGGGTACCCGCTATTCTGGTGTTAAGAATAAAAGGAGTTTTAAAGAGGGGGAACAGTCGAGGATTTTTTGAATAGCTAATTTAAAGAAATCAAGCGAACGAATATTTTTATTGAGATGATTATTAAGAAAAAAGACCGAGAAAATGTTAATAACATTAACTCGGCCTTTATTTCGTTGGGAGAGGAGGAGAGTTATTTTTCTATATACTATAGACGGAAAAGCCTTCCATTTTAATCCGGGAATTTAAAAATTTTTTTATTTTATACTCATTTAATGATTCAATCCCCGCATAAGCAAACAATTAAAAAAAAAGTGGAGCAGGGATACGCTCCCACTCCACTTTTCAGGGTTAGGTACAGGGTGCAAAAAAGAATTTTTTATTTAATCAACGACATCTTAAAGACTTTTTGGAATTGGATGCCGTCGGGGGCAATGGCCTTGAATTGACAGAAATAAAGTCCTGACGGAACGATATTTCCGGCGCTGTTGGTGCCATCCCACTGAATTCTAAAATGGCCGGCATCATGCGGTTTGTCAATCAAGGTTCGAATATTCTGCCCCAGCAAATTATAAATTTTAATTGTCACTTCGGCGTCATTTGGTAAGTAATAATTGATATTGGTGCTTGGATTAAATGGATTTGGATAATTTTGTTTGATCATAAATCGAGTCGGTAGCGCTTCGGCCCGTTGTTCGTTATCAACCGCTGTTGAAGCGTTCGTCAATTGAATATTCAGATTATTCGCTTGTTTCCCATTCCCAACGGCAACAGTCTGGGCTGAACCGGCGTCACTGCCACCATAATAACCATTTTCATATTCAACGCGGTTCGCTTCAATGATATAGTCACCGGGGATTAAATTATCGATAATATATTTACCCTCGCCATCAGTAAAGGCGAATCCATTAAATTCGGAGCCGGTTTTGGCATAAATCAGAGCATGATCAATTGGTTGCCCGGTTGCATTGGTAACCTGGCCGGAAATGAGATAAGTACCAGCGGGTGCCGGCGCAAGCACAAAATCAATATTTTCGACAACGGCATTCGAATCAACTTTAATCGCCTTCGCCTGGCGCCAGTGTCGGGCATCGTCATAATATTCGCCAATATAACCGGGGGCCCAGGCCGCGACAAAATATTTGCCCGGACGCAATTTATTCAGCGTATATTCTCCGTTTTCATTGGTTACCGTCCAATAAGGCAGATGAACATTTAGTTTACGGGAAACCGGAATGGCAATGACCCAGGCACCTTCAAGGGGTTCGGTGGGACTCGTGGCCGTGGAATCTGTCACTTCGGCTTCAATTTTTCCGGCAATGACGCCTCCTTCGAGAATCAACTCAGGCAAATAAAAATCAATACCAGGAGTTTCGTCTGGCGCGGTTACGATAACTTTTGTGGCATCAACCAGGTTTTCGGCATTATTATAGAACAATGATTTATAGCCGCGTGCTTTTGCCCACACAATATATTCACCCGAGGGTAAGCCCTTGACTACAAATGAACCGTCCTTCTCAGTCAGTGCCTGTTTAACAAAATTGGTATGAACATTTTCATTTGAATCCGCCTTCACCTGTTTAACACAGACCAATGCTTTCGCGAGGGGCAAAGAATCGCTGGCACTGACGACCTTCCCGGTAATAACCCCCCCACCAATCAGCGTGAAATCAATATCGGTCAGATCGGTTGAATCTTTGACCGTCACCACGGTGGCGTCTCCTGGATTAGTGGCTTCTTTGTAAAATTCTGGCATAAAATCACGGGCAAAAGCTTTCACCCGATATTTACCCGAGGCCATATTTTCGATAGTGTAAAAGCCGTTGGAATCCGTTCGCGCCCGGTAAATTGGCCAATGTCCAGGAAAAATGCGGTAAGTTTCGGCAAATGCCTCAACTACGGCCCCTTCAATCGGTTCTTTCGTCGTTTCAGCCACGACTCGTCCGGAAATCGTTCCTCGACTGACCAAATCGAAATCAATACCGGTGGTGTGTTGATCGAGTTCAACTTTAACCGGGGTGGCATCGACTAATTTGTAAGCATCTTTATAAATTTCGCCAATATAACCTTCGGCATCGGCAGCAACAATGTACAAACCAGCCCGTCGGACTTGAAGGATATATTCGCCGTTTTTATTGGTCCGGGTGTGCTGCACCACCAGACTGGGGATTACGCCCCCCTGGAAATTTTTAGCAAAGACGTAAGCCCCGTGAATTGGTTCGCCGTCCCGGGCGCGCACGACTTTTCCGGTAATAGCCATTGCGGTGCCTAAAGTAAAATTAATATCTGTGGTCGTTTCCGGCTCGGTAAGTTTCACCGGGTCGGCTTCAGCCATTTGGGATTTTTCCTGGTACCATTCAGGATGGTAACCTTCTTTATCCGCCATTACGATATATTTACCAGAAATGAGTCCTTCAATTAAGTACTTGCCATTTTCATCGGTAAGCCCGTGATGCTTAATTTTAGGTGTCAATTCAGAATGAGCGACCACGTGGACTCCTCTAAGCGTGGAATCGGAATCTTGCAAAGTAACCAAACCGGCGACAGCGGCCCCTTTTGATAAACCAAAATTAATATCAACAACGGTATCTTTTTCGGCAACTTTGACCGGTGTGGCTTCTTCATAATGGCGAGCGTTGTCATACCATTCCCGAATATAGCTTCTGGCATCGGTGTAGATTACATATTTTCCGGGCATTAAATGCCGCAGTATATATTCCCCTTTTTCATTGGTGATCGCCTTGCTGAACCACCGAATATTGCCGATCCGATGGGCCCAGACCAAAGCTTTTTCAATGGGTGCTCCGGTTGCATCCTCGGTGATTTGTCCGGTAATCAGCGAATTCGGTTTGGGACCAACAATAACCCGCGCTTCGTCGGTAAAACTTTGTCCGTCCAAATCGACTTTAGCAATCACTACGCCTTCCATGATTTTTCTTCCGGCAATAAAAAGACCGCGAGCATCTATTTGCCCTAATTCAGCCGGTCGAACGCCCCACCGGACGCGCTTAATTTCAAGCGAGCGGCCATCTGCCGTCATTGCTACGACACTAAACTTCATGGTATCAGCCGGTTCAACAACCGCCCGTTTGGGCTTAATGGTTACTTTTATTGGCGGGTGAGGTAATACGCCTACCCAGATATCGGCTTCGCCAATAATTCGTTTGCCGCCGCGTTCAATCGCTGCCAGAACTTTACCTCGGCCCGGTCGCTTTCCGGCAATGAAATAGCCATCTTCACTAATGTTTCCCAGATGCTCTGGCTGGACTAACCATTTATAGCTGTCCAGGGGAACCCGAATGATTTCACCATTTTCGGAAAATATTTGGGCACGAAAGTGAATGCCGTGACCAGGTTCAATCACAACGCTGTCAGGAAGAACGACGACCGAATCAGCCAACGCAACCGTTGTGATTATCATTAAAAATATTGTCATTAAAATAAAATTGAATTTGTTTTTAAAACACATAATAATCCTCCTAGATTGACTTTTAATTCCATACATGTTAAACAATTAAAAACACTAAAACAATATGCTTACAATTATATTTGATTTGACTTACCGTTTTAAAATTCACCCGGGCCTTAATTGAAGACAGTGAATAAAATGACTGTGTATTTCGAAGTTACCACCTCCTTTTGGTTCATCATTACTTCATTTAATACCGGTTTTTATAATTGTGACAAGCGTTTGCTCCGTTGCAACAGTTGTAGCGAAGTTTCAATAAATGCCTGAGCAAGATTTAATTGGTTGTTTTTTAATGCCTGTTCGGCCTTCTCTCGAAAATTTTGTGCCTGCCTGAGCAGCGTAATCGCGATTTGAACCGCTGATGCTTCAATTGTTTGGGCTTGTTGTTCGAACTGCTCATCAAATGAATTTAAATTCGATTGCACCAGTTCTAAATTAATCGACGCGGTTACGGCACTGGTGATTGTTTTTTCGGTCCAGAACACTAATTGTCGCGCCACAAAGATCCTTTCAAATCCCAAATGATAATTTTTGGCCTTGAAGGTTTGCTCTGCTAACTGGAGATTATGTTCGGCCAGCTCGAGCAAGCGCATCGCTTCGGAACTGTTTTTAATTTCATCATCCTGTTTTTGTTGGTCAATTTCATCTTTTAACAATTGTAATTCGGTTTCTGCCCGTGATTCGAGGTTTGAGTCAGAGAAATCGGTTTGCCTTAAAAATCCCAGCGCCCGACCAATGGCATTCTGTGCCATATTAATTTTTTTCTGAGCAATAAGCAGCCGACCGGCCGAGAAGGCTAATTGTGCTTCTTCCCGCAACTTCAGGCTGCGTTGATACAGAAACTGAGCGCGTTGATTGTCCTCGGCGGTGGAGACGCGTCCGCTTAGTTCTTCAATGGCGGCATCCAATAAATCGAGCTCTTTTTGGATTTTCTCGGCGATTAGATTTTCCGATGATGTTTCCGTGGATTTTGCCAGTTCAATCCCCCGCCAGAGCAGTCGGGTCGCATTGTGGTAGTGTTCTAAAGCCCGTTTAAAATCACGTTTTAGAAGGGCTTTATCAGCCTGTTCGGCTTGATTGAGTGCTTTTTCAATGCGGTCGCGGGCCTGGGGATTGTTTGTCTTTTCAACGGCTTCCTGAGCTCTTTCCAGCAAACGTTCGAACTGTTCCTTCTCATCGAGTACATTATCTTCAATGTCCAATTTTCTTTTTTTGCATAATTTGAGGACCTTTTCCGCCAGGAAATAGGCCAACCGAATGTGTTCCAGACCCTTTTCAATCCGTGTCTGACCTAAAATGTGTAATCCGCGTTCCTGATTTTTTTTGGCCTGAAAGAGCAGTCGTTCGGCTTCTTTATTATTACAGCCGACAACCGCCTGTTCTGCCTGTTTGATCAACTCCTCAAGCTGTTCGGCCATTCGATGGCCTGATTTGGCAAGGGTTGTTCGAATCGCTAAATCTAAAAAGAAGAAGGCTTTTTTGATAAAAGCAGCCGCACGCAGGGGCATCGGTGAGTGAAACAGATTCAAGGCAGTCGTGCGCATTTCTTTAGCCTGCCTTAAATAATCAAGTGCAGCCTTTCCCCCGTAGGCGGTGACAATCTCTTCGGCATAACGTAATTTTTCATCCAGCTTGCGAAGCTGAATTTGAAGTGAAAGTCGGGAAAATTGAGTCAGGCCTCGCTCCAGAAATAATAAATTCTGGAGAAAAAAAATGATCAGTAATTTTAGAATTAGATTTTTCATCCGCTTTACCATTCTCTAATTAAATTAAGCCACCACTCAATTGCCTTTTCAATTTACCCGTCTATTTTTTCCTGATTTTGCAAACGATATACCACTATTTTTAAAGACTTTTTTGACGGCTGATTCCTGATTTAAGGCGGTGTGAGTGGGTTTCACTTTTTTATTGGTTTTATTTACTCCAATATAAAAAATGATTAACTTACTGTTTACATTTTCCTTAAAAATAATAATTCGTGTCGAGTTCAAAAAAGTTAAGTGTACTGTTCGGTACATCTGACTGTACTGATTCGTTCAACTTATTGCCGGCTGTAGATATTCATGTGTTAACAAATAACAAAATTAAAGATTTATTTCAAGCTAAAAATTCGTTTATTCGGCAGGTCTCAGCAATTATATTTTACAAAACGATCCCAGCATTTGAAACGAGTATATCGATGAATTGGTTAATTTTCATGAACTTCACCCGACTTATTGAGTTTAAAACAACTGTCATAATCTAGCTGGCGGGACTTAAAAAATCTTAAATAAGATTTTTTTTAGTAAAACCATCAGCAGGAAAAGAAAAAGTCGTCAAAATAAAGATGGATGGTAATTACGCTTTTTATAAAAGGAGTAACAGTGCCCGTTCGAGTTGGATTAACGATACAAAAATACCAGGGAATGGAGACTTCATTTGCGTTAGGTTTGGCTAAAAAATTTGGATTAGAATATGTTGAATTAACCCACGATCTTTTTGAAGAATTAGATGAAATTCTTGCGCTCGTACGGGGAATCAGGGTTGGTTTTCATTTGCCAATTATTTGTGAGGATGGTTGGGATTTTTCCTGCTTGAGTCACAAACGTAAAATTAATGATTTAATTGACGCCCTGAACCAGCACTGGAAAGCGCTCAACATCAAATATTTTCTGACGCATCCGCCGGAACCTTTAGAAACCACCGCGAAAACGGAGACATCGACTACGTTTTTATTTGAGAATCTTCAAAAATTACCGGGCCACATTTTTATTGAAAACGTCCCCTCGTGGAAGAATGATCAGTTTACTGAATTCGTTAAACAAGCCAGAAAAATAGTTGGGCGGAAGGTATCCGGAATTTGTCTGGATGCACCGCATTATTACTTAACCGGTGAAGATCCGGTTGCCTATATTTCTTATTGGAAGGAGCAAATTAAGTGCGTTCATTTGTCGGATTGTATCCGCGGTCATGATTTACATCTGCCATTTGGATCAGGAGGAAGCCTGCCCGTTGATGAATTTTTAGAGGCCTTAAAGCAAAATGGGTATAACCAATATATTAATTTGGAACTCCTTCCGAAAACCTTTAATGATTTACCGTACGTCATTTATAGCTATCTGAAGGTCTTAAAGAAATTTCGACCTGGCAAGTATTATCGAACCAAATTCAGAGTATTATTGATCTTGCCATTGCTTCGGCGGCTGATACCACCCCGTTCTTTTCACGCAGATGTCTGAAATTTCAATTATATCATATTAGCCCACCGTTCGGGAAAAATTTTATATTGAAAATGAATCATAAATTGGGCACCAATAATTCCCAGACTATCTGCCAGCCAGTCAGACCATTCTGAACTTCGTCCCGGGACAAAGTACTGATGGAATTCATCACTCAAGCCGTATAAAATACCAATGAGCGCGCTTATGAAATAAATTTTCATGGTTCTTTTTTCACGTTTTCCCACCAACCAGGCCCGTGTTGTTAAATATCCCAAAATAAAATAAGCGCCGAAATGTAAGATTTTATCAAAATGATTAAACTCAATTTGCGGAATCGGCGGACGGGGCAGACTTGAATTCCAAAAAATAATACCGGCCCAGAGAATCGGTGGTAAAAAAAATTTTAAAAATTTGTTCATGGTTACCTGTTGTTTCGGTTGAAGCCTGATTTTATAATCCGAGATTCAATGGTTTTCAATTTAAAGCAACTTGATTAAAAATGCAAGCATAATAATCCATTTTACAAAATTTAAAAATAAATTGAGGACGATCTTGAAAGTTTGGTTGGCTTGATGCCGAGGGACTAATTCACAGTCTTTCTATTATTTTACACGAATATTTTTACTTTTGTATTGACATTGTAAAATAAATATAATAAAATTAAACCAGCGCTAGCTTTCGGAGAGATATTCTGTATTCATCCTTAATCGGAGGAGTAGCATGAAAGAACAAACTCGACGTGCCAGAATTTTTAAGCCGACCTTCGACCAGTTGGTCGCTCGCTGTTCGGTAATACCGGATGCGCCTGATCGACGAGATTGGGTGGTGGAAGCCGGGCATCCCGGTGTGACTTCATTACCGGACAGTCTTCCCACGAGCGTTGATCTTTCAGCCCAAACGCCGGAAGTGGAAGATCAGGGCGATTATGGCTCATGTGTGGGGTGGGCTGTTGTGCGGGGGTTACGTGAATGGATGTTTCGCAAAGTAACCGGCAGGGATGTTCGGTTAAGTGTGCGTTTTGTGTGGATGGCCGCCAAAGAAACCGATCAGTTTGAGATTAACACCTTTGTCGCCAATGCCGGGACGAGTTTAAAAACGGCTTTTCAGGTATTGAAGAAATACGGCGTTCCGGAAGAAAAATATTATCCCTATAACCGGGATTTAGTGTTATTTACGTCCTTACAACAAAAACACGACTTTTTCTTTAGTGCCGCCCGGTTTCGTATTTATAATTATTACATGTTGGCCAACAACGACGCCCGTAAACTGCATCTGGTAAAAGTAGGGCCGTTCGTGGTCACCGTCCCGGTCGATAATTTGTGGCTCGGGGTGGGTGCCGATGGTGTCATTCCTGACCAGAGTGGGGATAATGTGGCCGGCGGACATGCAGTCCTGGTTGTTGGCTACGATGATCGCACGCAACGATTTAAATTTAAAAATTCATGGGGTAAGGCTTGGGGAAATCGAGGATTTGGCTATTTTTCTTATCAATATGCTGAGAGCAAAATCTGGACGGCGATGGGTACGGATTTAATTCCGGAGAGTACGAATTAGCGGATGTTTTTAATTTAGCGGGAGGATAAATTATGAATCACCGGGAAACGTCTGATTCAATCTATCCCTACGAAATTAGTTTCCCAGTCGATATTGAGACGGTCATAAGTCCGCAGGAAGCTCTGAAAGCGATTCACCAGGCAATTGAACAAATAAAAGGTTATCGAGATTCGCGGCTCTACGTTTTTGAAAAATTTATTGGTCCACTTGTTCCGGAAGACATTCGGCAATATTTTGAGAAGTTTCATCTCAATCGCGTTTCGATTGCTTATCCTTCACTAATCAATAGCTTTGGCAATACTTTGAATTTTTTTACCTTGTTCAATTTGAATGAAGATATTGAGAGCATTCGAGAGAACCAGCGCTTCATTATTTTACCTTATATGGAATTGCGCCTCAAGAAAAAAATTGAACGCCTGGAAAAAGAACGACCTTTTGGGTGGAGACTGAATCGGTTCATCTATCAGAAAAATCTTGACCGACTGGTCCCCCTGGTCGATAATTTAATGCACTTAATTTCGCTTGCCTGGACTTTTTGCCCGGGTATTGGGGAACCCGAGAAAGCGACCGGCTTTTTCAATCGATTCGTGTTTACCTGCAACGGCGGTTTTATTGATCTGGGCCATTTTTATAATTGTGCCATTATTGCTTATTTATATGGTACTACGGAAGCCACGCGCCGCGGCGAAGCTACCGAAGTGAAACAGCGCTGGCTACGCGAACGCCCCTGGTTGGTGAAGATGCAGGAACGAAACATCTTACGTCTAATTACCAATTTATTGTGGGGCTATGCCACCAGCGCCGATACAATCGAGGATCGAGCTTCGGATCAACTGGGAATTCTCCTGGGCCAGGCCATGCGGGATTATCGTCGAAATGGTGAACTCATCGAGTATTTCATTGAACTTTATCCGCAACTGGTCAAAGAAGCTTTTTTGGACTATAAAAAAAAATCTATCTTCACCAAGATTTGGGATATTATTACCAGTCTGCTTGGTAATTTGTATTATCTTCTGCAGAGTACCGGCGTCTATGGGATTTTACATCACATGCTGAGGTTTTTCGAAGAATATGATGCCATTGACCCTAACGATTCAGATGTGGTGCCGAAAGGTTTGTTTAAAAGTATTGTGGATTTTTATACAGCTAAATATGAAAGTCAGGAGTGGGATAAATTTACCAATAAGGAATGGCAAGTCGTGATTCCGCAGGATTTATGGGAACGAGTCGTGAGGGGGCGAGAAAAATTTGGGAGAAAAACGTTACCAATTAAAATTCAATTGAAAGCGACGGGTCAATTAGTAGATCCTTATGAGGGAGAGGCGCCGACGATTTAGTGGGTGGCTTTGTACTTCTGAAATAACTTGCCAGGACTCGATGTGGTTTCTTACGTGGAGTCAACTTTAAAAATAAAATGAGATCAATATTTAGATGTTATTTTTCACCTTATCCATAATTTTCACTCCTGCTCTCCACTATTTAATTCTACTTATTTTTACGAATTCTCAATCCCGTAACTAAGCTGCAATTTTGTAATGATCCGTGCCAATATTGAAATCAATTTTTTTATTTATCGTTGGTTTAGTCTTTTTCGATGATGGTTGTTTTGGTCCGGTTAAACTTTGAAGGAGAGCGGAACATTGATTATTTGGGGCGAGACAGCAGGTGGTGGATGAATTCGTTTTCTTCGAAGTTGCTGGCACAGCATTTGTATTGAGTTAAAACCGAAATCATATTCAATAATTGTAGCAAGAACATGGCAAACCTTTCGAATTGGAAGCAAAGATTTTTTTCTTTGCTTCCGATTCTTTTATTGAGAGACAATTTCTTAATTCAATAAAAAGCAGAAGTAATGGAAGGTATAATTGTTAAAAAAACAAGTGATCAGTGATAAGAGAATAGTGAAAGCAAACAATTCTAAATAATGTTTTCATTTTTACCTTTACTTTGCTAATGCTGGCTAAACAAAGCCTGGTAGGTTAAAAAGAGATGCTTACCAGGCTTTTTTATATTTTATTTGATTGGAGGCTTGTCCAGGTTTAGGACTTTCCAGAGGCGTGAATCAACATCCTGGGGGACATCCTCATCAATCCATTGACGATAGAGATACACGGTTTTTTTAATGGAGTCAACGTAGGCACAGCATTTGGGACAAACATTCAGGTGTTCTTTAACTTCCTGGCATAGCGGTGAATCAATATTTTCACCCAATTCTTCGCAAATCTGGTCGAGGGTTTTTAAACATTCCATGATACAATTTAAGTTATTTGTCCAAATATTTAATCAATTCATTCCGCAGGTAAACTCGGGCTCGGTGTAAATTTGACTTGACTGCCGGCATCGACATTTCCAGCATTGAACTGATTTCTTTTAAAGAGAGACCTTCAATATCTTTAAGAACAAAGGTTATTTTAAATTTGGGTGGCAGGCCATCAATCGCTTGATTTAATTTGTCTTTTAATTCCGAATTAATCACATTCTTCAGCGGATCGTCAGCCTGGCTCAGATAAAAGCTCTCGAAATCTCCCTTTTCCTCAAGCGGGTAATCATCAATTGAAACAAAGGTTCGTTTTTTAGTGCGCAAGTGCATCAGAGCATAATTGGTGGCAATTCGATAAATCCAAGTTGAAAGACTTGATCCGCCTTTGAAAGTCGGGAGCGATTCCAATACTTTGAGAAATGTTTCCTGGAGAATATTTTCTGCCTCTTCCTGATTCCCAACCAATCTTATAGCAAGATTATATACCATTCGTTCATGCTGATTGACGATGGCTGCCTGGGCTGAGCGATCACCCTGTTTTGCTTTTTCAATTAATTTGCTTTCCGAATCAATCATTCTAATCTTTTCGCCCTTTTCAGGAATTGTGTTCGTGAATTAATTCGGAAGGTAAAATAAACATTCTTTTTTAAAAAAACAAGTAATAATTTATTTGAATAAAATTAAAAATTAAGGTCTTCAAAAGTACTTTCTAAAGTTCGATTTCACTCTTTGCATCGACCCGGGCAGCCAAATGCTTTCAATTAAGTCGGGCTGAAATGTGATTTACTCTTTATACTACAAATAAAGTGATTTTGAGATTCAACCTTTAAGTCCTCTCCGTCGGCTGACGGAGAGGATTTAGGTGAGTTTTTAAAATCAGAAAATCTCAAAACCACTTTCACCTTCGTATAAATAAATTACCGGGCACCTGCGGGCTATTTTATAAATGCTCTTCGAGCATTTTTTTCAATTCGTTCAGCGACAGCGATCCAATTCGACGATCAACAATTTCGCCATTTTTAAACAGAAGCAAAGTGGGGATACTGGTAATACCATAATCAGCCGGCGTGTCGGGATTGGCGTCCACATCAAATTTACCCACTTTTAGCTGGCCGTCATATTCTGTTGCGACTTGTTCCACGAGTGGTGCAATGTACTTACAGGGAACACACCATTCAGCCCAGAAATCAACCAACACCGGTATCTCAGACTCTAATACTTCCTTTTTGAAATCGTCGTCAGAGAGATGTTTCAGATCAGCCATTCAAAAATCCTCCTTAATTTATGATTCAGGTAAAGTCTTGGGTTCACGAATTTCATAGGAAGTTTTAATTTCGGCGGTTTTTTTGAGCATCGCCGAAGCCGAACAATAAACTTCTTCAGATAATTCGATTGCCCGTTCTACATTTTGTTTTTTAATACCATTACCATAAAAAATGAATTTAATATGTATCTTTGTAAAAACCTTTGGGTGGTCGGGTGCCTGTTCAGCTTCAATTTCTAATTCGAAGTCCTGTAAAGGGGCACGCATTTTCTTTAGGATTGACACCACGTCCATTCCGGTACATCCGCCCAGGCCCATTAATAACATTTCAAGCGGGCGACTGGCGCTGTTTTCCCCACCGACTTTTGGATCGGCATCCATTGTCACCCAATGATTACTGTTCGCTTTAGCCATAAAAGACAAATTGTTTACCCATTTTAAAGTTGTTTTCATGAGAATTCCATCCTGCTTTATCGTTGGTTTAAGAAAATGTTTTTTAATTCATAAGTTCTGTATTTAATTCATCAACAATCGCTTTGATTTCTGAGTCGCTGAAGCCGTTTTCATGCGCAACGGTGGCCAATGTACCCCACACGGGTTCTCCGCAAGCCAAACAAATGATTCCCTTTGTTCTTAAAATTCTGACAGCAACCGGAAATTGATTTACCAGGTCTTCGATTAAAATATCTTTGGTGATTTTCATTCTTGAACCTGCCTTAACTTTTAATCAATCGATTTTGTCCGTCGTCGGTGAAATATTTATTAATAAGTTCGTCTAAGCGTGTCTTTAATTCTTTGTTCACGAACTCATCCTGACAGTGCATTTTTAATTGAGCGCATAAAAATTTTTTTAACTGTTCAGCAACTTTACGCGAGCGACAGGCGGTGATACGTTCTTCAATATCCCCACAATACTTTTTTATTAAATTTTCATTCATTTCACTCGCTCATAATCTCCCAGAAAATGGTTTTTAATCTTTAGATGGTAAAAGCGGGTAAAAGATTCAAAGAGCGATTTTATTTAATTTTAAAAACGAAATGAATGAACGTGAAGCGTACACTTGAAATCATCAGGAAAAAAGTGGTCAAGTGTGGTTAGAGCAATGATTTAAAAATCACTTGTTTTTACCACAACAGTTTTTATACTTTTTACCACTTCCACAGGGACAGAGGGCATTCCTGCCAATTTTTTCTTTTTTTAAATTTAATATTTTTGGTTTCCTGGGGTGAAATGAAAACCCGATGTCGTCGTCTTCATCCTCATCAAATTCATCGTCTTCATCCTCAAAATCATCGAGCTCATCCTCCTCATCCCAAAATTCTTCATCGTCGTAATCGTCAAAAATATCAAGGGACTTCTGGAAATCGCCTAGAAATTGGCTAACCACAAACGTTAGGATAATAAATGCCAAGACAAAGGCGGACATTAAGAATATGATCGCCGCCTGAAAGAGCGTCAGGGGGGTAATTAATGTTATGAAATAGCCCGTACCCAGAAAAATCCCCGTAAAGATGACCAGTGCCGCGATGATCAACAACACCGTTACCAAAATAAAAAATAGTGGTTTCATAATGCTTTTCCCTTTTAATTAATGATGAGTTTATTGTATTTTTTCACCGGTTCACAGGCACCCGCGGCTTAATAATCTCTGCTGCTATTTCTTAATTCAGTTCCTTTAAATGGGTGGACGGTGAAAGTTTCAAGTCCTGGTAGCCAATTTCTGTTTAGTGAACTCCAGCAAGCCCCCGGCCTCACGGATGGCCAAAATCTCCGGAGGCAGCGTGGGAAATTTAAACAAGCGGTCGCCGACTTTGATTTCGCCCTTTTCGATGTTCAATTCAACCGGAAATCCAGTTCGGTAATATTTAATCGCCTCCGGGCATTCAATGAGCAAAAGCCCCTGATTAATCGCGGCGCGAAAGAAAATGCGGGCAAAGCTTTCGGCTACCACCGCCTGAATGCCTAGTGCCCGAAGCCCAAGCGCTGGCTGCTCGCGGGAACTGCCACAGCCAAAATTTTTACCCGCCAGGATAATATCTCCTTCGGCGACATTTTCGGTAAAACTCGGATCTAAATCCTCAAGCAGGTGCGGTTTAATCTCTTCAATGGTATTGCAGGTGTAGGTATATTTTCCCGGAAAAAGCATATCGGTATTGATATCATTCCCATATTTCCAGACTTTCATCGAATCGTCTCCTTTCTGGGGTCGGTTAATTTCCCGTGTAGGGCTGAGGCCGCCACGGTTGCGGGACTGGCTAAGTAAATCTCAGCCCCCGGGCTTCCCATACGTCCCTTAAAATTGCGATTGGCCGTGCTTAAGCAACGTTCACCGGGGGCCAAAATTCCCTGGTGAGCACCTAAGCAGGGGCCGCAGCCGGGGGGTAAAATAATCGCACCGGCCGCCGCTAATATTTCCAAGAGGCCTTCCTTTGCCGCTTGTCGATAGATTGCTAGCGAGGCCGGGAGTACCAGTAACCGTGTGGAAGCGGCGATTTTCCGTCCGGACAAGATTTTAGCCGCGATTCGCAGGTCACTCATTCGCCCGTTGGTACAGGTGCCGATGAAACATTGATCAATATTCAGGCCTTCTAATTTGGTGACCAGGCTGGTATTGTCCACACGATGCGGACAGGCGACAACGGGCATAATACGGGATAAATTATATTGATATTCCCGGCTATAATTGGCGTCTTTATCCGCCCAAAGGGATTGATAATCAGAAGGAGGAATATTTAAGGCACTTAAATAATTACGGGTAACCGTGTCGACTTCAAAGACGGCATTTTTGGCTCCCATTTCTACGCCCATATTCGCAATTGTCATGCGATCATCCATTGTTAAAAATTGGGTATCCCCCCAAAATTCTACTGAACAATAGTTCGCCCCGTCAGCACCAATATCATTAATAATGTGGAGTATTAAATCTTTAGCCGAAACCGGCGGCATCAGCGCGCCCCGGAGGGAAATTTTAATCGTCGGGGGGACTTTTAGCCACGTTTCTCCGGTAAGAAGCAAGGCTGCGGCTTCGGTCCGGTCGATGCCGGTGGCGAATGTGCCCACGGCGCCATAAGTACAGGTATGAGAATCGCTCCCAACAATTAATCCCCCTGGCCTGGCAAAACCTTTTTCAATCACCAGTTGATGACAAATGCCTGAGCCGACATCAAAGAAGTTTTTCAGTTCAAATTTTTTGACAAATTCCCGAACTTTTTTATGATTGATGGCAATCTTTTCGTTTACTGCCGGAATTATATGATCCAGAACGATGATGGGAAAATCACTCTGGTACACACCATATTGTTCCAATTCAGGTTCAATTTTAGCGATGATTGCCGACGTATTATCATGAGTCAGCAAGTGATCGGGCCTAACCGTTACAATCTGGCCCACTGTCACCCGATTCAACCCCGATTTTTGAGCTAACACTTTTTCGGCAAAGGTGAATCCCATCTTTTCCTCACTTTCTTGACTTGATTTTAAGTTCCTTTCAGTTTGAGTCTGAGCCAACAATACCAAGAAGCCCCTTAGAATTAATTTGATTAATTGTTCTAGCAGATATATGCTCAAAATGTTGTGGATTCGATAGGAGTGCAAAACTTCAGTTTTGCGAGGGGATTGCTTTATCTAACACGCCTCGCAAAACTGAAGTTTTGCACTCCTGCTCTGAAATAAACGCACGATATAATGAGCAATTACTCTAGAAGCCTGTTTAAATGTTGGTTGGCTCGTTTAAAGGCGGCGCCAGTAATCCTCCGCGTTGATAAATTTTTTGCTGGACTTCCGGGAACGGATTTCCCTGGATTGTTGAATTATCTTTTAAACAAATGATTGTGCCGGTTTCAAAATCAACCTGAATGTGTTCCCCATTTTGAATACCGGAATGTACCAGAGGGGCTGTCAAAATCGGGAATCCGGCATTCATTGCATTTCGTTCGTAAATCGCACCAAATGATTCAGCAATAATTAAGGCAATTCCCAGGCTCTTAAAACAGTCTACTGCCTGTTGGCGCGAACTACCGGCACCAAAATTTTTTCCGGTTACCACAATATCGCCGGGTTGGGCTTGTTGGGCAAAATTTTCCCACCCCTTTAAATTGTCCAGCGTATATTGTCCCATTTTTTTAACATCCGTAATCGCCAGGTAGCGATTATGATAGATCATATCGGTGTCAATATTATCTTTTTGAATCACCCACACGCGGCCCTTGATTCTGGTTGGTCGGATCGGAACGGCTGTTGTTTCCGTTGAATTCAGGTCAGACTTCACGGTTGAGGGAGCCCAGCCGGTCGCAAACAGTTTCGGTCGGTCCGGAATTTTGTCGGCGGTGCAAATTTGACCGGCGATAGCTGAGGCGACGGCAGTGCTGGGTGAAGCCAGATAAACCTCGCCCTGCCCCTGTTTACCGACGAAATTCCGATTCCCCGTACTCACCGTGACTTCACCCGGCCCATTTTGGCCAATCTGACCATTGGCGCAACCAGCGCAACCCGCATTGCCAATCAGGGCGCCGGCTCTCTTGAAAATATCCCAGAGCCCGGCCCGCAGGCACTGCTGCCAGACTTTGTCGGTGGCAGGAACGACTTTTAAAACGACGCCCGGGGCGACTTTGCGTCTCTTTAAAATCTTGGCCGCGGCTGCTAAGTCGACAAAACGACCGTTTGTGCAGGAGCCAATAAAAACGGAATCAATTTTTTTCCCGGCGACCGCCCTTACCGGAACCACGTCTTCCGGATGGCCGGGTCGGGATATTTGTGGTTCTAAACCGTCTACATCAATTTCCGCTACTCGCTGGTAATCAGCATTTTCATCCGCATAAACCCCCTCGGCCGGTTCCTTTTTCAATCGGTTAAAATAATCCAACACTTCCGCATTCGGTGGAAAAAGACTAATAATTCCACCCATTTCGGTATTCATCGAGGCAATCGTAATTCGTTCAGCCAGTCCCAGCCGGGGCACAATTTGACCGTAAAATTCTGCCGCAGAACCCAACAGGCCGTTAGCCCCGGTTTTTTTGAGGATCGCCAGCGTAATATCCTTCGCCGTTGCGAATGCTCCGGGTGTGCCTTTAAGAATAATCTTCTGAGTTGGTGGTACCTTAAACCAGACTGACCCGGAACTCCAGGCGGCCGCGATGTCCTGATCACCCATCCCTTGTCCAAAAGCACCGATGGCTCCCAAGATATTGGCGTGTGAATCGGTTGAGACAAAAGTATCGCCTGGTTTAACCAATCCTTCCTCAATAACCAGGTGTGTCCCGATTCCACCGGGAAGATCGTAAACTTTAATCCCTTGTTCACGGGCAAATAATCGACAAAGCTGTTGATTCGTGGCATATTTTTGATCCGAGCCCGTGGGATTACAGTCAAATGTAAAAAATGTTTTTTTCGGGTCGTCGATGGGCAGGCTGTGCTCACGGAGATGACGCACCACGTTCGCCCCGCCGAAATCGCGGGCAACGCGAAGATCAATCCGGATATCAACAATCTCACCGGGTGCTACTTTTTGATTGGAGTGGGATTCAATTATTTTTTCAATAATTGTTTTTCCCAATGCAAATTCTCCTTCTGAAAGGGTTCGAATTGTTCGGGGTAGTTGGTTTTCAAAAGTCGTATGATGTGTAACGAACGCGTGGTTCAATGCCATTAAATTAAAACAAATTAACCAATTTATTCAGATTTGAGAGCGTGATAAACTCGTTATTGGTGCGCTAAATTTAATGAAATTGACTGGTGCTTAATATAATCAAATTTTTTTTAAAAGTCAATTAACAATAAATAGAAAAGAATCTTAACATCAATGTTAATGATCCATTCAACCAATGAACGTCAGGAGTGCAATCCCTTGATGTTATTAAATTTTTTATTGCTTTTATCGCTTTAAAATCTTATTTTATGTCATGATTTTGACAGGGCACATTTTCAAACGATTACTGAGTGTGAGCGTACTGCTGGTACTATTTGCAATCGGTGAAACGAATTCTCAAGGTCGACAGGAACAATTGCGGCAACAAATAGAGCAACTGAAAGCCCGCATCGCTGAGCAAACCCAGGAAGAAGTGGTGACAGTTGGTTTATTGGATGATATCGAACATGAAATTGTCTTAACCCAGGAATTGCTGAAACAACAGCAGCAGGAAGAAAAAAACAGGCGGGTTGAATTCAAAAAGACTCAAAAAGCATTGGAACAAACTGAAAAGGAAGTCGCACGACTCCGACGCTTGTACGCCCAGCGCTTGGTATATATTTATAAACATGGCTTTCATCGTGATTTAGAGATTTTCTTAACGGCAAATTCATTTAATCGAATCTACTCGTGGCTGAAATATCAAAAACTTTTAGCTGAAAATGATCGTCGGAACATTCGAAATATTCAGCGGAAACAGTCTGAGATCAGCCAACAACAAACAAAACTCAAACAAATTTGGGCCGAAACACAAAAATTAATTGAGGTCCAGCATAAAAAAAATCAAGAGCTGCAAACCCGCCAGGCGCAGCGAAAACAATTCCTCACCAAAATTCGAAATAATATTAAAACGTATCAACAGGAGATTAATCATTCGTTAGCCCAAATTCAAGATTTAATTGCCACTGAAGAATCACAACGCCAACAAAGCCCTTCTTTACAAAAGCTGCCCGTCGTGAGCCATTTCCCTGAATTAAAAGGTAAAATGATCTGGCCGGTAAACGGCAGGGTGATTAAAAATTTTGGGCATTACCAACACCCAAAATTAAAAACAATTACCCAAAATCTGGGAATTGACATAAAAGCCGGTAATGGTACTCCGGTGAAAGCGGTCGCTGACGGCATGGTGGCACGTATTCAGTGGATGCGGGGCATTGGTGTTTTGATTCTGCTTAATCACGCCGCCGGTTATTACACCGTCTACGCCAATCTGGGTGAAGTCCTGGTGAAAAACAATCAATTGGTCGAAATGGGGCAGATGATTGGTTACGTCGGTGAAATAGGCCTGGAAGAACAGTCAAAACTTCATTTTCAAATCTGGGAAAAGAATAATCCCATTAATCCATTAATATGGCTTCGTAAAAATGGCATTTGATAAAGTAATCGGTCAGAAAAAAGTAAAAAAGATTTTAAGAAATATGATTGACCAGGATCGGGTTCATCATGCCCTGCTGTTTTATGGTGATCCGGGTGTGGGCAAAGAAGCCATGGCTCTGGAAATGGCGAAAGCCTTTTTCTGTTCCGATCCAGCCGCGGTGGGCTGTGACCACTGTCAGGATTGTCGGCGAATCAGCAAAATTTCCCACCCGGATTTAGTTTATATTTTTCCGGCGCCGGGTACCATTAAGACTGAAGAGGAACAACAGATTTTCCAGAGTCTGACAGAAAATCCTTATCGTCGTCAGCAGCTCTGGTCCAATCCCACCATTTCAATTGAACGAATTCGGGCCTTAAAGAGAAAAGTGGCCTTGAAATCTTTTGAAGGACGGGGACGCGTGGTCATTATTGTTGAAGCTCATAAAATGACCCAGGAGGCGGCGAATTCCCTGCTGAAAATTCTGGAAGAGCCGCCGGAAAAAATGTGTTTTATCCTGGAAACAGCTCACGTAAATCAATTACTACCCACGATTATTTCTCGGTGTCAAGCGATTGGTTTCGCCACCCTTTCGCAGCAGGATATTGAAAAGGCGCTGATTGAACGCGAGCAGATCGAGGTGGCGCGGGCGCAGGTTATTTCTCGAATTGCTTTTGGGAATTATCGTCGGGCACTGGAATTAATCGAAGAAGACCTGTCACCCCAGCGTAAGCTGGCGATTGACCTGTTACGCGGGGTGCTGCAAAATGATTATCAACGCCTGGTGTTGGCCGAGAACCTCGTGCGGGAGAAAGATAAGTTACAAATAAAGGAACTCCTGGGACTGATGCTTTTCTGGTTTCGGGATGCTTTTATTTATTATCAATTTGGTCAGGATTCAAAAATGCCTGGTGAACAGGTCGTTGAAAAACTGGTGAATGTAGATGAATTAGCTACCCTGGAACGGTTTGTCAGGGCATTTGAACAGATTCAATTTGAACCGATTTTATTTGAATTAGAAAATGCGATTGAACTCATTAATCGTAATGTGAACGTCACATTAATCTTAATTGTACTATTTGAAAATTTGAGAAAATATTTAGGGAAACGAAAAAATGTCTGAAACCATTGAGATTGTATTTAAAGGTGAACGGAAAGAGATTTATGCCAATCCAATGCAATTTCCTTTTCGGGTTGGCGATTATGCCATTGTTGAAGCTGATAAAGGCGAGGATTTAGGCATGGTGAACCAGCTAAGCCCGCTTCAAATATATTATAAAAAAAAGAATGACCAATCGCCCAAAAATATTCTGCGAAAGCCATCTGCAGGCGATATGCAGCGGCTTGAAGATAATAAGCAAAAAGAGGAAGCTGCCTTTCTAGTCTGCCGTGAAAAGATTGAAAAATGCGGTTTACCGATGAAACTGGTCGATGTCGAATATCAGTTCGATGGCAATAAAATTACGTTCTACTTTACGGCCGAAAAGCGAATTGATTTCAGAGAACTCGTTAAAGAATTAGCCGCCGAATATCGCGTTCGAATCGAACTCCGGCAGATTGGCGTGCGCGACGAAGCGAAGCGAATCAGTGGCTACAGTGTCTGTGGGCGCCGATTATGTTGTTCTACCTTTTTAAAAAATTTTGAACCGATCACAACCCAATTTGCAAAGGATCAATTAATGCCGCTGAACCCCCAGAAATTGTCGGGTGTTTGCGGCCGCTTGATGTGTTGTTTGAATTATGAGCGTGATTTTTATCTGGAAGAATTAAAAAAATATCCCCCACTGGAATCAATAGTGAATACCGAAAAAGGGACGGCGATGGTTGAAAAAATTGATGTGTTTAAGCATGAAATCATTGTCCGTTACCCCAATAACGAATGGGAAAAGTTTACACTAGAAGAGATTAAAAAGTATCTTTAAAAACCGCTCCGGTTTAACGATTTTCAAGGGGATAAATTTATAAAATGATCAATTATTTAATTTTACATTTCTAACAGCGAGTTAATTTCAGGAGAAATAAATTGACACAATATAAACGTTTGTTGGTGACCGCTGCGTTACCGTACGCCAATGGACCCATTCATCTGGGACATCTGGCAGGCGCTTATTTACCGGCTGATATTTATGTTCGATTTCAACGGCTGAAAAAACGCGATATTGTTTTTATTTGTGGCTCAGATGAACACGGTGTCCCGATTACGATTTTGGCTGATCAAAAAGGTGTCACCCCCAAAGAAATTGTCGACATTTTTCATGAACGTAATGCCAGGGCTTTTGCGGATTTTGGTATTCAATTCGATAATTATTCCCGCACCAGCTTAGAAGCGCATAAAACGCTCTCACAGGAATTTTTTCTCAAATTATATGAAAAAGGGTATCTTGTGGAAAATACCACCCGGCAATTTTACTCGGAAAAGTCACAACGTTTTTTGCCCGATCGTTATGTTGAGGGTACCTGTCCCTACTGTGGCTATGAAAAAGCCCGCGGTGACCAATGTGACAAATGCGGTAAATGGATTGAACAGACCAGTTTAATTAATCCCCGCTCCACTATTGATGGCGACACGCCGGTGATAAAAGAAACCAGGCATCTGTTTTTAAAATTAGGTGACTTCCAACAACAGATTGATCGTTGGCTGGAAACAAAAACGACCTGGAAAAGCAATGTTCTTAATTTTTGTAAGGGCTGGTTTAGTGAGGGCTTACGTGATCGGTCGGTTACCCGCGACTTGAACTGGGGTGTTCCGGTACCGGTTAAAGGTTTTGAAAATAAAGTGCTTTATGTCTGGTTTGATGCCCCGATTGGTTACATTTCTTCGACGAAAGAATGGGCTGAAAAGATTGGTCAACCGGATCGCTGGAAGGATTACTGGCAGCGGGAAGATACCCGCTTGATTCATTTTATCGGGAAGGATAATATCGTGTTTCATGCGATTATCTGGCCGGTTATTTTAATGGGACGCGGGGAATATGTCCTGCCGGCCGAAATTCCGGCGAATGAATTTCTGAATCTTGAAGGCGAAAAATTTTCCACCAGTAAGAATTACGCAGTCTGGTTAGAAGATTATTTAGAAAAATTTACTCCAGACCCTTTGCGCTATACCCTGGCCGCGAATGCGCCGGAAAATAAAGATTCAGATTTTTCCTGGAAAGAGCTTCAGGCCCGCAACAACAATGAACTGGCCGATATTTTAGGGAATTTTATCAATCGTAGTTTGACTTTCTTAAGAAAAAATTTTCAGTCAACCCTTCCGGAACGAGGTGAACTGGAGGCGCTGGATCAGGAAATGCTTCAAAAAATACACGAAGCACGGGATGAGATTAGTCAAAACCTGGAAAATTTTGAAGTCCGCAAAGGGATTGCCGCTTATATGAATCTGGCCCGTTTCGCCAACAAATATTTTAATGACCAGGAGCCCTGGGTCAGTTTGAAAAATAATCGGGCGAAATGTGAAACGACGCTGAATATCTGTCTCCAGGTCTGTCGGGCACTGGCGATTTTAGGGCACCCTTTCATGCCATTTTTTGCCGAAAAACTCTGGAAAATTCTGCAACTCGATCAAACAGTTGACGAACAAAACTGGGATGATGTCGGCACTGAAGAGATTCCGGCGGGACATCAAATCGGTAAATTAAAGATTTTATTCCCAAAAATCGAGGATGAAATCATTGAACCAGAGATTGAACGTTTAAAAAGGATTAATACCACTATGTCTGAAAACAATTCACACGGAAGCCCTGAGACCGCAGCCTCTGAAAAAACGCTCATTTCAATTGATGAATTTGCAAAAGTTGATCTGCGCGTGGCCACGATTATCAAGGCTGAAGCGGTTAAAGGGGCGAAAAAATTGCTCAGATTACAAATTGATCTGGGTTTTGAGAGGCGACAAATCGTCGCCGGACTGGCGGAGCATTATTCTCCGGCCACACTGACCGGCCGTCAGATTATCGTGGTGGCCAATCTACAACCGGCCAGATTACGCGGCATTGAATCTGAGGGAATGCTCCTGGCAGCCGAAGGTTCTGACGGTGAATTAACACTGGTTGGTGTTTCTGAACCCATTGAAAATGGAGCCAGGATTAGATAGTGCCTGAACGAAAATCCCGGTTGTCGAGCGAAGCGAGATAGCGGGTGTTTGAGTGGTCATTATTTTTCATAAAGTAAATAAAGACACCCGGTGACCTCCCTTCGGTCGGACAACCGGGGTCTTTGACTGTTCGTCCAGACACTCGATTGTCCACACCAGGTGCGAAAATCCTAGCCCAATGATGCCGATCTTCATTGGGCTTTATTTTGTGTTGAATTTATTCACTCGACTGATGATAAGCGAATGCAAACCGATTTCTACGACCTGAAACCACTTTTCCTCCACCAGTTTCGAGAACAGTTGCTCACCTGGTTTCAAATCAACCAGCGGTCACTTCCCTGGCGTCAGACCCGCGATCCGTATCGAATCTGGATTTCGGAAGTCATGCTGCAACAGACTCAGGTGACAACGGTAATGCCTTATTTTGAGAATTTTATCAACCAGTTTCCGGATATTCGGGTACTGGCAGCGGCGGATTTACAAACAGTTCTAAAAGCCTGGGAAAAGCTCGGTTATTATGCCCGCGCCCGTAATTTGCACCGGGCCACGAAAATAATAGTGGAAGATTACCAAGGGATTATTCCGGACAATTATCAGCAGTTGCGACAGTTACCGGGGGTGGGTGAATATATTGCGGCGGCACTGTTAAGCATCGCTTTTAATCAGCCCTTTGCAGTAGTAGACGGTAATGTGAAACGGGTATTGGCACGCTTGTTTTTAATCGAGGCACCGATTAATCAGAGCGGATCAAAAACCATTTTTGCCGACGTGGCGGAGAGGCTGTTAGACCGACACAATCCGGGTATTTTTAATCAGGCGTTGATGGAACTGGGGGCCACCATTTGTCGTCCCCAAACACCGATTTGTGACCGCTGCCCTCTTCGTCAATTTTGTCAGGCATTTGAAACCAACCGTCAGAGTGATTTCCCCAGGCGTTTAAAAAAACAGGCGATTCCCACCTATCAAATGGTAGCCGGTGTGGTGGTTAAGGCCGGTAAAATGTTAATCGTTCAACGCCCCACCAGCGGTTTACTGGGTGGCTTGTGGGAATTCCCTGGCGGGCCAATTGAAGCGAATCAATCCGGTGAAGCGGCCTGTGTCCAAAATATTAAATTAGTAACGAACTTGTCGGTCGCAATCAACGCTTACCTGATTAGCATTCAGCATGCTTATACTCATTTTAAAATTGAACTGGATGTTTTTATGGGTCAATATTTAAGTGGTCGGGTCAAATTAAACGGACCCATTGACCACCGTTGGCTCCGGCCTAAGGCATTTGAGAATTTCCCATTTACAGGCGCAACCCATAAATTTATGCCAGCTATTTTAAACTGGATGGAAACCAATCGTTGCGGAGATGAGAATTAACATTGAAAAATATCAGAAAATATGGCCCTGCCCCTTATGCCGTTGCAGTTATTCACGGCGGGCCGGGTGCTGCTGGTGAAATGGCACCGGTGGCAAGAGAATTGTCTGCCATTGCCGGCATTTTAGAACCGCTGCAGACGGCGACTTCGATTGACCAACAAATTCAGGAATTGAATCAATTGTTACAAAAATATGGCACGCCGCCTTTTATTTTAGTTGGACATTCCTGGGGGGCGTGGCTGAGCTTTATTTTTACGGCCCGTTATTATTCAATAGTCAAGAAGTTAATTTTAATCAGCAGCGGGGCTTTCGAGGAAAAGTACGTTTTGAACCTAATGGAAACCCGCCTGAATCGCTTGAATCAAAATGATCGATTAAAAGTTGAAAATTTAAAGGCAATTTTGAATGATCCGGAAGTGAAAAATAAGAATGCGGCAATGTCCGAATTTGGCAGGTTAATGGCGAAAGCGGATTCATATAATCCCTTCCCTTACAGCTCTGATAAAATTGAATGCCAGTTTCATATTTTTGAAAAAGTGTGGCCAGAGGCTTCTGCACTCAGGAAAAGCGGCGCGTTATTAAAAATCGGTGAGCAGATTCACTGTCCGGTCGTGGCTATTCATGGGGATTCCGACACAACCCCGGCGGAGGGAATTGAAGCGCCGTTAACTCAAGTTCTGCCAGACTTTCGATTCAGGCTGTTAAATCATTGCGGTCACACTCCCTGGAACGAACGCGAGGCCAGAGCGCAATTTTATGAAATCCTCAAAGCCGAAGTAAGATAAGATAATTCCTGACATATAAATAAAGAAAAGCCCTGACAATCATTGCCAGGGCTTTATTTCTTGATTCCAATTTACGAATTATTAACTATCTGAAAGGAGACGAAATTTTAACTTTATCAGTTCTTGAACAGCTCTTATTTTACCGGTGCCTTAAATATGTCGGGGAATAAAGGCTGAATAATGAACCACCAATTTTGATAGGACGACACTTCCTTTGTGTGCTTTCCTTTGGACGGAAGCGTCGGCTTATTGGTCTTCGATTCATCTTTATTTACGAGCACTTCTTGAGCACCCTTGACGATAATTCCTGCACCATCTTTATCATAAGTATGCGGTAATGATTTGGCTTTGGCAAATAATTCTGATTGACCCACGAATAATAAAGCCAGTACTAACATCGCTCCCACGAAAATATTAATGCTTTTCTTCATGTTTAAATCTCCTATTTTAAAAATATAATCTTGAGTATGATTTAGTTTTTGCTGGTTATGTTCCTTTTATCAACCAACACTATCTACTAAGACAAACCGTGTACCAAAAAATTTACAATGGTTCATTATCCTGGATAATCATTTAATTTTCAAATACTTTTAGAATTCTTTTAATTCAATAATGATTTGAGAGTGTTTCTTTTAAGAGATTATTAAAGAGACACTCTGAAATTTACAACCCTCGAAGTGAGATATGCTTACTAAAAATAAACGTGTTCAAAATTCCATCAAAACATGTCTTACCCGGTAATTAATTAATTTACAAAAATATGATGTTGTCTCATTTAATTAAAAGACACAAAATAATTTTAAAGCGACACTGCGACAACTGTTTTGTAACAAAATCCTAGACCAACTTGATGGTGTTTTTTTTGAGCATTACATGAAAAGGATCTTTAAAAGTTAAAAGAACCTCTTTTTTATTTTATAGAGTTGATTATCATTGTGAGCCTGTGACAACTATTTACATAATTGATAAAACATACGTTTGTTTTCTGCATTTTTTTTATCCTGAAGGTATAGAATTATAAATTTTTAAACCCTTATAATCCTGATTTTAATTTCACTGAAGGAGAGTTAAATCATGAAAACAGAAGTGGATAAAATTGAAAAAGTAATGAAACGATTAGCCGATGAAATTCCTGAACTGCTTGCTACTGGTATCACTGACAACGAGGCCGGGATGATAATCGCCGGTGTCATTAAAGACACCACTTTCAAAATTGATGAAGCCGGTGCTTACTTTACGACTGCCTATCAAAAGGCCGGTATCGCGGTAAATATTGTGGGGGGTGGTTTAATGAAAGAAATCCTGATCACCGCCGAACAGCAAATTAACCTTATGATGACTTTGAAAGACGGAAAATACCATCTTGGAATTTGTGTAAACGCAAACGTGCAACTGGGAATGGTGAGAGTCATTGCCAAGAAATATTGGGAAGAAATCGAAAAGTTGCTGCCTTAGTCTCTCAAAGAAACAAGCTCCTGATTCAGTTTGCTTTTCCCCCCGATTTATCTTTGCTTTGCCGGAATACTGATTCATCTCATAAACTTCAACTAGACGAACCAAAAAACCCCGACATTTTCTGCCGGGGTTTTTTGGTTTAGCGTCATCCATCAATTTAAAAATATCTTTTCTTAGTTGACGATGGCTTTGAAAACTAATAAATCGAGCGTCTGGTATATTTCGTATGCAAGAGCTGGTGCGCCTTTTTACTGTTCGGCTCACCTAGAAATTCTTCATAAATTCTCTTAATCGCCGGATTTTCATGTGATTTTCGAAGGGCCAGCCCTTTATCGGCTTGATAAATGGCTTCAGCCCGTTTCTTTCGAATTTCTTCGGTGGTTGGAATGGGTTGTCCACCACCACCCAAACAACCGCCAGGACAGGCCATTATTTCGATGAAATGGTAATTGGCCTCACCCGACACGATTTTATCCAGAAGTTTTCGAGCGTTCCCTAAACCGTGCGCCACTGCGGCGTGTACCTCAAGCTCACCGATTTTCACGGTGGCTTCTCTGACGCCTTTCATGCCACGCACAATTGTTATATCCACATTGGGGATTTCTTCACCCGTAATCAGTTCATACGCCGTTCGAAGGGCCGCTTCCATGACGCCGCCAGTCGCGCCAAATATCACGGCTGCCCCCGTTGAAATACCCATTGGATCATCATGGGTTCCTTCGGGCAGGTTCATAAAATCAATTCCGGATTGTTTAATCATGGTAGCAATTTCACGGGTGGTAAGCACCGCGTCCACATCCTGAAAACCACTGGCCCGCATTTCTGGCCGTTCAGCTTCGTATTTTTTGGCGGTACAAGGCATTAAAGAGACACAAAAAATGTTTTTCGGGTCAATATCGGCCTTTTCAGCATAATATGTTTTTGACAGGGCACCAAACATTTGCTGGGGCGATTTACAGGTTGATACATGGGGTAACAGGTCCGGATAAAAGCGCTCGATAAAATTGATCCAGCCGGGACTACAGGAAGTCATCAGTGGGAGGGTACCATTGTTTTTAATCCGATTAATTAATTCCGTGCCTTCTTCCATAATCGTGAGATCGGCGGTAAAATTGGTATCCATGACCTTATCAAAGCCTAACATCCGTAAAGCGGTTACCATTTGGCCGGTGACCAGCGTTCCCGGCGGCAAACCGAATTCTTCGCCAATTGCCGCCCGAATAGCCGGTGCCGTCTGGACAATCACGTGTTTGTCAGGATCAGCAATTGCCGCCCAGACCTTATCCACGTGGCTGACTTCATACAGCGCACCCACCGGACAGCGATCAATGCACTGACCACAGGCAACACAAGTGGCCTCTCCGATTCCCCGGCCAAAAGGAGTATCGACCCAGACATTGTAACCGCGGCCTTCCACACCAATGGCACTGACACCCTGAACTTCGGCACAAACCTGAATACAGCGGCGACATAAAATACATTTGGAAGGATCGCGCACAATCGCGGGACTCGATAAATCGAGGTTACCTAATCGTTGATTATATTCAAAATGACATTCACGAATACCGAGTTGTTCCGACATTGACTGCAATTCACAATTCCCGTTGCGCACACATTCCACACATTTTTGGGGGTGGCGCGACAAAAGTAGTTCCATTGCCATCTTGCGGGATTCGCGGACAAAGGGCGTATTCGTCTGTACTTCCTGTCCTTCCGCCACTTTAAATGAGCAGGCTGTGCGCAGCAGGCGGTCTCCTTTGATTTCAACAACACATAGCCGGCAGGCGGAAACAGGCTTTAAATCGGGGTGGTAACAGAGTCGTGGGATTTTTATATTCACTGTTTCGGCCGCATCCAGAATCGTGGTTCCCTCGGGAACCGTTACATCGATTCCATCTATTTTTAAATTAACCATTTTCAATTGAATGCCTCCTTCAAATTAGAATCTCAGACAAAAATGCATCGCCGTTCATTATGCATTCGTACGTCCATTCGTAACCTTTTTCAGATATTCCTGCCGGAAATGTTTCAAGGAGCCTAAAATAGGGGTCGGCGCGGCCTGACCCAGTCCACAAAAGGCACCCCGTTTCATAATCACCGACAATTTCTCAATTAAATTAACATCTTCAACGGTGCCCTGCCCGGCTTTAATCCGGCTGAGCAGTTCCAACAGTCTACCGGTACCTTCGCGGCAAAGGGTACACTTCCCGCAGGATTCATGGTTGAAAAATTCCACAAAGTTATGAACCAGATCAACCACGTCGTGGGTGTCATCTACAATGAGCAGCGCACCTGAACCCAGGCCAGTATCATATTGGGGCAAAATTTTGGGGTCCATTGGAACATCTAATTCCGCCGCCGTGAGGATTCCGCCGGTGGTACCGCCAGCCTGCGCCAGCAGAAAACCTTTCCCGTTGGGAATACCGTGGCCCACTTCATAAATAATCTCGCGGAGGGTGATTCCCATTGGCACTTCGATTAAACCGGGATTGTTAACATTACCCACCAAAGTGAAAACTTTCGTGCCCGGTGTTTCCTCTGTACCGATGTTACGGAACCAGTCCGCCCCCTTAAGCATAATCTGGGGGATATTGGCCAGGGTTTCTACGTTGTTAACAACGGTGGGTTTGCCCCACAGCCCGAACTGTGGCGGAAAAGGGGGTTTATCCCGGGGTTCGCCCCGCTTACCTTCAATTGATTCAATCAAAGCCGTTTCTTCACCACAGACGTACGCGCCAGCCCCTTCGCGAATGGCAATGTCAAAATCAAAACCGGAGTTAAAAATATTTTTGCCTAATAGATTATTGGCGCGGGCTTGTTCAATCGTTTTTTGAGCTTTTTCAATGGATTGTCGATATTCACCACGAATATAAATATAACCCTGGGAGGCACCAATGGCGTAACCGGCAATCGTCATCGCCTCAATGATACAGTGGGGATCGCCTTCCAGAATCAGGCGGTCCTTAAAAGTGCCAGGTTCACCTTCATCGGCATTACAGATGACATATTTAATCGGGTTTTGTTCTTTAGCAGCAAAAGACCATTTCAGTCCGGTTGGAAAGGCAGCGCCACCACGACCCACCAGTTTGGATTTTTGGATTTCCTCAATGACTTCTGCTGGTTTCATTGAAGTTAAGACTTTGCCTAAAGCTTCGTACCCGTCACGGGCAATGTATTCTTCTATATTTTCAGGATCAATGATTCCGGCATTTCGGAGCACGATTCGCATCTGTTTTCCAACACGGTACGGAATCGGTGTGACTTCAGCGCGGGTATCAGCGACTCCCGCCGAATAGAGGAACCGTTGAACAATTCGTCCTTTAAGCAGGTGGCTTTCCACCAGCTCGGCGACATCTTCGACCTTTATGTTGGCGTAGTGGGTGCCTTCGGGATAGACTACCAGGACCACGCCTTGATCATAAATTCCCAGGCTGCCGGTTTCAACCACTTTAATTTCATCACTTAGGCCGGCAACATTGATCATTTTTACCAGTGCATCTTTGACGGCACGAGCGCCCTGCGAAATGGTATGACTGTCCATACTAATCAGGACATGCATTCGATATAATTTCATTCTGACTTACCTTTCCTTCGATAGTCCTCAATAATTGCAATTGCTTTTTCAGGAGTTAAATTACCATGAGCATCTTCGTTGATCATCATGCTGGGTGCCACGGCACACAGACCCAGACAACTCGTTAGCTCCAGGGTAAATTTTTTATCCGGGGTTGTCTCCCCCATTTCAATTCCCAAATGTTTTTTTATTGCATTTAATACGGCTTCAGAGCCTTTCACATAACACGGGGCATTATTGCAGAGGCGAATGACATATTGACCTTTCTCTTTGGTGGTGAAGAGGGTGTAAAACGTGGCCACCCCATAAATATCACTCAGTGCAATTCCGGTGGACCTGGCCACCTGGGTTAAAACCTCTTCAGAAAGGTACTTGTATTCTTGCTGCACCTCTTTCAGAATTGGAATCAAAGGTGTTTTTTCACCTTGATATTTTTGAACAATATCATTCACTTTTAATAAATCAACCATCTTTCATCTCCTTGATTGGCAAAAAGGTGTTATCGTTTTCAGAAATCAGGCGGGTGGAGGAAAATAAGAATAAATATTTTCTTCGCTAACTATCTGTTCCCAGCTCATACGACCTTTTTCGAGAACATATTTGACAACTTTCAGTAGATGTTCTTTTCGAACCGGTTTGCTGATAAAAGCATACGCGCCTAATTTAAGCGCATGTTCAACCCGTTGTAAAGAACCGTAATTGGTAATCATGATGATTGGTACCGGCACCTGCTGCTTTTGTACCTCTTTTAAGTAATCCATTCCCGATCCGTCCGGCAATTGAATGTCGCATAATATTAATTGAAATTCAGCGGGATCATATTGAGCACGCACCTCTTCTAATGATGATGCAGTTTCAATTGAATAACCGGCCGCCGACAGAATGAATTCGATTAAATCGAGGGCACTTTCGTCATCATCAATTACCAGAATTTTAATGGATTGTTCTGTTTCCATTTTTCTTTCCCCAATATTTTGGTTTATTGAGCGACAAAGACCAAATCCTCCACGACGCGACCGTTGATGACATGGTCAGCAATAATTTTACGAGCAGCATTCGGATCAACTTTGCCATAAATGACTTTACTGCCTTTTTCATCAACCACTTCGACAATAGGCTCCTGGTCGCAGTAACCCATACAACCGGATTGGGTGACCAGGACGTCGTGCACCTGCCGTTTACCTAATTCATCAATGATCGCGGTCATCACCGCACGGGCGCCGGCGGCAATCCCACAGGTGCCCAAAGCTACTTTGACGGTGCAGCGCATGTTTTTTTGTCGCAAGGCAATTGATTCTTGAGCTTTCTTCTTAATCTCCTGCAATTCTTCTAACGTTTTCATTCAATACCTCAGCTTGAAATAAGATTCGTTATTACTGTATTAAAAATTAAAAAAAATCAAATCATCAGTCATTTCCATGTAATGACTGAATGCCGTTTTCAATCATCTTTTTGAACTGGTTGAACCGCATAAAGTCAACCGCGCCGGAAGCCTCGAATAAATCGTCAATTTCGCTCGTGTTGAATTGAAAGACTTTCTCGTCCACCCGGTGTTGATATTGAAAGGTAATTTCTGGATTCGATAAAATAACGATTTCCAGGGTTTCTGCTATTTTCCCCAGTGGTGGACGATTAATGTGGTCCAATTCAAGCGAGGCAATGATTTCAGTGCCTTGACCCGGGACTGATTGAATCATAAATTCGCCCCCGGCTTGCTCGGTGGTTTCTTTAAAAAAAGGAATACCAAAACCTAATTTTCGAGTGGTCCGGGTGGTATAAAACGGATCCACTACCTGTTTCACCTGTTCTGTGGTCATTCCCCGGCCATTGTCTTTAATTTTGACAATGAATTGATTTTGGTGATGATTCTCGGTGATTTCAATGGAAATGACAGTCGCTCCTGCCGCAATCGAATTCTGGACCATATCCAGGATATGTAACGATAATTCACGCAACGAATCACCCCTGTTTTACCAGATTCATTGATGACTTTGTTGATTTAATAGGAAATATTTTGTTGAATTTTTATCTGCCGGCCCTCTTCATTAAGAATGGCTTTTTTAATTTCCTCAAATGACGGGGCTTCGATATAAAAATGAGTTAAACCCCGCCCGATTTGTGAGGTTTCATGGGCATCTGAAGCACAAACAAAACGATAATTTTTTGTCTCCGGGAATTTTTCGTAAAGCTTTTCCAATGAGCCGTTCCAGGAAATTTCCAATACTGGGAGTGCTAAGTCCGGTGGAATAAAACCCAATTGATTCAACAGGCTGTAGCCCTTGCGATCCACGTGCGCCGGAAAGAGTACTCCTTCATGCTGTTTAACCAGCGCGACTACCTGTTTGCTCGAGAGTGACGTGGCTAGTATCAATAACCGGGTGTTTTCACCCACCACTTCATTTTTCTGGTTGACGATGTACTGGGGACCAAAAAAATCGACGTCATTTTTACCTGCGGGCAGATGCTCATAAATAATTTTTTGAACCGCATTTAAATGTTCTAAATTGGGAAAAAGGCCAATAAAATGGGCTTCTTCCCGGGAGCTGATTTCCATACCGGGAATGACGGTTAAATCGGTCCGTATGGCGGCTTCTAGCGCGGCGGGTACATTTTCAGAAGCATTGTGATCGGTAATCGCAATGATGTCCAATCCGATTTCCAGCGCACGTCGAATAATATTAAGTGGTCCCATTAACAGCTCGCCGCAAGGTGACAAAACCGTGTGGATGTGCAGGTCGGCCTTCAGCCATTTAAGCATGCCTTAACGCCCTCGTATCCCCAATGCGTACAGTTGCCCTACCACATCGAACGCATTGTGTCTGGTTTTTAAGACGGGAATTTCTTTTTCGATCGCCTTTTGCAGGGCTTCTTCTTCTGGTTCCAGACCACCCGTAATAATAACGCCGGTTAATTGTTTAAAGAACACTAATGCCATTACGTTTTGATGGGTATGATTCGTGACCCAAATACTCCCACGGGGGGCTTTTGCCATAACATCGCTGAGGATGTCGGATACACAACCACCTGTGACTTCAACATCTAATTTATTTTCACCGGCAACAACTTCCAGATTGAGCTTTTGAACAATTTCCCTGAGCTTCATACGAGGGGTTCCTTCGAGCTGATTGTTTTGGTCTTATCGCTTGGCGCCAATACCACTCGTCAGCAGCGGTAAATGCACCGAGAAGGTACTGCCTTTGCCTAATTCGCTGCTGACGCTAATATAACCATAATGTGACTCGGCGATTTTCTTGGCGATAGACAATCCGAGCCCGGTACCAGAGATTTTGCGGGTAAAGGTATTACTGACCCGATAAAAATCATCAAAAATTCGTGATTGATCCTTTTCATTCACGCCAATCCCCGTGTCATGAATTCCTACAATGAGGAACAGTTCTTCAACTGTCACCTGTGCGATAATTTTTCCATGTTCATGATTATACTTAATGGCATTACTTAACAGATTAATAAATAACCGATTTAAGTCGCTTTTATCCCCTCTAATCCTGGGAATTGTCGGGGGGAAAATAATATTGATTTCAATTGATTTCCTGGAAGCTTCGATTTTCATGAAATCAATCACTTCGTCCAACACCTCGCGTATGTCTAACGGTTCCATTCTTCGGGCGACATTACCCGCTTCAATCGACGAGTATTCTAATAAATCACGAATAAGCTGTTGCAGTGAGTTTGCCTTGTCGCGGGATTTGCGGACAAAGCTTTGTCGCCGTTCCGATTCCAGTGAATCGGAATTTTCTAAAATTAAATCTAAATAGCCTTCAATCGCGCCGAGAGGCGCTTTTAATTCGTGGGCTACCATCCGTACAAATTCGGATTTCATCTTTTCCAGTTTCTTTTCTTCGGATATATCCCGAAGCAGAACCACTAATCCCAATACTTCGCCGGAGTCTTCCTGAATGGGTGCGAGGGTACATAAGTAAATAATGGCATTTTCTTCATTAAAAGTAATCTGTTTGGTGATGAGTCCTGTCTCCGAATTCATCGATGCCAGTGTTGATTGAATGAGTTCTTCCAGCTCGGGATTATTTAATAATCCGCTAATGTCACTTTCAACCAGATCGGCGCCGTCCATCTTGAGCATATTTCGGGCAATGGGATTAATCAGTACCAATTGGCCTTTACGATTGGTAACAATCATTCCTTCGCCCATACAATTCACGATCGTCCGCACCCGGGACCGTTCATTGGCAATTTCCAGTAAATTCCGGTCTCGCTCCTGACGCAGCATCTCGGCTTCTACCAGCAAACGACGGCGCTCAAGGCCACGCTTAACGATTGAACGCAAATTCTCCGGCGTGAATGGTTTGGGAAGATAATCATAAGCGCCTGATTTTACGGCTTCTACTGCTGATTCAATGGTCGCGTGGCCGGTGATTACAATTGCCACCAGATTCTTATCAATTTCTTGAATTTCCTGGAGTAATTCGATGCCATCCATTTCCGGCATCATCAGATCGACCAGAATCAAATCATACCCGTTTTCTCGCAGCAGGTTTAGCGCCTTTTTCCCATTTTCAGCCGTATCCACAATTAATCCGGTTTTGAGAAGGACCTGTTCACATCCTTTACGGATTACCGGTTCATCGTCAACAACCAATACTCTCTGTGAGTTCATCAGTCCTCCTCACCCGATTTTTTACTTAACAAATATTCCACTTTTTGCAGCAACTCCTGGGCTTTAACGGGTTTTTCAACCAGATCATCTGCTTTTAACCACTCTTGATCGCGCTCTAAATTAAATTTAAATCCGGTTACCTTTGGGGCAGAGGTCAATAGCATAATTGGAATATGTTTTAGCCGGGGTTCGTCACGAACGGCATAGGTTAATGAAAATCCGGAATCGCGTTCTTCCATCATAATATCAAAAATAAATAAGTCAAAATCATTGGCCTGAATCTTATTCCATCCCTCTCTCGCACTATAGGCCACCGTCACCTTATAAAAAGGTTCCAGAATGGTGCGATGAATTTCCACAAAATCTTCATCATCATCGACAAGAAGAATTTTTTTCATTTTTTGCATTTCCATATCAAAGTTTTATTTTCAAAAATAATCACTCCAGAAACGAATCGTTGTTTCAGGATTTTGGTTCAGCCAGGGCACTTTTTATCGCCAGTTTTAACTCAGCAATTCCGAACGAATGAATATGATAATAAAATACTTTTGCCTGGCGAATCTTGGCTTCCAAATTTTTGGTGTTCTGTCGAGCTTTAACAATAATTTTTGCCTGCGGATCCATTTCACGTAGAATATGTATCAGTCGTTCAATCTGCATTCCCTGCATTTCGGCATCCAGTATAATCACGTCAAATTTTTTTTGCTGTACACGTTCCAGAAGAATATCAATTTCAGTCGCTTCAATAATCTCACAACCACATTCATTCGAAAAATCTTTTAAGTTGTCGGGTGCTTGCTCACGGGGATCAACAACGATTAGTATTGAATGATTTTTCACCATTCAACCTCCTGAAAAAAATTAAAACTCAGGGCGTTAAAACGGTTGCTTCTTTTTTGCACATAATCTGTTTACCAATACAATTGAAAATCAGTAGATATGACGCCAAAGTTTTAACCACGACCTGAGAAGCCTGAATCGACCTTTTCAAATGAATTCTATGATCAGACAAACCGGATGCCAAAAAAAGTTGTTTAAAATTATTGCACCTAGTTGCCTGATTAATTTAAGGTTTATAAGAATTCATTATTTTAAAATTTTTAAAAATGATCATTCATTTTTGGGGAAATTCCCTACAAATTATTAACAGATCATTCAGGAACGGGCATTTTAAAAAAATACTCGTCTTAAAAATTGTTACAAGCGATTCAAATCAAAGCTTGATTGTATTTTTGGAGTTGGGGCAAATGTCAACATTGTGGAAAAATTCCTCAAGAAAGCAGCATTATCATTTTTGAACTGCCCGGTGGATTGAATTTTTGTCAACCTTGAAACGGCTTTATTTTTCGAAAAATTAAATCATTTTAAGAATTCAGTCTTTAGTAGAAAAGACTTGAATTCCTGGATCTGAATCATTAAATTCAATCAAATTGTAATAGTTCACCTGTCATTCCGGTTCAGCCGTTTTTTGGGCTGCAACCGGCATGATAGTGGCGGTGATTAAAAATCATTTATTGAATGGAATTACCCATGAACCTTGAGATTGATCGGGGTCGACCCTTGCCTTTAGGTGCTCATATTATTGACACTAGTGTCCGATTTGCCCTGTTTAGCCGTCATGCGACGCGGGTGAGTCTGTTGCTGTTTAAAAATCCTAATGACGGCGAACCAGAGTACACAATTGACTTAGATCCGAAAATTAATCGGACCGGCGATATCTGGCATGTGGAGGTCAAAGGGCTTCAGGCCGGACAGTTTTATGGTTATCGGGTTGATGGCCCGTATGAACCCGAACGAGGCCATCGCTTTGATCGATATAAACTCCTGCTGGACCCCTACGCTAAATCGATTACGGGGAATTTTTCCTGGGAATTAGCCGATGCCCGTGGTTACAATATTTTATCTCCCCAGAAAGATTTATCTTTTTCCACGATGGATGATGCCGTTGGTATGCCCAAATGCATTGTGATTGATGATCATTTTGATTGGCAGGCGGATCGACCGTTAAATATTCCGCTTAAAGATTGTATTATTTATGAAACCCACGTGCGCGGATTAACCCAGCACCCCAGTTCCGGTGTTAAGCAGCCGGGTACTTTCGAGGGAGTGTTGGAGAAAATTGATTATTTTAAGGAACTGGGTATTACCTCACTTGAATTGCTACCGGTAATGGAATTTGATAACAATGAAGTTGTGCGGAATAATCCTCTGACAAATGAAGAATTAAAAAATTACTGGGGTTACAGCACCATCTGTTTCATGTCCCCAAAGGGGCTTTATTCGAGTACCGGCTTTTTGGGTCAACAGGTGACTGAATTTAAAAAAATGGTCCGTGAGCTGCACAAGGCCGAAATTGAGGTGATCCTGGATATTGTTTTGAATCATTCTTCTGAAGGGAACGAAACCGGGCCCACGCTTTGTTTTCGTGGTCTGGATAATGTGATTTATTACATGCTGGAAGACAATAAGCGCTATTATAAAAATTACTCGGGCTGTGGTAACACGCTTAATTGTAATCATCCGATCGTACGCCACTTTGTAATTGATTGTTTGCGTTATTGGGTGATCGAAATGCACGTGGATGGTTTTCGGTTTGATCTGGCATCGATTTTAGGTCGAGGTCCGAATGGTGAATTGTTAGAAAATCCACCGCTCGTGGAAATGATTGCGGAAGATCCGATTTTACACAAAACAAAAATTATTGCTGAAGCCTGGGATGCCTCGGGTGCCTACCAGGTGGGCACTTTTCCGGGTAGACGGTGGGCGGAGTGGAATGGTCGTTTTCGGGATGATATCCGGCGTTTTTGGCGCGGGGATAGTGGTTTGATTCCCATTTTTGCGACTCGTTTTGCCGGTAGTAGTGATTTGTATCAGGAAGATGGTCGTCAACCGTTTCATAGTATTAATTTTGTCACTTGTCACGATGGTTTCACTTTAAATGATCTGGTGAGTTACAATGAAAAACACAATGAGGCCAATGGTGAATATAATTTAGACGGAACGAATGAAAATTATAGTTTTAGCTTCGGCGTGGAAGGCGAAACCGATGATCCAGCTATTGAAAAGCTCCGCATCCAACAGATAAAAAATTTTTTAACCACGCTGATGTTGTCCCAGGGGACACCCATGTTATTAGGAGGCGATGAATTTCGTCGGACTCAGCTTGGCAACAATAATGCGTATTGTCAGGACAATGAAATCGCCTGGTATGATTGGACGTTGAAGGAAAAGCACGCGGAAATTTTTCGTTTTTGTCAAGCGCTAATCCGATTAAGAAAAGATCACCCGATTTTTCGACGATCACACTTTTTTATTGGCAAAGACCACGATCTCGATCAATTTAAAGATATTCACTGGCTCACTAATAAAGGGGTGGAACAAACCTGGCAGCCGAATTGTCGTGCGCTGATTTGCCTAATGGACGGCAGTTCAATGGAAACCGGCGCTGAATTTGATGATAATGATTTCTGTATTATGGTCAACATTGACTTTCAACGGCACGCTTTTAAAATCCCACAAGCACCACCCGGAAAAAAGTGGTACCTTTCAATTGATACTACGAAACGACCGCCGCAGGATATTGCCTCACCCGGACTGGAAGTTTATCTGGAAAATCAAAATTGCTATGTTTTAGAGCAACGCTCAATGGTGGTCTTGTTGTCAAATTGGGGATAAGACGTAGCTTCTCAAAACCATCTTAGTAGTAGTAGTATAATAATGAGCTTGAACTCATTCTGAAAAGTCGAGAAGGAGGGATGGAAAATGTCTCAGATAAAATCAATTGTGAGTCTGTTAATTGTATTTGGACTGGGATTGAATTGTTCAAAACAGGTGGAGGAGGTAATGCAAATAAAGGAGGATTTTCCCTTAAAAATTCGTTCATTTACCGGCCAGCAATTATCTGAAATTGCCTTCCCGATTGGTGGCATCGGCGCCGGTTGTGTTTCACTTGGCGGAAGGGGACAGTTGCGGGATTGGGAAATTTTTAATCGACCCGGGAAAGGCGTTGATTTGCCCTTTTCTTTTTTTGCGATCTGGGTGAAACCAACCGAGGGGCAAGCCGTGGCCCGAATTTTAGAACGAAAACTGTTACCACCTTATCAAGGAGGATTTGGAAAGCCTCAAAGTCAGCTCTCAGGGGTCGCGCGGTTAGACGAAGCGATTTTTCAGGGGGAATATCCTTTTGCCTGGATTCAATTTAAAGATGAAAAAATACCGCTACAAATTATTCTCGAGGCCTGGAATCCGTTTATTCCTCTGAATACCGACGATAGCTCCCTGCCTGTGGCTATCTTCCGCTGGATTCTTACCAATCCCACGAACGAACCAGTAGCGGTATCAATTGCCGGCTGCCTCTTTAATCCGATTGGAACCGATGGTGAAAAAATTGAGAATCATCTCTTCGGTCAAAATGTGAATGAATATATTGCTCAACCGGAATTAAAAGGATTAAAATATTCATCAAAGCAGCCTGGTCTCAGCGAAATTCATCAGGGGACAATGGCGTTTACCACTACATGGCCCGATGTTGACGTCCAGACCCGCTGGTATGCAGGGGGGTGGTGGGACAATGCCCACATTTTTTGGAATGATTTTGCCACGGATGGACGGGTTTCACCTTGCTCCGAAACAGCAACTTCGCCTGACAACAGCAGTCTGATCGGTGACCTTGTGCTGTACACCACCATTCAACCAGGTCAGTCAATTACCCTTCCTTTTTATTTAAGCTGGCATTTTCCCTTGCGTGAAAATTATTGGAATTCACAGCCAGCGGTAAAAGGTAAAATTATGCGCAATTATGTGGCCCAGCCATTTACAGACGCCTGGGAGGCGGCTTTATATACCGTGCGTAACCTCAAACGACTGGAAAAAGAAACGCGTGATTGGCACCAGACATTTTTCGGTAGTACCCTCCCCGCTTGTGTGCTGGATGCAGCCTCCAGTCAAGCCTCAACCATTCGCACCAATACCTGTCTACGCCTGGCGGACGGTTCTTTTTTTGCTTTTGAGGGACAGGGCGACCACCACGGCTGCTGCTGGATGAATTGTACTCACGTCTGGAATTATGAACAAACTCTGGCTCACCTCTTTCCGGACCTTGAACGAAGTATGCGTGAAACCGATTTTTTACATAATATTCGTCCTGATAACAGCATGGCTTTTCGAACGTTAATCCCCCTTTGTGAAACGCTTTGGGATTTCAAACCGGCGGCGGACGGTCAGATGGGCTGCGTGATGAAAGCTTATCGTGAATGGAAATTGTCGGGAGATACCGAGTGGTTACGGAAAATCTGGCCTGGCGTTCAAACGGCGCTGGAGTATGCCTGGACCGCTAAACCCGGCTGGGATCCCAATCAGGATGGTGTCATGGAAGGTGAACAGCACAATACGTATGATATTGAATTTTATGGCCCCAACACCATGATGGGTTCACTTTATCTGGGGGCTTTAAAAACGGCGGCTGAAATGGCCAATGCACTGGGCGAGACAGTAAAGGCTGAACTCTATTTAAAGCTGTTTGAATCGGGTCGGCAAAAATATGATCAAATGTTGTGGAACGGGGAATATTACCAGCAGAAAGTAGCGGTGTTACCAGAGATTGAAATTCCTGACCATCTGAAGATGCCGGCTAATATTACGTGTGCCTGCAAGCAAGCCCCCGGCGGGAAAGCGGTGGCGTTGACTTCCGATTCTGAATGGCCAAAATATCAGTACGGTGAGGGGTGTCTGTCTGATCAGTTATTGGGTCAGTGGTTTGCGCATGTGGTGGGACTGGGTTATTTACTGGAACCCGAACACGTGAAACAGGCTGTTCACTCGATATTTAAGAATAACTGGCGCCAACCAATTGGTGAGTTTAGTAATGTTCAGCGGGTTTATGCGCTGAATGATGAAGCCGGTTTATTGTTGTGCTCCTGGCCGCAGGGTAAGCGGCCACTCTTGCCTTTTGTATACAGCGACGAAGTCTGGACCGGAATTGAGTACCAGGTAGCCGCGCACTTAATTTATGAAGGTTGGATTGAAGAGGGGCTCAAAGTGGTAGAGGCGGTGCGGGAACGTTATAATGGACTGAGTCGGAATCCCTGGAATGAAGTCGAGTGCGGGCACCATTATGCCCGGGCATTAGCCTCGTGGTCATTAATTCTCGCACTGTCGGGCTATCAGTATGACGGTGTGGCCAAGCGCCTCGCCTTTTCACCCAAATGGAATCCTGAAAATTTTCAGTGCTTTTGGTCTACGGGTTGTGCCTGGGGGCAGTACATTCAAAAAATCGCTCCGGAAACAACGGAAGTTCAATTGATTGTGAAATACGGGCAACAGAATTTAAATGAATTGTCAATTCACACCCACGCCAGAACATTTGAAGCCCGTCTCAATGAAAATCTGATTAATGCCAGCTTAAGAACAGCGGATGAACAGGTGACGCTTGCCTTCAGACCGGCTGTGGTGATTAAACCTGATTGTGTATTAAGAATAACTTTTACCAACTGAGAGAAACCAGCCGGCTTTCATAAAAGATAACCTGCTTTCGAGGTTTTTCAAAGGAATTTTTAGGGTAGATTAAGAGACGCACGGCCGTGCGTCTCTACTTTGTTTAAGGTGTGTTCGGTTTATTTGCACCTTCTATTAATCGTCTGCGTGCCAGGTCGGTGGCAGCCCGAATGTTTTCATCTAAACCTTCCTGTTCTAAAATTCGAGAGAAGATTTCTAAGATAACGTTGCGTTTCTCATAAAAACCGTACCATCCAATAGTTTCGGCGGCCACGGTGCGAACTTCCGGGCTTTCATCATTTTCATATAAAAAGAGCAAATAGGGCAGAGCGACCAGATGGCGATTCGCCCGGAAGAGGCGAATGTGTTTAATTTTCTCGGCTACCGATCCGCTGGTCAATGGTGGAATGACTTCATTTGGCAACCACTGGGAAATGGTAAACAGATTCGCCCGGACTTGTTGAATAAATTTACCATCGTCAAAATTGCTGATTTCGGAAAGCACCCATTTTAAGGCCGTTCGGGCTTCTTTGGTACCAATCAGCTTGAGTGAAATTAAAGCGTTAAAAACAACTCTTTCTGAAGGGTCCTCAATCGCCGTACGGGCCAGGTGTTGGACAAAATTATTACTTCCAATCTCACCCATCCACATCGCACAGTAGCGACGGATTAATTCGTAGCTGTCATTAAGACCTTCCGGAAGGTGTTGGAGGAAGGTTTCAGACCGCTCGGTGGCCAGAATCAGCCAGGCTTTCAGGCGCACAATATTAGCTGGATCAGCCAATGCCGGTTCCAGATATTTTTCATAACGATTGGCATGATTTTTATGAAGGGCGGCCAGCGCCGAGGCCCGCAGGTACGGTAAATCACTCTTTTTAAAAATATCCTCCAGGTCACCGGCAGAAATGTCATTCCGTTCGAAAGGTAAATTCAATTTTGAATCGTGATCCACAATTGAAGCAAAGCGAAAAGTGGGATCTCCGAAAAGATGGCTTTCTAAATAATTTTCTAATTGGTGCCAGTGCCCAACCCGGGCGCCAAACGCCAGTGCACCCAGATTTTCAATGGTCGCAATGTCTTGTCGCACATTCACCGAATTCGCCATGACGGTGACCACCTGACCCCGACTGAAGAGGTAGGCGGCAGCCATATTGCGTTCGTATTGGAAAGCGCCATTGTAACAGACATCCAAAATGACGAATTCTGTTTCGATAATTTGACGATTAATTTCCTCGATTGAAATGGTGGCGTCGCTTTCATCGGTGGAGGTTTCACGGGAAGGAGAGGAAACATTTTCATCGGCAATAAACGTGTTGGAAACATTTTCCTTAATAATTTGTGTCTCTTCATTACCGTGGCTGTGCAAAATAAACAGATCGCCATCTGACAATTTCAGCGTGTGGAATAATTGCTGTTTTGGATTGGCTGAAATACGATGAAAGATTTGATGAATCCTGGAATTCACCATTCGGGTCAGTCCCAGTACTTCACGTAAAGTAAACAATTCGTCAATAATGGCGGCATAGGAATCGCTAATATAATTGTAACCATTAAGGGTAATAATCCGGTCCAGGGATTCCCGCGGGGCACTTTTTACCCGAACCACTTTGCGAAAATATTGTTTTAAAATTTTATATTTATTTTTGGAAGATTGCAGCACGGGGATGCGGGCACTGTATAATTCACGCTGCAAGCGAACAGGTGATTCGCTCAAAAGACGGTAATAGTGGATGAGGGCATTTGTGGAGTCCTGGGTTATATATTCACATTTCAAATCTAAATCATCATAAAAACGATCCGTGGGCACCGACGATTCACTCAATGAACGGCCGAATTGGTTCATTCGGAAAGCCGATGTCAGATATTGTGCATCCTGTAACATGACCAGCGGGATTTCACCAATCAGGACAAATCCTTCGAGTCGTTGTTTCTTTTGTTGATACAGTTTGACAATGATCTCGCGTACCTGTTCGGG
>Ga0180437_10001200_pt1 | contig 44699 bp, 37 predicted proteins | sample SS_ome_4_FD_132410 | JGI IMG/M metagenome (GOLD analysis project Ga0180437, IMG submission 132410) | Hypersaline lake sediment archaeal communities from the Salton Sea, California, USA - SS_3_D_1 metaG | ecosystem: Environmental > Aquatic > Non-marine Saline and Alkaline > Hypersaline >... | reverse complement strand
CCTGCTCGGCGATCGCCTGCTTGAGCAGAACATCCGCCTCAGCCACCAGAGCGTTGGAGCCACGGATCGCTCGTGTTGCAATGTATCGCGACATCTTTTCCCTCCCTGACTAACTCACCATCACCATCTAGAGGCGCCATCCTACTGGCGCGCTGGCACTCCGTAGATCGCCTCGATGCGCTCCTCCAGTGGCAGAGAGAGCAGATCCGGCAACCGCCGATCGCCACTCCGTCCCCACTTGGAAGCATCGTATTCCACCAGCCCCAGCGCAGCCCGCTTCTCGTCAATGTGCTCCAACGACCGGCGCACGATCTCCTCGCCGTCCAGGATGAACTCCAGCTTGCCGCCGACCTTCCTCTCCCAGCCCTCGCTGAGCATACGCGAGACGTTCTCACTGCCCACGATCGGATTGCGGGCGCCCATAATCACGTATGCCCCCGAGGCCACACAGTACGTCGCGATCGAAAGCGCCTTCTCGCTCATCCACTCCGGCGCCATACCCACCGCCGGAATGTCCGCGATGTCCTCGCCCAGCCCGCCCTCCGTCGCCATCTGCGAGAGGACCGTCAAAATCCGCGAGTTGTCCACGCACGAACCCATGTGCAGCACCGGCGGGATCCCCACCGTCTCACACACCTCGCGCAACCCCGGGCCCGCCACCTCCATCGCCGTCTCCGGCGTCATATACCCCAGCTTGGCGCTCGCGATCGCCCCGCAGCCCGTCTCCACCACCAGCACATCGTTCTTCAGAAACTCCGTCACCACGTAATTGTGGAGCGAATCGTGGCACACCCGCGCGTTGTTGCAGCCGATGTTCGCCACCACCCCCCGGATCCGGCCGGCCATGATCGCGTCGTTCAGCGGCCGCAAGCTGCCCCGGTAGAACCCACCCAGCGCGTAGTCAATATACTCGTGCGAGAAACCGGGCACCATCGGACTCGAACAATCGGGAATGCGCACCTCCCCCCGCTCCGAGAACCGGTCGACCGCGCGGCGGACGATCTCCTTCGCGATCTCCAACGCCCGGCGCTCCTCGAACTCGATGTGCGTCGCCCCCTCGATCTTCGCCTTCGGCGAGGTCGTGATCAGCTCCGTGTGATACCTGTCCGCTACCGGTGCCAGCCCCTGCATGATGCACTGAATGTCGACCACCATCGCCTCGACCGCGCCCGTCAGAATCGCCAGCTCCTGCTGCAGGAAATTCCCGGCCAGCGGCACCCCACGGCGCATCAGCGTCTCGTTCGCCGTGCAGCAGATACCCGCCAGATTGATCCCCTTTGCCCCCTTGCTCTGCGCATACGCCACCAGCTCCGGATCCAACGCCGCCGCCACGATCATCTCCGACAACGTCGGCTCGTGGCCGTGGATGATCACGTTCACCATCTCCTCGCGCAACACACCCAGATTTGCCTGCGTGAGCACCGGGGCGGGCGTGCCGAACAAAATATCCGACAGATCCGTCGCCAGCATCGAACCGCCCCATCCGTCGCCCAGCGCGCACCGCAGCGCCTGATCCAGAATATGCTCCGCCTCCTGATCATTCCCCACGTGCGTCCGGTGCAAGAGCTCCACCACCTCCCGGTCGATCGCCCGCGGCTCGATCCCCTGCGCCCGCCAGATCTCCTGACGCTTCGCCGGCGCCCGCTTCAGATTCAGACCCGCGCCGTGGATCCTGCCGAACTCCTCGAGTGCCGCCAGCGCAACATCTCGCGCTACATCCTCCACAGGCCGTTCCTGCCCCGCCTCATCCTTCGTCTCGACGCCCAGATGCCCGGCCACCTCCATCAACTTGAACGGATCGCGCACCCCGTAGTCGGGCGCCTCCCCCTCCACCGCCTCCAACAAGGTGTAGGCCAGACCGCGGCCGTGATCCGAGTGGGCCGAGGCGCCCGCCGCCACTCCGCGGGCAAAATTGCGCGCCACAACCGTGTCGATCGTGGCGCCACAGACCCCGCGGTCGTGTCGACCAACGAGACGGCAGGGCCCCATGGCACAGTTACGACAACACAGCCCCTTCGACCCGATGTTGCACGGGACCAGATCATCCGCCCGCGAGAAACAGGTCTCCATATCCAACTCGCACGCACACTCCAGGAGCGCCCTGGTCGCAGCGTCCTGGCTGGCACTTTCTGGCGTTCGCGCTTTTCTCTTAGCCATACCTCACAACCTCCCTAATACCGCCGGAACTCGCCGGACATCTCAAGATCCATCTGATTCGTCGCCACCATCCGCAAGCCCAGGACCTCCCACTGGGGATCCCGGCGCCTGTCGTTAGGCAACACCAACATCGGCATCTCTCCCTCGCCCACCGGGTAACCGGCATCTGCCAGCCCGCCCTCGATCGCCGCTGGGTCTGTCTTGTCCGGATCATAGGCCACCAGCACCTGCTTCCAGGCCGAACTGGCATATACCTCCTCAACCCCCTCCAGGTTGGCCAACGCCTCTTGCACCTTGAGGACGTGATGATCCGCCCAAAGCGTGGGAACTTCAAGCACCATCTTTTCCATCGGGTACCTCCTTGTATCCCTCTCCCTTGTATCCCTACTCTCGTAGGCCTACTCTGGTAGGCCTACTCCGGTAGCCTACTCCCTACTCCCCTACTCATTACTCCCTACTCCCTAGGGCCATTCCGATGGCCCGCACGCACTCATAATCTAAGATAATATCTCGATAGCCCACAATCATAATCCAAACGGCTATTATCCCTTGTATCCCTACTCCGGTAGGCCTACTCCGGTAGGCCTACTCCCCTACTCCCTTCTTCCCACTCCCTACTCCCCCTGACTTGCCCCCTCAGAAACACCGGTAGATTGGCCGCTGCTCCCGCAGGGCCGCGGCCAATCTACCTATTCACCATCCAGTCGTCCTTACGACAACCCTAACACCTTGCCCGTCTCCACGTCGATATCGATGTCCGTGAAGACCGGCCGGGTGGGCAGGCCAGGCATGGTCTTCATCGTGCCGCACAGCGGGAAGATGAAGCCAGCGCCGACACTGGCCCGTACGTCGGTGATGGGCAGCCGCCACCCGCGTGGCGTCCCTTTGAGCGTCGGGTCGTGCGAGAACGACAAGTGCGTCTTCGCCATGCACAGCGGCAGGTGCGCCAGCCCCATCTTGGTGAAAAGCTTGATCTTGGCCTCCGCCTCGTCCGTATAGTCTACCCCGTCAGCGCGGTAGATCTCGCGGGCGATGGTCTCGATCTTTTCCTTGATGGACATTTCGTCCGTGTAGAGGAACTTGAAGTTGTTCGGCTTTTCGCAGGCCTCGACCACCGCACGCGCCAGGTCCGCCCCACCTTCACCGCCTTTGGCCCAGACGTTGTGCATCACCGCATCCTCGGCGCCGGTCTCTTTGGCCCGCTTGCGGATCAGTTCGATCTCGGCGTCGGTATCGTACTTGAAGCGATTGATCGCCACCACGACAGGCACGCCGAACTTGACGGCGTTCTCCACGTGCTGCAGCAGGTTGGGCAGGCCCTTTTCCAGCAGCTCCAGGTTCTCCTCCGTGTACGCCTTGTCCAGCGGCTTGCCGGCGACCACCTTGGGGCCACCGCCGTGCATCTTGAGCGCGCGGACCGTGCAGACCAATACCACACAGTTCGGAACCAGGCCACTGTAGCGGGACTTCAAGTTCATAAACTTTTCCATCCCGCAATCGGCGCCAAAGCCGGACTCGGTGACCACGTAATCGGCCAGCTTGAGCGCGATCTTGTCGGCGATGACCGACGAATTGCCCTGGGCGATGTTGGCGAACGGCCCGCAGTGGACAAAGGCCGGGCTGCCGGCCAACGTCTGCATCATATTGGGCATGATCGCGTCCTTGAGCAGGACGGTCATGGCCCCGGCCACGTTCAGATCCTCGGCCGTGATCGGCGCCACATCCCGCTTCGAACGCAAGCCACCGGGCCTGCTGGTGCCGATGATGATGCGGCCCATGCGCTCGCGCAGGTCGGCCAGGTCGCTGCACATCGCCAGCGCCGCCATGATCTCGGAAGCCACCGTGATGTCGTATCCCGTCTCACGCACCACGCCGTTCCTGGCACTGCCCATACCGACGACGATGTTGCGCAGCGCCGCGTCCGACACGTCCACCACCCGCCGCCACTGCACCGCGTCGGGGTCAATGTTCAGGCGGAACATGCGCTCTTTATCGTCATCGCTCAGGTCGGAGGGCTTTTCCGACTCGATGCCCAGCTTCTCCAGGCGCTTGCGCATACTCGGCGTGTACTCGTCGTCCGGGCAGAGCGCCTTCGCCAAGAAACTGGTGCTCCAACGGGCTTCCTTCGCCATCCGGTTGCCAATCGCGGCCGCCAACAGGTTGTGGGCCGCACCCACGGCGTGGATGTCGCCGGTGAGGTGCAGGTTGAAGTCCTCCATCGGCACGATCTGGGCATAGCCACCGCCGGCCGCGCCACCTTTGATGCCAAAGGTCGGCCCCTGGGAGGGCTGGCGAATGACAGTGAAGACCTTCTTGCCGATATAGTGCAACCCCTGGCTGAGGCCGATGGTCGTCACCGTCTTGCCCTCGCCCAGAGGCGTGGGCGTGATAGCGGTCACGTCAATGTACTTGCCGTTGGGTCGGTCCTTGAACTTCTCCAGCACATCCAAATGGACCTTCGCCTTCCACTTCCCAAACAGGTCAATGTCGTCCATCGAAAGGCCGACACCCTCAGCGATTTCGACAATGGGAAGCAGCTCGGCTGCTTGAGCGATCTCGATATCACTTGGAACTGGATTCACTCGCTTGACGGGCATATGTTACCTCCTTGAATATATGATCCTTCTATCCCTGTACCCTTGTATCCTCTACGGGACATCCTTGCCTTCCCAGAACGTCCCACGTGCCGAAATGCTGCACACCCAACCCAGCTACTTCGTGAGGGACCTATGTCATGGGGCCAGCAAGTCTGCTTGCCCTCCAGCAAGTCTGCTTGCCCTCCAGCAAGCCTGCTTGCCCTTGTCTCGTGGGGCCAGCATTCACGACCTAGCTCGCCGCTGCCTTGGACAAACACAGCGCCACCTCGACGTCCACAGCCTCCTGCACAAAATCGCTCGACACCTCCACCAGCGACTTGCCCAGTCCGGGGTCCACTCCCATCGTCGCCAGGCATGGATAGAAATCGTGAAACCTCCCCGCCTGAGCCACCGCGTCCTCCACCGGCAGGCCGATCAACTGCTCTGCCACAGCCCGGGCGCACCCACACGCCGAATCCCGCTTCACGTCCATCTGTGCGATCCGGCCATCCTCGCACTGGATCTCAAACACCGGCCGCCCGAAGTGCCTGGCAAACTCACCGATCCAGGGATCCTCGTACGACACCTCGCGCCGACCCACGTTGTAAGACTGCCTGGTCAGGGAACAAAACGGCTTCGGGAATACAGACGCCACTCCCAATCCACTCAACTGCGTCCGCAACTGGCGCACCACGCCGTCCGGCAGCCAGGTCGCATTGTCCACCGGCGCGAGCACGGCCCGCGCCCCCGTGCGCTCAACCACGCTGGGGAAAAACTGGGCCACGCTGGGGCTCTCACCCAAAGACAACACCAGATCCGCAGCCGGCAACTGCAGCGGCAGAAACCTGACCGGATCATCCACCACTGCAGGCAGGGCAGAAGGAGCACGCCACGCATCTACCGTCCAGGACTCCGGCGCAAACCGCCGGACGTTCTCCAGGATGCGCTGTCCATAGTGCTCCTGGAACAAAACAAACAGCCGCAGCCCGTTAGGCGTGCGGCTGTGCCAATCCGCCGGCCCCCAGATCGCCTCCAACAAATCCTCCACGCGCCGGCTCTGCTTCATTTGCTGATAATAGATGTGGATCCTGTTGTCCTCCAGGCTCAGTCCAACCACCTTGGCAGCCGGGATCGACTCCAGCACATGGCCCACTTGGCGGCCCTGCTCGGCCACTGTAGCCTCGATGATCACCACGTCAGGCGCCGCTGCCTTCGCCTGTGCAAACGCCTCCGGCCCCATCGTCGCGACCCCGACCACCTCAATACCCGGTCGGCCAGAGATCAGACTCTGAACTCCTTGGGCAAACAAGCGTTGGCTGGCAAAAATAAATACCCGAATCGAATTCACCCACTGACTCCTGGTAAGCCTTTGGACCCCAGGCTATTGTAACCCCACCACGGCCACCCGTCCATAGTCCGCAACGACTATACGTGCCGCATCAATAGCCCACTATAACTAGTCCCTAGCTCCCCTGGCGCCAGCGGCAGGTCGAACCTCACGGGTTCAACCGTCACCCTCGGGAGACACACAAACCAGCCCCTGGCTCACTGCGTAGGCCACCGCCTGGACCCGGTTCCTCACCCCCAATTTCGTCAGAACGCTGCGCACGTGATTCTTCACCGTGTTGCGCGCGATACCCAGCTCCTCCCCAATCTCCTGGTTCGAGCGTCCCTGGACCATCAACCCCAGAACCTCACACTCCCGCGCAGACAGAACCCCCGTCGCCTCAGGCTGCACGACCGGCACCCTCTGTCGTGCCAGTTGGTGGAACAACTTGCCCGTCATCCCCCGGGAAATCGGAGCCTCCCCCGCCATCAGGCCCCGCAACTGCTGAAAAAGCGCCTCCGGCAAGAGATCCTTGAGCAGGTAGCCATCTGCCCCATTTCGTACCGCCGCCGTCAAATCCTCCTCATTGTCAGATACCGTCAGCATCACCACCTTCATCTCTGGCATCTGACCCTTGATCTGACGGGTCGCCTCCAGTCCATCGCAGTTGGGCATACGGATGTCCATCAGTACAAGATCTGGATGTAACAGTTGGGCCTTCTCGATCGCTTCCAACCCATCCGCCGCTTCCCCCACGACATCGAAATCAGGCTGGGCGTCAAGCAACCGGACCAATCCTTTTCGGAACAACAGATGATCATCTACCAACAGGATTCGTATTGATTTCATACCCCAACATTATACACGCAATGACCACTTGACACAACACACGATGTGTGGCATAGTCCACGCTGGCGCCATCGCTATCCAGGTCGACGCGGCGATATGGCATGACCCGGTCTGCCTGGCCCGTATCGCGCGCAGCCTGTCCCCAGCGGCGGAACCGCGCTAAGGCTTTGCAGACAAAGCTGGGAAGTGCTTCAAGAACAACTTCTAACTTGCGACTTGCTTCCCGTGTGGTATAGTACACATATGCCGGGAACCCGACAGACCCATATCCGGCCGCGCGCCACGGGGATCAAGAGGCATCTGACAAGTGACCCATCCAGGAGATGAGCATGACTGTACAGAACAAGTCAAGGAAACGCTCTGACGACAAAGGAATCGCAGCCCTGATTATCGCCGCCCTGGGCGCCGGTGGAATCGTAGCGCTCTACTTCCTCGTGCCTGGGTTCCAGTTCATCGATCTAGCGATGTTGCTCGTCGTGGTGATTTTTACCGCCTCAGGCTACAGGCAGGGCACCATCCGCGGTCTTATGACCATCGTCATCCTGTACTTCGCCACGGGCATAGCGGCGACGCTCTATCCAGTTCCCGCTCCCTACGTTGCAGGCATCGGGAAGCTCTTCGGCTTCATCTTCGCCGGCCAGGTGATGGAGGGTGATATGGCTGCATCCACCCAAACTGTGAGCGGTGACAGCCTGGCCATCTCCTTCATGTTGTTGACACTGGTCATCTGGATTGTGCTCGAGGCCATCGGCAGAAGTACATTCCAAGACACGAGCTTGCCCAAACTGGGCATCCTGGACAAGTTCGGAGGTATCGTCGTCCACTTCGTTATCGGCGCCTTGGTCGCCAGCCTTCTGTTCAACGCGATTGGCTACGGCCACCTGCGGAGAGCACACAACAAGGCGTTGCTCCGCACGAGATTTAACCAGATCCTCTCTCTGCACTACACCACTCAGTCGTTCTGGTTCGGCAGCCAGCCGCCTCCGATCTACGTCTACGACCTGGATGTGATGCGTGAACCCTAAGCACCTGTCCACGTTGGAGTTTCCCAGGGTTTTGGACCGCCTGGCGACGTACGCCAGTTTCTCCGCCGGTGAGCAAAGCGCCCGCACCCTCACCCCAGCAACCGATGTGCAGGAGATCCGCTGGCGTCTGGAGACGACGAGCGAGGCCCGTGCGCTGTTGGAAGCCAAGCCTGACACCACGCTTGGCGGCGTCCACGACGTTCGGCCCGTGGTGGAAGCTGCGCAGCGCGCGGCAGTGTTGCCACCGCCTGAGCTGCTCGACGTGCGCGACACGCTCGTCGCCGCCCGCGCGCTCCACCGCACCCTGAGCCGGCTACAGGACAAGTTTCCGCACCTGGCCCACGTAGCCACCCGCATCCAGCTCTGCCCGGAGGTGATCACCGACATCAGTCGCTGCCTGGATGAGCGAGGGAACGTGCGCGACGACGCCTCCTCCGAACTGGCCCGTATCCGCCGCGAGGCACGGATCGCCCACGACAGGATCCAGGACAAACTCCACAGCATCATCCAGTCCCCCCGGAATGCGACCTTCCTGCAGGAGTTGCTCATCACGCGACGAGCGGATCGCTACGTTATCCCCCTCAAAGCCGAATTCAAGGGCCGCATCCGGGGCATCGTCCACGACGTGTCCGCATCTGGCGCAACGGTGTTCGTTGAACCCCTCTCGGTCGTCGAGCTGAACAACGCCTGGCGTGAGCTTCAGCTCGAAGAGGAGCAAGAGGTGAACCGCATTCTGGCCGGCCTCTCCGCCCTCGTCGCCGAACGTGCAGCCGAGATCGAGCAGACCGTGGAAGCACTCGCCGAGCTGGACCTGGCCTTCGCCAAGGCCGAATATGCCGAAGCCATCAACGCCAACGCTCCGACCCTCATCTCCAACCGCCCGGGGAATCGGGGCGCCACCCTCCGCCTGATCGGCGCGCGCCATCCCCTGCTTGATCCACACAGGGTCGTGCCGATTGACGTCGTGTTGGACGAGGAAACGCAGGTGCTGGTGATCACCGGACCGAACACCGGCGGCAAGACCGTGAGTCTGAAGACGATCGGCCTGCTGACGCTCATGGCCCAAGCCGGATTGCACATCCCGGTTGATCCATGTAATGGCGACGATGGCTGTTCAGCCATATCTCCCTTCCGGGCCGTGTACGCCGACATCGGCGACGAGCAATCGATCGAGCAGAATCTCTCGACCTTCTCCGCGCACCTGACCAACATCATCTCGTTCCTCGATCAGGCCGAGGAGAACAGTCTCGTGCTTCTCGATGAGCTGGGTGCCGGGACCGACCCGGCCGAGGGCAGCGCACTGGCGCGGGCGCTGCTGGATCACTTCCGCGAGCGTGGGGCCATGACCTTCGTTGCCACGCACTATCCCGAGCTGAAGAGTTATGCCCAGCTTACCGCCGGCGTGCAAAACGCCTGCGTCGAGTTCGACCCGGAGACGTTGAGCCCGACGTACAAGTTGACCATCGGGCTGCCCGGTCGCTCCAACGCCTTCGCCATCGCACGGCGGTTGGGGCTACAGCGGGACGTCGTCGATGCCGCACGCCAGATGGTCTCCCCGGGCGCACTCCGCACCGAGGATATGCTCGCCGACATTCACCGGTTGCGGATCCAGGCGGCCCAGGCCAGGGATGAGGCCAATGCCGCGCGTGCCGAGGCCCAGAAGCTGACGCGAGAACTGCGCGAGCGGCTGGAAACGATCGATCAGGAACGCCAGGAGATCCTGGAGCAGGCGCGCGAACAGGCAGACACAGAGCTGGATGAATTGCGAACCGAGGCGCGTGCGCTGCGAAGCCGACTGAAGGTTGCCGCAGCACCGATCAAGGCCGTGTCCGCGGTCGAGGAAGCGGTCACTTCGCTAGCAGCAGAGATGGAATCCGCCCTGCCTGAGCCGGAGATGCGGAAGCCACCCATCATACCCAGCATACCGCAGCGCCCTATCCGCCCCGGTGACACCGTGTGGGTTCACCCGCTGAACGCCAAGGGGCAGGTCATGGCGGTCAACGACGAGGAGGCCGAGGTGCAGGTGGGACGCGTCCGCACGCGTGTGAACCCGGCGGTGCTGGAACTTCGCGCCCCTACGCCCCATCCCCCCGCCGAAGAAGAGCCCGACCAGGGCGAGAGCGCCTTCAGCGCCGCCCCTTCGCCCGGTGTGCGGCTCGACCTGCGGGGTTGTACCGTCGAGGAAGCGCTCGAGCGGCTGGACCGCCACCTGGATGCCGCGTCCCGGGCCGCGTTGCCCTGGGTTCACATCATCCACGGCAAGGGCACCGGTGCGTTGCGGCGAGCGGTCCGCGACTTTGTGGCCGACCACCCCCTCGTCAGCTCCTATGAAGTCGGCAGGGAAAAGGAGGGCGGCGCGGGCGTCACCGTCGCCAAGATGGTGCAGTAAGTGGAGCATACGATATGACAAGCATAAAAGTAGAAATCTGGCTTTATGGGCCGATCGCACGCTACGCTGGGGAGCAAAGTCAGGGCAGTCACGCCCAACTACACCTGGAAATGCCCGAAGACAGCACGATGGTCGACCTCCTCGACCGCATCGGGCTTCCGCAGGAGGAGAAGGGCATCACCTTCGTCAACGGCCGCCTGGCCGCGCTGCCCGGCCTGGATACCGACCACGACCTCGTCCTGCACGACGGCGACCGGGTGGGCATCTCCCACCGCCAGAGTATGTGGCCATTCCAATACCGCTTCGGTGCCAGCCTGACGTCTGGACTTCAGGATACATTTCGCGATCGGAAGGATCGAGGCATACACCACGCCTACACGAAGCGGTCAGGCGAGAGCTAAGCCACGCAAAGAGCCCTCTCCCATCCCCGGCGCAGCCGGGGCGACCTCTGCCCTGGCAAACCCCCTACGCAGTAGGGTCCGTGATGGCCAACCCAGGCATGTGGAGTCCCCTCTGCGCTTGTGCGTTTTCCAACCTTGTGCTATTATAGTAGTTGACTAATCTCAACATAGTATCTATATATACTACAAACAGGGTATGTCATTTCCTCCGACTCATCCCGTCCCACCGGGACAGGTGAGCGATAAGGCGTAGGGAGCAATCTCTACACCCGCCGTGTTTGCAAAGGAGGTCCTTCGCGGCCTGGCATTCTTCGCCTCGCTTCGATGTGACCTCTTTTTTGTTTCACGCGTAATCTTCTGCGTCGCACGTTCCAAATCAGATCAATAATAAGGAGGTACTAAGAATGGCCAAGATGTTGCGCATCAATATGACCGATCGGACCGCTACCTACGAGGACGTACCGGACAAGTACAAGCACCTCGGCGGTCGCGGCCTCACGTCCACGCTCATCCTTGACGAGGTGGACCCAACGTGCCACCCGCTGGGGCCAAACAACAAGCTCGTCTTCGCGCCCGGCATCATCACTGGCACCAACGCGCCGACCTCTGGCCGGGTCTCGGTGGGCGGTAAGTCCCCCCTCACCGGCGGGATCAAGGAATCGAACGCCGGATCCAGTTGGCCGCAGATCGTCGCCCGATTGGGCATCAAGGCGCTCGTCGTCGAAGGATACCCGAAGGACGACGGCTGGTGGGGAGTGCACGTCACCAAGGACGGGGCCGAGTTCTTCCCGGCCGACGAATACGCCGGCAGGAGCCTCTTCGAGATGTTCCCCAGCCTCTTTGAGCGCTTCGGCGACAAAGTCGGCGTCGCGACCATCGGCGTGGCCGGGGAGCAGAAGATGTCGATGGCCGGCGTGTGCTTCAACGACATCGACAACAGGCCCAGCCGATACTCCGGCCGAGGCGGGCTCGGCGCGGTGTTCGGCAGCAAGGGCCTGAAGCTCATCGTCGTCGACGGCGCGGGTGCGCCCGGCGTTGAGATCGCCGACAAGGACCTGTTCACCCAAGGGCGCAAGAAGATGATTGACGCGCTGCGCACCCACGACATCACCAAGCCCAATGGCACGCTCAACACCTACGGCACCGCAGCGCTGGTCAACGTGATCAACGAGGCTGGCGCTCTGCCTACCCGCAACTTCAGCTCGGGCCGGTTCGAGGGCGCAGCCAAGATCTCCGGCGAGGCTATGGCCGAGTACTGCGAGACGCGGGGCGGCGTCGGCATGATGGGCCACCCGTGCCATCCCGGCTGCATCATCCAGTGCTCCAACGTCATCCCAAACGCCGACGGGACCGAGCTGGCGTCGTGCATCGAGTACGAGACCACCTGGGCGATGGGCGCCAACTGCGGGATCGACGACCTGGACGCCGTCGGCAAGCTGACCACGATGTGCAACGACCTGGGGTTGGACACCATCGAGGCCGGCTGCACGCTGGGTGTGGCGATGGAGGCGGGTCTGGCCGAGTTCGGCGATGGAGAGAAGGCCATCGAACTGCTGGACGAGGTCCGCAAAGGCACCCCGCTGGGCCACATTCTGGGCCAGGGGACGGAGACGACCGCCAAGGTCTTCGGCGTCACGCGCGTGCCCACCGTCAAGGGGCAGAGCATGCCCGCTTACGAGCCACGCGCCATCAAGGGGATCGGCATGACGTACGCCATCAGCACCATGGGCGCCGACCACACCTCCGGCTACACCATCGCCCCCGAGATCCTGGGCGTCAGTGGAAAGGTCGACCAGTTCGACACCGACAAGGCGGACCTGGTGCGCGCCTTCCAGCACACGACCGCCTTCATCGACACCTCTGGCCACTGCCTGTTCATCGCCTTCGCCATCCTGGACATCCCCGAGGGCTTCCAGGGTATGATCGATGAGTGCAACGGCATCCTGGGCACGAACTGGACGGCGGACGACATCGTCCAACAGGGCAAAGAGACCATCGACAAGGAGATCGCCTTCAACCGGGCAGCCGGCCTCACGACCGCCGACGACCGCATGCCCGAGTTCATGAAGTACGAGAAACTCCCGCCCCACGACGTTGTCTGGGACGTGCCGGACGAGACGTTGGACGCGGTATTCGCGGACTAGCACGCCAGTGCGAGGAAATAGCCGCCGGGCCTTCACGGCCCGGCGGTTTCTTTTCGTATCCCAGTATCCCCAAATGATCTTCCTGTACTCCGCTCTCTGTGCTATACTACGGCCTTACAGGCAAAGGTGCGTAGGAACGGAATCAGGAGACAAGGCATGGACCCCATCACAATCCTCTTGGTCGAGGACCACAAGATCGTCCGCGAGGGGACGCGGCAGTTGTTGGAACAATCCCCGGACCTGACCATCATCGGCGAGGCCGCCGACGGCGAGGAGGCGGTGCGCCTGACCACCGAGTTGCTCCCGGACGTCGTTGTCATGGACGTCCGCCTCCCCCGACTCAACGGCATCGAGGCCACGAAGGCGATCAAGGACCAGCACCCGGACATGCCGATATTGATCCTCTCCGCCTACGACGACGACCGCTACGTCTTCCCCCTGCTCGACGCCGGAGCCAATGGGTACCTGCTCAAGACAACCAGCGGGGCCGAGCTGGCGCGGGCCATCCGCACCGTGCAGGCGGGAGAGACGGCGCTCGACCCCCACATCGCCCACAAGGTGGTGGAACGCCTCACCCACCACCAGCGATATCAGAGCAGAGATATGAAGGAGGGGCTCACCGAGCGAGAGATCCAGGTTCTGCAGACCGTGGCTCAGGGGAAAAGCAACCGGGAGATCGGCGAGGCGCTGTTCATCAGCCCGCACACCGTCCAGGTGCACGTGCGCAACATCTTCGGCAAACTGGGCGTGAACAACCGCATCGAGGCCGTGGCCTATGCCGTGCGCCAGGGGTGGATCACGCTGGAGGACGGGATTGGGTGACGCCGGAAAGCCGAGAGGTCTGCGCCTGCAGCACCAGTTGACACTCGTATCCCTGTTGCCCGTCGCCGTGCTGGGGGCCGTGGTGACGCTGGTCAGCACCTACGCACTGCGCCAAGTCTCCCTGAACCTGATCTTGCAGCGCAACACGGCGCTCGTCCAGGTGGCGGCGGCCGGTCTGGCCAACGACCTGGACGGATACCTGCGGCCGCTACAGACCGCGGCTGAGGCACTCGCTGGCCAGGCCGGGGAGATCGCGCAACAACAGCAGATCCTGCACAACCAGGCACCCTACCTCCAGCCATTCGGCGGAGGGGTGGCCCTGCTGGACGAAACAGGCATCGCCGTCGCCACCACGCCCGGCCACGAGGAGCGTGAAGGGCGCGACTACTCCTTCCGCGGTTATTTCCAGACCGCGCGTGCGACCCGGCGTCCCGTCTTCTCGACGGTGCTCAAGGAGGAACCCTCCGGGCAAGACGCGGTGGTCGTCGCTACACCGGTGCTGAAGGGCGACGACTTCTCCGGCGTGCTCATCGGCGTGCTGTTCCTGGGACGCCGTCCGTGGACCAACCATCTAGAACCACTGCGCACACAGCAGGGAGGCCAGGCGTATCTCGTCGACACCGCGGGAACCGTCATCTACCACCCTGATGATACCCACATCGGTACAACCGTTACAGAGAGCGGGGCACTGTGGCAACTGATCGAGGGGCACCAGCCCGGCAGCGCGCTCTACGAATCCCCCGCGTTCGGCGAACAGGTCGTTGCCTCCTTCGCCCCGCTGCCTGGCGTGGGATGGGGCCTGATTATGGAAGAGCCCAGCGGCGCCATCCTCGCCCCCACCGTCCCCTATCGGTGGATCGTGGGCGGTCTGCTGACCGCAGGCGTGATCCTGTCGACACTCGTGCTGGTCATCAGCGTGGGCCAAGTGACCCGGCCGTTGACCGCCCTGGTCCAGGAGGCCAGGCAAGTGTCAACCGGCATCCCATTTCGCCCCCTGGAAGCCCAAGGACCTCCGGAAACGCGCACGCTCATCGGCGCCTTCAACTACATGGTCATCCGCCTGGCCGAGCAGCAGGCCACACTGCGCCAGTACGCCCTCCAGGTGTTGCAGAGCCAGGAGGAGGAACGCAAGCGGATCTCGCGCGAGCTACACGACGAGACGGTGCAAGACATGGTGGGTCTTATGCAGCGCATCGAGCTGTGCCGTAGCGCACTCCAACAGGATCCGGCAGCGGCGGCGCGACGGCTGGACGAACTGCAGTCCCTCGCCAAAGGAGCCGTAGCCGACGTGCGGCGCATGAGCAACGATCTGCGCCCGCTGATCCTGGAGGATCTGGGCCTCCCGGCCGCACTCCAGGCGCTGTCCGAGGAACTATCCCAACATATGCCCGACGCGCGCGTCCACTGCGAGATCGTCGGCGACGAGCGCCGTCTGGCCCCCGAGCTGGAGCTGACGGTCTTCCGGGTGGTCCAGGAGGCATTGACCAACGTGCGCAAACACGCGCCCACCGCTACCCAGGTCAACGTCACGCTCTACTTCGAAGAGGGAGAAGTCCTGGCCACGGTCGAGGACAACGGGCCAGGGTTCCATCCCCCGGACATGCAGGCGATGGTGCGGGAAAGCCACCTGGGCCTGGCCGGGATGCACGAGCGCGCCCACCTCTTCGGCGGTGACCTGAGCATCACCTCCGCCCCGGGCGCGGGCACTACCACGGCCCTGCGCATCCCAACTCCGGGCCATCCGGGCTGACGCGTCAACCCGACCTTGCCCAGGCGCCTGCCTGCCTACTACATCGTACTTACCCCCATACCTTAATTCCATTATTCCATCGCATCCCTCAAATAGGGGTTTCAGGTTGCGTGAAATACCTGTGTTGAGTGATGCCAGTCCGCGCGCTTGCTGCTATGATTGAGCTGTGGAAAGAGAGCCTGGGCAGGCTCGCACCGGACCCCCCACTGCGTGGGGGACTTGGGGAGATTGAGGAGGGGGGCGTTCACTATGTTTAAAGAGCCATCGCTCAAAGAGCCGTCATTCGAGGACGCGGTCAAGTTGTTCAAGGAATGGGGCTTCGAAGTGGAGCCCGGTCCCCGTCCTGAGCAGGTCACGCTGATCATGGAAGGACCAGACTCACGGACGTACTCGGTATACGAGGCCCGCATGCTTCCGCAGATCGCCGCTGTGGCGCTGCGCGTCCGGTGGAAGAACGGCTCCACATCGCTGCACGCCTGGTCAGGCCAGGCTGGGATCCCCGTCGATTTCGACACAGTCCCCTTCCCGCTTGGGGCAGCCTCTTTACTTCGGGCCTGAGCAAACAGATCCCAGGTTTTCGCCAGCAACATCCTACGCGTCTTCGGCGCGTCGATCCTCGTGGCCGGGATGGGGAAGCGGGACGACCTGGACGTGCGCAGGGAACATGGAGCGGACTTCTACCACAAAATCGTGCTCGACGACGGCGTGCTGAAGGGGGCGATCTTCGTCGGCGCGTGCAGGAACGAGGGGTTCACCGTGCAGTTGATCCGGCAGCAGGTGGATGTGTCCCCCTTCGCCGATTCGCTGCTCAGGGGGACGTTCCGCTACCCGCGATACGTGCACGAGGTTCTGAAGATCTGATCTCATAGCGGGTCCCCTCCTGCGCCAGGCGCAGCGCGATGCCCGCCCCGATCCCCCTGCTCGCACCCGTGACGATCGCGACCTTGTCTCCAAGTCTCATGCTGTGCTCCTGTGATGTCACGCCTGGAGGAACCCGTACGCCAGCCAGCCGCCGTCAACGATCAGCGCCTGCCCGCACATGAAGTCCGACTCACTGGAAGCCAGGAAGATGGCCGGCCCCATCAGGTCCTCCATCTTGCCAATCCGCCCCATGGGCGTACGCCGCCGGATCGCATCCAGGTCGAGCTGGCCGATCTCGATCTGGTGCAGGATGACGTCGGTCTCAAAATAGCCGGGCGACAGGATGTTCACGTTGATGCCGTACCGGGCCCATTCCACGCCCAGGCCGCGGGTGAGGCCAACCAGGCCGGTCTTGCTGGCGATGTAGGCGGCTCGAAACGGGGCGCCGCTGTGCGCCTGCATCGAGCCGACCATGATGATCTTCCCATATCCGGCCCGTTTCATCGGCTTGGCCACCCGCTGGCTACACAGGAAACTCCCCGTCAGATTGACGTCGATCACCTGGCGCCAATCCGCGGCCGGCAATTCCTCCGAGGGCGCGACGGCCCGGACGCCGGCTGCGTTGAACAAGATGTCCACCTGGCCAAACGTCTCCAGCGTCGTCTGCACCACGCGCTCGACGTCGCCAGGGCGGCACACGTCCGCCTGCACGGCCAGCCCCTTGCGACCCAGGGCCTCAATCTCCACGGCCGTTTGAGCGATCTCGTCACCGGAGCGAGCCACGACGACGACGTCAGCTCCTTCACCGGCGTAGGCCAGGGCAATCGCCCGGCCGATGCCCCGCCCTCCCCCGGTGACGATGGCAACCCGGTCCAGCAAACGTTGCATGGATATTCCTCCTCAAAGCTGTGAGATTATGGACTGATCGTCCGCGTTCTACGAAGTGAACCTAAATCGTACACCAGGATGCCAGATTCGGGAAGCGCAAGCCGTTTACCCAGGCGTACATACGAGCTTGCGCGGCGGGCGCACCAGGGGGCCTGGGCAGGCGGTCACGCCAACCCACTACGTGTAGGACCTGGGGAGGAGAGATATGGAAGAAGCCGGGGAAGGGGGCTGTCTCCTCGCCAGGATGCCAAAGGTGGACGGGTCAAGGTAGGGATGGCCCTTGGGGCCGCCCCCCCCCTCAGAGAACCGAACGTGTGGAGTCACCGCATCCGGCTCTTGCCTTGGGGCTGACGCTTGGCCGTCGGCCCGCCTTACGGCTAGACGTATGCGCTCCAGTGCCTGGGACATATCTTTGCTCCGGCCCTGCGTCCGGGATATGTGGCCCTGGTACTCATTCCCCTTGGCCGGTCGCCTTCCCTCCATCCCCTCCGCCCCTCCCGGTTTGTTCGGGGACTTCGTTGGTACTACGCAACCGCATCCCCCTCGCAACCGCTCCACTCACTCATTCCCTCCACTCCAGACTTCGGAAGTCTGTCGCGCCTCAATCAAACAACAGATCCGCAACAACCTCCCGTTCCTCCGGCACATACGACTCCACAAACTCCCGATACGCCTCTGGCGACGGAAACTGGGACAGCACAACCTCCGGCGCGGGTAGAGTTCCCTCTCGCATCCCGATCTACTCCCGGTAACTGGAGAACTACCAGTCTTCTGGCCGCTCCACCAGGCCGGCGAGCACAGGATTGAGATGAATGTATCGGGATAGATGTACCAGATAATCGTTCCTGTTCACGTGTTTGGCCTGAAACGCACCTTGAAACAACGCGCCGACGCGATCGTAGCGCGCGTTCATCGCCTTGGTGTAGGAAATCGAAAACAACTGCATCCGATGGGATAGCTCGGCCTCCTTCAGCAAGACCAACAAATGGTAGTGAGTGGGCATCAGGCAATATGCCACGACATCGAGAATAGGGACGAGGTACTTGCGCATCCGTCGCAGGAAGAAGCCGTAATTCCTGCGCTCAAGGAAGATGCGCCCCCGATTGTTGCCCCGGTTAAACTGGTTCTCAATACCCTCGACTAAGACTTCCGAAGTCTAAGAGACGCAAGGCGCACCGTCACCTTGGCAATCTTCATTATATTGCCACACTTGGATGCGCACAAACACTGATCGAGGGATTCGAAGAACGGTGTCGTTGGCGCAACCCAGAACATCCAGGCAGCGCACCGGCACCGAAAAGAGGCAAGTCACCGATTACCTTGCGGGATTATTGCACCACTTCATCTGAGGAATCAGCCGGGGGCAGACATCCCTCGACATCGTATGTGAAGCCGCATGGCGGAAAACCCTTCACCACGAGCGGCAAGTGGACAAAGACGCAATACTCATCAGCGCCGATATCGACAGCAGCAGATCCGCCGTAATCTCCGCCAGCGGGGCGAGAGTGACCGTCTATGTCGGTGGTTATTCCAGCAAATACCCCAGTGTTAATGGCTTTGCTGCCAGGTAGGATATGATAGTCTCCTCTACCTGGATCTACAAAGGCCGGATCTCCCCAGACGTTGACCGTGCCCGTGAAGATCTCGCCCTCGCCGTCCCAATCGACGCCGTTTGTCCAGGTGCCGGTGCCCCACAGTGTAGCTGTCAGCGTGGCTGTATTACCAGCCTCGACGAAGATGCCCACCGCATGGCTCACGAGTATGGTGTTGATCAGGCCCGCGCTGCTGGAGGTCCCGGTAATACAAACACCGCTGCCATCCCCACCTCGATTGCGAGCAATCGTCGTGTGCCACAGACGCGGGGAACAACTCCGGATGTACACGCCGCTGCCAGCGATGTCGGCCCGATTGTCGGCTACGATATTGTCGACAAACGTAGCGCCGCTGCTTCTGACCGCCACGCCACCACCATGCCTGGTGGCTGCATTTTGCTGAATGTAATTGCCCAGAACCCGAGCCGTCGTGCCGCCGGTGAGATAGATACCACCCCCATCCGTGAATGCGCGATTGCCGCTGATAACGTTGCCCTGAATCAAAGCCGGACGGTCTTTGACGTAGATGCCACCGCCGTATGAACCACTCGACCGGTTCCCAACAATGATGTTGTCGATAATCGTCGGCGGCAACGTCCCGTATGGACCGACGTAAATACCACCGCCGCTCCTCTCGGCCGTATTGCTCACAATCCAGTTGGAACGCAAGGTTGGCGCGGCTCCACCGACTAGACGCACACCGCCACCCGCGTGGCCGCGCAGATTGCCTTTGAAGAATGTAAAGCCCTCAATCAAGGGGCCGTAATCGCCATCCACCACCAGCACAGCGCCTTCGTGGTCAGCATCAACCGTCGTGGCATACCTCGCCAGTGCCCGATCTGCCCAGTCCGGCGCGTAGCTGCCCAGCAGATCAATGGTCTTGGTCAACGTCAGGTTCTCGGTGTAGATGCCCTGCGCCACGCGAACGGTGCCACCGGCGTCGGTACGCCCGATACCATACCCAATGCTGGCACAGGGGTCAACCTGCGAACCACAAGCCGGTTGATCCTCCCCCATTGCAGCGCTGACGTATGCATCACGATAGATGCGGTAGAAGCCCGCAACAGACGGTTGAGCGCCGCTCTGCGACTCTGCGAGAAGCAGGCCGCAGTCAGGCGGGCCGAACGATTTCGTGTTCAACGTGACGACGACCGTGACTCTAACGGAGTCATCGTGCCCCAACGTGTACGCTGCCGGCATCACCAATGATGGCCAACCCTGCGCCGACAAATGGGTAAACGTAAAGGCGGCAGTGGCACCGGTACGATTGGTCAGCGTGTAAACCAAAGTCACCGTCTCACCAGGCACACCCTCGATGGATTGCTCCAGGGGCGTCATCACCAGGCCGCCGACCAACCTTGCCATAGAGATCGCACGCCGCCCACCCACGTCAGCAACTTGAGCGTTTACTGTAGCATTCGGACCATATCCCAGCTCACGGAAGGCCATGGTTACGCGATAGTCATTGGCGGTGTTCAGATCCTCAGGAATTACGCACACGCCATTCACCAGGGGATCATCCAGGTCGGCGACGACGGTGGTGTTCGCGTTGAGGCCCACGTAGTCGAGGATCCGGCTATCGGTGACCGTACCAGACACCGTCACGCCCACGGCCTTCACGTCCGGCTCCGTGTAGGGACTGGTCACCTCGACCAGTGCAGTCAGTCCAGTCGCATCGGTGTAAGTGCTGCGCAACGCAACGGTGGGGGTCACCTTATTGGTCCACGGCAGGAACGGGGTACTCAGGGGATGGATAGCGGCCCGCTGTGTAACGGTCATCCCCTGGCGCACTTCGAAGTGGAGGTGGGGGTAATGCGCCCCGGAACGTCCTACGCGTCCAATGACCCGCCCTGGGGTGACTTCGTCTCCCTGCTCGACAAAGACCTCCGATAGGTGATTGTAGCGCGTTTCACAGGTAAGGTGCTCATGCGTCAGATGGACGAACTTGCCGCTACCATAGAGACCGTCTGGCCAGTCCGCCCTGACCAACCGCACGGTCGCTGTGGTCACGGCAAGCACCGGGGTGCCAGTCGGAGCAGGCCAGTCCAGACCACGGTGAAAGTCGTAGCGGGGGTATCCTTCGGGCCGCAGCAAACGCGGACCGAGGGTATCGCTGATGGCCAGCGGGATGGTGAGAGGGGAAGTGGAACCAGAGGCACCATTTACAACCGACGCGCTGGCAAGCGAGCGTCCGGCTGCGTGCTGCGCCGCAGAGACTGCGCCGCCGTCCACAGGCGATTCGCGGCGACACGGGACTCCGGGCTCACCTTCCACCGGCGCCGCAGCCCGCGCCCTCGCAGTCGACAGCCACGAAACCAGGGCGACGGTGGTCGCCAGGCCAACCAGCAAGGCAAGTGTCAGTTTCGCTCCGCCACGGTTCATCGCTCTCCCTCCTCCCCAGCGGTCGATGGCAAAGACACAGCCGACCTGCTCCCGGCTGCGCGCCGGAAGTGTGGTCGGCCGTAGATCCAACGTCCACGTTTTCCTCCCTGCCCGTCTACGACGGGCACCTGCTCCGCGACGTGTTTTCGTTGTCATGTTTTGTTGTGCTTTTATTATACACCTGTGGTAATAGGGTGTCAAGATAGGAAACGTTGCAGAAGACATTTCATTTTGGGGCAACAGGGCCGACCAGGTGCCAGGCACTTGCAGGGGTTGTCTTGGGCCACGGGGTGGCGCTGCGAGAGAGCAAGTTTAGGGAGCGGAGGGGCGCGAGAAAGTACCTGGCACCGAAGAGGTGGATGGCGTCAATGCGCCCGCAGGGTCAAGGGCAGGAGGCAGGAGAAGAACTCGAAGTACTCGTGCGCCCCGCGGTCGTAGCCCTCTCCCTGGGGCCGGGAGACGTCCCGGATGTCCTCGGCCGGTGCGCCCACCGGCGTGCCGGTGTCCACGCACGGAGAATCCTCGCGCAGCCAGTAGATGCCGCCTGGCGCGTTTCGAAAGCGCGGATCGACGGCGATGTTCCCCTCGCCGGGCCAGGCACCCGCGCCGGTCCCCACGTCGGAATAGGTGACGGTGACGGTAGAGAGCGCGTCCATTTCCAGGTTCGCGCCGTTGCCCCACAGTATGCAGTTGACCAGCGTTCCGGCGCCCCCACCCTGCCCGTCGTGCCCCTCATACAGGTAGATGCCGTGCCGGCTGCCAGCCACCGTGTTGTTGACGATGCGCGAGACGGCCCCGTCCTTGATCGCGATGCCGGTTCCACTGTATAGGTCGTAATCATCCCCCAGGCAGGCGTACACCAGGTTGTTCATCAACGTCGTGGAGGAGGGATGCCCGATGGATATGCCCTTGTCGCCGCAGTGATGCACCTCGTTCCGCTCGATGACGGCCGACGAGTGGTTCAGGTCCATGCAGTCGTCGGAGACGTCGTGGATGTGGTTGTCCAGCAACAGCGCCGGCGTGATCATGTGGCTGACCTCGATGCCCTCCAGCATGTAGTCCCCCCGCCGGACGTCGTGGATGTGGTTGCCCTGGACGAGGGCAAATCCACCGGTGACGTGCACGGCGTCGCTCTCGACGTGGCTGATCTCGTTGCGCAACAAGTGAATCGCCGGGTCGGTGCCCCCCCAGGGGTAGGTCTTGACCGCGACGCTCGCGTCGGTGTAGCGCAGCACGCTGTCGGCGATGGTCACCCGCGAGCCGTAGGCCGAGACGCCGTGGGTGCGCGGGTAGGTGATCGCCTCTTTCGTGTACTCGATCACGGCGTGGCGGATGCGGTTGTCCGCCTGGGTACCCTCGAGCAGGACGCCGCCCCAGTAATCGCTCCCGCGGCGGGTGAAGACGATGGGCTGTGTGCTGGACCCCTCGGCCAGCAGCCGTCCCCCCTCGACCCGCACCGCCCGGTCCGCCCGGAACTGCAGCGTCACGCCGGGTTCGATCGTCAGCGTCACCCCCTCCGGCACGACGATGTCCTCGACAATGTCGTAGGGATAGCCGCTGGTCAGGAGCGTGGTGTCCTCCGTCAGCGTGCCGCCGTGGAAGAGGGGCCGGTAGACCGTGATCGTGCGGCTGTCGAGCCCGTCGGTGACGGCGAAGACGTTGTCCCGCGTCCAGAGCGTGCTCGTGTAGCGCCAGGTCGTCGCCTCCGGATAGATCACGCCCACCGGGCTGCCGTTGACGGTGACGTCGCGCAGGGGGGAGCAATCGCCCTCCAGCGTCACCTCCGGCTGGGTGGTGGCGAAGTTCGCGCCCCCGTTGGTGCGGATGGAGAGCCGCGTGGCGGGGATCTCGCTGTTGAGCTTGGGAATGCGCTCGGTGACGTAGTCCTTGAGCTCGTTCTTATCCCCGTTGCTCACCACGTCGGGCAGCGCGTCAATGCGGGGGAGCATCTCCGCGGTCGAGAACTCGTTCGCCGCGATGCTGGCGATGTCCCGGTAGTACCAGCGGGTGAAGTCGGGGTAGTTGAGGATGCGTTGCACGATCTCGCCGGCGTACCAGTTGGGCAGCCAGACGCCGTGGTGCGGGTAGACGAAGGTGAAGTCGTGGTCCCAGGAGATGAGGATGAAGCGATCGTCCGAGGGACGATGATACAGGAAATAGTCGTCGCCTTGCCCGATCCACAGCGCCCCCTCGTGGTTGTTGAGCACGGCCTGAACGGCGAACCAACGCAGCCACTGGCGCACGTCGGCCACGGTCTCGGCCTGGGCGCGGAACGCTTCGTCGGGGCTGTTGGTGAGCGCATCGGTCAGGGCGATGACGTCGGAGAAGTCGTCGGCGTCCGTGTTGTTCTTCTTGAGATAGTAGGGGCGGTAGCTGTCGGGGTCGGGGCCGCGATAGCTCAGGTCCGCCCCGTCGTAGCCGCGGTAGAGATTGCCATCCTCGTCGCCGGGGAAGTGCGCCCTCAGGAACTCGTTGTCCACCTGCTCGACGTCCAGGTAGTCCCCCTCAACATCCTCGTTGACGTAGAGGGTCACGAAGCGGGTGTCCGGGGCCGGCAGCCCGGCGCGCCGGAACAGGTCGTGGGCCAGTGCCTCCCGGCCCAGCTCGTCGCTCACCAGGTTCAGCCGCTCGCGGCTGGTTCCACGGCCATCGAGGAACTGGTGCTCGTCGCGGAACTTGACCCGGTAGGGACGCGGCCAGAAGTCGCGGGTGCTCTCGCCCCGGTAGCGCACGCCGACGTTGTAGTACACGTGGTCCGAGTAGACGAAGGTAGCGTCCAGCAGGACGTTGGAGAACAGGTCGCGGGTCGTCAGTTCGGTCCGGTTCTCCTGCGTCATGAGGAGACGGTAGATGGGCAGCGGGCCGGCGGGCGGGGCGTCCTCCACCTGGTAGAGGTAGCTGGTGGTGGTGGGCAGCCCGGTCTCGCCGGAGGTGCCGCCCGGCGCGCCCTGGGGCACGGTCCTCCCGGCCCCCTCGTCGTCGGTCGCGGTGACGTAGAACTCGACGTACAGGCCGTCGTCGTGGGCCGGGACGACGCCCGTGTAGCGCCCATCACCGGCCACCTCGTCGCCGCCACTGCCGTCGTCGACCATAGCCAGCGCCTCGTAGCCGGACGTCCCCTCGGGACGGTAGTACAACGTCACCGCCGCGACGAGATGGTTGTCGCCCACGAGCGCCGTGACGGTGACCGGCTGGCTGGAGGTAGGCATAGCCGGGGCGTGGGCCACACCGGTGACGCAGGGGGGGATGTTGTCGGGGGAGTAGACGCTGTTCTGCGCACTGGGGGTGCCCAGGCCGGCGCTGGCCCCCCAGGAGCAGGGGTGGTCGTTGTCGAAGCTCGGGTTGACCAGTTCGAGGGAAGGGCCGTCGCCGTCAGGCGGTTCAGGCCAGGGGTGGTGGTCGTCGTAGGTGACCTCGTCGACCAGGTGGCCCAACGCGTCCTCGATCGCCACGCGCTCGCCGCTGTTGGCGAGGCGCCCGCTCACGAACGGCCCCAGCACGCCGCCGATACCATACACGGCCTCGACCGTGGCCGGGTCATGGCCGACGACGACGGTCCCGCCGGCGGGAATGGAGACGCCGGCAGGGAAGGTATACACAATCCCGTCGCTGAACCGCCATCCAGAGAGGTCGACGGCGATGGGGCCGGTGTTGTAGAGCTCGACGTATTCCTCGCCGTGGTCGTCGGAGGCGGGGTGGTACTGGAGTTCGTTGATGACGATCGGGGAGGGGGATTGGGCTAGGGCCAATGAACAATGACCAATGACCAATGACCAATTAGAAATGACAAATGACAAATAAAGAATGAAAAAGGATAAAAGACGAATGAGGAATATCAGAGGGCCGAGAGAGGGTACCGGCCATCTGGGGTTTGGTGTCTGGCATTGGGGGTTTGAGCTTCTGCCCATCGCCCATCTCCGTGACTATCCGCCCGTTTGTCCGTATTGATAGTATACCACAGAAATTACCCTCGCCCATCCCCGGCGCAGCCGGGGCGCCCTCTCCCATACCCGGCGTGGCCGGGGCCGCCGGCGTAGTCGGGGCGCCCGCTGCCAAGGGGGGAGGGAGAAGAGGACCGGGCGCGTCAGCTTATGGATCAGATCAGGCTCGCCAAGGCCGACCGGCGGTGAAGGATGTTGGCCCGGCCGGACATGAAGTATCCGGCCTACGGAGCAACGGGCGCTAAAGGCGCCCTGAAGCCCGGTTTACCAGGCGCGGCTCCCAAGCCCCCGCCCGACGAAACGACCCTGGTTACGGCACTAACTTATTGAAGTTCATTACGGGGAAGGTGATTAGATCGTTCGCTTTTTGCGTACAACGATATGGTATAATACCAAAAACGTCCGCGCGGGATGGGGTGTTCGAAAGTCGCAGGACGCGCGCGAGGCCTGTCAACTGCTGGAGCGGTCTTTGGAGCTAGACCCGGCGTACGAGTGGACGCAGCAGCGGTACGCCGACATGTGTGCGGAGGTCCTGCCGGAAGCACCGCTCAACCTGGACTTCGAGGAGTGAGGGCGGTGGGTAGAATGGAGGATCGGAGAATGAAGCGAGCGATCACCGTGGTGGTGGTTCTGCTGGTGCCGGCGGCGTTGGTCGGGCTGATCGTATCCCGCCAGGCCCGCCTTCCCCCGGAGTGGCAAGCCGGCCTGGATGAGTACGTCGACCACCTGGAGGCACGCTCGTCTGGCCCGGTGGACGTGCGGACGGTGGTGCAGGCGAGAGATCCGACACGCTTCGGCCGGGCTATGAGCCGCGCCGTCACTGGCGAGAGCGTGATTTTCCAGACGGATTACGACTACACCGGAGAGGCAGACAGCGGCGGCGCCCGGCCGCTGCCGTTCCCGCCGGAAGAGGTGTGGTGCGTCCTGCTGGAGCGGGACCTGAGTGCGCTGGACGGCGTGACGAGCGATACGGGGTACGCGGTGCTCTTCGTGGCCCTGCACCAGGACATGTACAACGCCGAGTGGATGATCCACTGGGGAACGGATGACGTGTTTGCGCCGGATTTCCGGGAGCGCCTGTCAGAGATCGGGTGCGAGCTGGAGCTGGAGCGGTTGGCCCAATAAGCGGGCAACCTGCGGCATGCCTGCACCTACGCCATCAGCAACCACGCCTACGGGTGGCTGGAGTCGGACCCCATCCCCGGCATCCCCAGCCCGGAGTACGACCCACAGGCGGCGTTCTACAACGCGGGCGAGGGGTACATCGGCCACCTGGACGCGGCCTTGGGAGGAGCCGGCACGATCTGGCAGGAGCAGAGCGGGCGCGTCACCACGCCTTTGGGGACGGCGGCGGTGCGCATCCAACTGGATAACGATATGAACTCAGGATGAGTGGCACACGACGACGTACCGCTGGCGAGCCAGGGGGAGATAACGAAGTACTGCTTCCTGGGCGGGCAGCGGGCGCGATGCGGCAGGGGTTGGTTCTTGCCACAAGTGCAACAGGCACCAAAATAGAACTTGGAGAATCGACTCGAACCTAGCTCGAACCCAACTGTTCCGGAGGCATGAGCGGCCCGCCCGACACCAATCCCACGTCGCTCCACGTGCCCCCCAGGTGCACAATACCATCGCAAAGGACAGCCCGCGGGATCAGCCTTTCGTGACCGGTCCTTTGATTGCCATAGCTATCTTCGAACGTGAAGTCCCCCTGGGCCAGGTCGAATATGACAATGTCCGCCGCGGCCCCCACCTTCAGAGTCCCACAGGTGCCGGTCATTCCGATCACCCGGGCTGGCGCGGACGTCGCCTTTTCAATCACCTTGTCCAGAGACATGCCAAGGGCCAGGAACTTAGACATGGTCGTCGCCAGGTCGTACACTGGCCCCGCATAGTTGCAGTGATGGAGGTCCGTGCTGATCGTGGTTGGCGGGAGATCCAACTCAAGGGCCCTCTCCGCCACATCAAACGAGAAGCTCCCAGTTCCGTGCCCCACGTCGAGCACCACCCCTCTCTCGACCGCTTCTCGGACCTCGTCAACCGCTTTCCAACTCACGAAACTCTTATACTGGCAAAAGCAATGGGAGATGACGTCGCCCATCCTTAGCCTGCTGACGATATCCCTGAAGGTAATCCCCTTCAGCCATTTGATCTGGTCCACCCGAATACCGTGCACCATGATGGGCAAGCCGGTCACGTCTGCCACTTTCCTCGCAGCATCCAGGTAGTCGAGAGGAGTTCCCCAATTGCACCAATACCGCTTGCTCAAGAGGACTTTCAACCCGACGATGCGATCCTCGTTTCGCTCATACAGATCTACGACGCGATACAGGTCCGCATCGCCCAGGCCCTGCTCGGAACTGTCTGCAAGGCCGAAAGGGAGCGGATTGATGAAGGCAAAAAGCTTCGTCCTCGAGGTCTCGGCCATGGGCAGGAAAGCGAGGGAGAAATTGTTCACCCCATAGGAACCTGCATCGACAGCCGTCGTGACCCCTGTGCCGAGAACTCGATCGGGGTCCAAACTGATAGACCAGAATACGTCGCGGCTAAAGGGAATATGCCCTGCACGTTCTGGCCGCGCATGAAAATGCATATCTACTAGGCCTGGACATACGATTCTGCCTGAAGCGTCAATGACCTGTTCCGCGTTCCTCTTCGGCTCGGCATCAAGGTCATCCTCTATCCGGACCACCCACCCCTGGTGAATAGCGACATCTTTCTTCGCACGTATCCCCTGGGAGGGATCTACCAGCAATCCGCCTTTGACTATGAGATCGTACATGTGTCCTGTATATACCTCCAATGATGTATGAACACGTACCACAGGCCCCCTCAGGCAAGAACGTCACGCCTGGGCAATGACGTGAATACCCGTGCCAGATGCCAGAGCCCGACTCTTTGCAAAAATGATCGGCGTGCCACCCGTATGCAGAAAAACGATAGTATCCTGAGGACCAAAACGCCCTTTCTTAACCAGATCGATCAGCGCCCCCATCACCTTGCCTGAATACGTAGGATCGAGCATCAACGCCTCGGTCCGGGCCGCCAGCCTGACGGCCTCCCGCTCGACGTCCGTCACAACGCCGTATCCTGGACCCACGTACCTGTCGTCAACCACTACCTCTTCGGGATTCAAGACGACATCCAGCCCCAGCATATCCGCCGTATCTCTAGACTTCTTGGTTATGAAGGAGGTCAACTCCTCCTTGCTCTTCCTGATACTGACCCCGTAGACCTGGACACTAGCACCCAAGAGCTTGGCTCCCAGAGCGAGGCCGGCCTGGGTCCCACCGGAACCGACCGGAGTGACAATATGGGTGGCCGTCACCCCCTGCTCCTCAAACTGTTTCGATAGCTCCATGGTGCAGTCCACGTAGCCCAGCACGCCGAAATGCCCCGAAGGACCAAGGGTATCGAGGACATAGGGATTGTAACCATTCCTTCGATACTTCTCCTCTTGCTCATAGAAGAAGCGCCTGACAGACTGGAGGTCCGCGTGCTCCACGTTCACAATCTCGGCCCCCAGTAAGTCATCGAGCAACAAGTTGCCCTGCATCTCGTCGCCCATTTTGCCGAAGAGCACGAGCACCGCCTTCATACCCAGGAGATTCGCCGCAGCCGCGGTCTGTCGACAGTGGTTCGACTGCAACGGTGCACCAGCAATAATGAGGTCACAACCCCGCTGCTTCGCATCTCCCATGACGAAATCGAGCCGGCGGGTTTTGTTGCCCCCAAAGGCCAGTCCGGTCATATCATCCCGCTTGACAAGAATTCGCGGGCCACCCAGAGCCTCGGAGAGCCGGGGACACTCCTGCAGGGGTGTGGGCAACAGCCCCACCGGAACACGCGGCAACCTCGAAAGCCTGCTCCTGATCTCCTGCCTGGAATAGATTTGCGACTCGTGATCCATCACTTCCCCCCCTTCTATGTCTTGCAGGCTCACCGTGTGACTGACCGACCATTGGCACGTAAGGGCGGTTCTCCTGCCCGCCGTCTTAGGACCCGACTCTGGGAAAAGATGCTGGGGGTCCCTCCCGTATGGAGGAAGACGACCGTGTCTTGAGGGCCAAAACGCCCCTTCTCGACGAGGTCGATCAGGGCCCCCATCACCTTACCTGCATAGGTGACGTCAAGCATCAACGCTTCGGTTCTGGCAGCCAACCTGATGGCCTCTACCTCAGCTTCCGTCGCAACGCCATATCCTGACCCGACGTACCTGTCGTCAACCTGCACCTCTTCTGGAGTCAAGCGGACATCCAACCCCAACGCCGCTGCCGCTTGTCTAGCCTCCTTCGTCATAAACTGAAGCAAGGCATCCCTGCTTTGCCTGATACTGATGCCGTAGACCTGGATATCGGACCCCAAGAGCTTGGTCCCCAGCGCAAGGCCAGCCGCAGTTCCCCCCGACCCCACAGCAGTGACGACGTGGGTTGCTACCACCCCCTGATTCTCAAGCTGGGCCAACAGTTCCACCGTGCAGTCGACGTAGGCCAACACACCAAAGCGCCCGGAGGGACCCAGCGTATCAAGGACGAAAGGGGTATATCCTTTTCCCCGGTATTCCTCTTCTTTCTGGTAGAAGATAGGTCGGATGGACTGAAAATCGGCACCCTCTACAACAAAGACCTCAGCTCCCAGGATGTCATCGAGCAGCAGATTTCCCTGCAACTCGCCCTCTAACTTTCCCCAGAGCACAAGCACGGTCTTCATCCCCAGCCTGTTCGCAGCAGCGACCGTCTGCCGGCAGTGATTCGAATTCAGGGAAGCCCCAGCAATGATAAGATCAGCCTGGTTCCGCTGCGCCTCGCCCATGAACCATTCTAACCGGCGCGTCTTGTTGCCGCCGAAAGCCAACCCGGTCAAGTCGTCCCGTTTGACGAGAATGCGAGGCCCACCCATGGCTTCTGTGATCCGCGGGCAATCTTGCAAGGGTGTTGGCAACACAGCCAGATGTGCACGCGGAAGTCTCGCCAGTCGGGCCTTCAGCTCCTCCCGAGAATAGATCTGAGATCGATACACGGCTATCGCTGCTCCTTTCGACAGCTACGACACTCCAACAGGGCCACAAGACGGCAAGAAGCTTGCATCGACTTCATCAAAGACAAGCTCAGGCGAGCCTCCTGGCCCTGGTTGGGTCCAGGGCATCCCGCACGGCGTCGACCAACAAGTTTAGACCAAGCAGAAGCAGACTAATTGTCGCACCCGGAAATAGCGCATACCAGGGAGCAATCCTAAGGTAGGATCGGCTGCTTCTAAGCATCGATCCCCACGAGGGATTTGGAGGTTGCGTTCCTAGCCCCAGAAAACTCAGTGTCGCCTCCAGGAGCACCGCCCAGACCAGGGCCAGAGCAAACTGAACCAGCAAGGTGGCGAGAACATTCGGCAGGATGTGCCTTAGCAGGATACGCGCCGCGCTTGCGCCTATCGAACGGGCAGCCATCACATACTCCTTTTCCCTCTCGCTCAACACGCCTCCGCGGGCCAGACGGGAAAACCGAGGAAAATTGACGATGGCAAGAGCAATAGCCGACTGAAACGACCCCGGTCCCAGCACAGCCACCACTCCCACCGCGAGCAGGATGGGCGGGAAAGCCATGATCATGTCCCAGAAGCGCATGACGACCGCATCGACCGCCCCACCTACGTAGCCCGCGATCAGACCAGAGAGAGCCCCGACGACGAAGGCCAGAAAAACGGCAAGCAACCCGACGGCGAAGGCGGCCCGTCCGCCGTAGAGGATGCGGCTCAGGATATCGCGGCCCAACTCGTCTGTTCCGAGCAGATAGTTGAAAGAGGGAGGCAACAGCTCATCACCGGCGAATATCTCTATCGGGTCATACGGAGCGATGAGAGGAGCGCCTAGTGACGTGAAGATAAACATGCCCAGGATGCCCAGCCCCACTTTTCCCAGAGGATTCCGCATCAAGGAACGCCAGGCAGTCGCATAGATACCCTCCGACCGTCTCGGAATCCTCCGCAGTCCCGAAGACAACGTGTTGTCACTCATAATCACCCACTCTTTTGAGATTCACAGTCGGATCCTGGGATCTACGATGGCGTAGGCCACATCCACCAGCCAGTTCACGAGCAAGACGATCACCACAGTGAGCAGCAGAGTGGCCTGCACCACGCCATAGTCTCGACTCGCCACGGCATCGATGGTCAACTGCCCCAACCCCGGCCACGCAAAAACCGTCTCCACGACGACTGTGCCACCCAACAAGCGCGCCAGGTTGATGCCCATGACTGTCATCACCGGTATCATCGCGTTTTTCAGCGCGTGGCGCACGACGACCACGCGCTCACGCAGGCCCTTCGCCCGCGCCGTGCGGATGTAGTCCTGCGTCAAGGTTTCCAACAGTGAAGATTTGACGAAGCGCGAGAGCACGGCACCCTGCGATAGGCCCAGGCTGAGCGCAGGCAAAAGGATGTATTTCCAGGCCTTACCCGGGTCTTCCAGAAGGCCGACCGAGCGGCCAGACGGAGGCAGCCAGTCGAGATAAAGCGCAAAGAACAGAATCAACAGCAGACCCAGCCAAAACGACGGAGTACCCAAAATCAGCGTGTTAAACGACGTCACCACAAAGTCAATCCAGGAGTGTTCCTTGAGAGCAGCAAGTACCCCCGTGGAAAAACCCAGAATTGAGGATATCAGGAAAGATAAGGCCGCCAGCTCAATGGTGGCTGGTATCCTGAGCTTGATGAGCGCCAATACGGGAAACCGGCTCACGTAGGAAGTCCCCAGATCCCCCCGTAACAGACGCCCTGCCCAACGCGCGTACTGCACCGGCAGAGGCTGGTCAAGCCCCCATTTGATGCGGATTGCCTCCAGATCTTCGTCCGGGGCATCCACCCCCAGCAACAACAACGCCGGATCACCAGGTGCCATGTGTATCAACAGAAACACCAAAATGCTTGACACAAACAGGAGTGGTATCAGTTGCAGTAACCTTCTAGCAGTAAATGCTAGCATGCGCCACCTCCCCGCGGATTACGACAGAAATGCCACGAATACACCGGACACGCCTGGCACAGTCCAAAGAGTCAAACTGCCCGCTGCCCCTAGCATTGGATCTCCCAAAGAGTGCGCAACGCCGCCTCCACGTTGGCCAAAGGAACGTCGGGCGCGACCTGCACGTAGGCGGTGAATCCACCGTTGTAGGTGCCGAAAGCGCTAACATACTCACATACGTGAGCCTCGACCTCTTTCGGGGTCCCGTGAGGCAGTATCAACTGCCGGTCTATGTCTCCCTCTACACATACGTTGCCGCCGATCTCTTTTCCGAGATTCTGGATCCCCATGATTGCCCCCTGGATATTCACCAGATCCACGCCCATTTCAATCAGATCGGGCAGAATCTCCTGCACCGCTCCATCGGTGTGAAAATGCATAAAGGCGCCTGCCGCGTGGACGGCATCGACGATGCGCTGATAGGCTGGCTTGAAGAAAGATCGCCACAAAGAGGGCCTGACCATCAACTGCCGCTGCGTTCCCCAATCATCCCGAAAATGAGCCCCATCCACGCCGATCTCTCCCCACCTCTCAATCCGGGGCAAGATCCAGGAATTGAGAATGCGGTCCCGCAGCCTGTATATCTCCTCTCGGTAATCGATCAGGTCGATCAGGGTGTTTTCCATCCCCCGCAGACGCCACATGCGCTGAAACAACGTGCTGCCGTCGACGAGGACGTAGTGCTTCCCCTGGTCCTCCCTGATCGCGCGCGCTACGCGTTCGAAATCCTCCCACAGGGGTTCAGGGAACCGATAGTCCTTCAGGGCATCCCAACTGTCCAGCGGATGCCCGACCTGGTACGCTATGGTGTCATCGCTGGCCCTGGCCCATTGGCAGCCCCACCGATCGACCCTGACCGTCCCGACTGGCATCCGCTCCACGTGGGGATCACGCTCATCCCGGGAACGTACAAACAGCAGATCGGTCGGATATCGCCCGTACAGCTCAGCCAAGGCCTGGCCGTACTTCTTGTGCGCACCCTGCCACGTCGCGCTCCGCCAGGGGATCCGATCCGGCCCTGTCATAGTTATGGCCCGGATCATTCGTTCCTTGCCATTCATAAGCATCTACACCGGTAGCCACTGCGTGAAGTAGGAAGTGAAGTGGGAACCTTCGCACATCATCACGAAGGTTCCCGTATCGTCTTTTGGGCCATCAGCTCTGATCTAAGTAGAGCCTCCCCACGTACGGCGCAAGATCATCCTCGACCGCAAAGTTCTTGACGTAGTTCTGGTATGCATAGGGCCGCTCCTCTGGAGCCACCGGCACACAGAAGCATTCATCCTGCATAATCTCCGTCATCCGGTGGAATATCTCAGTCCGCTTGCCGAGATCGGGCTCCTGGATGACCTCGTTGAACAACTGCTCGTACTCCTCGCTATAGAACTGCATATAGTTCTCGGCATCCGGCCACAGGATCTTGGCAGCGGCGAAGCAGACGGCGGGGTCCTTACTCTGGCGAGCCGGGCTGATCATGGAAATCTGGAAGTCGGGGGCCCGGAAACGGCTCAGGTAGGCAGACCGCTCCAGATCGCTGACCGTAGCCTTGACCCCGATCTTGCCCAGATCATCCGCCATCATCTGGGACAGCGGGCCGTATGCCGCCTTGAACTCCGACGACGTCAGGATTTCGACATCGACGCCATCCATGCCAGCCTCCTCCACCAACGCACGGGCCTTGTCCAGGTCGTACCCCAGGTTGCCGGCCAGGTCGGCGGGATAGGCAGGATGCATAGGAGGAAGCAGTATGTCCGTCGGGTAGCCGACGCCCTGGAGCATGTTCGCCACGTACCGCTCGCGGTCGACTGCGTGAGCCACTGCCTGGCGGAACTTCTTGTCGCTTGTCGGGCCATTGGTCACGTTCATGCAGATCGCGGTGACGGCGAAGCCGGACGCCCCGATGTCGGTGCCAAAGTTCGGATCCTCGCGCCAACGAGCGAAGTCCTTGATGTCCATCTCCCAGCAGGCGTCGATCTCCCCAGCCTCGAAGTTGATGCCCAGCGTCGCCCGGTCGGGGATCACCTTCGTGACAAAGGAATCGACGAAAGGCAGCCCCTCCTCCCAGTAGTCCTCGAAGCGCTCCATCGTCACGCCGACGTCGGGCAGGTACTCCTTCACCCGGAATGGCCCCGTCCCACCGGTCCCCAACATCGGCTCCAACCAGGTTTCATGATCCACGATGAAGAAGGTTTCAAGCCAGGGGATGATGGGGCCAGTCGGCGGGTCGAAATCGATCCGCACCGTGTACTTGTCCAACACTTCGGCCCCGGTCGCCCGTTTGGTGATCGCCCCATAGTTGTCCGCGGCATCTGCGGTCTGCCTCAGTTCCAGGCTCTTGACGACGTCATCTGCGGTGAACTCCCGGCCTGAATGGAAAAGCACGCCCTTCTTGAGTTCCAGCGTTACAGACTTCGCATCGGAGCTGACATCCCACGACTCAGCCAGGGCCGGCTCAAAGTCCCCTGTGCCGGGCACGTAGTAAATCAGTGGGTTCCATATGGACTGTAGCAGCACGTACATCGAGGGAGACAAGTGGTACGGACTCCAGTCCTGGATATCGCTGCCCACGCCCATCGTAAGTGTCCCACCGTACTTTGCACCTGGCACAACCGCTGTCGGCTCAGGCACAGGAGTCGCCGTCGGCGGGAGGGCCGTCGGCTGCGCAGTCGGTTCAGGCACAGGTGTGTCGGGTGGCTTGGCCGGCTCCGGGGTCGGGGTAGCCTTTGGAGCACATCCAGCCAACGCAAGCACCCCTGCTGCACCTGCTCCCAGTTTCAAAAAATCACGCCGAGTAACTCGGCTCGCACGTCGATGCTTTGCTCCCATCTCTTGATTCTCCTTTGGGCGCACGAACTCGCCTCATATGCTACGTCCTGTCCTATTGCGTTGTACCCTGCCCGTTCCCAATCACTGTGTTTCAATCGCCCAGCCAATCACCCCCTTCCGTCGAACTACCCCTTTCCTCTGCCAAACCATTGCTCTGAGCAGGCAAAAACCGGCGCGGGAACTTGGCCACCACCGTGTACCTGGGACTCACGCAGTTGGCGACGCGCAATGTCACGGTATGAGCCAGAATCTCCCACCCCTCCCACTTCGAATAGCCATAATCTACCACCAGCCACTGCAGAAGCTCGTACGCCGCTGTACGTACCGCATCGGACAGAGAACGCACAGAGGGCACCGTCATGATGTGGGTTTCATCAACGATCCGCGGCCACGCGATCGACCTCCCTTTGGCCACCGTCACCCTGATGGCCACCTTGCCCGAGGTCTCCATCCCTGATGCCGTGAGCTCCCCATCCCCCTGCCGGGCATGGACATCTCCCAGAGCCAGATACGCCCCCTTGACCCAGACCGGAAGGATCACAGTACAACCCTCCCGCACGTCAGGACAATCCATGTTCCCCCCATAGTTGCCCTGCGAAGAACTAGGCTCGACCCACCCCAGGGCAGGGGCTACGCCGATGCAGCCCAGCATCGGCTCCAAAGGGAGCTCCACCCGGCCGGCCCGGCTGTGCGGAAGATCGAGGATGCCGACCATCCTCTCCAGATCCAGATTCCAATGGAACACCATATCCGGTAGTGGCTCGTTGAGGAGCGTGCGTTGAAACGCCAGGTGCTCGCCAGTCAACGAGCCAAGATGGGGAAGGATCCGCGAATAAGCATAGGGACGGTTCAACTCCAGGCGCAGGATCTCCACCTCCAGAGAGTCACCAACCTCCGCTTCTTCCACGTATATCGGCCCCACAAGCGGGTTGCTTTGATTCAGGACCGTGATATCGCTCCTCTGCTTCATCTCCTCCGGTATGGGCGGGTAATCCTCGTTGAAACGATGACAGTCCCGCGGGCACTCCACGACCACGGTATCGCCGCTGGAGATCGTCAGTTCCGGCTCGCCAGGCGCGAAGTAATTACGGTACGTCCGAGGCTCACATATGTGGACCTTCCCCTCACCCATCTCGTCCATCGTCCCCCTCTCTCACTCTCCCGGCCAACGTTTTCGCGCCCAGGCAAGTGCCTCCCGTGCATCTTCGAGCGTCTCCACCAGAAAGGTCAGGCACAAACCCCGCGGCGACAGGACCTCGGTCAACTCTTCGACGTCCGACTTGGTAAGCCTCTGCACGATGATCGGTTTTTTCCGTTGCATCCTCGCCAGGGTCTGGATCAACCTGGGTCTTGGCAAAGAGTCGTCGACTGAGACCTGTATCGCCGCTACGTTTTCCATCTCCAGGAGGTCGTCCACCACGTGTAGCGAACTCGCATGCACGTGATAGACAGGGCAGTCAAAGCGATCGGCGATCTCCCGCTCGCAGGGTAGCAGAAACTCCCGAAACATGTCCCGAGATATCAAGCTGGAAAAATCGATGTGCAGCGCGGTCGTCGGCCCGGGCATCCATATTCGATATCGGCTGAAGTAGCCACCCGCATAGGCCGGGATGATCTCCAGTTGGGCTTTCGCGACGTCGATCCACATCCTGGCACATCGAGCCGCCAGGGACTTCAAGTCGTCGGGCCGATCGTACAGGGCCAGGCAGAGCGCCTGCCGCCCGCGCAGCGACGCCATCATGTCCCCTGGCCCCCGGAGCAGCGATGTGCACACTGGAAAGCGAGAGCCGAAGCGCTCGACCATCGCCTGCGTGAACTCCACCAGCTTGCGCAACCAGGGATTGTCGAGCGAGAAGCATACCCGCTCCAGCTCATCCCAGGAATCGAGGAAGGGCTCTGCGTACAGCGTGGTGCGATGGACGCGCACCGGACAGCCAAGCATCGCCTCCATCCAGGGAATGCTGAAGTACGGCATAGCCGGCCTGAGCCCATCGTCAGGAATCTGGGTGTCCTCCTCCAGGAAGGTTTCATACCAGTCAAGAAACGCATCCGTATCCAGTTCCTCCGGCCGGACGAGGGAACCCTCGCCGACAGACTCGGCCAGAAACGGCGGTGGCCTCATATCCAGCTTCCGGCGGACGGTGAAGAGAGGCCGATCCGTCTCCGCCCGGTCGAGAAACGCCCGATGCCTCTCAATTATTTTTCGGAGGGCGCCATTCTGATGGCCTGCAATCAACCCGTCCAGCCCATGCCTCTCCATCCACATCCTCCCGGTGCTACCTGCCACAACCAGGACACACGCTCAGCGAACTACCGAACTGACACCGTGGTGCCGCCAGAGATCACGGGCCGGCCCGCCAACATGACGAACTCAACCCGGCGCAGAGAACGCAGGTCCTCCAACGGATCACCATCCACAACGACCAGGTCAGCACATTTTCCCGGCTCCACCGTCCCCACCTCATCCTCCAGACCCACGGCCTCGGCTGGGAGCCTGGTCACGGCAACGAGGGCTTCCATGGCATCCATGATCCCCGCCTCCACCACCCCCATCGGTCCCAAGGCGAAATCCTCGAACTTCGTCCCGCCCGGACCGGCATCACTGGACACGATCACCTTCACGCCGGCTTCTTTCACCACCCGGTAATGGTGATGCAACTCGCGCAGTTGAGCCCGGCAGGACTCCTGCTCCTCCGCCTTCATACCGTCGTGCGGGATGAGCGTTCGCCGCACGCCGGAGAACGTCAGATCCACGTTGATCCCTCGTTCGATCATCTCCTCGATGACTGCCAGATCCAGGTCCCTTACGGCCGGCTTCCACCAGTGCGAGCCCAGGCTGAGCTCCTTCCTCAGCCTGGGCTCATAGTCCCGCCCACTCACCTCCGCCTGCCACTTGCAGTGGGCGATCGTATCGACCCCGGCCCGGACGGCGTTCCTGATCCCCGGAGTGCCGTGCGCGTGTGCCACGACCCGGCGGCCCACCCGGTGCGCCTCGTCGACCGCAGCCCTGAGCTCCTCAACCGTGTACTGCGACGTCGAAGGATTCGTCCCCCGCGTCATCATCCCGCCGGTGGCCATGATCTTGAGGGAATCCACTCCCGCCCCGATTAGCACCCTCGTCGCCCGGCGTATCTCCTCCGGGCTATCGGCCTGGAACCCCACGTAGTGAAGATGACCAGCCGTTGTTGTGATCGGCGGACCGCTCACGAGCAGACGCGGGCCCACCACCAGCCCGTCGGCGATGGCATCCCGCACCGCCAGGGTCACGAATCCCCGATCGCCGCAGTCCCTCAAAGTCGTCACACCAGCGCGGAGGGCTGTCTGCGCGTTCCGCAAGGCGCGCAGCGCAAGACGTGTATCACTCTCCTCCAGCACCCTGACCCGGATCTTCTCCCGATCCTTGAGCGCCGGATCGAAGACCAGGTGGACGTGCGCGTCGATCATCCCCGGCAAGACCGTCTTGCCAGGAAATTCGAGAACGTCGACGCCAGGCCCACTGAGACCGGGACCGGGCGTGTCTCCACCCCCAAGGACACTCTTGATCCGCCCCCCCTCGACGACGATAGCAGGATCGGGCAGCGGTGGACGCCCTGTTCCGTCAATCAGGCACGCGGCTCTCAGTACAGTGGTCATATCAGGTCGGCCTAATACACCGGGGTCCGCCACTCGGGGTGTAGCGGGACCTCGCCCTGGACGACCTGGAAATACGTCATCTGGATCTTCTGCGTCAGCGGTCCGGGCTTCCCATCTCCCAGTTGATACCGATCGATGGACAGGATGGGCGTGATCTCCGCGCCGCTACCGCACATGAAAGCCTCGTCCGCCACGTACAGCTCGGTCATGTCGATGTCTCTCACCTGCACCTCGACGTCGTGGACTTCCTTGAACAGTTGAATGACCGTGGCCCGGGTGACACTCTCCAGGATGCTGCTGGTGACCGGGGTGGTGATCGGGACGCCATCGCGCACGATGAACAGACATGACCCATACGTCTCCGAAACCTTGCCATCATCGGTCAACAGGATCGGTGCGTCGTAGCCATCTACCTTGGCCTGGACCAGGGCCAGCCGAGAGTTCTGGTAGTTGGCGGCGCATTTCACCCGCGGGGGGATGGAGTTATCCGAGATACGTCGCCAGGTACTCACGCAGCAATCGAGCCCCTCTTTCTCACTGAACCGGCCGCGGAAATAAGTCGACGCCAGCGTGCCAATAGGTCCCAGCTTCGCCATGCCAGGGCCTACGTGGTTCACGAAAACCACCTGTCGGATGTGGCAGCCCTCGCGGAAGCCGTTCGCCTTCAGCAACTCAATCGTCTTCTCGTTGAGTTGCTCCACGTCCTTTGTCACCTCCATGCGCATGATTTTCATCGACCGGCGGAGTCGCCTGGTGTGGGCATCCACGCGGAAGATGTACAATTGCTGCTGTTCTTCGTTCCAGTAGCCGCGCAGCCCCTCGAAAACCTGGCTGCCGTACTTGAAGGCCGGTGTCCAGACGTGAACTTTGGCCTCCGCGAAGGGCACGATCTCGCCGTTGAACAGCAGATACTCAGGATACCGATACTGTTCACTCATGTCTTTTGCCTCCTCAATGTTTACAATGTGATGACAGACTTCAAAAACCCTATCTGATCATCAACCCTAGACAAGGGCGCCTACGCCTTCTATCAACTGCCGCGCTGTCCGTGCCATCATCTCGTGCAGCGCTACGTGGAGCCAGAGAAAACCTCTATCCAGACTCCGCCTGGCCTCCTCTACGTCACGTATCCTGATGCCCATGGTCCGCCCTGCCCCCAGGACGCGATCGAAGACCGTGTCTTTGGCCTCCAGGAAACGCGGATGGTCGGTCTGACCAACCAACCCCATAGACTGTGAGAAGTCATTGGGTCCCACGATGAAGACGTCTATGCCCTCCACTTCAAGGATGGCATCCAGATTCCCGATCACGTCTATGTGTTCGAGCAACGCGACGACCATCGTCTCCGCGTTGGCCATAGGGGCGAACTCGCTCACCGGCATAAACTGGCCGTACCCTCTGGCCCGACCGCTCCCCACCCCTCGCATGCCCAGCGGCCCGTACTTGGCAGACTGCACAGCCCGCACGGCGTCGTCCTTCGTCGTGACTCCGGGGACGATGATTCCCGCCACTCCCGTATCAAGAACTTTGCAGATCACGTCCGGCGTGTTGTGGGGGACGCGCACGATCGCGGCGAGGTCGTAATTGTCCGCCGCCCGCGCCATCGCCACCAGGCTCTCGATGCCAATCGCGCCATGTTCACAGTCTATGAAGACGAAGTCAAAACCAGCATACCCACATAGTTCCACCAGGTCTGGCGCAGGTATGTTCAACTGGGCTCCCAGCACGGGTTTACCAGCCTGTAGCTTTCTCTTGGTGTGATTTTTACGCATTCCGCCTCCTTTGCTCTACTGCACTGACATTGTTTCGCCAAGCTCCATCTGGGGCAGAACCAAGCCCAGCACCTTCCAATCGATCAACCATCCAGGTTGGGATCACGAGAGACGTTGATCAGAAGGATGGTGACTTCCTGAACTCCACCGGTAGCCAGTTCAACGAAGCCATTGTCTCTTGGGAAGGACGATATTCCAATCCGATGTATCCCTGATAAGCCAGTTCTTCCAGTCGTGTGAAGATAGCCTGGTAGTTGATTTCACCGGTACCGGGCTCGTGGCGGCCGGGTACATCGGCTATCTGTATATGCTCAATATGAGTGAAACAGCAAGTGATGGTGTGAATCAGGTTTCCCTCTGTCATTTGAGCATGGTAGACATCGTACTGTAGCTTGACTTGAGGGTGATTGACAGCCGTTATAATCTCCATAGCAGCAGCCGTAGTGTGAAGAAAATAATCAGGGAAATCTGTGGCATTGAGCGATTCAACCAAGAGTACAACCCCTGTTTCTGCAGCTTGGGGAGCAGCCCAGACCAGATTCTCAATGGCACATGAGATTTGGGCCTCAGGATCAAGATCTGAGTCTCTGTTTCCAAAAAGCACGTTGACCCGGCTGCACTTCAGGCGACGGGCTGCCTCCAGAGCTGAGACAAAAGTCCGCCGAAAATAGTCGCGCCGGGACGGAAGACCGAGTGTGCCAAACTCCCCGACAGCGGTATCCCCAGGGGGCACGTCGAACAGAGCGACAGCTAATCCCAAGTCATCCAGGTAAGTTCCGATTTTGTCAACACCTTCCTGGTATGGAAACAGGAACTCCACCGTGGAGAAGCCAGCCTTTGCCGCCAGGGCAAAGCGATCCAGAAACGGGACCTCTGGAAAGAGCATGCTTAAGTTTGCAGCAAAGCGGAGGTTCATAGACACCAGACCTGGACCTTGTGGCACTTCGAGCAGCCACTCATCGCTATCCAGTACGCGTGTGACGACGTGCAGTAATTTCTGCCAAAAAGGAGGATTATCCTCCCCAGATACTCGTCAAAATGCCAGCAATGTGTGTGACGCAAAACTGATATTGCTCCTTCAGGCCTCATCTGCAACGATCACCCGGCCAACTTCCCTTAAGCATAGCCTGATTTATCAGCCTATCCGGTGTTTCACCTGTCAGTATCTGCAGCACCTGTCCAACGACGCCCGCCGATTGCCTGTCCTTCGCCTCCACTGTCCGGCCCGCGAAGTGTGGGGTCAGGATCACGTTGTCCAACGTCAGTAGCGGATGCTCAGGGGGCAGCGGCTCCAGTGCATACACGTCGAGCCCCGCTCCGGCAATCCACCCATCCCTCAAGGCTCCGATCAGGGCATCTTCATCCACGACCGGACCACGAGAGGTGTTGATCAGGTAAGCAGTCGGCTTCATGAACGAGAGCCCCTCCATGTTCACCAGTCCCTCGGTCTCAACGGTCAACGGAACGTGGACGGTCAGAATATCCGCCTCGCGAAAGACCGTATCCAGCGCTACGAGCGCAGCGCCCACGCTCCGCGCAACCTCTGCTGACACGTACGGATCACAGGCCAGCACCTGCATATCGAAGCCACGTCCTATGCGCGCGACGTGCCTGCCGATGTTCCCCAACCCGACAATCCCCAACGTCTTCTCCCACAGCTCGCTCCCCGAAAGCCAGGCGGGCAGAGCGCATCCCGGCCGCCAACTGCCGCTCCGGACCATTGCATCTCCACGATAGGTCCTGCGAGTCAGATTCAGCATCAGTGAGAAGGCGTGTTCGGCGACGGCCTCCGCATTCGCCCCGGCGTTGTTGCAGACGGCGATACCCCGCTCCGTGGCCGCTGGCACGTCGATGTGGTTGTAGCCGCTTCCGTACGTCACGATCCCCTTCAGGTTCGGGGCTGCGTTCATCATCCGCGCGGTGACCGGGGCCATGTAGATCGAGACAATCACGTCGGCTTCTGGCAACAGGCAGAAGATCCGTTCCTCACTGTAGTCCGGCTCCAACTGCACGACCTCGTGCGACTTCGCCAGTAGGGCCAGGTGGTTCTCCATCAGCCCCAGTTGGGGATTCCGGTTCGCCACGATGACACAGCCTCGTTTGTTCTCTTTGCCAACCACGGGCGTCTCCTTGTCGCTGAGCAACCACGAGATAATTGCCAACCGACGAATTCATTTCCCCTGGATGCAGTTTGTCTACATCCTACGATCACCTGTTTCGCTCTTCATTCTGGCCAAGAGCCGAATCGACTCGGGCGGTAGGGAAACTGGCTCCGTCGACTCTTCGGTCGAGGGCAACAGAACGGCCAGATGGCTAAAGCTTCTCCGGGCTGAAGAGACTGAGGTCGGTTTCCTCATCATATCTGGCTATGAACTTCGCACCTGCGACTTCGGCAATGCATGCATCCATTGTTGCGCAAATTGGGTTTCCGCTGGGCACGAGATGCCCACCCAGGACTTTTCCCTCTTTATCGCAGAAACTACCATGTAGATGAAGAGCCAACTCCCCGTTTTCCGTCTCAAAGATGATCCCTGAGAGTCCCAGGATCTCTATGGGGCCGGGAACAGTCTCGGGATCAGTGTAACCGGCACCGAGTCTTGTCTCCGGTCTTGGGCGGAAGATTTGAATGGTCAACTGACTCAGACTGCCTATAGCCATCAGAAGATGTGCGGAGTGGATTCCGTTGTCTTCACACACCTTCTTGAGACCATTCACGATATCCGTACCTGGTAGTAGTCGCACCGATACGATTCTGCCAAACTCTGCGCATACCTGTTTTGACCTAACCTCATCCACAGTATCCTGCCTCCATCCCGATTCTACTGCTCTAGACGTCTTCTGCGAGGAGGCCCAAAACCTATCCGTCTCAACCCCAAGTCATCCAGTCGGGCTCTGACCTATTGATGCCCTCCTGCGAAGGAAAGAGGGACTCCACGCCAGGAAATCCTGCTTCCTTCCCCACGGCGAAGCGATCCCAGAACGGGACCTCTGAGGAGCACGCTCAAGTTGACAGCAAGACCGGGGTTCCGTGGACAATCGGCCTCGCCTCGCTGCATTCCAAACGGCTACTCAGGGTTACAGAGCCTGCGCGTGGCGACGCGCGGCGATCTCCGCCAAGAGGAGATAGTACCCTTTCAGAAACGAGTTCCTGAAAAGTTGCACCGGCCCGTATCCTGCGAACTCCTCGACGCACAATCCATCCTCCTGGTATGCTCTCTGGAAGTCGACGAACTTCTCGCTGAGTTCATCGATCGCGGATTGTGGCGTTTCTGCATCGATCCGAGAGATGATCGGCTCATCCGCTTCTATGATCTCTTGGGCGGTGGTCCAGTTGATCGTGACGTGCACTTCGCCCCCGACCATCTCCGTGAAATGGTGGGGCCCGCGCGCACCTCCTCCCAGCATCGTGGTTTGATAACCTCGCTCTTTCAGCAGCCGGTACTCCTTGCGTGCAATAGTGCAACCGGCCTGAGCAAGCACATCGGGGGCGATCTCAATCCCCTCGCGCTTCGCCACCTTGCCCAGGTACTCGTCGAAGATGCCGGTGATGTGTGTCACGTAGAAAGGAGGACGATTCCCCGTGCGCTCTGCGGCCCGCTCATAGAGATCGCACATGCGTACGGCCTGCGCGATTGAGAAAACCTCGGTGGCGCAGATTGGAATGCTTTCTGCCACACACGCCTCGAGCGCCTCCAGTCCGCTCTTGATCACTGGGATCTTGGCCATAGAGTTCTTGCCTAGCGTCCGGTTACGCAATGCTGCGCGGATGGTGGCTTCCGGATTTTCGTCTGCCCGAGGATCATCCTGCATGGTGACGTACCCATAGCCGCCCACACTCTGTTCGTAGAGAGGGAGAAACCTGTCCATCACCCGCTTGGCTGACTCCTGGTAGACGCGGATGGCTGCCACATCGTCGTCTTCTGTCTCCCTGATCACCCGGTCGATGACGCCCTGGATGTAGCGCGGGTCACTCTGGAGCAGTTTTGAGCAGTAGGAGGGATTGGTCGTGCAGTTTATCGCGCCAGCCGCTATTGCTCGTTCCAAATCCTCCCCAGAGGGATTGTTGATCCAAAACCTGGTTGGTGTCTGATCGTGCACCCGGTGGAAATAATCTCCTGACATCTTGATCTCCTTTCGGCACGTGCAATCACTCACCCGGTCGATAACCACCTGGGACACTGGCCGCGGGCAATAACCACAGCTAGCCCGTCGAAATCGATCCCAGCTTTGATCGCGCCCCGAATGTCCTGACCCTGGTCAAGGTCGACCACGTGGACCATCCCGGCGCCCGCATCGCGGGCCAGTGCGGCCAGGTCGATCGCCTGCCGCGGCATACCCCGGGCATCCACCGG
>Ga0180437_10001199_pt1 | contig 44708 bp, 39 predicted proteins | sample SS_ome_4_FD_132410 | JGI IMG/M metagenome (GOLD analysis project Ga0180437, IMG submission 132410) | Hypersaline lake sediment archaeal communities from the Salton Sea, California, USA - SS_3_D_1 metaG | ecosystem: Environmental > Aquatic > Non-marine Saline and Alkaline > Hypersaline >... | reverse complement strand
GTCGGCATACCGGCTGATGAGGGCGGGGAGCCCGACAGCCCTCCGGAGCTCAAGAGGAAGGTACATACCGGCGGCATCAAGGAATGGCTCGATGAGAATTTCGAAAGCGACAGGTGGAAAGACGTTTCCATAAACTGCATAAGCTGCGGCACCTGCTACTACCTGTGCCCGACCTGCCATTGTTTCGACATAACCGACGAGGCGGGCGTCGAAAGGGGCAGGAGATACAGGATCTGGGACTGCTGCTCGTTTTCCGACTTCACCAGGATGGCGGGGCATCAGCCCAGGGTCGGCAGGCACGCCAGGTACAGGCAGCGCATCATGCACAAGTTCAAATACACGGTCGACAATGTAAACCTCACCGCATGCGTGGGCGACGGGCGATGCATCCGTCACTGCCCGGTGGGAGTTGACATCGGCGAGGTACTCGAGGGTCTGCCGGAAGGCTCTGCGCGAAGCCGCGGGTCCGGCGAAGACCGCGGGTCCGGCGGAGACCGCGGACCCGACGAGGAGCGGGGGGAAGGATAGGAGCCTTGGACGAGAATCTGGTGCCCGGTATCGTTAGGGTCGAGGATATTCGCGAGGAGACTCCCGACATCAGGTTGCTGAAGCTGGTCTTCGAGGACGGCGCGATGCGGGAGTCATTCGGATTCAGGCCGGGGCAGTTCTGCCTCATCTCGGTCTTCGGGACGGGCGAGGCGACCTTCTGCATCTCGTCGCCCCCCGATTCAAAGGGTTTCGTGGAGATAGGCGTAAAGAAGGTCGGCAAGGTAACCGCCGCGCTGCACGATCTCGAGGTCGGAGACAAGCTGGGTTTCAGGGGGCCGTACGGCAACCACTTCAACCTGGAGAGAATCGAGGGCCGCGACATCGTCTTCGTGGCCGGAGGCATCGGGATCGCGCCGCTGAGGCCGGTAATTTACGAAGTCCTGGCTCGGCGGGACAGGTACAGGGACGTGACCATCATCTATGGGGCGAGAAGCGTTCTCGACCTGGGTTTTCGCCGGGACCTTGAGAACTGGGGCGGTACTCCCGGTGTGAGACTGGTTACCGCCGTCGAGCCCGGGGGAGATGATGAGGCATACGATGGCGAGATGGGGATGGTGCCCCAGGTCTTCGAGAAGGTCAACCCGCCGTCCGGCTCGGTGCTCATTACCTGCGGCCCGCCCATAATGATAAAGTACGTGATCCTCTCCGCGAGGAAGATGGGCTTCTCTCCCGCTGACGTCATTACGACGCTCGAGATGAAGATGAAGTGCGGCGTCGGGCTTTGCGGGAGATGCAATATCGGCAGCAAATACGTCTGCCGCCACGGTCCGGTCTTCTCGCTCCAGGAGGTCGAGTCCCTGCCCGATGAGTTCTAAACCGGCGCTCTGGGTCCGCGCTTCGAGGGCCCCGTTTCTTTCGGCTTCCCTGGTTCCCGTTCTGCTGGGCGCTTTCGCCGCATTCTGGAGAGATGGGTCATTTAGCGCGTGGCGCCTGGCGTTGACGCTGGCGGGCATAGCCTGCGTTCATCTGGGCGCAAACCTGGCCAACGACTACTATGACTACAAGACCGGCTGCGATTCGGAGAACCCCGAACCGACGCCGTTCTCGGGCGGGAGCAGGGTGATCCAGGACGGGCTCATATCGTCGGGCGCCATTATCGGCGCTTCCGCGGCTCTCTCGGCGGTAGGCGCCGCCATCGGGCTCTACCTGAACAGCGTGGTTCCCGGAAACGGAGTAATCATGCTGGCCCTCGCAGGCATAGCCGGCGGGCTTCTATACACCGCCGTTCCCGTCAGCCTGTCATACCGGGGGCTCGGAGAGGCAGTGGTCTTCTTCTGCTTCGGGCCCCTGCTTGTCGCCGGAAGCTATATGGTGCAGGCGGGGCGGCTCGACCTGTGGGCCTTAGCCGTGTCGATCCCGGCCGGGCTTCTGGTCCTCGCCATACTTCTCGTCAATGAAGTGCTGGACGTTGAATGGGACGGAAGGGCAGGCAAGAACACTGTGGTGGTGTGGCTCGGCAGGGAGCGCGGCTATATGCTCTTCCTTACCGCATACACAGCGGCCTATGTATGGATCGGGCTCGGCATATTCCTCAAGGTCTACCAGCCCATCGCGTCCGTGTCGGCCGTGCCGCTGCTCTTCGCCACGAGGCGGCTCGCGCCCGGCCGCGCGCTGGGGAACAGGCCGGGCACCATCGAAGCGAGCAGGGTCACAATACTCTCCCAGACATTCACCATACTGCTGCTGTCCCTGTCCTACCTCGTATAGGCATGAATTGACAGGGGGCAGGCCAGACATTAAGATTGCTTGGCCAGGGGGGGACTCATGGGTGCATCTTCCATCCAGACCGGTGAAATAACGCGACCGATAGAGGAGGAACTCGCGCTGCTCGAGCGTGAGCTGGCGCGCATCCTCAGGTCCGACCTCGGTCTCGTCCAGGGGATCGGGGAGCACCTGCTGGCCATCAAGGGCAAGCGCGTGCGCCCGGTGCTCGTGTTCCTGTCTTCCCATCTGGGCACGCCGGACCCCGGGAGGGCCGTGAAGGCGGGCGTCGCCATCGAGCTCATTCACACGGCCACGCTGCTTCACGACGACTCCATCGACAAGAGCGACCTGAGGCGGGGGCTCCCGACGGTAAACAAGCTCTGGGACGAGCAGGTCTCGGTGATCATGGGCGACCACCTCTTCTGCAAGGCCTTCACCCTTCTGCATGAGACGGGCCTCGAAGACATCGCGAAGGTCATGGTCATGGGTTCCGACTCGATGACTTTTGGGGAAATGTACCAGATGGACAAGCGCTGTGACTGCGATATCACGGAGGATGAGTACATCGATCTCATCCGGCACAAGACGGCTTCCCTGTTTTCATGTTCATGCGAGGCGGGAGCCATAATAGGAGGGCTGCCCGCGAAGGCAAGGAAGAACCTTATAGCCTACGGCGACGACCTCGGCGTTGCGTTTCAGATAGTCGATGACATGCTGGACTTCGTCGGCGACGTCGAGCGAATGGGCAAGCCCGTGGGGAATGACTTCCGGGACGGCAGAGTCACTCTGCCTCTTATCGCCGCTTTGAGGGAAGCCGGGACGGGGGATGCCGGCGGAGTGAGGTCGTCGGTCTGCGGCACTGATTTTACGGAAGACATGTGGGAAGAGGTGCTGGAATTCGTAAAGGGGCACGGCGGCATCGAGTACTCCCGCCGGCTTTGCGCCCGGCTCGTCGACAGCGCCAAGGACCGGCTTGAGGACATTCCCGAATGCCCGGCCAGGAAATCCCTGGCAGTCCTGGCCGACTACGTCATCGCCAGGCAGAAATAGAACCCGCGTCATGAGAAAATACACCTACGCCGTTCCGGTCATAATCATCGCCATTGTCCTGGTTATCACATTGACGAGGCAGAGGGCGGAGACAGTCCGGGAGTACAGTGATTCCAGAATGATGATGGACACCTTCGTCGAGATCCGCATATGGGGCGAGGGGAAGGTGAGCGGCGAGGCATGCCTTGACTCGGCCTTCGCCGTGATCGCGAGCATCGACACGCTGTTCGGCGACGGGCTCATAACATGGGCCGAGCGGGGCGTGCTCGCGTCGCCAGAGGCCCAGGAGGTTATGGCGGTGGGCAGGGAGGCCTGGGATATAACCGGCGGGCTCTTCGATCCGACGATCGGGTCCGTGTCGAGCCTGTGGGAGTTCTATGCGGGCGCGCGGCCGCCCGAGCCGGATTGTATAAGCGCGGCGCTGGCCTATGTCGGCCTCGACAGGTACCCGGCGCCGGGCCGGGAGTTTGCGGGCGACCCGAGCGGTTTCATCCTCGACATAGGCGGCGTGGCCAAGGGATACGCGCTCGACCTGGCCGCAGCCGAAATAGGGCGCCTCGGCTTTGATGCCGCCATAGTCAACGCCGGCGGGGATATCAGGATACTGGGCGAGAAGCCCGGGGGAGGGCCCTGGCGCATAGCCATAAGGCATCCCAGAGAGCGCGGCGAGTTCCTGGGCTGCCTTGAGGTGGGACCGGTCTCGGTGGCGACCTCCGGCGATTACGAGAGGTCATTCGCCTGCGCTGGAAAGAGATACCATCATATCCTGGATCCGCGCGACGGCATGCCCTCGGGACATTCCGTGAGCGTGACCGTGGTGGGGCCTGACGCCTGCCTCTGCGACGCCCTCGCCACCGGTCTGTTCGTCCTGGGCCCCGAACGGGGCGTCGCGCTCGCAGAGAGTCTCCAGGGTGTCGAGGCCGTGTTCGTCTATGGAGAGGGCCTGGACGTTGTGACGACCGGCGGCATCGCAGACTCGTTCGAGAGGTTGGAGTGACGCGACCTACGATCGGTGACATGGCTCTTACCGCAGTGTTCCTCGCCGCGGGCGTCTGGCTCGCGGTCGCCCACGGGCCGAGGGCGCCGCAGGGCGAAGCGGCCGTTATAAGGAGCGTAAGCGACAGCACTCGAATAGTCCCGCTCTCCGAGGACCGCGTCGTGGTGGTGAAAGGCGCCCTGGGCGTGACTGAAGTGAGGATAGAGGACGGCTATGTAGATTTCATATCGTCCCCCTGTCCTCACAAGATATGCATCGAGCGGGGCAGGGTAGCCCTCGAGGGCGACTACATAGTCTGCGTTCCGAACGGGGTTTCGGTCAGGATAGAGGGCGAATCGGCCTTCGACGCAGTGGTGCCCTGAGGGCGGAAAGGGGAAGACCTTGGATGCGAAGCGGCTGTCGAGAGTCGGAGTGCTTTCCGCATGCGCCGTTGCCGCATATGTTTTCGAGAGTTTCATACCCGTGCCGGTGCCCTGGGCGAGGATCGGCATCTCGAACGTGGTAGTCGTAATCACGCTGTTCGGCTTCGGGTTCACCGAAGCGCTGCTGGTTACGCTCGTGAGGATAGCGGCGGGCAATCTCCTGCTCGGCATTATGCTCAGCCCCTCCTTCATTATGTCCATGGCGGGGGGAGTTGCCGCTCTGGCGGCCATGGGACTTGTGAGAAGACATGCCGTGCCTCCGCTTTCGGTGGTCGGCGCAAGCGTGGCGGGGGCGGTAGCCAATAATGCGGTTCAGATATGGGTGTTCGCCGTCCTCTTCACGGGCGGCGGGGCTCCCCGCGAGCTCCTGGGGACGTTCATCATCCTGGGGGCGGCCGTGGGCTTCGCGACAGGGGTCCTGAGCGCCATGCTTCTCGAAAAGGTTGGTCTTGAAAGCAGGTCTCCGGTAGAGTAAGTTCTTGTCAGAATGAGACAGGTAGGTTACGTTGTCGCGGTCGAAGAAGGCGTGGCCGATATAGCCATCGGGGAGCACCTCGAGTGCAATAAGTGCGGCGCCTGCTTCGCCACGATAGGCAAGAAGCGCAAAGAGATAAAAGCGGCCAACGGCATGGGGGCGGATGTCGGGGACAAGGTAGAGGTGGAGACGCCCCCGGGCTTTGCGGTGGCGGCCGCCTTTCTCATATACATCTTCCCGATGCTGGCCGGATGTGCCGGCGCCGTCATTGGATACAGATGGCTTGCGGCATCGGGCCTGGGCCGGACGGCGGGAGCCGTTGTCATGGCGGCCGCGTTCGTCGCCTTTTCCATTATTTTGCTCAGGTACATCGACGGGGTTTACTTCTCGCGGCAGATGCCGAATATAGTAAATGTCCTGCTTAAGGAGGACCCGAAGGAAGGGAGGCGCTGATTCCCTCTCTGGCACCCAAGGCTCTAGCCAGGGCCTGCACAAAACTGGCGCTTGATAAGAAGGCCGAGGACGTTGTGATCATCGACCTTCGCAAACTCAATGCTCCGACCGACTACTTCGTCATCTGCAGCGGGTCCACGGACAGACATGTCAGGGCGATTGCGGACAATGTTGTGGAGGGGATGAAGAAGAAGAACGCCAGGGCATGGCATGTCGAGGGGCACTCCGTCGGGAGCTGGGTCCTCATAGACTACGTCAATGTCGTGGTTCATGTGTTCAATGCAGCCACCCGGAAGTTCTACTCGCTTGAGACCCTGTGGGGCGATGCCCCGATGGAGAAGATCGTGCCGAAAGTGAGGGGCGGAAAGGCGTGAATATAAGGCAGGAAATCGAGAAGGAGCTGCGGGAGGTGCTTGGACGTGTCTATCCCTCCCTGGGCGAGCTCCATTTCGAAGTCTCCAAGCCGCGCGAGAAGTCCTTCGGAGACTTCGCCACCAACCTGGCCATGGTCGCGTCGAAGTCGACAGGGGAGAAGCCGCTGGAGATCGCCGAGAAAATCGTAGGGGCCATGGAGGTCCCGTCGGGGCTAATAGATTCGATCGACGTGAAGAAGCCGGGCTTCATCAACATGAGAATCGCCCCCGGGGCTTACATAGAGAAGCTGCGCGAGATAGCCACGTGGGACTGCGACGAGAACTGCGGGGCCTTCACCATCGGGCAGGGCAAACCCGTTCAGGTGGAGTACGTCAGCGCCAACCCGACCGGGCCTCTCAATGTGGTGAGCGCGCGCGCGGCCGCCGTCGGGGATTCGCTCGTGAGGCTGCTGAAGCGCATCGGCTTCGAGGCGCGGAGCGAGTTCTACGTGAACGACCAGGGCCGGCAGGTGGAACTCCTGGGCCTTTCGCTTGAGGCCAGGTTCCGGCAGCTCATGGGTCAGCATGCCGAAATCCCCGACGGCGGATACCCGGGACATCATCTCATCGGGATCGCCGAGAGGATAAAGGAATTCGCCGACTGGGCCAACCGGATGGCCCAGAGCGAAATGCTGTTCGATGAGGAGATACCCGTGGCCGAACTGGACGACTGCATACTCCGGTTCCTGGTCAGCGAAGCGGCCAGCAAGGGCCCCACGGATGAGAACGACAAACTGTGGCTTGAGGAACACATATCTTACAGGGCGGAGTTCGACGCCGAACTGCGCCCGTTCTGGGCCCCCGTCTACGTATGCGACCTCTCCGTCAAGGGTTTGACCTACGACGAGATCAAGTGCAAGCTCTCGCTCATAGAGCGCTTCAGGGAATACGCGCTGTCCTGCCCGCTGGAGAGAGTGGTAAAGAAGAGCGGCCAGGGCGCGCCGGCCGAGCAGGTGTTCCTCGGTGAGGCCGTGGCCAACAAGGCTTTCGACTTCGAGGGATTCGCAATTGAGGAAATCGTGACCGGCCAGAAGGCGACGCTTGATAAGTTCGGGGCCAGGCCCGAAGGCGGGCCCCGGTTCGATGAGTGGGTTAGGGAGTCGGACCTCAGGGAGGTCGTCGATGAAGTCTACAATCTGCTCATGTCGGACGGCCGCTTCGTGGTCGAGAAGGAAGGCGCGGTATGGCTGAAGGGCGGGGACGGCGAGGACAGCGACGAGTGGGTGATAAGGCGCTCCAACGGGCAATACACCTATTTCCTGTCCGACATAGCCTACCATATATACAAGAAGCAGCGCGGCTTCCAGGGGGTAATCGACATCTGGGGTCCCGACCATCACGGCCACATCTCCAGGATGAAGGCGGCCATGAGCATAATGTCGGAAGTCATACAGGATCTCGAAATCGACGAGGACTGGCTCAACATCCTCATAGTCCAGCAGGTCAACCTCATCAGGGAGGGGAAGCGCGTGGTCATGTCCAAGCGCGCGGGCGAGTACGTCACCCTGGACGACGTCGTCGAGGAGGTCGGGCCGGACGCTGCGCGCTTTTTCTTCCTTATGAGGCGCTGCAACAGCCACCTCGACTTCGACGTCGACCTTGCCAAGAAGGCCACCGAGGAGAACCCCGTATTCTATGTTCAGTACGCGCATGCCAGGATAACCAGCATGATCAACTTCGCGCGCGAAAGCGGATACGACATCATCCCTCCCCCGGATGCCGACCTATGCCTTCTCGATAAGGAAGAGGAGTGGGATCTCATAAAGGGCCTGGCCGATTTCGACGAGACCGTCTTCTGGAGCGCCATCAATCTGGAGCCGCACCGGCTCACCGCGTACGCGATTGACCTGGCCGGGCGCTTCCACCGCTTCTACCATCACCACCGGGTCATCACCGACGACTGCGAGATGTCGGAAGCCCGGCTCTTCCTGGTCTGGGCCACGCGCACCGTGCTGCGCGGCGCCCTCTCGCTTCTGGGGATTTCCGCTCCTGAGTCCATGTAGCCCCCGAGGGGTCAGCCCCGAGGGGTCAGGTCTTGAAATGCACAATCCTCCGGGGTCAGATCTCAAGATGCACAGCCACATTCTCCGTCCTCCGGGGTCAGGTCTCAAGATGCACAGCCACATTCTCCGCGCAGTCTGCCTCCGAAATCCTCGTGCCGTTGTCCCCGGTTTTTGATAGAGTCTGCTTATGCGGGAAGGAAAGAGAATGTACACGGACCTGGCCTGGCTGTGGCCCGTACTCAGCCCGAAGGAAGACTATGTGGAGGAGTGCGAGTTCATAGCCGGCGCCATAAAGCAGCACGCGCGCGTCGTGCCGCGGACGCTTCTCCACCTGGGAACGGGCGGCGGCCACAACGACTACACCCTCAAGAGGCACTTCGAGGTAACAGGCGTAGACTTGAGCTCTGCGATGCTGGACCTGGCGCGCGGGCTCAACCCGGAGGTCGAGTACCTGGAAGGGGATATGCGGGACGTAAGACTGGGCAGGCAGTTCGACGCGGTGATCATTCTCGATTCAATTGGCTACATGCTCACCGAAGAAGACCTCCGCAGGGCGCTCGCCACCGGCTATGACCACCTCAGGCCGGGTGGCGTGTTCCTGACAGTGGTCGAGTCCGACCCCGCGGCTTTTGTACAGAACAAAACGAAGGCGTGGACTCATAGCCGGGGGGATGTCGAGCTCACTTTCATCGACAACTACTATGACCCCGACCCGGGTGACTCAACCTATGAATGCACGTTCGTTTACATCATAAGGGAGAGAGGCAGACTCAGGATCGAGACCGACAGCCACCTCTGCGGTATCTTTCCGATGGAGACCTGGCTTGACTCATTCAAGTCCGTCGGCTTCGAAGCCAAGGAACTCGAATTCAAGTTCCCGGGAGAAGAGGAAACGCCGTTTCCGGTGTTGCTGGGAATGAAACAAGGCGCCGCGCAGGCCCGTTTTCCGGAGGGGCCCGACCATGGATGAAATCGCCAGACGTAACCGGGGACACTGGGAGCGTCTGGTTCGGGATGGCCTGATATATACGAAGCCATGGCTCGACCTGGACCCGGCTCTCGTCAAGGACTTCGCCTCGGGCCGCCTGGACGAGATGTCGCATCCCTACAAGTATATTTACCCGCGCGAAGTATTCGAGGATGTAGAGGGAAAGCAGGTTCTCTGCCTGGCCGCAAGCGGGGGGCAGCAGAGCGCCATATTCGGGCTCCTTGGCGCGCATGTCACGGTACTCGATTTGACCCGGGGGCAGCTGGACGGAGACAGGGCGGCAGCGGAGCACTACGGCTACAATCTGAAAACGGTGCTCGGTGACATGCGCGATCTCACGGTCCTTAAGGAAGCAGGTTTCGACCTGGTCTACCAGGCGATATCGATCATCTTCGTCCCCTCGGTGCGCGAGGTCTACAGCGAAGTGCACCGCGTGCTGAGGCCGGGCGGTCTATACCGGGTCGGCCACTGCAATCCTGCCGTACAGGCGGTGGAATTCTCATCCTGGGACGGGCAGGGCTACAGGATCGAAAAAAGATACCGCGAGCGCGTTATCGAAGATGCTGAGAGCCTGGAGTTCCGCCACTACTTCTCCGAGATATTCAATCACCTCATCGACACGGGCTTTGAAATCCGCGGGGTATGGGAGGACCCGCGCCACTTCGGATATTCCGGCCGCGAGCCTGGGAGCGAGGATCACTGCCTGGAATATGTGCAGGGCCTCTTTGCGGTTCTCGCCAGGAAGGCCGACCGGTAATGTCTCGCTTGCCATGCGCCCGGGTTTGTATAGAATAGCCGTATGAAGAACGCCGGCAGAACCGACAGATTTTTCACCCTCATCGTTATCGCCTACTGCGTATACGCCGTCCTGTTCATAATGAAGACGAGCTTCGTGATCGGGGGGGCAAGGTATTTCTCGCTCTTCGACGACGCGATGATCTCGATGCGTTACGCCAAGAACTTCGCGGGCGGGCACGGGCTCGTCTGGAATCCCGGGGGCGAGAGGGTGGAGGGTTTCACCAATCCCCTGTGGACTCTTTACATGGCGGCGCTTCATCTGATCCCGATCGCCACGACCAAGATAAGCGCGCTGGTCCAGGCAAGCGCCGCGCTCTTCCTGCTGGCCAATCTCTTCGCCGTAAAGAAGCTGGCCGGCTTCGTGTCGGATTCAAGCGGGTTTGTCATACTGACCGCGGCATTGCTTACGGCCTTCTACCTTCCGCTGAATAACTGGGGCATGCAGGGCATGGAAGTCTGCGTGCTGGCTCTCCTAATCACGCTTGCCGCGCTCCACGCGGCCAGGGCGGTGAGGGCAGGGAGATTCTCGACGCTGCCCTTCATACTCCTTGGCCTCAGTGTGTTCATAAGGACGGACATGGCCGTGCCCTTCCTGGGCATGCTGCTATATCTTGCCGTGAGCGTGAGAAGTCACAGGACCAGGTATCTTATCTTGGGCCTCGCCCTGCTGGCAGCGAGCGTAGCGGTGCAGACGGGATTCCGCATCTGGTATTACAGCGAGGCCCTTCCCAATTCGTATTACGTCAAGCTCGTCGGCTACCCGATGTACCTCAGATGGACCCGCGGCCTCTATGTGACATTCGTATTCCTCTGGCGGTCCAACTGGGCTCTGTTCGCGCTGCCGCTTGCCGTCATACTCATCACAAAGGACCGCGTCCTGGGTCTGCTTGGCTGGGTTCTGGGCGTGCAGCTTCTCTACAGCGTCTACGTGGGGGGCGACGCCTGGGAATCGTGGGGAGGGGCCAACCGCTACGTCTGCATAGCCATGCCGGTCTTCTTCATTCTTCTGGCCGCGAGCCTGGCCCGGGCGGGAGGTTTCATGAGGCGGGCGGCGCTCAAGGTGACTCCGGACATCGGCGAGCGGTTGCTGAATAAGCACGGCGGCAAGGTCAGCGTCATAATGGTCCTCCTCATCCTTCTCAACTTCAACGCCATATACGGGCCGAGCGCGCTCACCGAATGGCTTCTCCTCAAGCCCCCGCTTCATGTCGACGACAATGCCAGGATGGTGGAGCGAGCGATTGCATTAAGGAAGTTCACGACTCATATGGCGAGCATCGCGGTCGTATGGGACGGCGCGATCCCGTACTTCGCAGACAGGTACGCGGTCAGTATACTCGGCAAGAACGACCATAGAGTCGGCCGGTTGCCGATGAGGAGAGTGCCGGGGCCGGCAGGGTTGGTGGCCTTCTATCCGGGGCATCTGAAGTGGGATTATTCGTATTCCATTGGTGAGCTCAAACCTGACGTAATAGTACAGGTATGGAAACAGCCCGAAGAGGCCGAGCAGTATATGGTCGACTACGTTTCCGTGAGGCTTTATGGCTTTCTCTTCCACCTTCGCGAGAACTCGCAGAATATCAGGTGGGACGTCGTGCGGAGCCTGGCCGTGCCCGGGTAGGGCGCGCGCGGGATATACAATGCGTCAGCCCCATTGTTCAGAGGGATATTGCTCCCGGAATAATCGCGAATTCATACAAAGAAGCGTCAAATCCGGTTGAATGATTCGCGCATAACCCTCATAAGTCCTTGATTTCGCTTGCTCGACGAAAATCCTTATGGTATGCTACATCTACGGCAGTATACCTAACGGAGGAATTTTTGGATCACCAGCGGGGCGTCGAGGATGACAAGCTCAAGGGGGCGATTATGTCCCTCCCGGATGTCCGGTCCTGCTCGGTCGAGATGTCCGACGACGGCGGCATTTCCGCGATCCATATAGTCTCCGCCTCGAAGCGCCCGCCCAAGCAGATCGTGCGTGACGTCGAGTCGGTCCTGCATGCCAATTTCGGTGTCAGCGTTGACCACCGGAAGGTTTCGGTAGCCAGGGTAACCGAGCCCGAGGAGAAGCGGCGAGAGGCAGTGCCCAGGGCCCGGCTCGACGCAATGACGGTGTCATCGGCCGGCGGGATGGGGAGGGTCGAAATAGAATTGGAGCGGGACGGCGTCAGCGCGTCGGGCGAGGCGAGCGGCGTATTCGTGGGCGGCGGGTGCCTGCGGCTCATCGCTGAGGCAACCTATGCCGCCGTTGAGAACCTCGTGTCCGGCCCGGTGGGCTTCGAGGTGCAGGATGTCGTGCGGGTCAGATGCGGGGAACGCGAGGCCCTTGTCGTGCTGGCCAACCTGGCCGCGGAGCGCGAAGTCATGAGTCTCGCCGGCTGCGTGCTCGTGGGAGACGACATCAACCGGGCCGCCGCGCTTGCGGCGCTTGACTCCTGTAACCGCATCCTGGAGCGGCTGCCGCAGATTGAGAGAATAGAGTACGAGATAAATCCCTCCGACTGACGCCCCGACTGACACCGGCGACCGAAGCGACTCAGCCTGTCCCGGGTCCTGACGGATCCGGTGTCGCGCCGTTTACACCGATGTCCGCTTTCCGACACTTCATTTGAAATCGGTTGACCATGTTTGCGTATGATAGCACAATTGAATGTGGTCATTCGGGAACGCTATGTGCAATAACAGAGACGGGTGAGACATGAAAGAGGTGACTTACAGAGATGCCGGCGTTGACCTCTCCGAGTACGGAGATCTGGTACGCCACATCGTTAAGAGACTCGGCGGCTCGATCAAGCGGTCGCGGCAGGGGCTTTTCGCGGGCGCCATTGAAATGGGAAGCTCCGGCAGGGGAGACCTCATGGTTTCCAGTATCGACGGCGTGGGTACCAAAGTGAAAATCGCCACCGCTTACGGCGCACACTCAGGTATCGGCAAGGACATCGTCGCCCACTGCGTGAACGACATCCTGGCGGTAGGCGCGCGCCCGGTTGCATTTCTCGATTATGTCGGCTTCTCCAAACTCGACACCGCCGTGTTCAAGCAGCTCATATCCGGTATCGCCGGTGAGTGCAGGCGCCACGGCACCGCTCTGATAGGCGGAGAGACCGCCGAGATGCCGGGCGTTTACAAGAGCGGCGAATACGACCTCGTCGGCTGCATCATCGGTATCGCCCGCAAGCGCAACCTGCTGGACGGCTCCAGGATAAGGAAAGGGGATCTCATAATCGGGCTTCCCTCCAACGGACTCCACACCAACGGCTACAGCCTGGCAAGAGAAGTGCTTCTCAAGAGGCGCAGGATGAAACTGAAGACCAGGCCCGCGGGGTTGCGCGTCCCTCTGGGCAAGGCGCTTCTCAAGGCGCATACCAGCTACTTCCGCGAGGTCTACCCGCTGGTCGAGAAACGGCTTCTTAAGGGCATTGCCCATATTACCGGCGGGGGAATACCCGGGAATCTCTGCCGCATCCTGCCCGGGAACTGCGACGCCCGCATCAGGAGCGGGCTGTGGCGGGTACCGCCCATATTCGACCTCATCAGAGAGAAGGGCCCCGTCAAGCGAGATGAAATGTACCGCGTCTTCAATATGGGACTCGGCATGTTACTGGTGGCCGCCCAGGCCGACGTGCCCCGTATAATGAAGGGCACAAGGTCCGCCGTGATCGTGGGCGAGGTGGCGAGGGGCGGCGGCGCGGTTACAATCGAGTAGGTCCAGCTCGGCCCGTCCTGTTACTCGATGTATTCAAGAGACCTGGTCTATGCCAGCGAGCACATGCGCTTCGCAGTGGAGACTGCAAAGCAGGTCGCCTATGCCCCGGTGCCCGTGCTTATCGAGGGCGAGAGCGGGACGGGCAAGGAGCTCATCGCCAGGCTTATCCACTCGTCCAGCCCCCGCAGCGACGGGCCCTTCATTGCCGTAAACTGCGGGGCCATCCCGCATGCGCTATTCGAGAGCGAGGTGTTCGGCCACACGGCCGGTGCCTTCACCGGCGCGCATAGGGCAAGGCCCGGGCTTTTCGAGACAGCCGCGGGCGGCACACTCTTCCTTGACGAGATAGGCGAACTCTCGCCGACAATGCAGGCCAAGCTCCTTCGCGTGCTTCAGGAGGGCTGCGTGCGAAGGGTGGGGGAGGACCGCTCGCGCGAGTTCGACGTCCGCGTCGTGGCCGCCACCAACAAAGAGCTGGAGATGGAGATGCGGGCCGGCAGGTTCAGGGAAGACCTCTTCTTCAGGATCAGCGTGGTGAGGATATTCTTAGAGCCCCTCCGCACGAGAAAGGATGATGTGCTTGCTCTCGTGAGGCACTTCGCCAGGAAGCATGCGGTTCTCCTCGGAAAGCACGATCCCAGGTTCGCCGGAGAGGTGCTCGCGCTATTCACGCGATACCCGTGGCCCGGCAATGTACGCGAGCTTGAGAACGAAGTCCAGAGGCTGGTTGTGCTGGCCTCGGACGGCAAGCCTATAAGCGCTTCGAAAGTCTCCCGCCGGATAAGGAAAGGCGCGCTGACCGCGGAGAATCCTGCCGCCGGCTCCGCGCTCCGCGAACGCGTCGAGAGTTTCGAGCGGGAGGTAATAAAGGAGACCCTCGACCGGTACGGCTGGAACAAGACGCGGGCCGCGAGATACCTCGGGATCACGCGGCAGGGTCTTCACCGCAAACTGAGAAAGCTGAGGATTAGCCGGATGAATGGAGTTGACCCTGTCCCGCCGCAATGCTAGTTTCTCATCTAGAAGACAGGGAGGTGGCCTTGTACGACGACCTGCTCGAGAGGCTGGTTAAGAAGAACTCCTCAAAGATCCTGCTCGTTATCCTGGACGGAGTCGGAGGGCTCCCCTTCCATCCCGGCGGCGGCACGGAGCTCGAGGAGGCCAGTACGGCCGAGCTGGACAAGCTGGCGAGAACATCCGCCCTGGGTCTTCACGATCCCATAGCCCCGGGCATTACGCCGGGAAGCGGGCCCGCCCACCTGGGGGTATTCGGCTACGACCCCTTGAGATGGGACATCGGGAGGGGGGTGCTTGCCGCGCTGGGCATCGGCTTCGACCTTGAGAAGGACGACCTCGCCGCGCGGGGCAATTTCGCCACGATGGATGACGCCGGCAACATAACCGACAGAAGGGCCGGCCGCATTTCGAGCGAGACCAACGCCGAGCTCTCTGCGCTCCTCAACGGGATGAAGATCGGGGACGTGGACGTGATAGTCAAGACCGTTAAGGAGCATCGCGCCGCCGTCATCTTCAGGGGCGGCCAGTTCTCGGATAATCTGGCGGATTCGGACCCGCAGGTTACGGGCGTGCCGGCCAAACGTGTCGAACCTCTCGAGCCCGGCGCCAAGGCGAGCGCGGATCTCGCGAACGCCTTCGCCGAGGAAGCCAACAGGCGTCTCGCGGACAGATCTCCCGCCAACACCATTCTCTTGCGGGGCTTCGCCAGGCTGCCCGATATACCGTCATTCGAGTCGCGTTACGGCATGAAGGCCTGCGCCGTCGCCACCTACCCCATGTACAAGGGCCTTGCACGGCTCGTGGGGATGGACGTTCTGGACGCGGGAGAGAGTCTTGATACGCAGGTGGAGACGCTGAGGAAAGCCTGGGGCGATTATGACTTTTTCTTCCTTCATTACAAGTACACCGACTCGAGGGGGGAGGACGGCGACTTCGGCGCCAAGGTCAGGGCCATAGAGGACTTCGACAGGCGCGTACCGGACCTGGTCGCGCTCGAGCCCGACGTTGTCGTTCTCACAGGCGACCACTCCACCCCGAGCGCGCTCAAGAGCCATTCATGGCATCCCGTGCCGCTTCTGCTCCGGTCCAGGTACGTGATCCCGGACCTCATGGACTTCAACGAGAAGAACTGCTCGCGCGGCAACCTCGGCAGGATGAGAGCGCTTGAAATCATGCCGCTCGCCATGGCCAACGCCCTGAGGCTGGAAAAGTACGGTGCCTAGCGCGCGACTCCGCCACGACACGCTGTTGCGGCTCCTCGCCTGCGCCGCTTCAGGCGCATGCGCCTCGCTGTGTTTCGAGCCCTATGGACTGGGATTCCTGGCTTACTTCATTTTCATTCCCTTCATTCTCTTCTCGGGCGTCGTCGACGGCAGCGGACGCTATCTACTCAATTCCTTCGTATTCGGCTTTTCATATTTCATGGGGACTCTCTACTGGATCGCCTTCCTGGACAGGGAACAGATGCTCATGCCCTGGCTCAGGCTTCCGGCCGCCGTCGTGGCCTCGCTCTACCTCTCGGTATTCATCCTCCTGGCCGGCTTCCTGATGCGCCGCGTCATAAAGGCCGGCATCCCGTATCAGGTCGCAATCCCGGTGGTATGGGGCGGCGTTGAGTATCTGCGTTCACTCGGTGTGATGGGTTTTCCCTGGGGGAGCATCGCGTATTCCCAGACCCCGTATGCCCCGGTGATACAGCAGGCGGCCCTGGTCGGCACCTACGGCCTGTCGGCCTGGCTGGTGGCCGTCAATGCTCTTATCGTGTGGTTCATAACCTCGAGAAGAAGGGCCGCGCTGGCCGCGCTGCTTATCGCGCTGGCCTTCCCTATCGCGGCCGGCAGGGTGATTCTGGCGCGGGCCGATTACGAGACGGGCCCGGGCGTCGGCATAGTGCAGCCCAATATAGGGGGGCAGGTCAAGTGGGATAACGCCTATAGAGACAGCACAATGCGCGTTTTATCTGAGATGACGCTTGAAGTGTCTGAGAGCCCTCTAATTGTCTGGCCCGAGACGGCGGTGCCCTTTTTCGTGCGCCATCAGCGCCAGTCAATGGGCCGGATCAAGAGCCTGGCCAGGGCCGCGGACTCCCATATACTCTTCGGCCTGCCGGATTTCGTGAGGGGCGAGGAGGGCAACATATACTACAACTCCGCGATTCTCATGGGGCCCGGTGGCGAGGACCTCGGAGTATACCGCAAGATACACCTGGTGCCATTCGGCGAGATGATACCTTATGAAGACACCTTCGACATCCTCAAGAGAATCGACTTCGGAGAGGGCGACTTCTCGCCCGGTGAGGAGCCCGTGGTAATGGAGATCGAAGGCATACCTTTCGGGGTCGCCATCTGCTTCGAATCCATATTCCCGGACCTCACGCGCCAGTTCGCCCGCAGGGGCGCCCGCTTCGTCGTAAACATCACCAATGACGAGTGGTTCGGCCCGAGTCTCGGTCCCAGCCAGCACGCCCAGATGGCAGTTCTCAGGACCGTCGAGTGCAGGGTGGGACTCATCCGCTGCGCCAACACAGGGATCTCGATGATAGTCGATCCCTACGGCCGTACCCTGAAGCGGACGGAGCTTTTCAAGAGAACTACGCTTTCGGGCAGCATCCCCGCCGGCACCGGAGAGACTCCCTTCGTCCGCATAGGGGAGGTCTTCGCTTCGGTCATGCTTATCGCCTCGCTGGTGGTCGGGTTGATCGCCGGCAGGCGGCGCCGGCTGTAAGTCGAAGGGTCCGGTACGGGCGCGCCGCGGCGGGTCCAAAGCGTTTGACACCGGCCATTTGGGGTGGTATATTCGCCCCGGCTGTTAGGCTTAACGGAGCGAATTGCGTTGTACACAGGGAGAGACAGTGAAAAGGGGAAGACGGGTTGTCTCGGTTGTGGGAGCGACCGGGCTTGTTGGAAGTGAGATTACCAGGACACTCTTCCTGAGGAAGTTCCCCCTCGATCGAATCAATCTCTTCTCGTCCGGTCGGACACCCGAGACCGACGCCGCCGTGCCCGGGGGCAGGATTGCCATAAGGCCGTTCAGCCCTGCCGGTGTGCGGGGCTCCGACATCACCTTCCTTGCGGCGGGAGGCGGGTTCAGCAGGAAATACGCCAGGGCGATCGCCGCCATGGGCGGCGTGGTCATTGACAACAGCAGCGCCTTCCGCATGGACGCCGACGTTCCCCTGGTAGTCCCGGAAGTCAATCCGCGCGACGCTCTGGGTCACAGCGGCCTTATCGCGAACCCCAACTGCTCGACCATTCAGATGGTTCTGGTGCTCGCGCCGCTTCACCGCAGGTACCGGCTCCGCAGGGCGGTCGTTTCGACCTACCAGTCGGTGTCAGGCGCAGGCCTCAGGGCCGTGGGCGAGCTGGCCACGCATTCGGAAGCGGCGCTTCGCGGAGAGACGCTCGAGCCCCGCGAGTTCCCGCATGAGATCGCATTCAACATAATTCCGCATATCGACCGCTTCGACGAAAGCGGCTGGACATTCGAAGAGGCCAAGATGATTAACGAGACAAGGAAGATACTGGGGGATGATTCGATAAGCGTCATCCCTACGGTTGCGCGCGTTCCCGTTTTCCGGGGGCACTCGGAGTCCGTGTTTGCCGAGTTCGCGGAGCCGGTGGATCTCATGGAAGCCCGGGCGCTGCTTGAGCGGGCCGATGGAGTCGTGGTCATGGACGACCCGCCACGGGCGCTCTACCCGACCCCGATTCACTGCGCCGGACGTGATGATACCTTCGTGGGCCGCATCAGGCTTGACCCGGACTCTCCGCGCGGGCTCCTGATGTTCATAGTGAGCGATAACCTGAGAAAGGGAGCCGCTCTCAATGCGGTCCAGATCGCAGAGCTCTTTGCCTAGCGGGGTGGTTTGACGATTATGGCGGCGGGCATGAGACAGAACTTCGGACGCTACATCTCGAGAGAGTCGCTGATCCACGGGCTGGAGCCCTTCGCCAAGTTGCTGCTATTCGCCATGATTATTACCTCCATACTGCTCTGCTCAGGGTGGATCCCGCTGGTGCCGGTTGCCGCCTTTCTCACATTTCTCTGCCTGTCATCGCGGGTGAGCATCACCTTCTATCTGGGAAGCCTGAAGTACTTCTCCTGGATGTTCGCGCTGTCATTCGCCGTGAACGTGATATTCCCCAGGGAGTCGGCGTACGGCGCGTTCAGTCCTGAGGCTCTCAATATCGCCGGAATATACTCGGTGAGGCTCGCCCTCATGGTCCTCGCGGGAACGCTTTTCACCGTGACCACCGCGCCCCATGAGATAGGTGACAGCCTTCTCGTATTTACGGGACTCAGGGGCCGCGTGGGGAGGAGAATGGCTGATCTTGCCACCATCCTCTCCATTGCGCTTCGCTTCGTCCCGGTGATGTTCGAAGAGGCCGAGCGCATAAGGACGGCCCAGATGCTGAGGGGCCAGAAGGCGGGAGGGCTCCGTGGCAGGGTGCGGGCCGTGGTCAACCTCATAGTGCCGCTGTTCCAGTCCTCGCTGAGGAAAGCGGCCAGTCTGGGCTTTGCTCTGGAGTCCCGCTGTTACGGTTACATGGCGCCGAGGACCGAGAGACTGCGCCTGGGCGGCCGCGAGGCGGCCGTCATCACCGCCTCGGCGCTTTGCCTGGTCCTGGTTGTAGCATTGAGGTCGCGAATAAGTTGAAAGGTCTCGAGACTAAGAACATAAGGTTGGACATAGAGTACGACGGCACCAACTTCTCGGGCTGGCAGAAGCAGCCCACGGTGCGCACCGTCGAGGGCGAGATCGCAGGCGTACTCGGAAGGCTGACAGGCGTAGAGCCAGAGCTCATCGTCGCAGGCCGCACGGATTCGGGAGTGCATGCCCTGGGGCAGGTCGCCAACTTCAGCACGGTCTCGGACATGCCGCCTTCGGACATGAAGAACGCCTTGAACTCGCTTCTGGACCCCGACATACGCATAGTCGAGGCCGCGGAGGCGCCGCTCGACTTCAACGCCAGGTACGACGCCCTCAAGCGGGTCTACCGCTATGAGATCGCCCAGAGGCCCACTTCGGTGTGGCGAAGATTCCGCTGGTATGTTAAATGGTCTATGGAGACCGGCGCCATGAGAGAGGCGGCGGAGCTCCTCGTCGGCGAACACGACTTCTCAGCTTTTACTTACAAGGACGAAACGAGAAGTCCGTGGATAAACTTGAGCAGAGTCACCGTCGAGGAGATCGAGCCCTCCGGCCTGGCGCTCGGCTTCGAGGCCAACCGGTTCCTCAGGAAAATGGTCAGGATGCTGGTCGGCACTCTGGTGGAAGTGGGAAGGCTCAAGATGAGCCCTGAAGAGGTTCACGATACGCTCAAGAGTTGTGACAGGACAAGGGCCGGCCCCTGTGCCCCACCCCATGGGCTCTTCCTTGTCAGAGTGGAGTATTGAAAGGAGGCAGTGATGAAGTTCTTCATCGACACTGCGAACGTTGATGAAATCGCCGAGGCGGCCGAACTCGGGATACTCGATGGAGTGACCACCAATCCGACGCTGCTTGCAAGGGAGAAAGGCAAGGGCGACTTCAAGGACATCCTGAAGAAGATCTGCGAAATCGTGCAGGGACCGGTGAGCGCGGAAGTAGTAGGCCAGGACGCAGACACCATGGTCGCGGAGGCCAAGAAGCTCGCCAAGATAGACCAGCATATAGTGATAAAGGTCCCCCTTACGGTCGAGGGGCTCAAGGTAATGGGCCGTTTAAAGAAAGACGGCATAAGGACGAATGCCACGCTGGTTTTCAGCGCCAACCAGGCGCTATTGGCCGCAAAGGCCGGCGCGTCCTTCCTGAGCCCGTTCGTCGGGAGGCTCGACGATGCCAGTCACTACGGAATGGACATCATCGAGCAGATCATGACCATATTCGGTAATTACGACCTCGAAACGGAGGTCATCGTGGCAAGTGTACGGAACCCGCTCCACGTGGTGGAAGCCGCCATGATCGGAGCCGACATCGTGACGATCCCTTTCAAGGTGATTAACCAGATGGTGAAGCATCCGCTTACCGACGTAGGGGTAGCCAGGTTCCTGGACGACTGGAAGAAGCTGGGCGCCGAGATATAGAACGCGGTTCGGCCCGGCGGGGGATGGACAATGAGGATTATTCTCATCATTCTCACCATGGCGGTGGTGGGGGCGGGCGTGGGCCTTATGCTCAGACAGCTTAACCGGCCCGGCGAGGAAGCTGTCGCGGTCGAGCCGGAGATGGCGCCGGATGCGACCCCGCCAGCGGGAACCGGGACTGACGGCTGGGACGCTGGAGAGAGCATCACCCAGTCCAGGCGGACAGCCATAGTGCGCGCGGCCCAGGAAGTCGGACCGGCCGTGGTCTCCATCAGTGTGACGGCAACCCGTGTGGTGAGGGCCTCGCCGTGGTTTCCCTTCAGGGACCAGTTCTTCAAAGACTTCTTCGGCGAGCGCCAGTACGTTGAGGAAGTCTCCAACCTGGGGTCCGGAGTGGTAGTAAGCCCCTATGGCTACGTTGTGACCAACGAGCATGTCGTGAGGAACGCCACCGAGATCAAGGTCACGCTTCCCGACGGAAGGGAGTATGACGCCACGGTGGTGGAGAGCGAGCAGGAATATGATCTCGCCATCCTCAAGATCGAGGGCGATGACATCCCCTATGTCATCCTCGGGGACTCCGACTCCATTATCATAGGCGAATGGGCCATAGCCATAGGCAATCCCTTCGGGTATCTCCTGAGCGACGCGCACCCGACCGTGACGGTGGGCGTGGTGAGCGCGCTGCACCGGGACGTCAAGGCGAGCGAGGGCGTCGTTGCGGTTTATAAGGACATGATACAAACGGACGCGGCCATCAATCCCGGCAACAGCGGCGGGCCGCTTGTCAATGCGCTGGGAGAGGTGATCGGCATTAACGCCTTCATCATAACCAAGAGCGGCGGCTCGATGGGGATGGGATTCGCGATCCCGGTGAACCGGGTGAAATACATGATCGACGAGGTGAGCAGGTACGGCCGGATGAGAAGAATATGGATAGGCCTGCTGGTCCAGGAGATAACGCCGCTTCTCGCCCAGAGCCTGGGCCTCGAACGGTCGGACGGAGTCATCATCTCCAGGGTGGACGAGGGCAGCCCGGCGGAGCGGTGCGGCCTCGTGCGGGGGGACGTCATCGTGGCCGTTAACGGGGAGAGGGTGCGGAACTACGAGTCCGCGCGGCGGGCGATTTTCGGCTCGCGGGTCGGGGACATTCTGGAGTTTGAAGTCATTCGCGACGGAGAACCCAGGAGCTTCGATGTCCGGGTCGAAGAGGCTCCTGAGAGTTAGGGGGACGGCTTGATTCAGAGATACACTCTGCCCGGTATGGCGGAGATCTGGAGCGAAGAGACCAAACTGGCCAAGTGGCTCGAGGTCGAACTGGCCGTCGTAGACGCGCTGGCGGGGACCGGTGCCGTCCCGGTGGATGCCGCGGGGAGGATGCGCAAAGCCGCTCGCTTCGACGTTGCGGACGTAAAGGCCAGGGAAGAAGTCACAAGGCATGACACGCTGTCTTTCGTCGAGTGCGTATGTGACAGCCTGGGTGACGACAGCCGGTACTTCCACAAGGGCCTGACGTCATCCGACGTTGTTGACACCGCCCTCGCCCTTCAGATAAGGGACGCCACCAATTTGGTGCTGGGCGAGCTCGTGGAGCTCAAGAAGGCTGTGCGCGCGCAGGCGGCCGAGCACCGCGACACGCTGATGATAGGGCGGACGCATGGCATACATGCTGAGCCCATCACGCTGGGGCTGAAGCTCGCCGTATGGTACCGCGAGCTCGGCCGCGCCATCGAGCGAATAGAGAGGGCCGCCGAAGAGGTATATGTTGGAAAGATCTCCGGCTCGGTGGGTACCTATTCCCACCTCTCGCCCGAAATCGAGGACGCGGCCCTCAAGGCCCTGGGACTCAAGGCCGAAAGGCCAGCGACGCAGATAGTGCAGCGCGACCGTCACGCGGCCTACCTGGCCAGCCTTGCGCTCGCGGCTTCCACGCTCGAGAAGATGTCGGTGGAGATCCGCCACCTGCAGCGCACGGAGGTCGACGAAGCCAGGGAACCTTTCGCCGCGGGACAGAAGGGGTCTTCGTCCATGCCGCACAAGCGCAACCCCATCACTCTGGAGCGGGTGAGCGGCCTCGCGCGGCTCATCCGCGGCTACGCGCTCGCGGGTATTGAGAACGTGGCGCTCTGGCACGAGCGCGATATCAGCCAGTCTTCCGTAGAGCGGGTGATATTCCCCGACAGCACCGCGCTGCTTCACTACATGACTAGAAAAATGCGTGAGACGATAGAGAACCTGGATGTAAACGCGGACAGGATGAGAAATAACATGGACCTCACCCGGGGTCTCATATACTCCCAGCGCCTCATGCTCACGCTGATGGACGCCGGCTGGGAGCGCACCAGGGCTTATGAGAAATCGCATCAACTTGCCAAGTCGGCGATGGCGGCGGCCGCCGACTTCAGGGACCTGGCGGCTGACGACAGGGAAGTCTTAGACACTCTCGGTCCCGAGAAGGTTGACCAGATATTCGATCCCGCCTTCTACGTCAGGTACGTCGACTCGATTCTGAAGGAGACAGGAATCATCTGAAGGTGACTTTCAAGAGGAACGGAATTGACGCCTGGCATCAATGAGGTCGACACCGATAGTATGAAAAAGGTCAAGGAGCTCGGCCTCAATCTCACGGCCGGCGAGGTGGCCCGGCTCAGGGCCAACATCGGCCGGGAGCCCACCGTGACCGAGCTCTTCCTCTTCGATGTGATGTGGAGCGAGCACTGTTCCTATAAGAGCAGCCGGGCGATTCTCAAGAAGCACCTCCCGACGCAATCGGAACGGGTAATCCTCGGTCCCGGAGAGGACGCCGGGGTCGTCAGGCTCGCCGAGGCGGACGGCGTCTCGTATGTCCTCGTGGTGGCGCATGAGAGCCACAACCACCCGTCGCAGATCATACCCGTGGAGGGCGCCGCGACGGGCATCGGAGGCATTGTGCGGGACGTCTATTGCATGGGGGCCGACGTGGTGGGCGTGATGGACGCCCTGAGGTTCGGCGACCCGGCCGGCCCCAACGGCGAACGCACCAGGGAGATAGTGGACGGCGTGGTGAGGGGCATATGGGAATACGGCAACGCTCTCGGCGTTCCCAACGTCGGGGGCGACGTCTACTTCGACTCGAGGTATGACGACAACTGTCTGGTGAACGTGGTCGCGCTCGGAGTGGCGAGAGAGGAAGAGATCATCCGGAGCCGCGTCCCGCCACGGGGCGCGGAGGAGAAGTACGTTCTGGTGCTGGTGGGAAAGCCCACCGACATGAGCGGCCTCGGCGGGGCGACCATGGCGTCGAGGATTCTTGACGGCGAGATGGAGGGCAATGTCGGCGCCGTCCAGATCCATGACCCTTTCCTCAAGCGGATGCTTACAGAGGCCAACAAGTCCGTGCTGCGTATGCTGCGCGAGCGCGGCATCGCGGTGGGTTTTAAGGACCTGGGGGCCGGCGGCATTGCCTGCGCCACGAGCGAAATGGCCGGCGCCGGCGGCTTCGGCGCAAAGGTGGACCTCGATAAGGTGCATGTGGCGCTCGAGGGCCTCGAATCCTATGCCATAGCTTGCTCCGAGACCCAGGAGCGATACTGCCTCGCCGTGCCGGAGGGCGTCGCCGAAGAAGTGCTGCGAATATACAATGAAGACTACGAGCTTCCACATATATACAGGGGCGCGCGCGCGAGCGTGATAGGTGAAGTCGATTCCAGCAAGAACTACCTCATGACCTGGCGCGGCGAGGCCGTCGTCGACGTCTTCGTAGACCTCATAAACGAGGGCATATCCTACGAGAGGGAGAAGGCCCCGCCGAGAGAGCCCGCGGCGCCGATAGAGGTCCCCGACCTTGAGAGCTGTACCGGGTCGCTCCTCAGCGCTGTGGGACACTTATCGGTTTCTTCTCGGCACTATATCTATCGACACTATGACAGCGAGGTCAGGGGAGAGGCCGTTCTAAGGCCGGGCGAGGCCGACGCCGGTGTCATCGCCATTCCCGGCACGACAATCGGTATAGCCACCTCGGTCGACGGCAATCCCTTCCACTGCGCGATCGATCCCTACGTAGGGGCGATGAATGCTGTTTGCGAGAGCATAAGAAACGTCGCCGCAGTGGGCGCCGTGCCCGTCGCCCTCACCGACTGCCTCAACTTCGGCAATCCCGAAAACCCGCCCGTGTTTCGCGACTTCGAAGAAGCGGTCAGGGGCATAGGGGATGCGGCGCGGGCGCTGTCTCCTTTGGGGACGGAAGATCCGGTTCCCATAGTCTCCGGCAACGTGAGCTTCTACAACGAATCCCATCTGGGTTCGGCCATTCCTCCTTCTCCCATCGTGGCCTGCTACGGGGTGCTGGAGGATTACTCCCGGGCGGTGTCCTTGTGCCTCAAGAGGCCGGGCAGCGCGCTCGTCCTTGTGGGGGACAGGAAGCCCGGCCTCGGCGGTTCGGTGTTGCTCGGCACGCTGGGGCGGCAGGGTGAAGGAAGGCTGCCCGAGCTGAACCTGGACGCCGAGCGTCGTGCCATTCATGCCGTGACAGAGTGTATCAGGTCAGGTCATGTGCTCGCCTGTCACGACATCTCCGACGGAGGCCTTGCGGCCACGCTGGCGGAGATGGCTATTGGCGGGTGGGGGAAGGGCCGGGTGGGGGCTAATGTCTCGCTGGACTTCCAGAGCGAACTCTCGACAACCGAACTCCTCTTTTCAGAGAGCGGAGGCTTCGTGATGGAAGTGCCCCGGGAGCGGACGGAGGACGTACTTAGGACGGCCGCCGAGGTGGGGGCTCCGGCGAGGATCATTGGAAAGACGGTGGGCGAGTGTGCCCTCAATATCGAGAGGGATGGGGAGTGGGTTGCTTTTCAAAGAGGCGTGGATCTCAACTCTGTATGGCAGCATATGCTCGAGAGGGCGATCACATGATACACAGGAAGAGGGGCAGATGAGACCCAGGATATGCGTCGTCCAGTTTCCCGGGGTCAACTGCGAATACGAGACTGCGCGTGCTCTGGAGAAGGCGGATATGGACGCCGCCATCATGAGATGGAACGAGCCCCTCGAGGCTTATGAGAAGTTCGACGGTTTCGTGCTTCCCGGCGGCTTCTCATACCAGGACAGGGTGCGTGCAGGAGCCATGGCCGCGACCGACGAGGTGATGGAGGTAATCGCCGGGCAGGCGGCGGGCGGGAAGCCGGTGCTGGGGATCTGCAACGGCGCCCAGGTTCTGGTCGAGGCCGGCCTCGTTCCGGGACTCGAGAGGGGAAAAGTGGAGATGGCGCTCGCCCCCAACAGCGGAATGGGCCGGGGTGGCTACTACTGCAACTGGGTTTATCTCAAGGTCTCCTGCGCTCCCGCAAAGACGGCCGCGACATACGGCCTGGAACCGGGTGAGATACTGCCTGTTCCGATCGCGCACGGCGAGGGCAGGTTCACAAGCTGCCTGGAGGAGCTATTCGACAGTCTCGAAGCCGGCGAGCAGATAGTCTTCAAGTACTGCCACGAAGCCGGCGCCCCGGCCGAGTCCTTCCCCGAGAATCCCAACGGCTCCGAGCGCATGGCCGCTGCCATCTCCAATCCGGCGGGCAACGTGGTTGCCATGATGCCCCATCCGGAACGCTGCGTTTACATGAGACAGGTCCCGGGGGAGCTCCCGGGGCGGTGGGGAGAGAGGCGCATTGCTGCCCGTTATTCGGCCGGGGCCATGGAAGAAGACGGGCCCGGGGCCCGGATCTTCAGGTCCATGCGTAAGTATATAGAGGGGAAGTCATGACCGGCGTTGAAATCCTGGTCAAGCTGATCGCGCCCGACCCGTGGAGCTTTACGGTGTACGACGCCCTCAGCCGCAAATTCGGACTTGAAGAAATCGTCGGGATAGAGAGAATAAAGACATGGGCTTTGTCCTATGACGTTGTGGCGGCGGACGACGCGGTCGGCGCGACGGAGACCATACTTCGCGAGACCGTCCTGCTGGCGAATCCCAACAGGGACATACGGCAGCTCCGCAGAAGCGTTTCCGAGCCCGCCGTACCTGGTATATTCAAGCTCAGGGACGGTGTCGAGGACGCCTATGTAGTAAAGGTCCACAACATGGGAGATACGGCGGGTGAGAACGCGGCCCGAATAGCGAGATCCCGGCTCGGCATTGAGGCGCTCCGGTCGATCTCGTCGGCGACCGCCTGGGTCATAGAGATGTCGAAAGGCGAACCGGAATCGCGGAGAATCGCCGAGAGTGTCGCGGTGCTTGAGGCGCGCGGACGCGGCCTGCTCGCAAACCCGCATTGCCAGGAGGCGGAGGTCGTGAGCGCCGGAAAATACTTGCTCGGGGGAAGCAGCTAGAGGGGGGAAGCAGCTAGCGAATGGAGCAGATCAAACACAACTGCGGTCTGTTCGGCGTTCTCGGGAATCCGGACGCTGCAAGGCAGACCTACCTGGGTCTCTATTCACTGCAGCATCGGGGGCAGGAGAGCTCCGGCATAGTCACCTCGGACGGGACATGCCTTCACGGTTATAAGAACCTTGGGCTCGTGAACGAGGTCTTTTCCGACAAGATACTCGTACGGCTCAAGGGCAATGCGGCTATCGGGCACAACCGGTATTCGACGACGGGCTCGACACGCGCCTGCAATGTCCAGCCCCTTGTGGCCGAGCTGAAGGGTAGCCAGCTGGCCATAGCGCATAACGGCAATCTTGTTAACGCCGGCGTCCTGCGCAAAGAAATGGAGGCCGCGGGCTCCATTTTTCAATCCACCATGGACAGCGAGATAATAGTGCATCTCATGGCCAAGTCGGGGTGTGACAATGTCGAAGACATGCTCAAAAGCGCCCTCGGGCGGGTTGAGGGGGCTTACTCGCTGCTCATACTCACGCTTGATAAGCTGATCGCCGTACGCGACCCGAGCGGGTTCAGGCCGCTCTGCATCGGCGAGAGGGCCGGCGCCTTCTACTGCGCGTCGGAAAGCTGCGCCCTCGACACCGCGCAGGCGGGCTTCCTCAGGGACGTGCTGCCCGGCGAGATGATTGTCGCTGAGGCCGGCGGGTTCAACTCGCACCGCTTCGCCTTTGACGGCAGGCCGGCTTATTGCGTTTTCGAGCTCATCTACTTCTCGCGTCCCGACAGCAAGGTGTTCGGAGTCTCGGTCGACGCCGTGAGAAAGGAGCTCGGGAAGCGGCTCGCGCGCGAACACCCCGCCGACGCCGACCTCGTGATGTCGGTGCCCGATTCCTCCAATGCGGCGGCCCTTGGCTACTCCATTGAGTCGGGCCTGCAGCTCGAGCTGGGCCTCATCCGGAATCACTATGTCGGCCGGACGTTCATCTACCCCACCAGCGAGCTGCGCCGCAATCGAGTGAGAATCAAGTTCAACCCCGTGAGGGAGCTCCTTGAAGGCAAGCGAATCGTCGTCGTGGACGACTCGATAGTGAGGGGCACCACCTCGAAGAGGCTCATGGCGATGCTCCGGACGGCCGGCGCAAAGGAAATACACCTGCGCATAAGCTCGCCGCCGATTAAGCACCCGTGCTTTTACGGCATCGACACCCCGAGGAGAGATGATCTCATCGCCGCCAGGTATTCCGTAGAGGAGATCCGGGAGTTCCTGGGGGTCGACTCGCTGGGCTACCTGTCGGTCGATGGCCTGCTGGAGTCGACCGGCCTTCCCAAGGGCAACTTCTGCGCCGCATGCTTCACAGGGTCCTACCCGGTGGGGGTTGAGGGCGAGCCCGACAAAAGCGCTTTCGAGCAATTCGACGACTGGGCGCTGAGGGACGATCAATGAGAGCATCCCAGATCGTAGCAGGCGCGGCTCTGGCGGCCGGCGCGGCCTATTCTCTCTACTCCGGCAACACGGCGCTGGTTGTCTTCTTCACGTCGCTCTTTGCCGTCGCCGTACTCGCGCCCGGGCTCATATCGCGGACTTCCGAGGTCTCGATCGGGGATTTCCGGGCGTCGTTTAAGACAAAGATAGACGGCATGGCCGGGCTCAGCGATGATGACAGGCGCGACCTCAAGGCGCGCATCGACGGGGCCGTCAGCCTCGATGAAGCACTTGATATCATCGCTTCGTTCGCGGCGAAGCGTATAGATAAGAACGGGTGATTTGGGAGGACGTGCGGGTGAGGGGAGGATCACATATTGCGAATAAGGGAAATGCTGCATGAGGACAGACCGCGCGAAAGGCTGAGGGAGAGGGGGGCCCGGGCTCTCTCCTTAAGGGAATTGCTCGCCATCGTGGTCGGTTCGGGAAGTAGCGGCAGGAGCGCCATGGATCTGGCAGACGGCATCGTGGCTTCATTCGGCTCAACGCGGGAGATCGCCTCGGCGAGCGTCGAGCGCTTCGCCTCGGTGAGCGGTGTGGGAATGGCCACGGCCTGCAGGCTCAAGGCCGCCGTCGAACTCGGAAAGCGCATATCGAGGGCCACCAGGGGCGAGATCAAAGTCATACGGTCACCGGAGGACGCCGCATGCCTTCTCATGGACGAGATGAAGCACCTGGACCGCGAGCACTTCAAGGTTATTCTGCTCGACTCCAAGAACTCGGTCATAAGCATTGAAACGGTCTCGATTGGAACCGTAAACGCATCCATAGTCCATCCGAGGGAGGTATTGAAACCGGCGCTCATGAAGAGCGCCACCTCGCTGATACTGGTGCACAACCACCCGACCGGGCAGACTTCTCCGAGCAGGGAGGACATTCTCCTCACGAGGAGATTCGAGAAGTGCGGGCGCATACTCGGCATAGAGATCGTCGACCACATAATCATAGGAGATGGAAGTTACGAGAGCCTCAAGGAAGGAGGCTACCTTTAGGAGGAAGCAATGGGATTCGGCGGCCTGAGCAACTGGTTCACTAATGATATAGCAGTCGACCTGGGTACTGCCAACACGCTTGTCTGCGTCCGGGGTAAGGGAGTCGTGCTGGATGAGCCGTCCGTCGTCTCGGTGGACAAGGTCACCGGCAAGGTGCTTACTGTCGGCAAGAAGGCGAAGGAGATGCTGGGGCGTACCCACGGTGAAGTGCTCGCGGTGCGCCCGATGAAAGACGGCGTCATCGCCGACTTCGAGATCACCGAGCTCATGCTGCGCGAGTTCATAGCCAGGGCGCAGGAGGACAGGTTCCTTTCCAAGATCATCAGACCCAGGGTCATCATTTCTGTCCCGTCCGGGATTACCGAGGTCGAGAAGAGAGCGGTGAGGGACTCGGCCGAGCACGCGGGCGCGAGAGAGGTCTTCCTCATATCCGAGCCCATAGCCGCCGCGGTCGGCGTCGGCCTTCCCATCGACAAGCCCGCCGGCAATATGGTGGTGGACATCGGCGGCGGTACCACCGAGATCGCGGTCATCGCCTTAAACGGCATTGTGACCGAGACCTCGATCCGCATCGGCGGCGACGAGATGGACGAAGCAATCATGCGCCATGTCAAGACCGAGCACAGCATGCTCATCGGCGAGCAGACCGCCGAGCGCATCAAGATAGTGATCGGGGCGGCCAAGCCCATGTCCGACGTCGAGTTCGAGGTCAAGGGCCGGGACCTCGTGAACGGTGTGCCCCGCACCGAGAAGATAAACCAGGAAGAAGTGGTCGACGCCCTCAAGGAGCCCATAGAGCAGATAGTCGACGCGCTCAAGCTCGCGCTCGAGAAGACCCCGCCCGAGCTTGCGGGCGACATCGTAGACAAGGGCATATTGATGACGGGCGGGGGATCGCTGCTCCGCGGCCTGGACGAGCGCCTGAGAAACGCGACTGGATTGCCGATATATGTCGTTGACGATCCCTTGAGGAGCGTGGTGCTTGGGGCATACCGTGTACTTGAGGATCCCGACAGGTACGAGAAGATCCTCATGAAACTGAGAAGGATTTAGCGAGGTGAGGAATGTACGCCCCCAGCCTCTGCAGCGCGACTTCCCCGTGCTTCTCGTGTTTCTCATACTCTCCACAGTCATCGCGGTAATCGGCAAGACCGGGTACTCCAATCACCTGAATCACGTTCTGGCGCGCGTATTCCTTCCGTTCGAGAGCCTGTCCGTCCGCGTCATGAACGCTTCCTATACGTATGAAGAGAACAGGATACTGAGGGGGCGGCTCATGGAAGTGTCGCGGGACAACATGGCGCTGCGCGAGCAGGTCCGCGAAATAGGCAGGCTCCGCGAACTTGCCGGCTTCCGGGCCGAATGCTCGGCCGATTGCGTTCCCGCAAGGGTGCTCGGAGAGGCCGACCAGCGAGAGGGCGGGGGCATAAAGATAGACAGCGGCACGGAGGCGGGCATCGACCGGGACATGGTGGTCATCTCTCCCGACGGGCTGGTCGGAAGAGTGGTGGAGGCTCGCGACGGCTATTCCCGGGTCAAGCGGCTCACGGACGCCGGCAGCAAGGTGAGCGCCATGCTCTCGAGGACAAGGTCGGGGGGGATATTGAGAACGTCGATAGGTGGAGGGCTCGTGATGGAGTGGGTGCCGCCCAAGGCGGACGTCGCGCCGGGCGATACGGTCATATCGTCAGGGTACGGACTCGTAATCCCCAAGGGCATTCCCATAGGGCAGGTCAGGTCCATAGTCGAGCGTCCCACCGAGTTCTCGCTGTCGCTTGAGGTTGTTCCTTTCGTGGATTTTAATCTCCTGGAAGAGGTTTTCGTTCTTGTTCCGGAGGCCGGGTGTCCCGGCCCGGTGACACATTACCTGGAAAGAAAAGAGCTCACTGACCGATGAGGAAGTTCTCACTCTGGTTTCTGGTCCTCGTTCTGCTCATACTCCAGGTCACGCTTTTCAGGAAGATAGAAGTGTGGGGAGTGAGACCTGACGGTATAATAGTGCTCCTGGTGTACATTGCGCTCGCGTTCGGGCCCGTGGTTGGCGCGATATTCGGTTTCTTCATCTGCCTCGCCGAATACTCCGTGCTGTCGAGCACGCTCGCGTCGCTTCCGCTTGCGGGCACGCTGATAGGCTATCTCGTTGGAAGGTACGGAACCAAGATCATGTACGAGAGCTACTTCGTGCAGCTGGTCATTATCTTCGTGAGCGTTCTTGTATTCGACATCATCAATTTCATATGGCTCGGCTCCGCCGAGTTCTGGATGGGATTCCTGAGGTACACCATACCCGGGGCGGCCTATACCGCCCTCGCAGGCGTGATAGTCGTCGCCATTGTGGAGAGAATAGGGGGCTTGAGGATAATTGCCTAGGTTCACCGGCGGCTCGCATGTTTCATGGTTCACTCCCCCGAGAATAGCCTCAGTGGCGAGCGCGGTCATTTTCGCGGTGCTCGCCGGATTCCTCTTCAGATACCAGATCATAAAGGGGGCCGACTTCGAAGAGGAGTCGAAGAAGAACTACGTGATCAAGGTGCCCCTCAAGGCCGCGCGTGGCGAGATAGTGGATGTCAACAGAAGGGTGCTTGCCGGCTCAAGGCAGTCCTTCTCAATCTGCGCTGTCCCAAAAACCACGCTTAAGAACGAGGATGAGATCGCGCTTCTGGCCCGGCTGCTCGAGGTGGACGAGGAGTACATAGTCGAGAAGCTGTCAAAGACGGGGAGTTCTTACAGGCCCGCAGTCGTGCTGAGGGACGTTGACTTCGCCACGCTGAGCGCAGTGGAGGAAATGTCGGCGGATCTGTCGGACGTTCTCGTCGTTGCGGAGCCGGTGAGGAGCTACCCGGGCGGAGAGAAATTCTGCCATCTGCTCGGATACGTCGGCGAGGTAACCCAGGAAGAAGTGGCCAAGAACGCGACGAGGTATGCCTCCGGAGATCTCATCGGCAGGGCAGGCGTCGAGGAGAACTACGACGACGTGCTGTCCGGCACCGAGGGCTACAAAATGGTGCGCGTCAGCATGGACGGCGGAGAGGTTCCCATAGACTACACGGACGTCCCCTCCGTATCGCCCGAACCGGGGAAGCGGGTGCGCCTTTGCGCCAGGAGCGATCTTCAGATGCTCGCCGACAGCTTGCTTAACGGCCGGCGCGGCTGCGTCGTAATTCTCGGAGTCCGGACGGGCGAGGTGCTGGCCCTATCGAGCAATCCCGTCTTTGACCCCACGCTTTTCGCGACGGGCATCTCATCGGCTGACTGGAAAGACATAATAGAGGACAGAGACAGACCGCTTCTCAACCGCGCGATTCAGTGCACTTATCCGCCGGGTTCCACATACAAGCTGGTGACCGCCGGCGTGGGTCTCGAGACACACCTCATCCGGGAGAGCACCAGGTACAAGCCGTGTTACGGCTCCTATCGCTTCGGCAGAAGGACTTTCAAGTGCTGGAAGGAAGAAGGGCACGGTTCATCGGACCTGGTACGGGGCATCACGGTTTCATGCGACGTCTATTTCTATCAGCTGGGTGAGCGAATGGATCTCGAGGACTATTACTCCTACAGCAAGCTCTGGGGCCTGCCCGAGAGAACTCACATCGATATACCCAATGAGGTCGGCGGACTGGTGCCTAATACGGAGTGGTACGACCAGAATTATGGCAAAGGGCAGTGGACCAGGGGAATCATGCTCAATCTCGCCATCGGCCAGGGCGAGGTGCTTGTGACGCCTCTTTCATTGGTCTGTTTCGTGTGCGGCGTGGCCAACGGCGGGGAATACGCGGTACCGCATTGCGTGAAGGCCATCGGCAATGATGGAGACGAGGCAGAGAATGAACCCGAGTTTATTGACCTGTCCATGTCCGAAACCACTCTGGCGGTTCTTCAGAAGGGCATGCGGGGCGTGGTGGAAGATGAAGAGGGAACGGCCAAAGCGGCACGCGTTCCCGGCTACGAAGTCGCCGGCAAAACCGGAACCTCCCAGAATCCGCACGGGGACGACCACGCCTGGTTCGTCTGCTACGCGCCTTACGACGAACCGGAGATCGCCGTCTGCGTGCTCCTCGAGAACGCGGGACACGGGGGAGCGGTGGCGGCTCCCATAGCCGGCCAGATCCTCAGGTACTACTTCGCCGAAAGGGACGGCGGAACGGTGGCGATGCCATGAGCGGCGCGGTAAGACCGTTACTCATAGTCCTGGGCCTTGCGGCCGCGGTGAGCGTGGTCTCCATTTACAGCAGCACATATGCTGACTACGGCGGCGCATTCGCCGTGAAGCAGGCGGCATGGATAGGTATCGGGGTCGTCGCCATGGTCGCGGTATCCCGCATGCGCCTCAAGACGATTTCTGCTCTCGCCTATCTCATATACGGGGCATCCATCATAATGCTGATGCTCGTTCTCGTCATTGGCACGGGGCCTCACGCGACGAAGAGATGGTTCGATTTCGGTTTCTTGAGGTTTCAGCCCTCCGAGTTCGCGAAGCTGGCGACCATACTGGCGCTGGCCCGCTACCTGTCCGAGACCAGGACCATGGGGGACTCGCTGGAAAGGGTGGTGAAGGCGGTGGCAATCGCGGCGCTTCCGGCGCTGCTCGTGCTCTACGAGCCGGATCTGGGAGGCGCGGTGGTGATAGGCTTCCTGGCGTTTCCCATGCTGTTCGCCTCTGGTATGAGTCCGCTCTTTCTCGTGTATCTCCTGAGCCCGATATTCGCCTTCATGCTCACGAGCGGCGTGGCTATCGAGAACAGGATTCTCGGATGGGTCTTCTTCGTGGTCTACCTCCTGGGGGTAAATTACCTGGGCAGGTTCAAGACCTCTATAGTGATACTCATAGTGGCCCTCAGCCTGGGCGTCGGCGCGTCGGCGCACAAGCTGTGGATGGGGCTTGAGCCCTACCAGCGGCAGCGGATCGAGGCGCTTTTCAAGCAGGAAGAGCTCCGCCACGGGGCGGCTTTTCACGCCATTCAGTCCAGGATAGCAATAGGCTCGGGCCGGGTGGTGGGCAAGGGCGTCTTCGAGGGGACGCAGAAGGCACTGGGACTGGTGCCGGCGCAACACACCGACTTCATATTCTCGGTAATCGGTGAGGAGACGGGCTTTATTGGTTCAATATCAACTCTGATTCTGCTATTGTATATTTCCGTTAAGGTGTTCGGCGTAGCCGGCACCGTGAGGAACCGCTTTTTTTACTATGTATGTTTCGGGGTGGGGAGCATCATCCTCATCCAGATTTTCATAAACGTGGGAATGAACCTGGGGATCACCCCCGTGACAGGCCTGCCGCTTCCATTCATAAGTTACGGCGGCTCGTCCACGGTGGTGATGTGGACCTGCATCGGGTTCGTGCTCTCGGCCTACGCGGCCAGGCGCGAGTACTAGGGTGATTCGGAGGTAGGCGTTTGTTCAGGACGATAGTGGATTTCGGCTCTGTGGGTATTCGCTCTTATGGCGTGATGCTGGCCATTGCCTTCTGGCTGGGCATAGAGCTCTCCGCGAGGATCGCCCGCAAACGGGGTTTCGACCCGCTCATAATCGTAGACCTGGGGCTCGTTATACTGCTTTCATCCGTTGCCGGTTCTCGCTTTCTGTATGTTATCAGCCACTTAAGCGACTTCAGCGGTGACCCCTGGGGCGTGTTCAAGGTATGGGAGGGTGGACTGACTTTCTACGGCGGGCTAATTGCCGCCGTGGTTGCGGGGGTCTTGTATATCAAGCGGCGCCGTCTTCCTGCTTCAGAGATAACCGATATCCTGGCGCCCCAGATCGCGCTCGGCATCGCCATTGCCCGGGTCGGTTGTTTTCTGAACGGCTGCTGCTTCGGCAAGGAGTCGTCGCTTCCATGGGCTTGCGCGTTCCCGCCTGACTCGCTCGCGGGCTCGGTTATGCACGGTCTTCGGCTTCACCCGGTGCAGATCTACGCTGTAATTGCGAATCTCATTATCGCCATCGCTCTATGGAGGCTCCTCAAGAGGAAACTCCCGGCGGGTACGGTCTTCTCTTGCCTGCTCGTATTCTACGGGGCCTGGCGTTTCATAGTGGACTTCTGGCGCTACTACGAGGACGAGATGCTGCTCGGCAGCGGCGGCGTCAGCGTATCTGTAAACCAGGTCGTGAGCATCGTACTCATAATCGTTGGTATCGGCCTGTTGCTGAGGAGCAGAAAGCATGGCGGGACTCAGTCCGAGACTGGGGTCCAGGCTTAAATCCATATCCGCTTTCCCCAAGGATGTCTTCAGGCTGTTCATGCCGCCGCTCTGCGCGGTTTGCGAGGGAGCGCTGGCGCCGCGAGAGGCCCGGCTCTGCCGGGATTGCATGAGCGAACTTGCGGCCGGGATGGAGACGGGGGAGAGAGTTGTGGACGTGGCCGGCGGCGGGTCCCTGCGGGTCGTCTTTCCGCTGCGGTACACGCCGGCGGTGTCGCGCCTCATCAAGGACATGAAATACTCGGACAGGCCCGGGCTGGCGCAGGTACTCGCCCCGTTTATGGCGATGGCCCTGAGCTCTGTGGAGATTCTCGCCCCGGTTCTCGTCCCCGTGCCGCTTCATGCTGCGAAACGGCGAGAGAGAGGTTACAATCAAAGCGACCTGCTCGCGGACGGGGTGGCCGGGCTCACGGGGCTCACGGTGTTAAGGTCCGCCCTCAGGCGGGTTAAGAACACTTCGGCGCAGGCGGGCCTCGACGGCGAGGAGAGGCTTCTGAATATGAGGCTGGCCTTCAGGGCCGACGGGGGCGTTGTGGCCGGCCATGTCGTGCTCATAGATGATGTTCTTACAACGGGCGCCACGCTGGGGGAGTGCGCGGGCGCCCTCAGGTCTCAGGGCATTTCGGAGGTGACCGGATGCGTCGTTGCTTCATCTGCCTGACGGCGGCCGCGCTGCTCTACGTGGCGGCGCCGGGCGATGGCATGGCGATGCCGACGGAGCCCGGCGGCAGCTGGGTGTACGGCTATATAGACGAGCTCCGGCTCTCGACCGACAGTCTGTCTTTCTTCGTCGCCTCGCTCCCCTATGAGAGGAACGAGCTCGGCAGGGCCGTCGCGCGCGCACGGTTCCGGGAAGGCGCGGGCAATGAACGTCTGGAGTACCTTCTGGCATTGGTCGAGGACGAGCTCGCCGCGGAGTCCTCCTGGAAAACCGACCGCACCAACCTCTTCGTGGGAGAATTCACCTCCGGGCTCAGGGCGCGAAGCAATGCCAGGGTCGTCATGGACAACCGGTTCAGGGCCAGCTTCTACTTCATGGAAAGGGCGGCCATATGGACTTATCTCCGCCTCACGGTAACCGACCCGGACGCGCATCGCGTCGAAACCAGACCGTGGGGCGATTACTTCCGCGCGAGCTTCGACCACGGCGGCGTGGGGTACAAGGGCGGCAGGTTTTCGCTTTTCATGGGCCGGGATGAGGTCGCCTGGGGCATCGACAGGGGCAGGGGCCTCTTGTGTTCGGGGGCGGCCCCGACGATGGACATGTTCAAGTTCACATACCTCGAGGACAAGGTGATGTTCACGGCGGTCCATTCAAAGCTTAGACGCGGCGACGGAGACCCCTGGGACGAGGGCGTAAACAGATACGTCTCCGCGCACCGGCTGGATCTCAAATTCTGGCCTCATCTTACGTTTGCCGTTTCGGAGGCGGTTCTCTACGGCGGCGAGAACCGCGGATTCGATCCGGTGTACCTGAACCCGGTAAGCGTCTTCTATGCCGGGCAGTGGAACTCGAGGACCCAGGACAATGTTCTCTTTGCCGGAGACTTCACGCTGCTCTTCGCGCGTGCCGCGGAGCTCAGGTTTGAAGTCGTCGTCGACGACTTCCAGTACGACTTTGCGAAACCCCATGAGCTCGGCTTCGGGGTGGATCTCAAAGCCAGAAATCCGATTTCTGATCTTTACTCGCTCTTCGGATGTTCTTATTTTCATATAAGGAACGGTACGTATGGTCACAAGGTCGAATACAACAGATACACACATGAGAATAGCATAATCGGATATCCCTACGGGCCGGACGGCGACCTCGTCGAAGTCCGGTTCGCGTTCTCTCTTCCCACCGAAGCGCTGTGGACGGTGAGGTTCAGCCAGAGACGTCAGGGTGAGGGCAGGGTGAGTGACCCGCAGGACGAACCTCCGGATGACGAAAGATTCCCGTCAGGGACCGTCGAGAAGACCCTGAGGCTGGGATTCGATGTCTCGTGGAGGCCCACCTACAACTGGCTGGTTGAGGGGGGGGTGGAGTGGTACAGCGTAAGAAACGAAGACAACATAGAGGATGCGGACGGGGACGACATTCGTGTCGCTCTTGCTGTCGCATTCAATTTCAAGCGGGATTACATAAGAGAGTAAGGAGAGAGACCCGATGAGATTCACGCTTCTCTTCATGGTTCTAATACCGGTTGCCGCGCACGGGTTCATAATAGACGTTGAGGTCGGCCGCGGGCCGGACGTTGCGCTTCTGGGCGGCGCTCTGGGGGAGGAGAGGGCGGATGCGCCGGAGCGGCTCATCGAGTTCCGTGCGCTTCCGGCCGGCGCCAGAGTGGTGGACTTCGAGATAGTCTCCTATGAATGGATGCCGGCCGCCTCAGGGGAAACGGGTTATCAGGCTGAGGAGACCGGTGGCGCGGCCCCGGCTGAGGATCCCGTTTTCGTCGGGAGCGGTACGCTGTTCGGTTACAACCTCATGATGATTTCGGTGGAGGCCGCGCGATCCGGGGAAGACGGGCCCGAAGTTCTGAAGAGTATGCGCCTCAGCGTCGAGTGCGAGCCCGGTGCCCCGGAGCTTGAGGTCTTGAGGCGGGGAGAGACGACAGACGGCATGCTGGGGAACGCCCTGGGACGGGCGCTGGGAGTCGACCTCTCCGAAAGCCGGGCGTGGCCTGTTACGCAAGCGACCGGCTGGATCACGGAGCGCCCCGGCCTCGACGGCAGCGCCGTGGACTGCGTGATCGTAACCGGTGACCAGCTGGCCCCCGAGTTCGAGCGCCTGGCGGAGTGGCACGACCTGATGGGTGTGAGAACCGTGGTGAGAACGGTCGACTGGATAGAAGCGCGTTATCCGGGTGTCGACACTCCCGAGAGAATCCGGAACTTCCTCCGTGAGGCCTACCAGAAATGGGGGACCGTTTACGCCCTTCTGGGCGGCGACCCCTCCGTGGTGCCCATTCGCGTTCTGGAGTATTACTGGCTTTGGGGCTATACGGCGAATACCTCTGATGAGATACCGGTGGACTGCTATTACTCCAACCTTGACGGCACCTGGGACGCCGACGGCGACGGCCTGTTCGGCGAGGGCGATGGTGCCAATACCGACGACATGGACCTGTACGCGGACATAGTCGTAGGCCGTGCGCCGGTGGAGAATATCGAGGATGCCAGGACGTTCGTCGACAAGACAATGCTCTATTGGCGCGGCGGCAAGCCGGGCACCTGGTATGACCGTACGGTCTTCATGGCGCAAATGCTGGAGACGGCAGTAGACGGGGCGGAATCCGCCGAGCTCATACTCGCCGAATTCCCCGGAAACTACGAGAAGATCCGCCTCTACCAGAACTACACCGCCCATGAAGGGTCGATTCCGGAGACACTTGAGAACTGCCTGGCTTACATGAACCAGGGCGCCGGCATAGTGAGCCATATCGGTCATGGCGACTTCTTCAGGCTGAACCTCGGAGACGAGATGATGTGGCGCTGGCAGGTGGACTCCCTGAGCAATGATTCCACCTTCTTCTTCATGTACATGATGAACTGCGCTTCGGCGAGCCCCGAAGTCGAGAGCATCGCCAAGAACTTCATGCATAACCCCACCGGCGGCGCGGTGGCACTCATGGGCAACCAGATATTCGCCAATCCGTCAAGGGGGCTGGCGCTAGAGCAGGCGGTTTTCTCGCTGCTTTTTGAGAGCGACAACCTGCCGCTCGGATTCGTGACGACGATCCCGCGCCAGATCTTCGCCGTCATTGAGTCCAGGACCTCCTGGTGGGCATATCTTAACAACATGCTCTATGGCGATCCCTGCTTGAGGATATGGGAAGGCACGCCCGCGGACCTCGAAGTGACGGGGGCATCGACCATCTCCTTGGGAGACAGTCTCTACGGCATTGCGGTCGAGTCGGGCGGCTCCGCGCTCCAGGGCGCGACGGTCGTTCTTGCGGGCGCGAGGGGCGAGTACGGGGCCGCGGTCACGGACGCGTCCGGACAGGCCGTCGTGAGTTTTCGGCCCCTGGGCGCAGGCGCGGTTGATCTCGCAGTAAGCCGGGATGGTTACCTGCCTGAAGAGAGAAGTATAACGGTGACCGGAGGCGGCGGGCGCCCGTACGTGTCGAGTATCGCAATCGACGATCAGGACGGGGGTTCATACGTCGGTGACGGCGACGGCTCGGTCGGCTGGGGTGAGCGCGTGGGTCTTGGCGTGGGTGTCACCAACGGCGGCAGCGGAACGCTTGCCGGTCTTTCGGGCGAGCTCGCCGCAATAAGCGGCTGCAGCCTGTCGGTCGATATATTCTTCTCCGGGCCCGGGGCGGACCCTCCCGTCTATGTCGGCGGTCGGGGCGTGAGCCCCGCGTCCATCCCGTTCGGCCTCAGCGCCGGGGAGGACGCGCTGGGCCGGGCCCCTCGCGATATGGGCGAGGAGCAGGGCTGCTGGATCTGGCTCGACTCCCGCGGCTGGCACGTGCGCATGAACGGTGACGGAGAGACCACTCGCGCCTACAGGTGCAGCGTTGAAGTGCATGGCGAAGTCACCGGCCACCGGACCGACCATCTGGAATATGATGACAAGCTGATTGCCGGTGGAACCTATTTCGTGCTCGCCGGCTGGCTCTCGACGAATGACTTCGAGGACGGTTTCGATTTCCAGTCGGGCTACGCCGGTGCGGTAATACTGCATGATGCGGCAGAGACTTACGGCGATGTCGGCGGCGGTGAGGTCATCCGCTATTTCGACGTCGAGTTCGATGGGGGACCGGGTGACGGCCTTCCTGTCTGGTTCGAGCTGGCCCTTGAGGACGGTGGGGCGAATACATATTACGAGTGGTTCCCCGTCGTGCCTGCCGACGGGTCGCCGGCGGTGGAAGTTTTCACGGGCTTCGGGGGCTACCCTTATGATTTCACAATCGGCATCCGCAATGCAGGCAAGGGCGGTCTTAAGGGCCTTGCGGGCACGGTACGGTCGATTGAAGGCATTACGATGGTGGACAGCGCGAGTTCATACGGCGACCTCGCCGGCGGCGCCTACAGCGCGGGGGATGATTACAGGCACGCAGGATTCGTATCGAGCCCCGTGGTCGAGGTCGAGATCAGGGACGCCTTCGGCAGGGTCTGGCTCGACACGGTATACGAGAGAACTGTGGACGCTCCCGGGGACGTGACTTATTCGGTCGGCTCCGATTTTATCGAACTCGTCTGGGAGCCGAGCCAGGATGAGCGAGTTGACCACTATGAAGTCTACCGGTCCGGCGAGACGCTACAGAGCGGGCTCGTCGGGATAGCCCGGGGCCACTCGCGTTTCGTCGACAGCGGTTTGAGCGGCGAGGAAGATTACTACTACAGCGTTGTAGCCCGGGACGACATGGGCAATGCCAGCGGCGAGACCCCCGAGATACGGGCCTGGACCGGGGCTCCTTACCTGCCCGGATTCCCCGCCGAAATACGCGGCGGTGCATGGGCTTCCCCTGTGGCGGGGGACGCCGACCATGACGGCATGAAGGAGATATTCGTGGGCTCGAGAGGCCAGGACCTGGCGGCGATAGACATCAGCGGCGAAGCGCTGTACGGCTACCCTTATATATGCAGTTGCGAGGTGAGATCGGCTCCCGCGCTTGCAGACCTCGACGGCGACGGGACGCTCGAGTGCGTCTTCGGCATAGGCATGGGAATCGAGGGCGGCTCCGGCTGCAAGGAAATCGTGGTCCTGAATCATGACGGCACTCCGGTGACTCCTGAAAACAACCCGGGCCTCGATCCCGGGGCGCCCGGGTGGCCGCAGGCAGCCGGGTCGATCATACGCGCGGCGCCTGCGATTTACGATCTCGACGACGACGGCCACCCCGAGATAATAATCGGAACAATGGGCAAGGTTGAAGGGTATGGCGTCGTTTACGCCTACCGCTACGACGGCTCGCCCTATCTCGGTACCGGCCCCACCTTCGGCCAGTGCGACAACGTGATATGGACGTCTCCATGCGTGGCCGACCTCGACGGCGACGGCCGGGCTGAGGTGCTGGTCGGGGACCTGTCGGGCAGCGTGTACGTTTGGAAGTGGGACGGCGGCGCGTACCTGCCGGATTCGAGCCTGATAATATGGGACACCAACGGTGCCTTCTGGGCGTCGCCGGCCGTTGGCGACGTGGACGGGGACGGCAGACCCGAAGTGGTAGCGGTGAACGACCGCGGGCGCGTGCATGTTTGGAACCATGACGGTAGCCCGGCGGCGGGCGGCGACGGACTCGTGGCCGAGCTCGGCGGCTCATGCTGGTCGGACCCCGCGCTCGCCGACTTCGACGGCGACGGCGCTCTCGAGATAGCCTTCGGTCTCGGCCCCGACGCGGGCAGGCTGATATTGCTGCGCGGGGACGGGAGCGCCTACGGCGAAGACGAGGTGATCTTCACCAGCGAGCGCTCGCTCGAGTTTACTTCTCCTGCAATCGCGGACATCGATGAAGACGGTGAGCTGGAGATAATATGCTGCAGCCTTGACGCTTATATATACGGCGTCAATGCGGACGGGTCGCGCGCGCGGGGCTTTCCGCGAAGAATCGACGGCTTCATATATGCAAGTCCCCTCATAGACGACCTGGATATGGACGGCGACATGGAGCTCGTCGTCGCGGGATATGACGCCAGAGTGCATGTATGGGACCTCGAGGCCGCCTACTCGGATGAGGCCGTGCCGTGGGGGATGTATCACCACGACATGTGGCATACCGGGCTTGCGGGATTCGAAACGCCGGGCGATACTCTGCCGCCGGCTTATACTCTCGGCGTATTCCAGGGCACGGTTGTGGACCGCGCGCTGGACATCTACGTTGCGCCCAGCGAATATACCGAAAGCGCGCCGGTTGTCGAGATCCGGACCGCATCCGGCAGGGAGGCTCTGGCGGTAGAGAGTGTGCCCATGGCGAACAGGACTTACCGGGCGCATTACCTGACGGAGGCCGCCTCGGCCGAAACGATATTCGTATATTCCACCGATCTTTCGGGCAACTACAGCGCTGATGAGCGCGTACTTACATACTCGGAGCTCGTCGGTGGAGAATTGGTCGCGGTCAGCCCGGACGGCGTGCTTGAGGTGAATTCCGGCATGGCCGGGCGGGCGCCGGTTACGGGCATATTGCCCGTCGACCTCGGCCATCTCGAGTTTGAACGGGATGAGGCGCCCGTGGCGGGGCAGGCTTACAATGTCTGTTGCTTTGGTTCGGGCGAGTGCGACTTGACCCTGCGCGCGCTGGCCGATCCCGGCCAGGCGGTCTACGTTCTCGACGGGGCATGGGTACAGGCCGACCGCCAGTTCAGGGACGGCGAATACCTTCGTGTGGAGGCCGCGTCGCCCGGAATATACGCGCTGGGCGCCACCGGCAATCGCGTTCCCGGGAGACTGAGTATAAATGTGGCCGGCCCCAATCCGTTCGCCGTTGAATGCCGGGTGTCGCTTGCCGGCGCGCCGGACGCGCATGTGAGGCTGCGCATCTTCGATGTCAGGGGGCGGCTTGTGTCGCAACTGTACGAAGGCCGCCTCGGAAACGCCGGCGATATGGTCTGGGACGGCCGGGACGGTGACGGGCGCAGAGTCTCAAGCGGCATATACTTCGTCAACGCAGAAACTTCGTCGGCTTCTGTGTCGAATAAGGTGATCTTCGTGAGGTAAATATGACAAAGCGACTATTCCCAATCATCGTGCTCATCGTCGGAGTCTGCTCGGGTTGCGGCGGTGGAGGTGGCGGCGGGGGCGGCCCGGAGCCGGATACGACTCCACCGATAATCACCAGCGGCCCCAGCGCTTCGGGCATAGACCACGAGAGCGCCAAAATCACATGGTCAACTGATGAAGATGCGAACTCCATGGTCAAGTACGGCAAGACGACTTCCTACTCGGATTCCGTTGCGAGTGCCGCATATGTGAAGAACCATTCGGCCGACCTCACCGGCCTCGACATGCTCAGCCTCTATCATTACAGGGTCTATTCAGCGGATGAAGCGGGGAACATGGTGGCCTCGTCCGACAGGGCATTTACCACCGGAAGCCCGGTCGTGAAGTTCGTCGGTGAGGGGTGGGACTTTTTCGAGGATGGAGCCTACGATTCGAGCCTGGCGAGATTCCGGGCTGCAGAGGCGCTGGAGCCATATAACATCGAGGTTCTGGAGGGGCTGGTATGGACTCATCTCTATATGTATGAGTTCGCCGAATGTGAAGCGGCCCTTGAGGCGGCGTTCGGCGTCGACCCCGACAGGGGTGACTGTTTGGTAGCCGCGGCCTTCCTGTATCAGGCCACCGAGGCCTTCGATGAGGCCATTGAGGCGGCGGAGGCGGCGCTCGAGGAGGTCGGGTCTTCGTATGTGTTTGATCACGATGACGATGTCACCGATGATGACGTCAGGTACTCGCTCATAATCGCGCTTGCCGCCGGGGGGGATTTCGTCGCGGCTCTCGGGCATGCCAGGGTCATTGACCCCTCCGTGGACATCGAGCCCGGGGACCCAGGCACCTGGGGAACGCATTCCACGTTCGAAGAGGCCATGATCGCCCTCATCGAGGATCTCCGCGGCCGGGTCTAGGGCCGGTAGGTCCGGCGGGCTTGCGTAGAGAGGTCTCTCCGGGCTCATGATAAACTTAAATTCTTAAATTCTCACCGATTTTGTATTTTGCTGTCAAAACGCTGCGGGCGGCCGTGGTCGACGCCCGCGGCATCCCGTAATCCTGTGTTATATTGCAATTTCTATGAGATGCCGTAACCCAAACTGCGTCTAAGGGATTCAACCTGCTTGACTTGCGACTTAATGCATGATAGAATATATAGTGGTCAGATGGAGCGGAAACAATCTAACCTCTGCCATGAGAAAGCTTGGCGCAGCCCGCCTGGGCGCAGCGCCATTTTAGTTTATGGAGTGACAACTCAAGGAGCACACGGCGATGAAGAGACTCTCATTGAGTTCTGCTGTATTTCTTATCCTGATCCTTCCGATTTTTGCTTACGCCTACACGGTTGACGTTGAGATCGGGGAGGCTGGGGTATCGCGCCTTGGGATGAGTGCCTCCGGGGGGCTATGTGAGGAGAGGGTTGGGGATAAGATATACGAGACTCGTCTTCTCCCCCCC